>Ga0070728_10003307_pt1 | contig 17964 bp, 17 predicted proteins | sample tdDd471_FD_66723 | JGI IMG/M metagenome (GOLD analysis project Ga0070728, IMG submission 66723) | Marine sediment microbial communities from the Atlantic coast under amendment with organic carbon and nitrate - tdDd47.1 | ecosystem: Environmental > Aquatic > Marine > Coastal > Sediment | place... | reverse complement strand
CGACTCAGGCTCGGGCCCCGGTTAACGCCCCGTGCGCCCCCACTCAGCGCAACCGCTTCAGCAGGGTCAGCGAGGCATGGCCATCCGGCAGCAGCCCGTTGGCCAGTTGATAGGCCCGCACCGCCGCCATCGTGTTCGGCCCGATCCGCCCGTCTACGCCGGAGGTCGGAAAACCCTTTGCGGTCAGATGCTTCTGCATTTCCTTTCGTTCCGAGAACGTCAGCCCCCGGTCGCCGCGCGGCCAGTCGGCGCGGATCGGCCCGCCACCGGCGATCCGGTCGGCCAGGTGCCCGACCCCGATCACATAGGCATCCGCCGGGTTATACCGCTCTATCACCTTGAAATTGTTGAAGATCATGAACGACGCCCCCCGTCCCCCGGCCGGCAAAAGGATGGCCCCCGCCCCGTGATTCGGCACCGGTTTTCCATCCATCCCCACGACCCCCAGCCGGGCCCAGTCGGCGGGCGACCTGGTGATGCTCCGCTGTGCGAGGCGATAGTCGAAATCTTGTGGCAGCCGCACCTCGACCCCCCAAGGTTGGTGTTTGTTCCAGCCGAACCGCTTGAGATAGGCGGCGGTCGAGGCCAGCGCATCGCTGGGGTCGTCCGACCAGATATCGCGCCGCCCGTCGCCGGTGAAATCCACCGCGTGCTCAAGGTACGAGGTCGGCATGAACTGGGTATGCCCCATCGCCCCCGCCCAGCTCCCGGTCATCCGCTCCGGCGTGGTGTCGCCGCTTTGCAGAATGCGCAGCGCCGCGATCAGTTGCGCCTCGAAGAAACTGGCCCGCCGCCCCTCGAAGGCCAGCGTCGAGAGCGAGCGGACCACGTTGTTGCGGCCCCGGAACCCACCATAGTTGGTCTCCATCCCCCAGACCGCGAGGACCACTTCCTTGTCCACGCCATAGTGCCGCTCGATCCGCTCCAGCACCGCGCGATGCTCCTGCAAGGCCTTGCGCCCATTGGAAATTCTGCTGTCGGACACGGCGCTGTCGAGGTATTCCCAGATCGGTTTGACGAACTCCGACTGGTTGCGGTCCAGCCGGATCACCTCCGGGTCGAAATGCACCCCGGAAAAGGCCCGGTCGAGCACGTCGCGGCGAATTCCCTGTGCCGCGGCGCGCCGTTTGAAGGCCCGGACCCAGGCCTGAAAGCGGGCGTTCTCCACCTCATGAACCTTGGGCACGGCGATCTCCATACTGGCCGGGCGCGGGCTGGGCCGCAGCGAGGTCAGCACCGACGGGGCGGCACGCTGCACCGTGCCGGAGGCCATGGGGGGCCGGATCTCGGGGCGGGGGGATCGTATGACTGCCTCTGCCACGACGGGAGTCGCCCCGCACAGGGCCAGCCCCGCGGCATATAACCAAACACGCATTATTATTGTCCTGTCAGACTGCTCGACGCCAATCCTACCGTGAAATCGGGGTTCGCGAAAGCCATCCGTAAGCACTGCGGTCGGGCCGGCACCTTTGCGCCGGGCTCAGCGTTGTCGCCGCAGCTTGCGCTTGACCTTGTCGGCCTTCTTCCTGGCGCGCACTGACTTGCGCTTGGGCGAGCGTCCCCGGCCCGCGCCCGGACCGCGCGGCAAGGCTTTGTCCTCCAACGACAAGAGCTCCAGCTCCAGCCCGCCGGTCATCGGCGCGGCCTCGACCAGGCGCACGGTGACACGCTGGCCGATGCCGATCGTCAGGCCGGTGTCGGACCCCATCAGCGTGCCGGCCTCGCTGTCGAAATGGAAATACTCCCGCCCCAGGGTGCGGATCGGAATCAGCCCGTCGGCGGCGGTCTCGTCCAGCTTGACGAAGGCGCCGAACCGGGCGATGCCGCTGATCCGCCCGGTGAACTCATTGCCGACCCGCTCGGACAAATAGGCCGCCAGATAACGGTCGGTGGTGTCCCGCTCGGCCATCATCGAGCGCCGCTCGGTCTCGGAGATATGCTCGGCGGTCTGGTCCAGCCGCTCGATCTCATCGGGCTTCAGCCCGTCCTTGCCCCAGCCATGCGCGGCGATCAGGGCGCGGTGCACGATCAGGTCGGCATAGCGCCGGATCGGCGAGGTGAAATGCGCGTAATGTGCCAGCGCGAGGCCGAAATGACCGAAGTTCTCGGGGCTGTAATAGGCCTGTGTCATCGACCGCAGGGTCGAGAGGTTGATCAGTTCGGCATCGTCGCTCCCGGCGGCCTGCTCCAGCAGCGCGTTCAGATGCCGGGTCTGCAGCACCTGCCCCTTGGCCAGCGTATAGCCCGCCGCCTGCGCGGTCTCGCGCAGTGCCTCGAGCTTTTCGGGGCTGGGTTCCTCGTGGACGCGGAACAGCAGCGGCGAGCGTTTGGCGATCAACGTTTCGGCGGCCGAGACATTGGCGAGGATCATGAACTCCTCGATCAGCCGGTGCGCATCCAGCCGATCGCGGAAATTGACCGAGGCGACCTTGCCGTCATCGCCCAGCACGATCCGCCGTTCCGGCAGGTCGAGGTCGAGCGGTTGGCGCAGCTCGCGCGCGTTATGCAGCGCGCAGTAGGCGGCGTAAAGCGGTTTCAGCACCGGCTCCAGCAGCGCCTCGGTGCGCTCGTTGGGATTGCCGTCGATCGCCTCCTGCACCTCGGCGTAATGCAGCGCAGCGGCCGAGCGCATCAGCCCGCGCACGAACCGATGGCCGATCTTGTGGCCTTGCGCATCGATCTGCATCCGCACGGCGACGCAGGCGCGCGGCACGTTTTCATGCAGCGAGCACAGATCGCCCGACAGCCGGTCGGGCAGCATCGGCACCACCCGGTCAGGGAAATAGGAGGAGTTGCCGCGATTGCGCGCCTCGCGGTCCAACGCATTGCCCGGACGGACGAAGGCGGCGACATCGGCGATGGCGACCCAGATGACGAAACCGCCGGGGTTCTTGGGATCGTCGTCGGGCAGGGCAAGACAGGCGTCGTCGCGGTCACGCGCATCCGCCGGGTCGATGGTGATCAGCGGCAGATCGCGCAGATCCTCGCGCCCGTTCAGACCCACGGGTTTGCAGGCGTCGGCCTCGGCGATCACGTCGTCGGGGAAGTCATCGGGAATGCCGTGCTGGTGAATCGCGATCAGCGACACCGCCCGCGGCGCGCTGGGATCGCCCAGACGCTCGACGATGCGCGCACGTGGCAGGCCCATGCGGCCCTTTGGCCCCGATTGCTCGGCCTCGACCAACTCGCCATCCTTGGCGCCGTGGCGGGCGTCCTCGGGGACCATCCATTCGGTGCTGGTGCCCTTGTCGATCGGCACGATGCGGCCACCCTCGGCGCCCTTGCGAAAGACGCCCAGCACGCGTTTGGGGTTGGTGCCGATACGGCGGATCAGCCGGGCCTCGTAATTGTGATCCTCTTCATGCACTTGGGTCAGCCGGGCGAGGATGCGATCACCCTCACCCAGAGCCGGGTCCGAGGCGCGCGGCATGACCAGAACGATGGGTTCCACCCCCTCGCCGTGCCATTCCAGTGGCCGCGCGAAGAGATCGCCATCGGCATTGGGCGCCTTGACCTGCAGCACGGTCACCGGCGGCAGGCCCTCGGGGTCGCGGTAGGTTTTCTTGCGCTTTTCCAGATGTCCCTCGGCCTCGAGTTCCTTCAGAACCCGTTTCAGGTCGATCCGGTCGGCCCCCTTGATCCCGAACGCCTTGGCGATATCGCGTTTCGACGATTGGGTCGGGTGGGCGGAAATCCAGTCGAGGATTTCCTGTTTTGAGGGTATGCGCGTCATGGCTTTGGCCTAGCACGGCGCGCCGGGCGCGTCATCGCGAAAAGCGACCGGATCAGGGGCGGCGCAGGTCGGCCGCGCTGTCCACGTCGCGCAGGGTATCGGCCAGTGCGATGCGATGCCCGGGCAGGGTGGCGAGACTGTCGCTCAGCGCGTGTTCGCCGGACCAGCGCACACCCGAGAACAGGCCGTGCGGCAGGCGCGCGGGGTGCTGCGCGCCGACCAGCCAGAACCCGCCATCGGACGCGGGACCAAAGACCGCGTCATGGGACCCGAGCAGCGCAAAGGCGCGGGCGATATGCCGTGGCAGGACGCCGGGGATGTCCGAGCCGATCAGGCAGGCCGGGCCGGGTGCTGCGCGCAGCAGCCGCGCCATCCGCGCCCCGAGATCGCCGCACCCCTGAGGCACGCGGGCCAGATGCCCCGGCCAGAGCCGCGCGCCCAAGGCCCGGTCCGGCGCCACCGCCAACAGCATATCCCAGCGCGGATCGCGCAGGCGCCTGAGCAGGCGCGCGCATTGATGCCGGTACCACCAGGCCGCCGGCACTGCGCCGATCCCGCGCCCCAGCCGGGTTTTCACCCGGCCCGGGCGCGGCTCTTTCACCATCACGATCAGGGTGCCGCGCATCGGGGTGTTACGCGAAATAGTCGCGCAGGATCCGGGTGTAGATCGCCTTGAGTTGGTGGATCTGTGCGACCGGTACCCGCTCGTCGACCTGGTGCATGGTCTGTCCGACCAGCCCGAATTCCACCACCGGGCAGTGATCCTTGACAAACCGCGCGTCCGAGGTGCCCCCGGTGGTCGACAACTCGGGGCGGGTTCCGGTTTCTGCCTCGACCGCCGCCGACACCAGATCCGAGAGCGGCCCCGGTGGGGTGAGGAAGCTTTCGCCGGAGATCTTCACCTTCATCTCCACCGCGACGCCGAACTCTTCGGCCACCTTGTCGGCCTCGGCACGCAGCCAGTCGCTCAGGCCGATGCCGGTATGGGTATCGTTGAAGCGGATGTTCACCGTGCCGCTACAATGCGCCGGGATCACGTTGGTCGCGGGGTTGCCGGCGTCGATGGTCACCACCGCCAGGGTCGAGGGGTCGAAATGATCGGTGCCCCTGTCCAACTCGTGGCTGGCCAGCCGGTCCATCAGCCGGGCCATCGCCGGCAGCGGGTTTTTCGCCCGGTGCGGATAGGCCGAATGCCCCTGCTTGCCCACCACCGTGAACCAGGCCGTCATCGAGCCGCGCCGGCCGATCTTGATCATCTCGCCCATGGTCTCGGGGCAGGTGGGTTCGCCCACCAGGCAGACCGACATCTTTTCGCCGGCCTGCGCCATGTAGTCGAGCAGCGCAACGGTGCCGTCCAGCGCGTCGCCCTCCTCGTCGCCGGTGATCGTCAGGATCACCGCGCCGTCGGGCGGGGTGTTGGAGACAAAGTCGATGGCGGCGGCGGCAAAGGCGGCAACCCCTGATTTCATGTCGGTGGCGCCGCGCCCGTAGAGCACGCCATCCTTTTCGACCGCGCCAAAGGGCGGCACAGTCCAGGCGGCCTCGTCGCCCACCGGCACCACGTCGGTGTGGCCGTTGAAGCCGAACGTGCGCGCATGCCCCTTGTCGCCCCAGCGGGCAAAGAGGTTGCAGACTCCGCCACGGTCGGCGCGGGTGCAGGTGAAACCGGCCGCGCTCAACCGCTCCTCCAGCAGGACCAGCGCGCCGCCTTCTTCCGGCGTGACCGAGGGACAGCGGATCAGATCGGCGGTCAGCCGGGCGGGATCGGTAGCGGGCATTTGCGGATATTCCTTCTGCCTGGTGTCGCGGGCGGCGCCAACTTGCGGTCAAACCGGCAAAATGCCAACCCCTGCCTAACGTGTACGCGCGCTTGCCCCGTTTACGAATTCTGCGTAAGCAAAGCAAAAAACCGGGACAGATGAAAAGATTTTTCGCCATACTTGCCGTTGCTACGGCACTCTGGGCACAGGCCGCCGCCGCCCAGACCCTGACCGTGACCACTGTCACCCGTGTCCCCTTTTCGATGGTGGAGGGGGGCGAGGACAGCGGATTCTCGATGGAACTTCTGGCTGCGCTGGCCGAGGCGCTGGCCTGGGATTATCGAGTCGAACGGCTGGAGAGGTTCGGCGACATGCTGACCCGGATCGGCGACGGGACGGCGGATCTTGCCATTGCCAATATCTCGATCACCGCCGCGCGCGAGGGGGTGATGGATTTCAGCCAGCCGATTTTCGAGGCCGGGCTGCAGATCATGGTGCCACCGGGCGAGAGCGCCGGGTCGTCGGTGTGGCGGGCGATCCTGTCGCCCGACCTGCTGTTGGCCATTGGCGCGGCCTTCGTGCTGCTGATCGGCGGCGGCATGCTGATGTGGGTGTTCGAACGCCGCGCGCAGCCCTATTTCGACCGCCCCGTGCACGAGGCCTGGTTCCCTTCGTTCTGGTGGGCGCTGAACCTCGTGGTGAACGGCGGCTTTGAAGAGCGCGTGCCCCGCACCTTTCTGGGCCGCATCTTTGGGGTGCTTCTGGTGATCTCGTCGCTTTTCATCGTGTCGGTCTTCGTGGCCAAGATCACCACGGTGATGACGGTCGAGGCGATCAGCGGCTCGGTCAACTCGATCAACGATCTCTACGGCAAGCGGGTGGCCACGATCGAAGGCTCGACCGCCGCCGCCTTTCTGGACCGGCGCGAGATCACATATGACGGGTACAGCGCGCTAGAGCCGATTCTGAGCGCCTTCGAGGCGGGGGATGTCGAGGTGGTGGTCTTCGATGCGCCGATCCTGTCCTACTACGCCAATCATGACGGGCGGGACGTGGCGCGTCTGGCCGGGCCGGTGTTCCTGCGCGAGAACTACGGGATCGCCTTTCCCACCGGCAGCCCGCTGGTCGAGGAGGTGAACCAGGCCCTGCTGGCGCTGCGCGAGGATGGAACCTATGACCGCATCTACAGCGAGTGGTTCGGGCAACGCCGCTGAGCGCGGCGTGTCTCAGTGCATGATGTCTTCGGGATCGGGCGCATCGCCATAGAACGGCGTCATCTGCGCCACGATCACCGCGTTCTCGTCCAGCGCCCGCTGCATCAGCGCGCGTTCCTCGTCGTCGATCTCGTGCCCGGCCTCCTGGCGTTCCTTCAGGGTGCCGTAGCCGGTGACGTCCAGCGGCGCGGTATCGGCCTGTTTCAGGATCGCCACGGTTTCGCGCACCGCCTCGGCCTCGTCCACGCCGGAGGCGTAGCATATCAGCCCGGCGCCGGTGGCGCCCTTGGGCAGCCCGTCGCCGGATTTCCGGCCAATCTGGACCAGGAGCGTATAGACCTGCTGGCGGGAGGGTTTGGCTTTGCTGTTCATGTCGCGGGCCTTAGCCGCATTGCCCGGTGGCGGTCAAGCACGGTGGTTCAGGCACCCTATGTCCGAACATTTTCGAAAAAACTTATGAGAACTGCACATTTTCGCCCAATTCTTTGTTCATAAGTGGCGTTTAAGAAAAACCGCGCAAAGCGGCTCCTAATTATTGAGGCATTGTTATGGTTACGGCTTCCGAGCTTCCTATCGACACGTCCGCCTCCGCGATGGACATGGCCGAGGCCATGTTCGGCAGCGGGATCACCATCAATTCGGCCAGTTTCACCGGCGACTCCGATGCCTCCGGCATCTATTCGAACGGCGACACGGTCGCCCCGGACCTGACGCCGTCGGACAGCGGCGTGATCCTGTCGACGGGCAAGGCCGAGGATATCACGCATGCGTCGGGCGACCCGAACCAGAGCGAGAAGGAATCCACGGACCATCACGCGCCGGGCGACTCCGATCTTTCGGACATTTCCGGGCAGACGACCTATGATGCCGCTGTGTTCGAGGCCACCTTCGTGCCCGAGGGCGATACCCTGACCATGCAGGTTACCTTCTCGTCCGAGGAATACCTGGAATGGGTCGACAAGGGATTTAACGACGCGGTCGGGATCTGGGTGAACGGGGAGCAGGCCGAGCTGACGGTGGGCACCGGCGACATCACCATCAACAACATCAACGACGAGAGCAACGAGAACCTCTATATCGACAACCCGCGCGAACTCGATCTCCACAACACCGAGATGGATGGCTTTACCGTCACCCTGACGCTGAAGGCGCCGGTGAACGCGGGCGAGGAAAACACCATCAAGATCGGCATCGCCGACGCCGGCGACGGGATCTATGACAGTAACCTGCTGATCGCCGGGGATTCGGTCCAGACCGCCCTGATCGCCGGCGACGACGTGATCGAGGTGCCGGGGGCCGAGGGCACCTTTGACCTGCTGGCCAACGACGTCAGCAACACCGGCGGCACGCTGACCATCACCCAGATCAACAACCAGCCGGTTCTGGCGGGCGACACCATCATACTGCCAACCGGCGAGGCGGTGACGCTGAACGGTGACGGCACCGTAACCGTCGAGGCCGACGGCGATTACGAGACCAATACCTTTACCTATCAGGTCGAGGACGATGACGGGAACACCGACACCGCCTTTGTCGAGATGACGACGCTGCCCTGTCTTGTGGCCGGAACGCTGGTCGAGACGCCGAATGGCCCGGTCGCGGTGGAAGATCTGAAACCGGGCGATCTGGTCATGACCCGTGATGACGGCCCGCAGCCGGTGCGCTGGTGCGGCCGGGCGATACGCCGCGCCTCCGGGATCGACGCCCCGGTGGTGATCGAGGCCGGTGCGCTGGGCGATCACGCACGGTCCGAGCTTTCGCCGAACCACCGGGTGCTGATGCGCTCGCCTGGCGCCGAGCTGCTGTTCGGCGAGGGCGAGGTTCTGGTCAAGGCCAGGGACCTCGTGAACGGATCGACCGTGCACCTGCGCCGGGATGGCGGGCCGGTGACCTATGTGCATGTCATGTTCGACCGTCACCAGATCATTCGTGGAAACGGGCTGGACAGCGAAAGCTACCATCCCGGCCGTGAGACCATCGACAGTTTTGACGCCGAGACGCGCGAAGAAATTCTGCGGCTGATGCCGGACGCCGCCGATCACGACGGCTTTGGCTACGGCCCGGCGGCGCGCCCCTCGCTCAAGGGGTATGAGAGCCGGGCGCTGATCGGCGCCTGAACCGGGCGTGAAACGAAACAGGGGCGGCCCGCTGGCCGCCCCATTTTTTGTTCGGAAACGGATCCCCGCGATCAGTCGCGCAGCAGCTCGTTGATGCCGGTCTTGGAGCGGGTCTGCGCATCCACCCGCTTCACGATCACCGCGCAATAAAGGTTGATGCCGTTCTTGGACGGCATCGAGCCCGCGACCACCACCGAATAGGGCGGCACCTCGCCATACATCACTTCACCGGTCTCGCGATCGACGATCTTGGTTGACTGGCCGATGAAGACCCCCATGCCAAGGACCGAGCCCTCGCGCACGATGCAGCCCTCGACCACCTCGGAGCGGGCACCGATAAAGCAGTTGTCCTCGATGATCGTGGGGCCCGCCTGCATCGGCTCCAGCACGCCGCCGATGCCGACTCCGCCGGACAGGTGCACGCCCTTGCCGATCTGGGCGCAGCTGCCAACCGTGGCCCAGGTATCGACCATGGTGCCCTCGTCGACATAGGCGCCGAGGTTGACGAAAGAGGGCATCAGCACCGCGCCGGGGGCGATATAGGCCGATTTGCGCACCACGCAGTTAGGCACCGCACGGAAACCGGCGGATTTCCATTCGGCCGCGCCCCAGCCCTTGAACTTGCTGTCGACCTTGTCCCACCAGCCCGAGCCCTGGGGGCCGTTGTCGTGCACTTCCATGTCCTTGATGCGAAAGCCGAGCAGAACCGCCTTCTTGGCCCACTGGTTCACATGCCAGGACCCGTCGGCCTGTTTCTCGGCCACGCGCAGGCTGCCGCTGTCGAGCGCGTTCAGCGTGTCTTCGATCGCTTGGCGGGTTTTGCCACCGGTCGAGGGGGTGATGGTGTCGCGGTTCTCCCACGCGGATTCGATGGCGGTTTCCAGTTGGGCGTTGGGCATCTTTCTCTCCTCGTCCGATCGGGTTTCATGCCCTATAGCGGGCGCGTCGCGTTGCGACAATCCACCTGTCTCCATCGGAGCAAGAGAAGGACAAGACACATGGCCAAAGCCATCCACAGCATGATCCGCGTCTTGGACGAGGTGCGTTCGGTCGCGTTCTACCAGGTCGCGTTTGGCCTGAAGGTCGCAGACCGGCTGGATTTCCCTACGTTCACGCTGGTTTACCTCAGCAATGACGAGACCGGATTCGAGCTGGAACTGACGGTGAACAAGGACCGGACCGAGCCTTATGACCTGGGCGACGGCTATGGTCATCTGGCGGTATCGGTGGCGGATCTGGCGGCGGAGCATGCGCGGCTCAAGGCCGCCGGGCTGGCCCCGCGCGACATCGTGGCCTTTGCGCCCGCAGGCGAGGTGATCGCCGAGTTCTTCTTTCTCGCCGATCCCGACGGCTATCAGATCGAGGTGCTCCAGCGCGGCGGGCGGTATCTGTAACGGTCCTCAGCGCCCGGTCACCCCAGTGGATCGGGCGCGATGTTGCCGCCGCAGACCAGCACCCCCACCCGCTCGCCCGGGGCCGGAACATAGGCACCCGACATCAACGCCGCCAGTGCAGCGGCGCCTGCCGGTTCGACCAATTGCCGCCGCTCCTGCCAGAGCGCGCGCTGGGCGGCGATGATGGCGGCGTCCCGGACCAGCACCGATGGCGAGTCGAACTCCCGCACCAGATCGAAACAGATCCGCCCGATCCGCCGCGCCCCCAGCGCGTTGGCGGCGACACCGGAGACCTCGACATCCACCGGTTCACCGGCCGTGAGCGCCGCGTTCAGCGCGCAGGAGGTTTCCGGCTCCACCGCCACCACCTTGCGCGCACCGCGCAGCCAGGCCAGCGCGCCGGCGATCAGTCCGCCGCCACCCACCGCGATCAGCACGGTATCGGCGACCAGGCCCTGATCCTCCCATTCGCGCAGGCAGGTGCCCTGACCGGCCACCGTGGCGGGCGAATCATAGGCATGGATCTGCATCGCGCCGGTTTCGGCCTCATGGGCCTGCGCGGCCTGTAGCGCGTTGGCATATTCCCCCGGAACCACATGCAGGTCGGCGCCGATCCGTTCGATCAGGGCAATCTTGGACGGACCGGCCATCTCGGGCACGAAAATCGCGGCCCTGTGCCCCAGCGCCCGCGCCGCATAGGCCGCCGCCGCGCCGTGATTGCCGCCCGAGGCCGCGACCAGACCCGCGCCGGGCACATCGCAACTGAGCAAGGTGTTGAACGCGCCGCGGGCCTTGAAGCTGCCGGTATGCTGGACCTGCTCGAGCTTCATCTCGACGGCATAGGGCAGCCCGAAGCCCGAAACCTCCATCACCGGGGTGCGCACGACATGGGGGGCGATCCGCGCCGCCGCCGCGTCGATATCCTGACGATCCACCACTGCCTGTCCTTCCGAATTCAAGATGGCTCCAGATAACCGGCCTTGGCCGGAAAGGGCAACGGCGGGGCCGGGTGGCCGCAACACTTGTGCGAGATATCGTTTGATTTTTTCACGCAGAGGGGGTTCATTTGCGACATTCAAAAACCGTCATGTTTTAGGAATCAGGGGGCTACATGGCCAGGGCAAAACTCATTAACTACACGGCCGGGGGGACATCCCTGACGGAAAATCCGATCCATCAGGTCACCTCGAGTCGGCTGCCGATCGACGCGACAACCTGGAGCGACGCGGACCCGGGCGGCAAGAAGGCCTCCAAGTTCACGCTGGAAACCATTTATACCGAGCCGGTCTACGGCGAGGATGATTTCGAGATGGCCGTGGACATCACCTTTACCGGCTCGTTCAAGAAAACGGCGGCCGGCTGGAAGGGAAAGATCGAGCACACCGACATCTTCAAGGACGGCGAGCTGGCCGCCACCGTCGTGTCCAACGGCAAGGTCAACCTGTCCGATTTCTACGGTCAGACTTATTCCGGCGTAATCTGGGACGAACTGGCCTTGAACGGGCTGAAGGGGTCGCTGTCGAAGGCTGACAACTATTTCAATGCGTCCAGCGGCAATGACGTTATCAAGGCAGGCGCGGGGCACGATCGTGTGGGCGGCTACGACGGCAACGACAAGCTGTTCGGGCAGGCGGGCCATGACTGGCTGGTAGGCTTCAACGGCGATGACAAGCTGTTTGGCGGCAACGGAAATGATGACCTTCAGGGTCTTGCGGGCGACGATGTTATTTTCGGGGGCCGTGGCCGCGACGTTTTCCGCGCCGAGGATGCCCTGGGCACCGATACCTGGACCGGCGGTGCCGGCAAGGACAAGTTCGAGGTGGGCTATTTCGACGAGGGCCGCTTTGGCGCCACGGTGACGGACTTTGACCGCAAGGGGGGCGACAAGGTCGATCTGACCTCGGATCAGGCGTTCTTCTTTTTCGAGTTCGACGAGATCCGGTATATCCGCGATGCCGCCTTCAGCGGCGAGGCGGGCGATTACGAGGTGCGGATGGAAAACGGCATCGTCGAGATCGACAACAATGGCGACGGCGAGGCCGATCTGGGGATCAAGCTGGAGGGCATGGATACCTTTGGTGGCAACACCAACTGGCTGGTGCTGCCCGACGGATTCGATTTCGTCTGATGCAGCCGCCCCGGCCACCGTGCCGGGGCATCTGGCCACCGCTACGGGAACGCGATATGGCTGGCCCCTGATTGTTTATCCGGGGCCATGTTCATGAACGACGACCGCCACAGCGTTTTCCGCGACGCGAGTTTCGACCGCACCACCGCGCGCAAGGTTCCCGATACGCCGCAAAGCCGGTCGCCGACCTACCGGCTGGCCTTTACCGACGAGGAATTCATGTGCCGGGACGAATTGCGCCCGGTCCGGTTGCAGCTGGAGCTTCTGAAACCGCAACTGGTGCTGGAAGAGCGCCAAATCGAAAGCACCATCGTCCTGTTCGGCGGTGCGCGCATCCCCGAGCCGGCACAAAAGCACACCGCGCGCACCAAGACCCTGGCAGAGTTGTCCGCGTTCTATGAGGTGGCGCGCGAGTTTTCCCGGCTGATGACGCAAAAGGCGATCGCGACGGGCAACCGCGAATACGTGATCGCCACCGGCGGCGGGCCGGGCGTGATGGAGGCGGGCAACCGGGGCGCGCATGAGGCGGGGGGCGTTTCGCTGGGCCTGTCGATCGTGCTGCCGCACGAGCAGGCGCCGAACCAGTACGTGACGCCCGAGCTCAGCTTCAACTTCCACTATTTCGCGATCCGCAAGATGCACTTCCTGATGCGCGCGCGGGCCATCGGGGTGTTCCCCGGCGGTTTCGGAACACTGGACGAAACCTTCGAGGCGCTGACTCTGATCCAGACCGGCCGGATGGACCGGGTGCCGTTCCTGTTCTTCGGGCGCAGCTTCTGGGAAAGCGTGATCAACTGGCAGGCGCTGGCCGATGCCGGCACCATCTCGGACGAGGATCTGAGCCTCTTCCGGTTCGTCGATAGCGCCCAGGAGGCGGCCGAGATCATCGAAAACTGGGAGCCCGCGCCGCCGCGCGACGTGATCCCCGGGCGAGAGTAGATCCTGAACTGATTAACCAATTGTCTGCGGGAATCCGGCTTATTAATGTTGCCTCGGGCGCCATGAGGTGCCTGTTTTCAAAGGTTGGATTTCTGCAATGGCTAAAAAATCGGTTATCAAGTCCATGACTCCACCGGAGTCGCTGTCCGCAAATCTCTGGTTTCATTTTACCAATGGCAGGCTTCTGTTCGACGCGGATGCCTGGGCGGAGGCGCTGCCGTCCGGGCGCAAGGGCAAGGCGGTCGACCTGACCACCACCTATACCGAAGAGACCTGGGGACGTCCGGATTTCAGCATGGAGGTCGGGCTGAAGCTCAAGGGCGACTTCAGCAAGAGCGACGGCGTCTGGGGCGGGACCGTGAAGAATGCGATCTTCCAGATCGACGGCGAAACCGTCGGGGTGATCAAGATCAACTCAGGTGTCGATCTGGGCCGCATCGTGGATGTCGGGCCTTCCGGGTTGATCTGGAACGAACTGACCCAGACCGGGTTGCGCGGCAAACTGACCAAGGCGGCGGACAATCTGAACGGATCGGTCTGGGATGACAGCCTGAACGGGCTGGCCGGGGACGACCGGATCGAGGGCGGGCTGGGCAATGACAAGCTGATCGGTGGCGCCGGCAATGACCATTTGAACGGCCATATTGGCGATGACAGGTTGATCGGCGGGGCCGGGAACGACTTTCTCGACGGGCGGAGCGGGTCGGACCGTGCGCTCGGACAGGCCGGCAAGGATGTTTTCTTTGCGGACGCGGAGGGCGCCAATCTTTGGACCGGCGGCAAGGGGGCGGACCTGTTCCAGCCCGGGGCCTGGTTCGGCGAGGAGAATGTTTCGACCACCGTCACCGATTTCAGCAAGCGGCAAGGCGACCAGATCGACCTGAGCAACGATTCCTTCCTGCTGTTCTACTTCGCCGAGGTGGACGAGATCCGCTACATCGGAAAGAAGGACTTCACCGGAACCGACGGCCGGTTCGAGATCCGCATGGAAAACGGTTTCGTCGAGATCGATCAGAACGGCGACGGCCGGGCCGACCGGGGGATCCATCTTGACGGGCTGGACACCTTCGCCAAGGCCGACACGAGCTGGATTCTCCTGCCCGACGGGTTCGACTTCGGCTGATCACCCGCGCATGACCATGACAGCACCCCCTTCACGGGGGCGTTTTGTCAGTGGATCTGAACCTCAAGCACGCCCAGTTCGGTGTTCTGCGGCAGCTTGGTCACCACCTGGGCGCCGCCGACATCCTTGATCGCGTAGCCATAGCCGGCGAGGCGGAATTTCCATTCCCGCGGGCTGACCGCCATCGCGCGTTCGCGCATCAAAAGATCCAGGACCGGGGCCTCGACGGGGGTGCGGCAGATCATGTGAACCTGTGCCATCTTCATTTCCTCCTGCACTCATTACATTGTTTGCATTTTAGAAACTGACTGTTGATGGCGGCTTAATTGGTCCCGGATTGTGGAAATTTAGGGGCAGAACGTACAATCCGTTCACGTATTGCAAACAATGACCCGGGGGTCAGCCGTTCAATCCGGCCTCGGCCTCGATCTGTTTGCGCGACTTGCGGGCGCGCTCGGTGGCCGATTTCAACTGGCCGCAGGCGGCCATGATATCCTCGCCGCGCGGGGTGCGGATCGGGCTGGCATAGCCGGCCTTGTAGACGATGTCGGCGAAGGCGCGGATGCGGTTGTTCGACGACCGCTTGTAGGGGGCGCCGGGCCATTCGTTGAACGGGATCAGGTTGATCTTGGCCGGGATGCCGTGATCCTTGATCAGCTGGATCAGGCGGCGGGCGTCGTCGTCGCTGTCATTCACCCCGTTCAACATCACGTACTCAAAAGTGATCCGCTCGGAGTTCGAGACCTTGGGATAGCTCGCCAGAGCGGCCAGCAGTTCCTCGATGTTCCAGCGCTTGTTGATCGGCACCAGAACATCGCGCACCTCGTCCGTGGTGGCGTGGAACGAGATGGCGAGCTGGCAGCCGATCTCTTGCGCCGTGCGGGCGATCTCGGGCACCACGCCGGAGGTCGAGAGCGTGATGCGACGGCGCGACAGCTGGATGCCCTCGGGGTCCATGGCGATCTTCATCGCATCGCGCACGTTCTCGAAATTATAGAGCGGCTCGCCCATTCCCATCAGCACGATGTTGCTGAGCAGCCGTGTCTCGTCCTTTGGCGCACCGGGTACCGGCCATTCGCCCAGATCGTAGCGCGCCATCATCACCTGGCCGACAATCTCGCCGGCGGTCAGGTTGCGCACCAGCTTCTGGGTGCCGGTATGGCAGAACGAACAGGTCAGGGTGCATCCCACCTGAGACGAGACGCAGAGCGTGCCGCGATCCTCCTCGGGGATATAGACCACCTCCACCTCGTGCCCGCCGGCGATGCGCACAAGGTACTTTCGGGTGCCGTCGCTGCTGACCTGGCGGCTCACCACCTCGGGGATCCCGATGGTGAAATGCTCGGTCAGCAGCGCGCGATAGGGTTTGGCCAGGTTGGTCATCTGCGCGAAATCGCGCACGCCCCACTGGTAGATCCACTGCCAGATCTGGCCCGCCCGCATCCGGGCCTGTTTCTCGGGCGTGCCGGCCTCGATCAGCGCGTCGCGCATCCGCTCGCGGGTCATCCCGACAAGATTGATCGGCCCCTCCGGCGTCTTGCGGGGGATCGTCATGACATCCTGGGTGATCGGCGCGTTGGGGGCGTTGGGGGCGGACATGGGTGGCGGCTTTCGCGGTTTCGGTGCGGAATGGCCCCTATATAGGCTTTTTCGCCGATTTCAAAAAGATTCGGCCGCACCCCAAGGGGCACGGCCTGCCTGTTTACGCGATTTTCGCCGGGTCAGTTGGTGCAGCGCTTTTCCGCGTCTTCCAGGGCGGCGGTAAAGCCCAGCAGCGAGAAAGTGTCCTGAGTCCGGGTTCCGCGGGTCGAGCGGGCGGACAGAATGGCGCTGGTGCCGCGCTTCATCGCAGTGATGATCTTGGCGTCGTCGGCCTCGGTCGCGGGCCAGGCCCATTCGCCGTCGGTGAACAGTTCGAACTCGGTTCCGCCGATATCCAGGTTCACGGTCGAGCCATCGGCGAAGGGATAGCCGCCGGTGAAGGTGACCTGACCGTTGACCCCGGCGCCGGGCCGGTAGAACACGAACAGCAAAATGTCACCGCGCCGGACCGCCACCACACGTCCGTCGCGGGTATTCACGGTTTCCTTGGGCGCTGACACGCTCCAGCATTCCTTTGGATCGTCCTCGACGAAGACGCTCCAATCGGTTTCCGCAGCGACGCGGTTGGTGCTTTCATCCTGCGCGAATGCGGTGGTTGCTGCGAAGGTTGCGGCCATTCCGGCCAAGCACAGGCCCGCCAGCGCGCGGGCGTGTTTCGATCCCATCTGTCCAGACTCCCAGACTGTCCTTTACCTCAATCAACAGGGGCGCACGCGGCGTTGTTTCGCCGTCTGTCCCGTCGCGCACCCGACGCTTGCCGACTTAGGCACAGTAACGTAACTTGCGCCACGGGCGAAAGAGCGATTGGCGGGAAATCGCCAAAATCCGGAGCAATTCATGACAGACCCTGTACCGATGGCCGAACTTTGGCGGGCAGACTTGTTGGAATGCCTGCATCTTGGCCATGGCGTCATCTGCGACGACAGCGGCCAGATCGTGCAGGCCTGGGGCGATCCGGAGGCGCTGATCTATCCGCGCAGCTCGTGCAAGATGGTGCAGGCATTGCCGCTGGTCACATCCGGGGCGGCGGCGAAATACGGACTGACGTCGGAACAGCTGGCGCTGGCCTGCGCCTCGCACAACGGGGCGGCGATCCACACCAGCCGCGTGCGGGCCTGGCTGGGTGACCTGGGGCTGGACGACAGCGATTTCCGCTGCGGCCCGCAGATGCCCGACGACCGCGAGGCGCGCTATGCGCTGATCCGCGGGCATGAGGAGCCGTGCCAGTACCACAACAACTGTTCGGGCAAGCATTGCGGGTTCCTGACCTTGGCGCAGCATATGGGCGCCGGGCCGGAATACTGCGAGATCGACCACCCGGTGCAGCGCGCGGTGCGCGAGGCCTTCGAGGAGGTCACCGGAGCGGCAAGCCCAGGCTATGGCATCGACGGCTGCTCGGCGCCGAATTTCCAGACCACGCTGCACGGGCTGGCGCGGGCGATGGCGTGGTTCGCAAGTGCCGGGGATCGGGGCGACCGGCAGAGCATGGCGGCACAACAGCTTGTCGCGGCGATGGTCGCCCACCCCGACCTTGTCGCGGGCGAGGGGCGCGCCTGTACCGAGCTGATGCGCGCGATGGAGGGCCGCGTCGCGGTCAAGACCGGGGCCGAGGGGGTGTTTGTCGCGATCCTTCCCGAGCGGCGCCTGGGTATCGCGCTCAAGATCGCCGACGGGGCGACGCGGGCCAGCGAATGCGCGATTGCCGCGATCCTGACCGGGCTGGACGTGCTTGACCGCGATCTTGCGGCGACCGCCAAGCGGCTGAACCCGCCGCTATTGAACCGCCGCAATATCGAGGTCGGGCAGATCCGCCCGGCCGCGGGCCTGCTCAGCCGCTGAGTTCCTCGACCAGCAGGTCAAAGACCAGACGGATACGCCGGTTGGTCCGCAATTCCCGGTGGCTGACCAGCCAGGAGGGCACCCGGATCGGCGTGAAGCCGGGCAGGATCGGGCG
>Ga0070728_10003305_pt1 | contig 17969 bp, 13 predicted proteins | sample tdDd471_FD_66723 | JGI IMG/M metagenome (GOLD analysis project Ga0070728, IMG submission 66723) | Marine sediment microbial communities from the Atlantic coast under amendment with organic carbon and nitrate - tdDd47.1 | ecosystem: Environmental > Aquatic > Marine > Coastal > Sediment | place... | reverse complement strand
GTTCGCCGTGACGGGCGGGCTGTTGGCGTGGAGCGGGCGCCGACGGGATTGGATCCGTTTTCGAGAGCGCGGACTCGACTTCAACGTCATCGGGCGCGTGATTCGGATCGGCGCGCCGGTCTCGATTCACGGCATCATCTTCAGCGGCGTCTACGTGTTCATCATGCGCGAGACGAGCCAGGAGGGAGGCGATGCGGCCACCGCCGCGCTGTCGCTCGGACTGCGGATCGAAGGGCTCGCGTTCATGACGGGAGTCGGGCTCGCAACCGCGGCTGCGACGTTGGTGGGGCAGAACCTCGGGGCCGGCCAACCCGCGCGCGCGAACGACGCGGCATGGCTGGCCGTGAGGATGGGAGTCTGGATAACGGGAATCTGGGGGTTACTGATGATCGTCACGCCGGATGGTGCGATCGACTTGCTGAGCCCTAGCCCCGCAGTGACCGGCTACGCCGCCGATTACCTGAAGATCGCGGGTGCCGTGATCATGTTCACGGCGATCGAGATCATTCTTGAGGGCGCCTTCAGCGGCGCGGGCGACACGATGCCTGCGATGCTGCTGGCCTTGCCATTCACGCTGGTTCGCGTCCCCGCCGCCATCGCCGCCCGCTCACTCGGCCTGGGCGTCAACGGCATCTTCTGGGCGCTCGCGCTCACGAGCGTCATCCGTGGCCTCGGCTTCGCCTTCTGGTTCGCCCGCGGCAAATGGGTCGACGCCAAAGCGTGACCCCACCCTGCTGGAGGGGTTAGTCGGTGCGAGGCCAGTCGGGCGGCATCCAGGCGGGCAGATCGGCGAGCGAGGCGCGGGAGGCAGCGCTGGTGGGGACGCCCCACGCCTCGAAGAACGGGCCCAGGTTCTTGCCCACCTTGCGGCTGAAGCGAACCATCCACTGGTCGCGCTTCTGCTCTTCGGTCTTCGGGCGTTCGTTCGCAGCAAGCCCTCGGTAATCCCGGAAGACGTTCTGGAACGTGTCCCAGCCAAAAGCCTCCTGGAGCTGCATGTACATCAGCAGCGCGAGGAACGGCTTGCTCGACCACTCCTCGAACTTCGCGCCGCGCTCGAGGTACGCGCGGATCGTCTTTTTGCGATGCTCGCCATACAGATTCGCGCGCGCGTGATCCGCCTTGCAGACCGTCTCGTACGCGTAGAGCGTGAACAGATTCACGGTGACTTCGGTCGTCCCCTGGAACGTCCAATCGCGGTGCTGGTGGTTGTGTCCGATCTCGTGGAACAGCCCCCAGTTGCCCTTCCTCGCCGTCTCCGGATTGGGCAGCCACGCCGCCGCATCGAGGTGCGCCATGAGCGGATAGCCCGAGTGCATGTAGCCGACGCTGATCTGCTTGTCGACGACGAAGCGCTCGGGAGACGCGCGCTTGCGCGGTCGGGCGGCCAGGTCGGCGGACGCGTCGAGCACGCGGTTCCAGAACTCCATCACCGGGCGCGGATCGTCCATCTCACGAATCACGCGCGACGGGACCGTGATGATCAGGCGATCGGATCCGAGTTCGGCCCACGGTGCGGAGCGCTTGCGAATGCTCTTCCAGTCGTCGAGTGTCGTCGTGCCGTGGATGTAGAGGGGGGCGGGGAGCGCGGGGCCGATCGTCACGTCATAGGTGGCCGGCTTCGCGCGCTTCGGCACCTCGATGTAGATCAGGCCACCGAATGCGCTGGCGACGTCCGTCTTGCCTGCCGCCAGTTTCCAGCGCCGGCTGATCTCCGGAGCGCGTTGCCAGGCGGCCTTCTGCCACAGGCGGTCCGAGTGCGCACCGATGCGTACCGCCAACCCCGCGTTCGCCGCCGCCTCGGGAACCGTGATGGTGACGACTGTTCCGGCGCGTGCATAGAGCCCGGTGCTGTGCCAGCGCGGGATGGATGTGTCGATCGCAACGCTCTGCGTGACGAGTTCGCCGGGTGCCTTGCCAGGAAAACGCTTCGCCCACGGGTGGGCCCGCACCTTTTCGGGAGGCAGCTGGTTCGCCTCGTGGATCTGCAGGGCGAGCGCAACCCGCGCGAGTCCGTTCTTGGCCCGGACCTCGCGCAGTTGCTCCACGGGGACGCCTTCCAGCGCGGCCCGAAGTTGGGGGAGCAGCAGCGTGTCGTCCGCCGGGATGGCGCGAATCGCGGTTGTCAGCGTCGAGACCGACTGCGCGTTGATCTTGTCGCCGAACGCCGCGGCGTACGCGTGAAGCTGCGGCGCGAGATCGGCGCGCACCGCGTAGCCCTTGGGCGACGTGCGCTTGAGGTAGCCGTCGGACCACACGATGCCGGCGCGCTTCAGGAAGCGATTCCCGGCGTGATCCGTAAGCAGGTCCTTGCCCGGGTTCACCTGCAACCAGCCCCAGCCGAGGCTCGCGGTCACGAGGCCGCCGCCACCGCGCACGAACTCGTCGACGGCGGCGTAGCGCACCTTGTCCTCGAGCCCATGCGCATCCATCACAATTACGCCCGTCCCCGTCGGGATTGCGCCGCCGTCCCACGCGGGGAAGCCCTTCACGCGGTAGGCAATGACGCTCTTCCCACGACCGGCCCAAGCGACGCAAGCCTGCAGCAGCTTGCCGGTATCCGCGATGGCCCGCGTGTCCTGTCCGAAGTAGCCGCCGTGGCCGAAGGCGACCACCCGCCCCTTGCCGAGCGGCGCCGCCGCGACGACCGGAGCCTCGAGCTGCTTGCCGTAGCCGCCGCTGACGACGACGACCGCCTTGGGCCCGAACACGCACAGCGGGCCGGGCACACCGGGCGCCGCAATCTCATCGACGCCCGTGACGAGCGAGATGAGCAGGACAATCAGTTTCACTTCAGCACCTTCTCGAGCGTCGGCAGGATGTGTTCGGCCAGCATGCGATGCCCCTCCGGATTCGGATGCAGTTGATCTTCGAGGAACAGGTCGGGCTTGCCCGCGATCGGCTCCATGAAGAACGGGACGAACGGGAGTGAGTTCTTCGTCGCGAGGTCCGCGAACACGCCCGCGAAAGCCTCGGTGTACTCCGGCCCGTAGCTCGTCGGAATGCGCATCCCGAGCAGCACCGTCTTCGCGCCCGTCGCCTCGATCGCCTTCAGGATGCCTTCGAGGTTCGCGCGCATCGCGTCAATCGGAAGTCCGCGCAACCCGTCATTGCCGCCGAGTTCCACGACGACAATGTCGGGCTTGTTCTGCAACAACCACTGGATGCGACTCAGGCCGCCCGCCGTCGTATCTCCGGAGTGACCCGCGTTCAGCAAACGAAACGGCTTGCCGCGCTTGGCGAGTTCGCGTTGCAGCACGGCGGGGAACGCCTCATCTTCCGGCAGGTGCAGTCCCGCGCTGATCGAGTCGCCGAGGAACGCAACGAGGGGCGCATCCGGGGGAATGCGAGGGGGGGCGGGGGACTGGGACTCCGCTTCCGTCGGCGCTTTCGTCGACGGGTCGTCGCCCCCGCAGGCAGTCAAACAGAGAAGAAGAAACCATCCAGCTCGCATCGGCATCGGAACTTATACCGGACGAATCCCGGCAGGTACCCTCACAGCCATGAACGAACCGCCGCGGATTGAATGCCAAGGAGTCGTCAAACGCCTCACCTCCGGTGAGCGCGAACTGACAATTCTGGACGGAATTGATCTGCGCATCGACGCGGCAGAGTTTGTCGCGATTCTCGGACCCTCCGGCAGCGGGAAGTCCACGCTGCTCGGCCTCATGGCCGGTCTCGATCGCACCTCGGAGGGCAGTGTCCGCGTCGACGGCGAGGCACTCGAGACGATGAACGAGGATCAACTCGCCATCCTGCGCCGCCACAAAGTCGGCTTCGTGTTTCAGTCGTTCCAGCTGCTCTCGAACCTGACCGCGCGGGAAAACGTTGTGCTCCCCCTCGATTTGGCCGGCATCCCCGGGGCGCGCGACCGCGCCGACGAGCTGCTCCTCAAGGTGGGACTCGGCGAGCGCGGACATCACTATCCGAGCCAACTTTCCGGTGGCGAGCGTCAGCGTGTCGCGATCGCCCGTGCGTTCGGGCCGCGTCCGATTTTGCTGCTGGCCGATGAGCCCACCGGCAACCTCGACCGCGATACCGGCCTCGAGGCGCTCGATCTCCTCGCCTCGCTGCGCGAAGAGATGGGCACGACGCTCGTGCTCGTGACGCACGACCAGGAGATCGCAGGACGCGCCAAGCGCCGCATCCATATCGATCGTGGTCGCATCGCTCGCGAGGAGCGCGACGACGCATGAAGTTTTTCCTCGCCATGCTGCGGGAGTCGCGAGGCTCGCGCGGCCGCCTGGTTTTCTTCATGGGCTGCATCGCCGTTGGCGTCGCGGCGGTGGTCGGCGTGGCCGCGATGAGCGGTGCGCTGGAAGATGGACTGCGTGGCAAGGCGCGCGAGATTCTCGCGGCGGACATCGCCGTCGAATCCCGCCGGCCGATCAACGACGACGTCATATCTCTCTTGGAAGAGAGCGGCGCGGACGAGACAGCGCAGACGCGCGAGTTGGCCACGATGGTGGCGCCGGTTACGAACGACGGCAAAGTCGGCAAGTCGCGCCTGGTCCTGCTCAAGGCGGTCAGCGGCCCCTACCCGTTCTACGGCCCGATGGTGCTCGATCCCCCGGGCCCCCTTCAAGATGCACTCCAGCGGGGCGTGGTCGTTGCTCCGGACCTGCTCGAGAACCCCGGCGTGCGCGTCGGCGACAAACTGCGCGTTGGCTCGAAGGAGTTTCCGGTTGTCGCGGTCGTGCACCAGGAGCCGCAGCAGTTCGGCTTTGCCTCGATGCTCGGCCCGCGCGTGTTCATTGCCGAGTCGAAGCTGGAAGGCAGCGGCCTGCTGGGCTTCGGGAGTCGCGTCCGCTACACGCTACTCGGACGCTTAACGGTCACCGATCCGAAGTCGGTGCGTGCGTTGGCCGAGCGCCTGCGCAACGAGCCGAAGGGCGCGGAATACCTGCGCGTCGAGACGTGGCGCAGCGGGCAGCCGCGCCTGCGTCGGGCGATCGGGCGCGTCGAGAACTTTCTCGGGCTGGTGGCGCTGTTGTCGTTGGTCCTCGGCGGCATCGGCGTGGCGCAGATCGTGCGCGCGTGGATCGAGGGGCGGACGCCGTCGATCGCGATCCTGCGCTGCCTCGGGATGCGGCCGCGCGAGATCCTTACGTTGTTCCTCGGGCAAATCGCGTTGCTGTCGCTCATCGGGAGCGCCATCGGTGCCGGGCTCGGTTCGCTGCTTCCATTGGGGTTCACGGCACTGGCCGATGAACTGCTTGGGCCGGGGCTCAGCGCCGGATCGCTGTTCCAGCCGTGGGCGATCGCGCGCGGCATGGGGCTCGGGCTTGCGGTCGCTTTGTTGTTCAGCCTTCCGCCGCTGACGGCGGTTTGGCGCGTATCGCCCGCGAAGGTGTTGCGCGCTGAGGCGGAGCCTTTGCCTGCACCGGCGCTCATCCGGTGGGGCGCGCCGCTTGTCGTATTGCTCGGCATCTTCGCGACGGCGTACGCGCAATCGTCGAGCCTGATTCTGGCTGCGGCGTTCACGGGCGGATTCCTCGCGTTGGCCGGGGTGCTGGTCGTTGGCGCTCGCCTTGTCATGTGGGGCGTCGGCAGCATTCCGCGCGACGGCGTCCACCCGTACGTGGCGCAGGGGCTCTCGGGTTTGTCACGGCCCGGGGCTGGTACCACGGGCGGAATCGTCGCACTTGGGCTCGGCGTCATGGTGGTTGCGACGATGGCCATTGTCGAGCGCGAGTTATCGTCCGGGATCCAGTCGCTCGTCCCCAGGGACGCACCGACCATCTTCCTTGTCGATGTGCAGCCGAAGCAGTGGGAAGGCGTGCGCGGTGCATTGGTGGAACACGGCGCCGATCCGATCGAGTCCGCCGAAATCGTCATGGCGCGGCTCAAGTCGGTGAACGGCAAGGGCGTCGCCGAACTCGCCAAGGAGCGCGGGGGCGGCCGTGCGCGCTGGACGTTGACACGCGAGCAGCGCATGGCGCCGATGGACGTGCTGCCGGACAACAACGAGATCATCGAGGGTTCGCTTTGGTCGGAGCCCGGCGTCGCGGAGATCAGCGTCGAAGAGCGCTACGCGAAGGACATGGGCGTCGGCGTTGGCGACGAACTCGAGTTCGATGTGCTCGGCATTCCGATGAAATTCAAACTGACGAGTTTGCGCAAAGTCGAATGGCGCAGCTTCTCGCTGAACTTCTTCATCGGGATTGAGCCGGGCGTCTTGAAGGGCGTGCCCAGTCTGCGGCTGGCGGCCGCGAAGGTTACGCCGGAAGCAGAGCAGCCGCTTCAGGATGCGCTGGCGGGGATGTACCCGAACGTGACGATGATTCGCGTGAGGCCGATTCTCGAGCAGGCAGTATCGCTGCTGGAGAAGCTGGCGTTCGGCGTGCGTGCGCTGGGCGGTTTCTCGGTGTTGGCCGGACTCGCGATTCTCGCCGGGGCGATCAGCGCCGCGAGTCTGCGTCGCCGCCGCGAGGCAGCGCTGCTCAAGACGCTCGGCGCCACGCGGCGCGGCGTGGCTACGCTGTTCGTGATCGAATACGGACTGCTCGGTGGCGTTGCGGGCTTGTTGGGCGCCGCGGGCGCGCTGCTGCTCTCCTGGGGGTTCCTCGAAGGGCTCGCGGACATCGAGTTCGCGTTGCCGCTTTGGACGCTTCCCGCGGCATCCCTGTTTGCCGCGTTGATGGCGGCGGGTTGTGGCATCCTTGCGTCGTGGAAGGCGCTGGCTGCCAAGCCGGTGGAGTGTCTGCGCGCGTAATGATCGTCTTCGTTCCGGAAACCGTGGCTCGCACCCTGGCCGCGTGGCAGCAGTCCGTGAGCGACGGCGAGTGGACGCTTCAGCGCCGCGGGTTGTTGCGCACGATCATGGGCGCCCGGCTCGAACGGAGCGGCGCGGTGCTGCACCTCACGCCTCTGACGAGTGGGGAGCTCTCGATGGAGCTGCGCGGACGTCGCGACGATTCCGATCTCCAGGATGCGCTGGCGGCGTTCCACGTCGGCGGAAGTGGGCCGGTCGAAACGCTCGCAGGGGCGGTGGGCGGCTGGTTGCGGGGCACCGACCCGTCCCCCGTACTCCGCGGATTGGCTCTGTGCGCCCTGGTGGCCCGGGTCGAGGCGGAAGAAGAGGACTACGAGGGCATTGAAGGCGAGCCGGGCCGCCTGGTCGGCTGGCTTTCACGCCACGGCGCGGAGATCGCACTGTCCGAGGAGGAGCACGCTTGGCTCGTCGCCCCGATCGGGAAGCTGCCTCTGGTGGCGCGCTATGCGTCGTTGCCGGATCGATTGGCAACGCACGCGTTCGCGCTGGGACTGGTCGCGGACCCCGAGGCTGCCGGCCTGCCCGAGCTCATGAATAGCTTCGGATTCCTGTCCGAAGAGCTCCCTGCGGGGCTGGCGACCCGCCGAATCCGTCCCGGGCGCGACCAATTTCTCGGCTAAATCGTGGCATCCGTACAATGCGGCGTCGCTGCGGCAACGATGCCGCGCGACCGGAAAGATCTCGTGTACCCCGTCGTCACCATTGTCGGCCGACCGAATGTCGGCAAAAGCTCGCTGCTCAACGCCCTGTTGGGCCGGCGCTACGCCATCGTGGATGACATGGCCGGGGTCACGCGCGATCGCGTTTCCGCCACCTGCCGTCTCGATGGCAAGCGCGTGGAACTGGTCGATACCGGCGGAATCGGAATCGTCGACCAGCAGGCGCTCGAAACGCACGTCGAGGCGCAGATCGAGCAGGCGCTGGCGATGTCGGACGCCGTCATCTTCGTCTGCGATGCGCGCGACGGCTGCACGTCGGTCGACCGCGAAATCGCGGGTGCTCTGCGTCGCCTCAATGTGCCCGTCACATTGGCGGTGAACAAGGCGGAGTCGAACACGGCCCTCGCGACCGTCTCGGAGTTCTCGGAACTCGGCTGGGATCCGCTGCCGGTTTCCGCGATGGAGCGGATCGGCCTCGACTATCTGGCCGAGCTCGTCGCCGAGCCGCTGGAAGACGACGGCTCCCACGCAGAAGACGATGACATCGCGCCCGCGGTGAGGATCGCCATCGTCGGCCGCGTCAATGTCGGCAAGTCGACGTTTCTGAACCATCTCGCCGGAGCCGAACGCGCCATCGTCAGTGAAGTGCCCGGCACGACGCGGGACGCCGTCGATCTCCTCATTGAGAAGGACGGCCTGCGGGTCCAGATCACGGACACTGCCGGCATCAAGCGCGAGTCCGCCGTGCAGGACTCGGTCGAGTTCTACGCGCAGCGCCGCGCCGAGCATTCGATCACGCGTTCCGACGTTGCGCTGCTCATGCTCGACTGCACCGACGACCTGACCAAGGGCGATCGCCAGATCGCGCAGTTCTGTGTCGACGCCTGCAAGCCGGTCGTCATCGTGGCCAACAAGTGGGACCTCGCCTCCGGCCAGATGGACATCTCCGAGTACGCGGAGTACATCGGGAAGAAGCTGCAGGGCCTGCACTTCGCGCCGATCGTGTTCACGACCGCAGCCGAGGGCAAGAACGTCCTCGCTGCCATCGACACGGCACAGGCGCTGTATCGCCAGTCTTCGTTCCGTGTCGGCACCCCCGAGATCAACCGAGTCCTCGAGGTCGCGCGCACGGACTTCCGCCCGCCGGTCAAGGTCAGGGGCAACCCCAAGATCTTCTACGGCACGCAGATCGAAGTGAATCCGCCGACATTGATGCTGTTCGTGAACGACCCGCGCAGCTTCACGTCTGGGTATCGCCGCTTTCTCGAGAACCGCATGCGCGAATCGCTTCCGTTCAAGGAGATTCCGTTGCGCATCATCTACAAGCGCCGCCGCTCCATCTTCAAGAAGGACCATTGATGCGAACGACTGCCCTCTTCCTCGCGCTCCTTCTCTGTGCCTGCGGCAGTGACAAGAAGACCGACGCGGCAGGGGGAACGGTCTTCGTCTGGGGCAAGTCGGGCGACGCCGTCAAGCTCGACCCCGCCGATGTGACCGACGGCGAGTCGGTGATGGTCATCACGAACATCTACGACACGCTGGTTGCGTTCCAGCGCGGGAGCACCGAGCTGCAGCCCTGGCTGGCCGAGTCGTGGGAGGCGAGCGACGACGGCAAGGTGTGGACGTTCAAGCTGCGCAAGGACGTGAAGTTCCACGACGGATCGGATTTCAATGCCGATGCGGTGCTCTTCTCTTTCGAACGCCAGATGGATCCGAACCATCCGGCGCGCCGTGCCGACAGCGTCTTCGCCTACTTCCAGGAGAACTTCGGCTCGGTTTCGAAGATCGAGAAGCTCGACGATTTCACGGTGCGGTTCCAGCTCTCCCAGCCGGTGGGGTTCTTCGACAGCATGATGGCGATGTTCTGCGTCGCGATTGTGTCGCCGACCGCCTTCGCCAGCGAGGGGAAGGACTCCGACGGCCGCTATCGCTACGACATGGCGACGAAGCCGGTCGGCACCGGCCCGTTCCGCTTCGTCTCGTGGAAGAAGGACGAGTACATCAAGCTCAAGGCGAACCCCGATCACTTCGCGGGTGCGCCGGGCGTCGGCACGCTGATCCTCAAGCCGATCAAGGAGCCGCAGCCGCGCCTGAAGGAGCTCGAATCGGGCGGCCTGCAGGGCATGGACAACCCCGATCTGGTTGATGTGGTTCGACTGGGGGAGAGCAAGAACCCGCGCGTGGTGACGTCTCCGGGCATCAATGTCTGCTACCTGGCGATGAACACGCTCAAGAAGCCGTTCGACAACGTCAAGGTGCGACAGGCGGTGGCGTGGGCGATCGACAAGAACCGCTTGATCGAAGCGGCGTACGCCGGCATCGGCGAGGCGGCCGTGAGCATGTGCCCCGCCACGATGAAGGGGCATCTCGCGCTCGAGGATCGTCAGCCCGATATCGCCAAGGCCAAGGCGCTTCTGGCCGAAGCGGGATTCCCGAACGGATTCGAGACGACGCTTTGGTACCCGGTCATTCAGCGCGCGTACCTGCCCGATTCGAGCGCGACCGCGATCCAGTTGGCGCAGGATCTTCGTCAGATCGGCATCAAGGTCAATCTGAAGAAGGTCGAATGGGCGGCGTATCTGGAAGGCACCGGCAACGGCGTCCACGACATGTGCATCCTCGGGTGGATGGCGGATATCGGTGATCCCGACAACTACCTGTACGTGCTGCTCGACAAGGAAAACGCCAACCCGCCGGGCGCCAACAATCGCTCGTTCTACAAGGGCGAGGAGTACAGCCGGCTCGTCACCAAGGCGCGCTACACCGCCAACTGGGATGAGCGCGTGAAGCTCTACGCCGCGGCGCAACGCATTCTTTTCGAAGAAGTTCCCTGCGTTCCGCTCGTCACGGTCCCGGACTTCCGCGTGCTGCAGGGCGACGTCCGCGGCTACACGATTTATCCCGCGGGCGGCGAGTACTTCCGCGAAGTGCACTTCGTCAAGTGACCTTCGCGCTCCGTCGGCTGCTGCTTACCATCCCGCTCCTGCTGGCGGTCTCGCTGATCGTTTTTGCGCTCTCGAACTCGCTCCCCGGCGACGCAGCGGATCTGCGCTTCGAGAAGCAGCCGCAGGTCAAGGAGGAGTGGCGCGAGAAGCGCGGCCTCAATGATCCGTTCCTTGTGCGCTGGGGTGTCTACCTGTGGGGGGTCTGCACGAGCCTCGACTTCGGCGACTCCTATCTGGATGACCGGCCGGTCGGCTCCGATCTCATGGAGAAACTGCAGGCCACGTTCGAGTTGACCTTCTTCGCCTTGTTGATCGCGATGACCTGCGGGCTTTTGGCGGGCATCACGTCGGCCATTTTCCCGCGCACGCCGCTGGACTACGCGGTGAACGTGACGGCGCTGGTGGGCATCTCCATGCCGGTCTTCTGGCTGGGCATGATGATCATCGTCGTCGCCGTGAACTTCTTCGGGTTCGCGTGGTCGTCGAACCGCGTCGACCCGATGCTCGACACCGAGCACTACGCGACCAATCTGTACGTGCTGGAATCGCTCCTGCGGGGCGACTGGGACGTGCTGCGATCGGCGACGCGCAACCTGCTGCTGCCCTGCATCGCGCTCGCGACCATTCCGTTGGCGGTGATTACGCGGATGACCCGGAGCGCCATGCTGGAAGAGAGCGGGCGCGACTACATCCGGACCGCGCAAGCCAAGGGCGCGTCGGGGCCGCGGGTCGTGTTTCGTCACGCGCTGCGCAATGCGCTGATTCCGATCATGACGATCACCGGCGTCCAGTTCGGCGCCCTGATGGGCGGCGCCGTGCTCACCGAAACCGTCTTCAACTGGCCCGGTCTCGGCCGCTTCATCGTCGATCGCGGCATCGGTTCGCGCGACACCCCCGTACTCGTGGGCGGGATCCTGCTGGTGGCCACCGTGTTCATCCTGACCAACCTGGTCGTCGATCTGCTCTACGGCGTGATCGACCCGCGCGTGCGGAGGGCATCGGAGTGAATCGCCGGCAGTGGCTCGTCCTGCGGTCGAACAAGACGGCGCTCGTCGGCGGCGGCATCGTGCTGTGTTTCGCGCTCGTCGCAATTTTCGCCGACCTGATCGCAACGCACGATCCCGAACTGCGCCAGCCCGACCTGCTCTCGCCGCCCAACGCGGAATACGTGTTGGGCACCGACCCGAACGGATTCGACGTCTTCAGCCGCCTCGTCTACGGCACGCGGAGTTCCCTGCTGACCGCACTCGCGGCGGTCGGGCTGGCCCTGCTCGTCGGACTTCCGCTCGGCCTCGTGGCGGGCTGGCGTGGCGGGTGGGTCGACAGCGTGATCATGCGTTGCGTCGACGTGTTGCTCGCGTTCCCGGCCGTGCTGCTCGCGGTGGCGATCGCGGCCGCGCTCGGTGAGCCATCGCTGACCACGGTCGTCATCGCGGTCGCGGTGGTCCTCGTGCCGCCGTTTATTCGCCAGGTGCGCGCCGCGGTTCTCCAAGTCAAGTCGCTCGATTACGTGACGGCCGCACGGGCACTCGGGGTTCCGCCGGCCCGCATCGTATTCCGTACGGTGCTGCCCAACTGCATCGCCCCGATCCTCGTCGTCGCGACACTGGGCATCGGAATCGCCATCCTCGACGCGGCCGGACTCAGCTTTCTCGGTCTCGGTCCGCCGGAAACAAGTCCGGAGTGGGGTGTGATGCTCCAAAAGGCGATGCGGTATGTTCAAGGGGAAGAACAATGGATCGTCCTGCCACCGGGCATCGCCATCTCTCTGACCGTGCTCGGGTTCAACCTTTTCGGGGATGGACTGCGCGATGCGTACGATCCGCGGCAATCGCGCTAGCTTTGCTGACGCTCGCCGCGTGCGGCGACTCCCCGTCCCCGGACTCCCTCCCCGGGCCCCCTCCTGAAAAGAAGCCCAGCCGCGCTCGCGAGTTCCGGCGCCGCTTCCTGGACGTCGACTGGAAGGATGTCGCGGAATACGAAACCAAGGATCTGGTGCTGGGGCTGCGGGGCTACATCGACTCCGACGATCCGGTCTGGCCCAACGACGATCGCCACTACGACGTGCTCACGAACTTCCTCGTCCGCACGCAGCCGGACCCGAAAGGGTTGTTGCCGCTGCTTGGCGAACACGAGGGCAAGCAGCAGGTGGATATGCATCTGCTCAAGCGCGACAAGATTGCGCGGGCGTTGGTCCACAGCCTGATGGGGCGCGTCTGGCGCGCCAATGAGCGGGAGAGCGAGGGAGACGATCTCGTCGCCGTGTGGGACGCGATCGTCTACACCGCCGTCTACTTCTCGTTCGAGGCTGTCTACGAGGCGTCGCATCCGGGGACGAGCGAGTCGCTCGCCGAGTTCTTCTCCGACCCGAAGATCATGTCGTGCGACGAGTCGCGCAAGGCGTTCGAGCACTACGCCGACGAGCTGGTGGCGCGCTGGGGCAAGCGCGTGACCCGCAAGGCGAGCTCGATGTTTTTCGGGAACATGCTGCGCCATCTCGGTCCGGGGGCGGCCGACCGCCTGTACGGAGAGTGGGAGGGCATGGACGCCAACGAGCGCTATGATCTGCTGCGGCGGTCGCTGTTTCTCGACCCGTTCGGGCCGGTTTCGCGCCTGGCGGTGGTGAACGCTCTGCTGGACGATTCGTTCGACGTGCGTGGGGCCGCGGCCGATCTGTTGACCCGGTTGGAGGCGCCGCTCGGGGATCTGGACGGATCCGCGCAGGACGAGGCGATCGAAAAGGCGCTCCCGGCGCTGCGCGAATGGGCCGCCAAGACGAAGTCGTGACACAATCCGGGCACAAGAAGAGATTGATCATGAGAGCAGTGCGCACCATCTTCCCGTTGGCAGTCTTGTTTCTCGTTGCTTGCCAGAGCACCGACGGGATGCTCGACAAGGACAAGGACCTGAACTGGGGCCAGCCGTTCGAGGGCGACTTCGACGCCGTCGTCTACCGCGCTCGGTCCAAGATCCTCAAGAAGTTCCCGCTCGGAATCGATCTCGATCGATCGAAGGAGGACGATGGCGATCTCTGGTCGGTTTGGCGCTACGACATCAGCGTGATGTACCGCGAGACGACGCGCAACCGCGCGCGGGTCAAGGTCGAGGACTTGGGCGAGGGCAAGGTGCGCGTCGGTGTCGCCGTGATGCAGCAGCTCAACGACAACATCGACAACCCGTCGGTCATCGACGAGGCGAAGTGGGTCCGCAAGCACCGCGATCCGGAGCAGGAAGAGACCTTGCGGTCGAGCATCGAGCAGTCGTGGAACCGTTTCGAAGCGAGCACGACGTGGAAAGAGAAAAACCGCACCGAAAAGCGCAAGGGACTTCGGCCGGACCTGGTCGAACGCGCGAATGACGTGACGCTCGAGGACTACAAGTCGAAGACGCGTGCCCCCACGCCGAAAGTCACCGGTACGAACGAGTACGGCGGGAAACAGACCGACTACGGCTCCCACACGCGTGAGAAGAAGAAGGACCCGGACGACGGGTAGTCCTTCGCGGGTAGGATGCGCACGTGACGCGCACGGCTGCCCTCCTACTTTTCTTGGCCGGGGCCGCCGTCGGTGAGCCGCGGCGCGACATTCGGTATGCCGAGTCGTCGAACCGGCTGATCTACGCATTCGTCTTCGGGCACAAGGACACGTGCCGGGTCATCCGTCGAACCGGTCCGCCGCCCTTCGCACGCGGCAAAGCTCCGAGACGCCGCCTCGGCATCGAGTGGAAGGGGCTCCCGGGCGAGACGATCCTCGGCGAGTTCTCCTTCGGCCGGACGGGGCGCCCGTTGCACGTCGTCGTCTCGAACGACGGTGCGTTGGTGTGTGCGTTCTCGAACCGCGCTTCGGCCAAGCCGCCGGAGCAGGACGCGATCTGGACCGTCTCCGGCATATCGAAATCGGTGCGACTCGCATACGACGACGCCTTGCCCAGCTTCGCGGAACCCTCGTGGCCGAAACTCGCGCGCCAACTCGCCGAAGCGAAGCCGCCGGCCCCGGATACGGCGCCGCTGAGCTATGCGTTCGTCACCGAGGAGGTGGCGGACGGGCGCCTGCTGGTGGGGCGGCACTCGGAGGACGCGGCCGGGAACCTCTCCGAGTTGACCTGCTTCGTGGTCGAACTCGGCAACGCCGAGGCGAAGCGGCCCGAGCATGCCGAGCTGATTGCGTTGCTGGGGAACGAGGAGCCGCTGTTCCGAGCAGGGGCCGCGCGTCTGCTGGGCGCGGACGAAGATCGCAAGTCGATTCCGGCGCTGAAGAAGGCGCTGCAACGCACGAAGCAGGCGGCCGGGCGCGTCACGATTGCCGAGGCGATCGTGCGCTGTGGTGACTCCGTAGGGCGCCGCTCGATTCGTGAGCTGTTGGCGCCCGAGTTGGGGGCGTCGCGCGCTGCGGCTCGTGCCCTGGCAACTCTGCCGCCGGATAGTCGTGATGCGGATGCGCTCGCCGATTCGATCGGGCGACTGGGCGGGCGGGCGGCACTCTACGCAGCCGTCGCGCTGGCGCGTATTGGGAGTCCCGCAGTACGCGCGTTGAGCAGCTCGGTTCGTTCTCGCGAACCCGCGACGCGCATCGCGGCTGCCGAGATCCTGGGTCGCATCGACGATCGTAAGGCGGAGGAGATGCTGCTGCGCATGGTCGGCGACACGGACGAGGGAGTGCGCAAGGCTGCGGCCAAGGCGCTGACGAATCCTCCGCGGGCTATCCTCGAGGAGAACTACAAGGCGTTCGCGAAGGCGCTGCAGGCCGCGAACCGCACGGAAACGAAGTCGGCCGCCAAACGGCTCGCCACACTCGCGATGCACGCGGAGATCAAGCACGATGCCGTGCTGGACGCACTGGTCGACCTGACCACGTTTCACCCCCGCGCGATCGTTGCCCTGCAGAAGCTGACGGGGGAGAAGTTTGAGACGTCGGACGATTGGAAGCGGTGGCGAAAGGCCCGGAACTGATCGGTTCACAGTTCACCGTTCACGGTTGACAGTCGCAGCCGGCGCTGGGTAAGCGTCGAGTGCCTCCTCGGCTTCCGCCTCGTTCCGACTGCAAACCGCAAACCGTGAACGCGCGCCGCTCCGCGGCTCGCAAGCTCGCCCGTGGGCTCTACCCGCGCGCCTACTTATCGTCGAGGCGCAACTCGACCTTCGCGCTCGCCGCGACACCATGGGCGATGCCGGTGTCGGCCTCATCGAGAAGCGCCTCACAGATGTTGGTCATCACCGCTTCGCTGCCGATGATCTCCAGCTCTGACCGAATCTCCGTCGCGACTTCCTCGACGTCCTTCAGGTTGGACTGCGGAACGACGACCCGGCGCACTCCGCCGCGATGGGCGGCCAACAACTTCTCCTTGATGCCGCCGACTTCGAGAACGCGTCCGCGCAACGTGATCTCGCCGGTCATGGCGAGGTCCGCGCGGACCGGGCGGTCGGTCAGGAGGCTGGCTAGGCAGGTGGCGATCGCGACTCCGGCGGACGGTCCGTCCTTCGGCGTGGCACCGTCGGGGAAGTGGATGTGGATGTCCGTCTCCGCGAACACGTCAGGCGCGATGTCGAGGTCATGAGCGTGGGCTCGGATCCAGCTCATGGCGGCGGTGGCGGACTCCTTCATGACATCGCCGAGTTGGCCTGTCGTGACGAGCGAGCCCTTGCCTGCCATGCGCGTGGCTTCGATGGAGAGAAGCGCGCCACCGTGGGCAGTCCACGCGAGACCTGTGACGTGCCCGACTTCCGGTTGGCGCTGCGTGAAGCCGATGTTGTACGGCTCCGCGCCGAGCAGTTCGCGTAACCGCGCGCGCCCGACCGTCACGTGGTCCGTCTTGCCGCGCACGACGCCGGTCGCGACCTTGCGGCACACCGCCTCGACGGAGCGTTCGAGTTCCCGCAGGCCCGCCTCCCGGGTGTAGCCCTCAATGAGGTTCGTGAGGCCGCGCGGTGTAAACGTGACGTGCTTGGGGTCGAGTCCGCACTTGTCGAGGGACTTGGGCAGCAGGTGCCGCTCCGCGATGGTCACCTTCTCTTCGCGTGTGTAGCCACCGAGGCGCACGACCTCAAGTCGGTCGCGCAGCGCGTGCGGGATGGAGTCGAGGACGTTCGCGGTCACGAGAAAAAACACGTCGCGCAGATCGAAGTCGAGGTCGAGATAGTGATCGCGGTACTCCGCGTTGCAGGACGGGTCGAGCACCTCGAGCAGGGCGCTGGAGGGGTCCCCACGGTGGTCGGATCCCATCTTGTCGATCTCGTCGATCTGGAGCACGGGATTGCGCGTCCCGGACTTCTTGAGCAGTTGCAGGATCTTGCCGGGCATCGCGCCGACGTAGGTGCGGCGGTGTCCCTTGATTTCAGACTCGTCGCGCAAGCCGCCGACGCTCATGCGGACGAACTTGCGTCCCAGCGATGCGGCGATGCCGCGTCCCAGCGATGTCTTGCCGACGCCGGGGGGGCCGACGAGGCAGAGGATCGCACCGGGGCGCGTGGGGTTGAGCTGGCGCACGGCGAGATGCTCGAGGATGCGCTCCTTGATCTTGTCGAGCCCGGTGTGCTCGCGGTCGAGCGTGGCCTGGGCCGCATCGAGATCGAGGCAGTCTTCCGACTTGGCGTGCCACGGGAGATCGAGGATCCAGCCGACGTAGGTGCGAATGACCTGGAACTCGGCGCTGCTCGGGGCGACCGAACGCAGCCGGCGAATCTCACGGCTGCACGCCTCGTGCGCTTCCGCGGGCAGTTCGAGATCGGCCAGCTGCGCGGCGAGTTCATCCACTTCACCTTCGCCACCCTCTTCACCGAGGGCGTCGCGAATGGCGCGCATCTGCTGGCGCAAGTACTGCTCGCGCTGGCGCTCGTCGATGTGGTCGCGGACGCGCTGGTGGACGTCCTCGTCGACCCGTCCGCGAGCAAGCTCGAGATGCAGGGCGGTCTCCAGCGCGCTGAGTCGCTCGGCCATGTCGCTGCAGGCCGCAATCTCGCGTTTGATCGAAAGCGGGAAGTTCACGTAGGCGGCGACGAGGTCGGCGAAGCGGCCGGCGCCCCGCAGGTTGAGCCGCAGGATCTGCTCGAGGTCTTCCGGGTAGCTGGGATCGCGTCCGACCACCTCGGTAACGAGGTCGAGGATCCCGAGCAGGCGCTCGTCGAGTTCGGGGTCGTCCTCGTTCGGCGGCACGGGCAGGGTCAGCACCGTGGGGCACGACTCGTCCGGGCAGTAGTCCTCGACCGACACCCGGCGGACACCCTGGAACACGACCTGCAGCCCGCCGCCGGGAACGTGCATGTGCTGCACGATGCGGCAGAGCACGCCCACGGGACGCAAGTCGTCGACGCTGGCCGGCTCGCCGCCGTCGCCCCGCAGATACACCGTCGCGACCAGCGTGTCTTCGCCGTGCACGGCGAAAACATCGGTGCGAAGGCTGTCGTCGGGCAGCTGGATCGATACGACGTCGTCCGGAAACACGACGCTGGAGTGAAGGATGAGGGCGGGGAATGTGCTCGGTTGGTCCAGATTCATGGAGTGCCTGCAGGTCACCCATCGGACCCAATGGAACGGGTTCTTAAACCCAACGCGGGTTCCATGGCGGGAAAACGTGCAGGCTTCGTATTCTGGAGGG
>Ga0070728_10003303_pt1 | contig 17974 bp, 13 predicted proteins | sample tdDd471_FD_66723 | JGI IMG/M metagenome (GOLD analysis project Ga0070728, IMG submission 66723) | Marine sediment microbial communities from the Atlantic coast under amendment with organic carbon and nitrate - tdDd47.1 | ecosystem: Environmental > Aquatic > Marine > Coastal > Sediment | place... | reverse complement strand
ATTTTCCGGCTTTTTGTAATCCGATTTGTTCTCTTCGTAATAGGCTGCCACTTCGTCATCACCGACAGAAATTGCATCCAGGTAATCCCGTTTGTATACCGTCGCAACGCCAAAAGTCCGCTCCTGTCTATCCAGCGCAACTATCTCATTCTGCTCCTGGTCAAGCACAAACGCAGACGCAATAAGAGCAGACCGGGGCTGATTCAGCATAAACTGCTTCTTTAACGAATCCTTATAATCCTTGAGGGTCAAACCGGCATTGCGAAGAATCAGTTGCATCCGCTCATTGCTAAACTCGCCATCCACTTTGAATTGCTCAATGTTCCGAATGTAATTATCAACAGCAACTTCCGCTACATACAGATCTTTTTGTGCTGCATCATCCGCCAGAATCTCTTCATTGATCATGCCCTCCAGCACAGACTTTCGCAAAAGCCCTTCATCAATCAAGTCCGGGTCAGCCCGTTCACCCATCTGTGCGAGAATCTGTCGACGTTTTCCTTCCAGCGCCCGCATGAAGCGAGACTCGGAAATCTCATTGCCATTCACTGTGGCAACTTCAGGCTCTCCACTCAAACCACCAACGATGGACTCGACACCGAATAAAGCGAAAGTCACAACAATCAGGCCGACGACGACCTTCGCTGCAGTGCTTTGCGTGCTGTTACGAATATCCTGAAGCATATAACCCTCGAAATGCTTAATCTTATTATCTTATTGAATCCTGCAGGCCCTGATAAACAATCATCTTCACCTGTCTATAAATACAAAAAGGCGCATTCTTCTGAACGCGCCTTTTTGTAATTGCGCAAGCGGATTAACCATTGCGCATGGACGGCTTACTGAACATACACCCAGAAAGACGCCTTGTAACCAAAAAGACTCTTAATTAACAGCGTCTTTAAGTGCCTTGCCTGCCTTGAAGCTTGGAATCTTGGCAGCAGCAATTTGAATTTCAGCCCCTGTTTGAGGATTTCGTCCTGTTCGAGCTGCTCGCTCCTTAACAGAAAAAGTACCAAAACCAATCAAAGTGACTTGATCACCCTTTTTCAAAGCACCTGTTACAGAATCAACCACCGCATCCACTGCACGACCTGCTGCTGCTTTTGAGATATCTGCTGAATCCGCAATTGCATCAATTAGTTCAGACTTATTCACACTAAACCCCTTACGTTTTATCTGTTTTGGAATATATGAAATTATAATGATAAACGCGCATATCCTGCTTGCAAGTGCGCGTTTTTATTATCCCTATTTCGAAGTGATAGAAATAAAGTTGAGAGGTCGGAGCCCCCAGTATTACTGCTGCCTGACGTCACGATGATTTATACCAACTCCTCGAAACCCCTGTCAAGCAACGGCACAGGCTAATGCGTATTTATTCGTTCACCAGCCTCATTATCATCCTTTTTACTGTTTTCTGCGGCTTTTTTCGTCGCATTTTCCAAGCTCGTCTCCGGAGAATAGGATAGAGCCACATCCAGAACCTCATCAATCCATTTTACCGGAATAATTTGCAACGACTCCTTAATGTTCTCCGGAATTTCCTTCAGATCCTTCTCATTTTCCTCCGGTATAATGACCGTCTTGATTCCACCACGGTGGGCCGCAAGGAGCTTTTCCTTCAAGCCCCCGATTGCGAGAACCTGCCCCCGCAGAGTGATCTCTCCCGTCATAGCCACATCAGACTTCACTGGCACGCCCGTAAAAGCAGACACCATTGCCGTGCACATCGCTATACCCGCGCTCGGGCCGTCCTTGGGTGTGGCACCCTCAGGAACATGAATATGTATATCATGATTCTCATGGTATTCGTCATCAACATGCAAGGCAGCCGCACGGCTCCGCACGACAGTCATGGCTGCCTGAATGGATTCCAGCATCACATCACCCAATGAGCCGGTTCGGACAACCTTGCCCTTACCCTTCACCGTGCTGCACTCAATCGTCAGCAATTCGCCTCCAACTTGTGTCCAGGCCAAACCGGTAACCTGACCCACACGATCCTTCTCATCCGCTACGCCGAATCTAAATTTGCGCACGCCAAGATAGTCTTCAAGATTGGATGGCGTAACCACCACTTCGCTAACACCCTCTTCCAGCAGCACCTTCTTGACGACCTTACGGCAAATTTTGGCAATTTCTCTCTCCAGGCTGCGAACACCTGCTTCCCGGGTGTAGTATCTAACGATATCCCGAATCGAAGCCTCCTCAATCTCAAGTTCACCCTTCTTGAGACCGTTATCCTTGAGCTGCTTGGGAATCAGGTATTTCTGCGCGATATTCACCTTCTCGTCTTCGGTATAGCCGGGTATTCGGATAATCTCCATACGATCCATCAAGGCAGGAGGGATATTCATACTATTTGAGGTGCAAACAAACATCACATCGGAAAGATCATAATCAACCTCGAGATAATGATCGTTAAAGGTATGATTTTGCTCCGGATCGAGAACTTCCAGCAAGGCCGAAGCAGGATCACCCCGGTGATCCATACCCAGCTTGTCAATCTCATCCAACAGGAACAAAGGATTTTTCACACCGACCTTAGACATCTTCTGCACCAGCTTGCCTGGCATGGAACCGATATAGGTACGCCGATGTCCACGAATTTCAGCTTCGTCCCGCATACCGCCCAACGCGACACGCGTGTATTTCCTGTTGGTTGCCTTTGCGATTGACTGCCCCAGGGAAGTCTTGCCAACACCGGGAGGTCCCACCAGACACAGAACAGGGCCTTTCAGTTTTTTCACTCGGCTCTGCACTGCCAGATACTCAAGAATACGATCCTTAACCTCTTCCAGACCGTAATGATCGTCATCAAGGATCTCTCGAGCCTTCGCAATGTCGTGTCTGACCTTGCTTCGTTTTTTCCACGGCAAGCCAACCAGCCACTCAATATAACTCCTGACAACCGACGCCTCCGACGACATGGGAGACATCATCTTCAGCTTTTTCAATTCAGTCTCAGCCTTTTCCTTGGCCTCCTGAGAGAGGCCAGCCGTGCTAATCTTGTTCTCAAGATCTTCAAACTCATTGGCACCATCTCCCAACGATCCCATTTCCTTTTGAATCGCCTTCATTTGCTCATTCAGGTAATACTCTCGCTGGCTTTTTTCCATTTGCTTTTTCACGCGGCCACGAATGCGCTTTTCAACCTGAATTAAATCCATCTCTCCTTCGATCACGGCCAACAACATTTCGACGCGCTGCGTAATATCAACCTCTTCGAGAATATCCTGCTTGTCCGAGATCTTCAGCTCTAGATGGGCAGCAACCGTATCGATCAAGCGCAAAGGCTCATCGATGCCTGACAAAGAATTGACAATTTCCGAAGGCACCTTTTTGCTTAGCTTGCTGTATTTTTCAAACTGAGACAGCAGCGTTTTCGTCAAGCCTTGCAATTCTGCATCGCCCGGATTGTTCTCTGCTAATTCACGGACATGCGCTGACATAAACTCTTCGGAAACGATGTCTTCAACGCTAACCCGGCGTTCACCCTCGATCAAAACCTTCACAGTGCCATCCGGAAGCCTGAGCATCTGAAGAATCGTGGCAACGGTTCCCACCTGATAGAGCTCGTCCACAGATGGGTCATCGTGAACGGCATCTTTTTGGGTCAGAAGCAGCAACTGCTTATCCTGCTCCATTGCCGCTTCCAGCGCGAGAATAGACTTTTCACGACCAACAAAAAGCGGAATCACCATATGGGGAAAAACCACAACGTCGCGCAACGGCAACATGGGAATTGCTCCACCTTTTACGACCGAGCCTTTTTCACTCTCACTCATAACTATCCTCAATCACTAGAAAAACCTGTCACAATAGCTTGGGGCCATTTTGATAAAAACAAGACCGAACAGACAAAGAAACTCATTACGAAATTCAAACGACCCAAGTTTCAGGCAAAAAAAAACCATAACGTTACGTCATGGTTTTCTTATTGCGTGCATCAGCAATTCTCAATCATCAGGAACAGCCTTTGGCTGCTCGTTATTGCTGTTATCGTAAATTTTGATCGGATCTGAATCACCGTTAATCACACTTTCATCTATCACGACCTTACTAACATCCGCTTCAGAAGGGATGTGATACATGGTATCAAGCAGAACGTTTTCGAGAATGGACCGAAGACCCCGCGCACCGGTTTTCCTTTCCATGGATTTACGGGCGACAGCTCTCAGAGCATCTTCTCTGAAATCAATCTCAACACCCTCCATCTCAAACAATTTCTGATACTGCTTGGACAGGGAGTTTTTCGGCTCTGTCAGAATCTCCATCAACGCCTCTTCATCCAGCTCGTTCAATGTCGCGACAACAGGCAAGCGCCCGACGAACTCGGGAATCAGGCCATACTTGACCAAATCTTCCGTTTCAACGTCTTTCAGCGTATCTCCAACGGAGCGCTCATTTTCCTTACTTTTTACTGTTGCGCCGAAACCGATACTGCTTTTTTCCGATCGATCACTGATGACTTTATCAAGCCCCGCAAAAGCGCCACCACAGATAAACAGTATATTTGACGTGTCTACCTGCAAGAACTCTTGCTGGGGATGCTTGCGCCCGCCCTGAGGAGGCACTGATGCCACTGTCCCTTCGATCAGTTTCAACAAGGCCTGCTGAACACCCTCCCCGGATACATCACGCGTGATGGACGGGTTGTCTGACTTACGGGAAATTTTGTCAATTTCGTCGATATAAACAATACCACGCTGCGCCTTCTCGACATCGTAGTCACATTTCTGAAGCAGCTTTTGAATAATATTCTCGACATCCTCACCAACATACCCCGCTTCAGTTAGCGTGGTAGCGTCAGCAATCGTGAACGGAACATTCAGCAGACGCGCCAAAGTCTCCGCCAAAAGTGTTTTGCCGCTACCGGTGGGGCCAATCAGAAGTATATTACTTTTGCCGAGCTCAATTTCCGACTTCGGACCGTCATACTTGAGCCGTTTATAATGATTGTATACCGCGACCGACAGCACGATCTTCGCCCTGTCCTGACCGATCACATAGTCATCAAGAGTCGCCTTGATTTCCTGCGGAACCGGCAATCGATCACTGCTCTCTTCGGAAGTATTCTCCTGAATTTCTTCACGAATGATGTCATTACACAAATCCACGCATTCGTCACAGATAAACACCGAAGGCCCTGCAATTAGTTTGCGCACCTCATGCTGGCTTTTTCCGCAAAAAGAACAGTAAAGCAACTTACCGTTATCTTCACCTTTACCGTTTTTGTCGTCGGTCATTTTAAATCCTATCTTTCTTTTTTGAGCTGCCTCGCTATGGCGCAACTCCACTACTTGCCTTGGCAATTAAAATCATTTTTCATCGATTAGATGACAGTATGAATTGCTCTAAGTTCGTTTTTCAAGTACTGAATCGATCAATCCGTACTCTACCGCCGCCGAACCATCCATAAAATTGTCACGATCGGTATCTCTTGAAATCGTCTCCAGGTCCTGACCGGTATGGCTCGCCATAATGCGATTCAACCGATCCCTGATCGTCAGAATTTCCTTCGTATGGATTTCAATATCCGTTGCCTGCCCCTGATAACCACCCAATGGCTGATGAATCATCATCCGGGAATGAGGAAGACAATGACGCTTACCTTTGGCTCCCCCCGTCAATAGCAATGCACCCATACTACAGGCCTGACCGATGCAAAGCGTAGAAACATCTGGCTTGATGAACTGCATGGTATCGTAGATTGACAGGCCTGCCGTAACGGAACCTCCCGGCGAATTGATATACAAGTGGATATCTTTGTCAGGATTTTCCGACTCGAGAAACAGTAGCTGTGCAACCACCAGATTCGCCATATGGTCTTCGACCTGGCCTACCATAAAAATTACGCGCTCCTTCAGGAGACGAGAATAGATATCAAAAGACCGCTCCCCTCGCGCCGTTTGCTCAATCACCATAGGGACCAAGCCACTATTTTCGATAACGCTTGAAGATCCACCCATAATCTTTTGATAACTCATATGAAACTCTTACCTCGATCCGACAATGCTCGTAAGCACAAATTCTAGCGATAAAATTGAAAACAGCCGGAACGTGCCGGCTGCTTTAAAGTGTAGCTGAAAAATCTCAGTCATTCAGATTTTTAGAGATCAATTTTCGTCATTTTCTTCAGGCTTTTTGGGCTCAGGCGGCTTGACTGCATCGTCGTAAGACATTTTCTTCTTCTTCACCTTGGCCTGCCCGATTACGTGATCAACAACCGCCTCTTCAACGACGACCGCCTCAATCTGTGACCGGTTATCCGGCTGGCTGTAGAAGGCAACCACTTCTTCGGGTGACTCATAGGACTCCGCCAGCTCCTGAATTTTGGCGTCGACAATCGCCGAATCCGGCTTGATATCATTTGCCTTAACCAGCGCAGCAAACAACAAACCCGTTTTCACTCGCGTTTCAGCCTGATCCTTGAACAACTCTGATGGCAGCTGGGAAAGATCCATCTGTTGACCGCCCCCAAACTGCTGAATGGCTTCCTGCTTCATTTTGTTGATTTCCTGCTCCAACATAGTCTCAGGCACTTCAACCTCATTCTTCTCAAGCAAGGCGTCGACGATCTGCTGTTTCAGCTTGCCGGTCACGGCCTGCTTCAGCTCCCGTTCCATATTCTTGACGACTTCTTCGCGGAACTCTTCTTCTGTTTCTGCTTCAACACCGTATTTCGAGAAGAACGCTTTATCCATTTCCGGCAAAACGGTCTCTTCGACCTGCTTGACCTCAACCTCAAATTTAGCCTCTTTTCCGGCAAGATCCTTGTTGGCATAATCTTCCGGGAAAGTCAGGTCCAGCGTTACGGATTCTCCAGCCTTGGCTCCCACGAGACCTTCCTCAAAACCGGGGATCATCTGCCCCGCTCCGAGCGTGATCTTCTGATCTTTACCGGTACCGCCCTGGAAAGCTTCACCATCCAGATAACCAACATAATCAACGGTCAGCACGTCTTTTTTCTTGGACTTGCGCTTGACTGACTTTGGTTCGCCATGTTGACGACGCAGGACATCGATCATGTTTTTGATATCTTTTTCCTTGATCTCGGCTTCCGGCTTCTCAAGCGCTATACCTGCCATGTCAGCCACTTCCAATTCAGGATAGACCTCAAATACCGCGACAAACTCCAGATCCTTACCCTCTTCCAACGTCTTCGGCTCAAACTTCGGGTAACCAACAGGTGTGATGCCTTCCTGCGTCAACGCCTCAACATAGGAATTGCGCATCACTTCTCCAATCACTTCCTGGCGGACACTTTGGCCATAGCGCTTCTTCACCACCTTGGTAGGGACTTTGCCCGGACGAAACCCGTTAATTCGGATGGTCTTTGCGGTCTGTTGCAGACGCTGCTCCACTTCCTGATCAACCTGATCTGCGGGCACGCCTATAGTCATTCGGCGTTCGATGGACGACGTTGTCTCAACAGAAACTTGCATGGAAATTCCTCAACTAAATGTTTGCTCTTGGTTTAAAGCTGTGCCAAATCGCCTTTCAGGTACCAAAAAGCCCGTAGTTCACACGCTCTTCGCTGCCTTGGCCAGCTATCAGAAATAATGGGGGACGAATAGTAAGAGTCTACCCGCGCAGAAGCAAGTATTTTGTTCACAGAAAAGCGGAGATATAGGGCTGACAGGAGAGATTTTTCAATATATTTGATTGGTGCGAAAGGAGAGACTCGAACTCTCACACCTTGCGGTACTGGAACCTAAATCCAGCGCGTCTACCAATTCCGCCACTTTCGCATTACCACTGCAAGCCAAACCCGCGACGGGTTGCATCAAGCAGAAATTGGGGTGGGCGAAGGGGATCGAACCCTCGACCGCAGGAATCACAATCCTGAGCTCTACCGACTGAGCTACGCCCACCACTGACCGGGTTTCAGCTCCACGTTAAAAACATGGCGCGCCCGGTAGGATTCGAACCTACGACCCACGGCTTAGAAGGCCGTTGCTCTATCCAACTGAGCTACGGGCGCTCGAACCCTAACACCTGCTTTGCACTTCCCTGGAAAGGAAATTGGTCGGGGTAGAGAGATTCGAACTCCCGACATCCTGCTCCCAAAGCAGGCGCGCTACCAGACTGCGCTATACCCCGACACCTCTTGGAGGATCAGATTGCCCCTCGAAAAGATGGCGCGAATAATACAGTCGTAATTTCGGGCCGTCAACAAGAATTCCCCTGAAAATCACCATTTTTACGCCACCTCTTCATCAACATGGAAGCCATAAATATTTCCCCTACATTCATGCAACTTAACGACCGCGAGAAAAAGGCTTTTTATTACCTCTGGCCCGTGAGAAAATGCGCCGTTTTTAAACTCAGGAATTGAATTCAACAACATGGCAGCGACACGAATTGATGGCAAAGCCATTGCCGAACGACTGAAAGAAAGCATCGCCCAGGGTGTCAGCAAGCGGATCGAAAACGGGCTTAGAAAACCCGGGTTGGCGGTTATTCTGGTTGGTGACGATCCCGCATCTGAAGTCTATGTCCGTAATAAGACCAACGCATGCGACAAAGTCGGCTTCAAATCCGAGGCAGTGATTCTTCCAAGCTCAACAAACCAACAGGAAATTGAAACTCTGATCGACCGATTCAATGCCGACCCAAGTATTGACGGTATTTTGTTGCAACTGCCTCTACCAGAGCATCTCGATAGCGATCCGTTACTGGAACGAATCAAGCCTGATAAAGATGTGGATGGCTTTCACCCCTATAATCTGGGTCGCTTGGCCCAGCGCCTTCCATTACTCCGTCCTTGCACCCCCAAGGGAATCATGACACTTCTGGAGAGCACTGGTCAGACGATTAGAGGAAAAGACGCCATAATAGTTGGCGCATCCAACATCGTTGGTCGCCCAATGGGGCTGGAATTACTGCTAGCTGGTGCTACCGTCACCACCACTCACCGTTTTACACAGAACCTTCCGGAAAAAGTTTCGCAGGCAGACATCGTTGTTGTCGCCGCTGGAAAACCCGGATTGGTGAAAGGCGAATGGATCAAAAAAGGTGCGATTGTCATCGATGTCGGGATCAACCGCACCCCAGACGGAAGATTAGTGGGTGACGTCGAGTTTGAAATGGCACAGGAACGCGCCGGCTGGATCACCCCGGTACCCGGAGGCGTTGGCCCAATGACCGTGGCAACACTGATGGAAAACACGCTGTATGCAGCGGAGCATTTGCACGAATAGATTCTACCGGATGAGGCAGTGCCGGGAAGCCTGCCCCCCTACAACTCCGCACCTTGATGCTTTAACAAACCGCTTATCCTCATCAATCACACACAGCCAGCCCGAAAGGCTGACTGCTTCAACCCCGACGCCAGGTCGTGCCGGACTTACTGTCATCCAGCACGATGCCCTGCTCCGCCAGCAGGTCACGAATGCGATCTGATTCCGACCAGTTTTTGTCCGCGCGAGCCTGAGTCCGCTCGGCAATCAGGGTTTCGACCTGCGCATCACTCAAATCGCCCGCCTTCGCTTCACCTTTGAAAAACACCTCAGGATCCAACTGCAAAATACCCAGTACACCGCCGAGCTTCTTCAGAAGGGAAGCCAAAGCTGGTACATCGGAACTGTTCTGCTGACGCGCCGTATTCAGCGCCCGAACCAAGTCAAACATAACTGCCAAGGCCTCGGGTGTGTTGAAGTCGTCTGCCATGGCCTGCTCAAACTTTTCCTGAAAACCCTGAAACTCTTCCGACGCCTTTTCGTTTACCAAAGCGGGCACATCGATCCCCCGAAGAGACTGATAAAACCTCTCCAACGCGCTGTGCGCCTCCTTGAGGCTGGCCTCCGAGTAATCCACCTGACTTCGATAATGACTGGACACCAGAAAATAGCGAATAACTTCCGCCGGATACTTTTCCAGCACTTCACGAATGGTAAAGAAATTACCCAGAGATTTGGACATCTTCTCCTTATTCACGCGAACCGCCCCGGCATGCATCCAGTAATTGACATACGGCTTTCCGGTCGCCGCTTCTGACTGGGCAATCTCGTTCTCATGATGAGGAAACTTCAAGTCTGGCCCACCACCGTGGATATCAAAGGTTTCTCCCAGACAACAAGTCGACATGGCAGAACACTCTATATGCCACCCGGGTCGCCCCTTACCCCAGGGGGAATCCCAGCTGGCCTCTCCCTCTTTTGCCGCCTTCCAAAGGGCAAAATCCAGCGGATCCCGTTTGTCCTCGGTCTCACCGGTACGCTCACTCGCTCCCGCGATCAACTCTTCAATGTTTTTTTTGCTGAGCGTGCCATAGCCCTCAAACTTGCGAACCACGTAATAAACGTCACCATTGTCAGCCACGTAGGCATAACCCTTGTCGATCAGAATCTGGATCATCGACAGAATCTGGTCCATATGCGCTGTCGCACGCGGTTCCTCATCCGGTGACAAAACGGAAAGAGCGGCTTCATCCTCGTGCATGGCATCGATAAAGCGAGATGTCAGAACTTCAAAGGACTCCCCATTCTCTGCAGCACGACGAAAGATCTTGTCGTCAACATCGGTAATATTGCGCACATAGGTCACGTCATAGCCGCTATGCCGCAAAAACCGGGTAATGACATCAAAACCCACCATGACACGTGCATGCCCGATATGACAGTAATCATAAACCGTCATGCCACAGACATACATGCGAACCTTGCCTTTTTCCAAGGGCTCAAAACGCTCTTTTTTTCCTGACAGAGTGTTGTATATATGCAATGCCATTATGCTTTCGAACTCCATACATCCCTGAGCCCGATCGTCTTGTTGAAGACGACCTTACCTTCACCATGATCATAGCGATCAGAAACGAAATAGCCCTCACGCTCAAACTGAAAATGGCTTTCCGGAGGGACATTGGCAGCGGGCGGCTCGACAATCGCCTCGACTACCGAAAAACTTTCCGGATTCAGATGCGCTTTAAAATCTTCATCGCCGGCGTCCGGATTCGGATGTTCAAACAAACGGTCGTACAAGCGCACCTCCGCCTTCACGCCCGCCTCGGCAGAAACCCAGTGAATCACACCTCTGGGCTTGATGCCCTCAACGTTTTCACCAACAGAGCCCGGAACAAGTGACGCGATTATTTCCAGAGGTTGCCCCTGATCATCCCGTATTACGTCTTCTGCTTTGATAATGTAGGCACTGCGCAATCTGACCCAGTCGCCAAGCACGAGGCGCTTGAATTTCTTTCGCGACAACGACGTATCCTCTGAAAAATCTTCGCGATCAATATACACCGTCTCCGTAAAGGGCAGCGACCGCGCGCCCATTTCCGGCTTGTTCGGATGTATTGGCGCACTGACGGTCTCAACGCCGTCCTGAGCATAGGATTGCTCGAAGTTGCGAATTCTCACTTTTAGCGGCGACATGACACACATGGCGCGCGGCGCATGCTCGTTCAGATCATCACGAATAGCATGCTCAAGCTGCGCAACATCCACATCGCTATTGCCCTTGCCACTGACAGGCACCGAATTACAGAAATTTTTGATCGCATTGGGCGTAAAGCCCCGACGCCGCATTCCCGAAATTGTCGGCATTCTGGGATCATCCCAGCCATTGACATGCTTTTCGTCCACCAGCTGCTTCAGTTTACGCTTGCTTGTCACCGTGTAATTCAGATTCAGGCGCCCAAATTCATACTGCCGCGGTTCGCTCGGGACAGGTAGATTCTCGATAAACCATTCATAAAGAGGCCGATGCGCCTGAAACTCCAGCGTACAAATCGAATGTGTCACGCCTTCAATAGCATCTTCCTGGCCGTGGGCAAAATCATAACTGGGGTAAATACACCACTTATCGCCTGTCTGATGATGGGTCTTTTTGCGAATGCGGTAAAGAATCGGATCGCGCAAGTTCATGTTGGGCGATGCCATATCAATCCTGGCGCGCAAAACGCATTCACCTTCAGCAAACTCTCCTGCGCGCATTTTTTCGAACAATTGCAGATTTTCGTCGACCGAGCGCTGTCGGTAGGGACTTTCTTTGCCGGGCTTGGTAGCCCAGCCACGGTATTCACTGGCCTGCTCAGCAGTCAAATGACAAACGTAGGCTTTGCCCTGTTTAATCAAATGCAATGCCCACTCATAAAAGCGGTCAAAGTAATTGGACGCGAATTTGGCCTCACCTGCCCATTTGTATCCCAGCCAGCGAATATCTTCCTGTATCGCCTCAATATACGCCTGCTCTTCTTTCTCAGGATTTGTATCATCAAAGCGCAGATTACACTCACCGCCAAATTCCTCGGCCAAACCAAAATTCAACCAGATCGAGCGAGCATGACCTATATGCAGATAACCGTTAGGTTCAGGTGGGAAACGTGTTACGACGCGACCGTCATGGACATTGTTTGCGAGATCCTCTGCAATAATGGTTTGCAGGAAATGACGGGTGTGGTGAGATTTCGATGAATCCGAATGAGACATACCAGAGTGTATTCCAGACATAAATGAAGCGCTGCATTATAGCCAACTCACAGCGCTTGACGAAAGCGGAAACCCCCGCTTTCGCCCAATGTCCGAGTCTAGATTTTATCTCTGGGGCAATGTTTGTCGATTTTGCCCATGAAGCGCACCAGAGATGGCAGGTTATTTGCCACGATGGGAATACCCGTCGTCAGAAGTGAGACGGAGATATCACGCGCCTCATCGGCCCAGCAAAGCTTGTTTATCAGGCCGATATGGCCGTAAGCGGCAGCGCTGTGCTTACCCCACATACCAACGGGTTCACCGCCCAGCATCAAACCCGCGCTGTAGCGCATAGGTATCATCAAGGTTCGATCAAATTGCATGGAAGCATATTCCTGCGTCGCCCGCTTGACCGTCATCGGGTCACAAATCTGTTTACCGCCCCACTCACCGCCATTCATCAACATTTGAAAGAAGCGCCCCATCTCTTCCGCGGTACCGTAGATATTGCCTGCCGGAATCACCGCCTGCTTGAAGCGCGGGTCATTACATACTTCCTGAACCATATCGAGCGGACCGCCTAATGCACGCTTGATGATATGCGAAAGCGGAAAGAACGGTTTCATTCCAGTGACATGGTTTTCCGCCGCCCGGGACGCATACTCGGGACGGATACCATATTGGAAATATTTCATGCCCATGGGTTTACAGACACGCTCATCGAGAAACTCCTGAATCGTCTTGCCTGTCACCTTGGAAATCACCCTCTCCAGAATATAGCCTCCGGTCAGAGCGTGATATGCCAACTTGTCCCCCCGGGGTGAGGCCGGTGCAGCTTCACATAGCAAATGCCAGATCGTGTCGTTATCCCACAGAGTTTCCACAGGAAGGCCTGCAGGTAAGCCTGGCACACCGCTACGATGCGAAAGAACCTGATGTATCGTGATATTTTTCTTGCCTTGCTGCCCAAACTCCGGCGCGTAAAAGCTAATGGGATCATGCAAATCAATTAGCTTGTCTTCATTCAACAAGTGCATCAGCAAGGCAGTGACTGCCTTGGAGGCCGAGAAAAAACAGACAGGTGTATCCGGGCGCATCAACTCCTGCGGCTGGTTCATCTCGGCATGTGGGCCATTCCCTTTTGCATGACCTAGCGAGCGATGCAATATAATTTTTCCCTGGCGTCGAAAGCACAGTGATATGCCCGGATGTGTGCGAGTCCGATAAATACCTTCAACTGCCGACCAGATAGCCTCGACTCCCGCCCGTGTCATGCCCACAGACTCAGGGTCCACTTCCTGAGAAGCCTCAATGGTTGTTACTTTCGCGACTGAGCTCGGAAGCGTAATCAGATTCCTGCTCAATAAATGCGGCTGATTGGGCTTTTCACCCAGAAAACTATGCTCACCAAATCCTAATATCATTACTCACCACTACCACAATCAAGAAAACAAAAGGTTCGTTCAGTTATCTTCTTACGATAGGCGAGCCAACCAAAAAGCACAATGACGCCGGTCAATGAGTTCATCTTTGCCTCCTGTCTAAAACTCGAACCGAATGAGCAGACCTGAACAAATGCGCAGGACGGTTTATGCGCCAGAGCAATTGGGCTACAATGCGCTCCCTTTAATCCCGCACCGAAGCGCTCGTTTAACCACTCGCGACAGTGCCGATCAGAACGCCAGGCAGAAAGAGCAAGACTATGATTTTATTGAAAACCAACTTTGGTGATATCACCCTCGAACTGGACCACGAAAAAGCCCCCGCTACCGCGAAAAATTTTGAACAGTATGTGAAGGACGGTTTTTATGACGGTCTCATATTTCATCGCGTGATCAGCAATTTCATGATTCAGGGTGGTGGCTTCGAGCCGGGCATGAAGCAGCGAGAAACCCGCGATCCAATTGAAAACGAGGCTAAAAACGGCCTGAGCAATGTCACGGGCTCGATTGCCATGGCGCGCACGATGGATCCTCATTCTGCGTCCGCCCAGTTCTTTATCAACGTCAAGGACAACGGTTTCCTGGATCACACTGCCGAAACAATGGAAGGCTGGGGATACGCAGTGTTTGGCAAAGTTGTAGACGGCATGGATGTGGTTGAGAAAATCAAGGCAACACCGACAACCATGAAGGCAGGACATCAGGACGTCCCGGTGGACGACGTGATCATTGAATCTGCAACGGTCGTCGACGGCGCTGACGACTAGGCTGCATGATCTATCTGATATCCGATTTACACCTTGAAGAGTCCCGCCCCGATATAACCGGGGCATTTTTGTCCTTTCTGGATGAAATTCAGGCCAGGGCCAGCGCGCTATACATACTGGGAGATTTTTTCGAAACCTGGATCGGCGATGACGAAAACACGCCTTTGCAGCAGCAGATCAGGCTGCGGCTCAAAGCCTTTTCATCGTCCGGCATTTCGCTTTACATCATGCACGGCAATCGCGACTTCCTGATTGGCGAACAATTCTGCCGGGAAACCGGGGCAACATTGCTGGAAGACCCAAGTATTGTTGATTTGTATGGGCAACGTGTACTGCTGATGCATGGCGACAGCCTGTGTACCCGCGACACCGCCTACATGAAGTTTCGTCAGACCATCCGAAATCCGGCTTTCCTGACGACATTCCTGCAAAGACCTCTGGATGAGCGCCGAACCACCGCAAGACAGCTCAGGGAAATGAGTCAGGCCGGAAATAAGGGAAAGTCCATGGAAATCATGGATGTCACGCCAGAAGAAGTACCGAAAGTCATGATGCAACATCAGGTCAAAACACTGATTCATGGCCACACCCACCGCCCGGCCGTTCATGATGTGGCACTTGATAACAAACAGGGAAGGCGGATTGTTCTGGGTGACTGGGACCGGGAAATATGGTTTCTGCAGGTGGACCGGGAGGGCGAAACATCACTTCAGCACTCGCCCTTTCCATCCTGAACGGCGCTGTTTGTGAACCAAACAATCGAATCAGATGTTGTGATCATCGGTGGCGGTGCCGCAGGCCTTATGTGCGCAGGCATGCTCGGCCAGCGCGGCATGAATGTCCGCGTGCTGGATCGCGCCAACAAAGTTGGCAAAAAAATTCTGATGTCAGGCGGCGGACGCTGCAATTTCACCAACCTTTATGTCAGTGCAGAAAATTACCTGTCAGCCAACCCCCATTTTTGCAAGTCTGCATTGAGTCGATACACTCAATGGGATTTTATTGCGCTCGTTGAAAAACACCGCATTCCCTATCATGAACGTAAGCATGGCGAGCTGTTCTGTGACAATTCGTCCAAGGAGATTCTGCGCATGCTGCTGGATGAGTGCGCTGAGGGAAAGGTCGATATCCGTACCCACTGCACCATCGACAGGGTGGCGAAAACAACCGGCGAAACTCCTCTCTATTTGCTTCAAACCAATCAGGGACGGTTTGTCTGTCGCCATCTTGTCGTTGCAACGGGCGGCCTCTCTATAACTACAATGGGGGCAAGCAGTTTGGGTTATGATATTGCGCAGCAATTTGACCTGAAGGTTCTGCCCAGACGCGCTGGGCTTGTTCCGTTTACCTTTACGGATGCCACCAAGGGATTGACAGAACGCTTGTCAGGTCTGGCTCTGGACGTAAATATGCATTGCCAGCAAGCACACTTTCGCGAAAACATGCTTTTTACCCACCGGGGCATTTCCGGTCCCTCCGCCCTGCAGGTTTCCAGCTATTGGCAGGAGGGCGAGATGATAGAAATCAATCTGCTGCCCGATATCGACGTCGAGTCCTGGCTATTGCAATGCAAGCAGGAACAACCCAAAAGCCTGCTTCGGTCTATATTGGCAAGCAAATTCTCGAAAGCCTTTACACTGGAACTCCAACACCAGCTCTGGACGAATGAATCGGAACGCCCCATTGGCGACTTCCGCGATGACACGCTTCGAAAAATTGCCCAGGCACTTGAGCAGTGGCGACTCAAACCCTCGGGTACGGAAGGTTATCGGACAGCCGAAGTCACTCTCGGAGGCGTGGACACGAATGAATTATCATCCCGAACAATGGAGAGCAAGACGCATACGGGGCTTTATTTCATCGGAGAGGTAGTCGATGTCACCGGACACCTCGGCGGATTCAACTTTCAATGGGCCTGGTCTTCTGCCTTTGCCGCCGCAAGCGCCATCGTCTGAAACACGCACTCAAACATGACCCGGGACAGTAGCTTGTAACGTTTAGGTGATAGCTATCAAGGAATTTTCCTTACCCAGGCTTTAGACTGGCCATCAGGCAAAATCATATAGTCTTTGATTAACGGTATCCGGATTTACCATGACGTTGGCACAGCTCAATATTCACAAGCAAAAATTACAACTACTCGGCCAGCAGAAACGCTACGAAGAAGCTGAGAAGCTCTCCATTGAAATTTTGACCTACCATCCAAACGAGGCGAACGTCTGGTTCGCACTGGGCCAAATTCGCACAGCCCTGAACAAGCCCGCACCTGCTCTGGAGGCCTATGCCCGTTGCGTACAGCTGCCGTCCGGCCACAGAAACCGCGCGCTCAAAGCCATTTGTGATCTGACCCATCGCCTTGGCCTATACAAGGACGGATTCAAGGCCGCAAACGCTTGGTTACAGCAGGATAACAACAACCCGGAAGCGCTGTTTCGCTGCGGTGATTTTCTATGGAAACTCAAACGCGTTTCCGAGGCCAAAGCTGCCTTCAGAAAGATTATTGAACTGAATCCGGAAAACACAAAGCTTAAAATTGCCACTGCATCCGCCATGGCTCTAACAGGCGACTTTGATGCGTTTTATCGACTGCTGGACGGCATAAACGCCACTGCCAACCAACATCTGATCGCCGCAAGCAGAGCAATGTATTCAAATTACCCTGACTCATTTAGCAATGACGATGTATTCGCCATGCATCAGGCTTTTGGAAACCAGCTTGAAGCTGATATCGAGGAAACGGGTTCGCGAAATGTTGAACCGCTGGCAGACCGAAAGATTCGCATCGGATACCTGTCGCCGGACCTTTGGCGGCACTCCGTCGCATACTTTCTGCTACCCATTCTCGAAGCACACGACCGGGAAAGGTTTGAAATATTCTGCTATGCAGATGGCTCGCGAAACGATGAAGTTACCGAGATCCTTCAAGGCTTGTCAGATCACTGGCGTACAACCGCAGACAAATCAAATGCGGAATTGCATGGGCTGATTATAGAGGACAAAATTGATGTTCTGTTTGACCTCGCAGCGCTAACTCACGAAGGCCGCAGAATGGAAGTGTTTGCGCGCCGCTCGGCACCAATACAAATCAACTATCTGGGTTATCCAAACACAAGCGGTTTGACCCGCATGGACTATCGGATTGTGGACACCCATACCGACCCCGAGAGCCAGAGTCAGGCCTTGCATACCGAAAAGCTTCTGTACCCGGCACCCTCGTTTCTGTGTTTTTCGCCGACGGAAGACACGCCTGGCGTTGCTCCCTTGCCAGCACTCACGAACGGGCATGTGACGTTTGGCGCCTTTAACGCCTTCCTGAAAATCACGCCGAAAATGCTGCGCATCT
>Ga0070728_10003302_pt1 | contig 17976 bp, 18 predicted proteins | sample tdDd471_FD_66723 | JGI IMG/M metagenome (GOLD analysis project Ga0070728, IMG submission 66723) | Marine sediment microbial communities from the Atlantic coast under amendment with organic carbon and nitrate - tdDd47.1 | ecosystem: Environmental > Aquatic > Marine > Coastal > Sediment | place... | reverse complement strand
GCCTTGGGTGCCTTGCCGTTCGTTTACATCGTTTTGCTGATCGCCGTCTGTTTTATCAAAGAGCTGAGAAAGGAGGTCTTCAAATGACGCCACAACTGGCTAACCTGGTGGATACCTTGCTCAACGTCAGCGTCTTCGTGTTCGTTGGCATCCTTGTCTGGCTGTTTCTCAAAGAGGATTCCCAGGAGAAAAAATAGAATGGGGTGGGGAACATAAAAAAAGCCTGAATCGTAAATCAGGCTCAGGTTTTTTTAACAAAAAGAAGCGACTCTACTTGTTGACTCGTGTTTGAGTGACTTCACCTTGCCCCCAGAAGCAGATGCACTATCAGACTTTATGCCAGTCTCTGATCCGCCCGACCACTTGGGAGAAGTCTCATCAAGCTGAAAAACAAAAAAAATGGATTACTGAGGTCTCGCGATCCATCAAAGATTCCCACGATGGGAACACTCTTAAGAATGAAAGAAACACAGAAACGCCCCAGGAAACCCTGGGGTGTTTTTCTATCTGTCAGGGTTTCCAAGAATTAGCTTTCAATATCCCTTCCCAGGTCAATACTTGACTTCTTCCTCGTTTTCCTCTTTCGTCATACTTGACTTTTTCTTGGCCTCCCTGACAGGTTCTTCATTTTTACAGGCGGCAAGCGAAAAGGTCACGCCTATGACCATTATGACTATGAAGATTGGTAATGATAATTTCATGACCGGTTCCTTTCTTATCGAGACACGCCTTTTACTTTGGAATCCTTACAAGTGCATTATAGCGCACCTACAGACCCTAACGTTATGACACCTGGTAATGGGCGCTTATCAGGGTCAGTAGGACTTTGACGTTACAGTTAACGTGCTTCACTTACAACAAGCTAAAATTATAAAAAGTTTAATTGCTGTCTCAGCCCAGGAAAAGGTCGTAGGCGCATTTCACCATCAGCAGCGCCAGAACAAAACGAAAAATCGGCACCACTACACGGTCGGCATTGTTGATGACCAGGCCGCTCCCGAGCCAGTTGCCGGAGATCGATCCAGCTATCGCCACCAGGGCAATCGGCCAGTAGATGTGCCCTTGGACAAGAAAGTAAAGGAAGGCTGAAACGTTTGAGGCGTAGTTGACGATGCGGGCGTTGGCACTGGCTTCCCTGAGATTCATTTGCAAAAACATCATGAAGGCGAACAGCAGGAACGTCCCGGTTCCGGGACCAAAAATCCCGTCATACCCGCCGATGAAAAAACCTGACAGAATCGCCCGCCACACGATCTGACGTTTGGTCAACTCCGTTTTGAGCCCTGGGGACTGCATATGCCGCGACTGCAGGTAGAACAGGACGGGAATCACCAGCAACAGCATGATAAAAATGATATTACGCGACAGATACGTGGACAGAGCTGCGCCTATAGCTGAGCCGACCAAGGCTGCTGCAATGGCATAGATAACTGTTCTCCAGAGAATGGTGCGGTTATGGATATATCGGAATACCGCAATAGTCGTTCCCGAAGAGCTGACACATTTGTTGGTGCCGAGAATCAAGTCCGCAGGCAACCCAAGGGCCAGGTAGGTCGGGACTGAAATCAGCCCGCCACCGCCGGCAATGGAATCAATGAAGCCTGAAAAGCCGATTAGCAGAAATACGACAGCATATTGCCAGATAGCAATGTCCATAAAAAGCCCCCGTCTCGGTGGGAAATAAAGCAGGGCAAGCGATATTAGGATGGCATGGCTTGCGAGATGAAGCAACAAGGCCACCTGTCTCAAAGTGCCTGGTCTGCTTGTTTAAACAAGTATTCCCAAATGTCTGGGTCAGCAAGAAGTCGACTGTGAACTCAAGGACACACCCAAGGCACATTTTTATTGCTTTTTTAAATCAACAGCCCATAATGTCGACATTCGACATTATGCAATCGATAAGTTATGGAGATATCATGCCTATAGAGCGCTCAACCTACAAAGACCACGTCATCAAGTACCTTTACGATGGCATGCGGGAAAACCGTTACCGGGCGGGGGAAAAAATCCTTGAAAGCCACCTGGCCAAAGAGCTTGGCATTAGCCGCGCACCGATTCGCGAGGCCCTTGCAGACATGGTCAGTTCCGGCTTGCTCGTCTATCGGCCCCAGGTCGGCAATTTCGTTGCTTCTCTCTCCTCCAAAGAAATTATCGACAGCTACGTCGCCCGCGGCGTCCTGGAAGGATTCTCCGTTGCCCAGGGCATTAATGATTTTACAGAGAAGGATCTCTCTCGCCTGGAGGATATGGCGCACAAAATGGAGATCTATGCCCGGGAAGGAAAACGTAAGGCGCTGATCGATATTGGCCAGCTATTTCACGAAGAGCTCTTTTCTCATTGCACCAACGCTCAAGTTGTTCTCTTTACCAAACAACTCAGCCTGAAACTGCACATGCTCTTCTACAAACACTGGTCCCGGGTTTACTCCCCCGACGAGATCCGCGATCGGCACCTGGATATTATAGACACGCTCCGCAAAAAAGATGCCGTCAAGGTCGAGATGCTGATTCGAGAGCACTATATCGAAACCGGACAGAAAATCATCGAGCAGGAAAACCAGACGAAACAATAGTCGAAAACGATCTCTGCATTTTTACCGAGGACACTAATGAAACAACTTCGCCAATTTGAAAAGCACCTTAATCTCAACGTTCGCGGGCTACCTGTTTCGGCAACTCTGGGAATTAACGAGCTAAGCAACCGGCTAAGGGCTGAAGGAAAAGATGTCTACAGGATGGGCCTGGGACAGTCACCATTTCCCGTGCCTCTTCCGGTTGTGGAAGAGCTACAGATCAATGCTCACCAGAAAGACTATCTCCCGGTACGAGGTCTTCCAGCTTTGCAGGAAGCCGTCGCCAACTATTATCAGCGGACTCAGAGGCTCTATTTTAATCCGGAGCACATCCTGGTCGGTCCGGGCTCCAAGGAGTTGATGTTCATTCTGCAACTCTCCTATTACGGCGACCTGGTTATCCCTACGCCGAGCTGGGTTTCCTACGCTCCCCAGGCACATATTATCGGCAGACATGTTTACTGGCTGCCAACCAGCAGCGACAACCGCTGGCTGTTGACACCTAGGGAACTGGAAAAACTTTGTCGACAAGACCCTTCAAAACCACGCATAGTAATACTCAACTATCCGAACAATCCAACTGGCTGCAGTTATACCGAACAGGAGCTTAAAGAGCTTGCTGATGTAGCCAGTTACTATCATGTAATTCTTCTGTCCGATGAAATCTACGGCGAATTGAACTTCGAGGGGGCACATATCTCAATCGCCAGGTTCTACCCGGAAGGAACGATCATAAGTAGCGGCCTGAGCAAGTGGTGTGGTGCTGGAGGTTGGCGCCTCGGGACTTTTGCCTTCCCTTCTTCACTGAACTGGCTGCTCGAAGGCATGGCCGTCGTCTCCAGTGAAACCTTTACGTCAACCAGCACACCGATCCAGTATGCCGGAGTTAGAGCCTTCAATGGAGGGCCGCACATGGAAACCTATCTGGAGCAGTCCCGGAGAATTCTCAGGAATCTCAGCACTGCTGTGTACGACAAACTGACCGCCGCCGGGGCAAACACAGCACCTCCGCAGGGAGCTTTTTATCTTTTCCCTGACTTCTCTTCCTTTAAGGGCAGACTGGCTGAAAGAGGCGTACACACGGCCGCAGAGATGTGCAAAAAGATCCTCACGGAAACCGGGGTCGCCATCCTGCCGGGCAGCGAGTTCGGCCGACCGGACAGTGAACTGACAGCACGGATGGCACTGGTCGATTTTAATGGCTCCCAGGCTTTGGCGAATGCAGAACCTTATCCGTTGACCGGTGAGCTTCCGGAACAATTTGTAAACGAGAATTGTACCCGCGTCATGGAAGCAACACACAAACTGTGCGACTGGTTTACCCGATAGGAAAACAGACAGACTGGCAACAAACCCTAATCTTCAGAAAGGCAGGAGAAGATGCAAACAGAGTGGCAGGAGCAGATGAGAAACTACGTGGACTCAATTGAGAAGCTGGAAAAGTATATCAATCTGTCCGATTCAGAGCGCCAGGCTCTTGAAACACTGGAAACAACCTGGGGAACCACGCCGTACTTCGCGTCACTGATGGACCGTGACGATCCGAAGTGCCCGATTCGCCAACAGGTCATTCCTTCAATGAACGAGACCAGGAACACCTTCGGCATGCAGGACTACCTGGTGTGGAAAGAGAACCGGGCGACCGATGAAATACGGCCGGACTCCATTGCCCGGCAGTACAAAGACCGCGTTGCGTTTACGGTCACTCAGGTTTGCGGAATTTATTGCCGACACTGCTTTCGCAAGGAGTTGGTCGTCGATAAGGATTTAAAACTGAGCTTCGATGTCGACGAAGGTCTGAAGTGGATTGCCGAGCATCCGGAAGTCCGTGACGTTCTGATCACAGGCGGCGACCCTTTTCTTCTCAGCGACGAGCAACTGGACTACCTGGTCAGCAAGTTACGTGAACTTCCTCATCTCGAGATGATCAGATTCGGGTCACGTCTGCCAGTCGTTCTGCCACAAAGGATCACACCGGGGCTACTCAAGGTCCTCGGCGGTTTTCATCGGGTACCCATCTGGCTCAACACTCAGATCAACCACCCGAAAGAGATCACGGAACAGACAGCCAAAGCAGTTTACGACCTGCTCAGCAGCGGCATCAACGTTGGCAACCAGGCCGTTTTGCTAAAAGGCATCAACGATGACGTTGAAACCTTCCGCGAACTTCACCAGAAACTATTGCGGGTGCGCGTCCGCCCCTACTACGTTTTCTACTGCGAACCGGCACCGGGTATCGACCATTTCCGCACCCCGGTTGAGAAAGGTGCCGAACTGATCCGTGATGCCCTCCGTGGGCACACCACCGGGCTCGCCCAGCCGATGTACGTGATCGCCACCAATGTTGGAAAGATCCCCCTGATGCCGGACTACTCCATCGTCGACAAATCGGACACGGAATATACATTACGGAACCACCTCGGGCAGGAGACCAAAATTCCGAACGTACCTGAGTAAACGTTCACGCTGTTTTGACGAGGAGGTCCGTTGGCTAACAGACCGACGACCTCCAGTAGTAATCAGACGACCTGGATAAAGGAGAGGACTATGGCAGAGCTTGCCTCAGAGCAGGACAGACAAACTCCATGCAATAAACAGAGCATCACTGAGCAACTTAAGGGTATTGAATCGGTAAAAGTCTTTTTTACCGACCTCAATGGCCGCCTGAAAAACCTGGACATCAATCCCAACAACGTTCTTGACGTTCTCAATCACGGTATTGGTATTGACGGCAGCTCAATCGCTGGCCTGGCAACAGTTGACGATTCTGATCGGATCATGTATCCGGTTCTGGAAAGCCTTAGAATTATGGAATTCTCTAACCGGCGGGTGGCGTTTTTTGTCGGCAAACTTTACAACCAGTCAGGAGAACGTTCCGAATGCGATCCAAGAGCCATACTCGAAGCAGTTCTGGAAAAAGCAGAGAACGAATTCGGCGTTCGTTTTCTGGTCGGTCCCGAGCACGAATTCTTCCTTCTCAAGGGCGATGAATTCAATGGCGACATGCACACGGATCGGGATGGTTATTTTGGCAGTTCTCCAGGTAATGAAGGCGAACTGGTTCGGCAGAAGATCGTCGATCTCTTAGGCAAATGTGGCATCAATTACGAAAAAACCCATCACGAGGTCACACCGTCACAACATGAGATCAACCTGGAGCCGGGTACTCCGCTCGAAGTGGCAGACCGTACTCTGCTCTTCACCCATGTCACCAAGGAGATTGCCGCAGAATTCGGCATGCATGCGACTTTCATGTCCAAGCCTTTCAACAACATGAACCGTAATGCCTTTCATATCCACACCTCGATGACAGATCTGGATGGCAACAATCTCTTTTATGATAGCAATGCGGAGTATCACCTCAGCACAAAGATGCGGCACTTTATCGGTGGAATTCTCAAGCATGCCCGTGAAACATCAATCATCATGGCCTCGACACTAAACTCCTACAAGGCCTACATCATGGATCGCGAAGCCCCGATTATTAGAGGTTGGGGCCTGAAGAACCGCAGCTCCATGGTGCGGATTCCTCACGCCATCAACCCCAAGGCAACCCGGCTTGAATTGCGCTGTCCCGACGCTACGGGTAATGTCTATCTACAACTGGCAACTTTGATCGCAATGGGTCTGAAAGGTCTCGAAGAGGAGCTTGATTGCGGAAACCCGGATTCTGGCAGCACGTACCTGAAGACTCGCCGCAAACGTATCTACGACAAAAGCTTTATTCCCAAGGACATCTTTGAAGCCCTCATGGAAGCCGAGAAGAGTGACTTCCTCAAAGAGCTACTAGGGGTTTCGATTTTCCACAACTATCTCAGTCTTAAAATGGCTGACTGGGAAGAGCACCGTACTCATGTTACACCGCTGGAACATCGTAAATATCTATCTATATGACTTCAGAGGTCATGAGACAAAGATGATAAAGGCAAGCAGGGCACCGGAAGGTGCCCTGCTTGCTGGTAAAAACTTTTTCCGATCACCCAGACAAAGTTCTCAATAAACACCAACTTGAACAGTTGATTACTTCTGCGTCGCTGTGGCGAGAAAGACCCCGGAACCGATAAATGCACCACCAAAGACCTTACTCATCACACCGGGCAGCTTAAACCGTGTGGAACGATTCTTCGTTTCTGCAGCCATAACAGCATAAGCCAGGAGACAGACAAATGACAAAAACATGAAAGTGGTAATCAAGATAAAGAATTGTTGTGCCATAGAATGCTCAGGATGAATAAACTGCGGGAAAAGTGCTGTAGTGAAAGCAATCGCCTTGGGGTTACTGAGAGCTACAAACAAACCATTGACGTAAAGTTTCGTAATCTTCGGTCGTGGTTGTTCACCACCTTCTCCGCCAGACTGGATTGCATTCAGGCCAAAGCCCTGCCTCCAAAGCTTCACACCTAAAAAGATCAGGTAGCCAGCCCCAACCACTTTGACCAGAAAAAAAATCGACGCAGAGTGAAGAATGATGGCACTCAGTCCCATTACGGATAACAGTGACATAATAAACAGTCCAGTCACATTACCGACCATGGTGGCAATGGAATACTTTGTGCCAAAGCTAACACTGTGGGTTGATACAAGGAGTATTGCCGGACCCGGAGTAATCGTTGCTATGAGCGCAATTGAGGTGAAGAGTAACCAACTGTCATAGTTCATGGAGCAGACATCCTTATCCTTAAACGAAACCTCAACAACCTGCAGGTTCAACGTGTAAGCAACGGGGTGATATCAAAAACCCGCCCCCGAAAACAACAGAGGGCGGGCTCTATCTCAATCTTATCTTTTTGCAAATCCTCAGCTATCAGCAGGAGGCACAATCACAACCGTCCGGTGAGTTTTACGCAAAATCTTTTCTGCCGCACTACCTAAGAATGCGTAATGCAACTTGCCCTTACTATGGCTGCCAAGAATAATCATATCGACATTAAGACGATCAGCGACACTGAGTATCACCGGTGCCGCGTCACCATGATGAACCTCTATCTTTGGAGGATGAACCATTTCCTCCTCAATCAATGCAGCTTCTTTAGCAATTATATTATGTAACTGCTCACGTGTTTTTTCAGCCAGCTCTGCTTCGTTTTTTGCATTGAATTTTGCCAGTTTATCCGCACCCATGGTCAGGGCCACCATATTCAAAACTGATGCATCGACCGTCGGCATGACGTGCAGCACATAAACCTGTGCGTGAAATTTACGGCCCAACTCCAAAGCATAGCGAACCACGTGAGAAGATTCTTTACTCAAATCTTTAGCAACGAGAATCTTTTTAAGTTTGAAACCCATAGCGATCTCCCTTTTTTCATTAACCCGTAACACAAGTCACCAGCACACCATAAGCATACCACTTAAAGATGTGCAGGTGGATTTTCATCCTTTGAATGGATCATGTGACAACAGCAGGTTGTTGCTGCTTTCTTCTGCGGTTCTGAATTAACCACACCAGGATATAAAGCGCCCCTGCCGGGATATACATCAATTCTTTCGGAAGACGATGAGTGGGGATCTGAAGAGTCAGGATTTCTTGATCAAAGTCAATCCCAGCCTTTTCCGCAGCGCTGGAAAACATAACATTGTCGATGAATATCTTGCCTTCTTCATCGCGGATTTCGAAACCTGCACCAGCCAACTTCTCAGAACCAGTCGCTTCATCCCCCATCGTCAACATAATGGTCTTGGTAAAGGGCTTGCCACTCATCTTTTCACCCTTAAGCTTAATCCTGAGCGCGGCACCGGGGTCCATATCTTCAACCCATTCCACAAGTCGAGTTGGAGACTCTTCGTGCAGAGGGGGGTAAACCTTGTCCCAGACGATTCCCGGTCGGAACAGAATCAATGCAACCAGCAGCAAGGCTGCGGTCTCCCAGATCCGGCTTTTAACCAGGAAATAGCCCTGCGTACCGGCCGCAAAAGCAAGCATGGCAAGGATTGCTCCAACAACAACCAGAATCAGGTGATACCAGTGATCAATTCCGATCATCAGCAACTGGGTGTTGAAGATAAACATAAAGGGCAGCACTGCTGTGCGGATATCGTAGATAAACCCCTGAATACCCGTCTTGATCGGATCACCACCTGATATCCCCGCGGCGGCAAAAGCCGCCAGCCCAACAGGCGGCGTATCATCTGCGAGAATGCCAAAATAGAAAACGAACAGGTGAGCGGCAATCAACGGAACGATCAGGCCATTCTGGGCGGCCAGACTGACAATAACTGGAGCCATCAGGGTTGATACGACAATGTAGTTCGCTGTGGTCGGCAAACCCATACCGAGAATAAGGCTGATAATTGCCGTGAAAAACAGGATCAGCATCAGGTTGCCGCCGGAAATAAATTCAACGAACTCGGTCATAACCAGACCGATACCGGTCAGGGTTACGGTACCGACTATGATCCCTGCGGCAGCCGTTGCGACTCCAATACCGATCATGTTTCGAGCACCGGCAACACTGCCGTGAATCAGGTCATTAATCCCTTCTTTGAATGCAAATTCTTCGCCCTGCATTTTGCGGAAGACACCTTTAAGCGGTCGCTGGGTCAGGAGGATAACGATCATCAGCACTGTTGCCCAGAAAGCGGACAGTGACGGAGACAGCCTTTCCACCGTCAGACACCACATCAGCACAACAACCGGCAGAAGGAAATAATATCCGGCCTGTGCGGTTTGTCCGAGATGAGGAAGTTCCTTGATTTCGGTGGTTTGCTCCAATTCGGGAACCTTGCAGGCAAACCAAAGCAGGAACATGTAAGAAACCGCCAGCAGCACCGAAACAATGTAGATGGTTGCTTCACCGGCAACACCTTTGATCCAGCCTAAGCCGTAATAAGTTACTGCCGTAAGAACGATCATCAAGAGAATGGCAAACACGAAAGATTGCATTCGCTGCGCCAAGGTGTTGGTAATGGTCTTTTTCATTCCCTCCAGGCCCATTTTACAGGCTTCAAGATGAACGATATAAACCAGGGCGATATAAGAGATAACCGCAGGGAGGAACGCATGCTTGATGACTTCAATATAGGTAATGCCGACATATTCAACCATCAGGAAGGCTGCCGCGCCCATAACCGGGGGCATCAATTGTCCATTTGTCGAACAGGCGACCTCAATCGCGCCGGCTTTTTCCGAGCTGAAGCCTACTTTCTTCATCAACGGGATAGTAAAGGTGCCGGTGGTCACCACGTTGGCAATGGAAGATCCGGACACCAGGCCGGTTAAGCCGGAAGAGACCACGGCAGCTTTTGCCGGACCACCTTTCAGATGGCCGAGGGCGGCGAAAGAGGTGCGGATAAAATAGTTGCCAGCGCCTGCGGATTCAAGCATCGCGCCAAACAGCACGAACATGAAAACCATACCGGTCGAGACCCCCAGGGCCACACCGAAGACCCCTTCTGTCCCCAGCCAGTAATGGGACATTCCTTTAACCAGGCTGGCACCCTTGTGGGCAATGACCTCCGGCATAAACTGACCGCCAAAGGTGTAGGTGACAAAAATTGTAGCCACGACCATGAGTGGTGGGCCCAAAGCACGACGAGTCGCCTCAAGCAACAGAATCATACCGGCAACCGAAACAATCAAGTCCATCTGGGTTGGCAAGCCTGGACGATCCGCGAGTGCCGCATAAAAGAGATATAGATAACCCGAACAGAAAGCACCGAACAGGCCAAGGATCCAGTCCTGCACAGGGATATACTTTGTCGGTGATTTTTTAAAGGTCGGAAAAGCTGTGAAAGCGAGGAAAACTGCAAAAGCCAGGTGGATTGCCCGTGCCTCTGTATCATTGATAACAAAGAAGTTAAAGAGAAAGGGCAACGGAGAGGCATACCAGAGCTGAAACATTGTCCAGATGAGTGGGACAAAAAACAGGACTTTCTTAGGAAATGCTCCGGTCGGGTTTCGAGCACCAGACTCGGTTTCTGCTATCATCTCCGCGAGTTCTTCTTCAGTCTTGATTGTCTCATTGGCTTCGGTCATGGCAATAACCCTTGGGTGTTACGAATAAAGATCGGCTTGAAAAAAAAGTGCACCGCCGAAACGGTGCACTTTTTCAGCATAACATCAGCAAAATTACATCATACCTGCTTCTTTGTAGTACTTGACAGCGCCATCGTGCAGAGGAGCAGAAAGACCATCTTGGATCATTTCCTCTGGCTTCAGGTTAGCAAATGCCGGATGAAGCTTTTTGAACTCATCAAAGTTCTCGAAGACAGCCTTAACAACCTGGTAGATAACGTCATTAGGAACTTTGGATGAAGAGACAAACGTTGCACCTACTCCAAACGTCTTGGTGTCGGTATCGGTACCACGATACATGCCGCCCGGGATGGTTGCGGTGCGATAGTAATCGTTGTCAGCAACCAGCTTGTCGACTTGTGTACCAGTCACGCTGACCATCACTGAATCACAGGAGGTGGTGGCCTCTTTAATAGAACCACTAGGGTGACCAACGGTGAAGACGATGGCGTCAATTTTATTGTCACACAGGGCTTTGGATTGCTCGGAAGATTTCAATTCTGAGGCCAGCTTGAAATCAGCATTGGTCCAACCCAAAGTACCCATGAGGACTTCCATCGTTCCGCGCTGACCGGAACCGGGGTTACCGATATTAACGCGCTTACCTTTCAGCTGCATGAAATCCGTGACACCGGAATCTTTACGGGCAACAACGGTGAAGGGCTCGGGATGAACGGAAAATACTGCGCGCAGATCCTTGTTGGGGCCCTGCTCTTTGAACTTGCTGGTGCCATAAAAGGCATGATATTGCCAGTCAGACTGGGCAACGCCCATGTCAAGCTCACCGGCTCTGATGGTGTTCAGGTTGTAAACCGAGCCACCGGTGCTCTCAACGGAACAGCGGATACCATGCTCTTTGCGGGTTTTGTTGACCAGTCGACAAATTGCACCACCAGTGGGGTAGTACACACCGGTAACGCCACCCGTACCAATCGTTACATACTCGGTAGCCAGAGCATCAGCCAGGCCAATGAAAACAAAAACGGCGGTCAACATCATCACTGCAAATTTCTTCATAAACGTTCTCCCCGTTACCGAACCGTTCGGGCCGGTAGATCAGTGGCCTGCTCGGCCGGTTATAAACCAAATATCGTCACACAGTGAGCGCCTTGCCTGCACACTCAAATAACCAATAAAATTGGGCGCCTGAAGGAAACGAATAACATTATAGCAATGATTAATGAAATGGCAACACCGAACTGGTTGTCAAGTTTTATGAAAGGCCAGCCAGTGGGCAGCAATCAACTTTCCCTCAACTTGCAGAGTCAGTAAACAACCAAGAGAAGAGAACTCTCTAGATACTAACATTCGAGTAATGCACTACGCAATCACTTGAGAAAGGATCTCGACACGGACATTGAGATATCTCTTTGCAGATAGGGTTTACGAGAAGCCATTCCTTTAACCTCCACTATCGACTGACATTGACTGGCTGTGTCTTCTCTTGCTTGGAGAGTCAGAATTTAGGAGGTTATTAAACTTTGGCCACAAACTATCTGCGCTACTGAAGAGAGTCTTCTTTTGTTGAGTGCATTGGCATGCAGTTGAGAGATCTAAATCGAACTTGCCGGGAGGATGGTAATAAGACAACATCATTGTGTCGAAAACGCAACGCACTTGGGTCTATTCATATAACAAAACAGTCACATCGCTACCAGATAATGTGTGTTTGTGTAGTCAGTAACCGTGTGATTGCAGGTTTCTTTCCCAGTAAAATTTTTCTTCTTATCTGTATTCCTAGCTGATTCCAGATTATTACGCCATTTCCTTGCCATTTGGTCAGTGACTGCTCACCAAAACTGGCACCATGGATGCATTCAAGTAATATTATCAATCAAGCCACAACGCCAGAAAATGAGCTGCATACAAGCTTGACTTGAGTTGTTGATAGTGCGCCTGCTCGTACGACCTTCACGCACCTATTGCTGTTTTTGACAGGTTTCTAAAATCGTTTCATTTCCGGAATAAACCAGAGAAGAAAATCGCTATGAATCTTGATCTTTTTAACTATAAAGTGATTGATGGCAGGGAAGAATTTACTTCTGACCTGAGTACTGTTTGCCAGTTGAGGTACCAGGTCTACGTTAATGAATGGGGATATGAAAAAGCGGAAGACCATCCGGGTGGAATAGAGCAGGATGAATATGATCAACATTCAATACACTTATACGCCTGCTCTAAACATTCTGAGGATGTGGTCGGCGCAGCGAGATTAATCCTGGGGTCCGAGAGATCTTTGCCAATCGAAAGTCATTTCAGTATCAATCAACTTCCACCAGGTGTTCGACGCGAGCAGACTGCCGAAATTTCACGTTTGGCAATTTCCAAGGAATTTAGATGCCGAGCCCTCGAACGTGTCTTTAGCGGTGCAGAACAGGGTGCAGTCAAACATATGCCCCTAATGAAAAAAAACATTAGAGCTTTGCGCAGAAGATCTGAACATCAACTCGTGCGTGGCTTGTATCTCTCTTTGTACCGAGAGAGTAAAACCAGGGAGTTGACTCACTTGTTCACAATAATGTCCAAAGGGCTGCACATGATTCTCAAACGTTGGGGCATCAACTTTGAGCAAATTGGACCTGCACGTGATCACCACGGAATTCGAGCACCTTATCTCATAATTATCGAGGAGATAGAGCGTTCCCTGCAAAGAAATAACCCTGCTTTGTTTTACGAGGCACAGCAAGTTCTTACATATTGATGAATTTGACCAGGTCTTCAAATTCTTTCGCTGATGACCCTGAAGAAGCTCTGCGATGCCGGCTCTCAGGTACGTAAGCGCACCGGGGAGTGGAACAAGGGGACGCTCTGGCTCGGTATCATCCCGACCAGTATTTACAAGGAGCGAGCTCCCCGGGGTCGTTCATCTTCTTTGTCATCCGGCGCATCTCCGGGACAATGTGGCAAAATATGACATAAAAAAGCGGAGCCATTAGTGGCTCCGCTTTGAATTTTACAATGTAATAAAGTTTCTAAGAGTTCTCGGGCTAACCTCCGTACCAAGCAAGACCAAAGAGGCCTGTTCCTAGGAGAAGTATTGTAGAAGCTCCCGGGACAAGCGTCGCCTTTGTCACATTAAACATTATAATCTGGTCTAGGGGCGTATCATAGCTGTTGGCCAATAGTGCTCAAGGCCTTCTACTCTGGACAAAGCATCAACAACGCGGGAGGCAAGATTCAATTCGGCCTGTTCGCCAGGATCTGAAAAGTCAGGTCATCAGACCATAAGGAAACTTCTTTGTCGGCGCCCTGGAAAAGGCCTTCTTCGAACGATGAAAAACGTCCTGAAATGTAGGTATTGCAACGCTCCAGCGCGGCCATCAGGCCAATCAGTTGATCAGTCCTGTCTTGATCCGGTTCTGGTGTTGTGTCTATCTCCACCAAGGAATAATTCAGGCAGGCATTGAGAACCTCCTCCATGAGGGAGTTCCCCTCACTGTCACCCTGCAGCAGTCTCGAGATTTCAAAAAATTGCTTGTGCGCTCCCTGCATGTGTCCTCTCTTTCCCAGAGAAATATCTCACAGTAATTTTTTCGTTGGGCCATCAGGAATTGTGTGCTAAATTGCCAAGAAAAAAGGCCCCAAAAATATTTAGCTACATATAAAAAACCTCTCTTTTCAGGCTTTTTACATTTATATATTACTATGAGATACTTTGTCAACAACAATATTACAAAGAGATATTATGGCTAGCAAAAAAGACGCTCACCGAGGCTCAATCGGTAGCAGAATAAAAGCCGCTCGCCTGGCCAAGGGGTTGACTCAGACTGAATTCGCCGAAGCCCTTGGCATAGTACAGGGCTTTCTCAGTGGCATTGAGGGAGGCAAAAAAAGACCTTCTGACACTCTCCTGATCGCTCTCTGCCACCACTACAGGATTAATGAGGAGTGGCTTTTCACCGGCATCGGAGACATGTTTCGAGAACAGGATACGACAGAAAGGACCAGAGAAGATTTACTTACGACAAGAACCCCTCTGTTCAAAAAAATTCCAGAAGGATTTCCGGAATTTATCAACAAAGAGGAAATAAATGATTATGTTTTGCTCCCCAATATCCCTGAGGGGTGCTATGCCCTCGTAGCTTACGGCGACTTCATGGCCCCCACCATCCGGGATGGGGATCTGGTGATTTTCTCAACCAAAGAAAATCTCGAAAACGGAGACATAGTACTGGCAAACAATCGATGGGGAGATGCGATCCTGCGCAAATACAGGCTCAAGAATAAGGAGACTTTTCTTGTCTCGGACAATCCGGTCTATTCCCCTTTTAAGCCGGATACGGAAACGAGAATGATCGGCAAGGTTCTGGAGGTATGGAGAAAAATTAAGGGTTGACTAAAGAGGCTGCTACTTAAGGCCTTTCAGAGTCATCCAATAAACAGAAAAATCTACGCGTATATCCACTCAGGAAATGCCCAGAATACGTCCTTTCTGGTAAGCAGCATACAAAGAAACGAGCGCGGAGCCAACTGCTTCGGGAGCAGGGGGCGCTGGTTCGAACCCAGCTATTCCGATAGTATTTACATGAGAGCGGCCCCGGAAAGGTCGCTCTTTTCATTTGGACTCCGGTCCATACTCAGTCCAAAGTCATCTCAAACAAACTATTTGAGTTATCACGGAAAGTCGCTTTAGTGTGCTCCGAGGCGGGGTTGGGCTTCCGGGGCTTCTCCCAACATCATGTAGGCGACAAAGGGAAAGCCGCTGCCAACGAGCAAACCTACTCCTTGGTTGAAGATAAAGAGCTTGTGATGATATGTGGTGCTGCCTTGCGTCGGTGTCTGCATACAGACCTCTTTACAAGTAGATAATATCGATCACGATTATCATATGCGAGGCGGAACCGACAAGCAAATTACTGAGATTGTTCGCCAGTTGAAGCTTGTGGTACGATCTGCAAATCATGATCAAGGGCTTTGACACACATCTTCACCTCGACGCCTTCGATGACCTGAAGCGGGACCTGGATGAAGCCAGGGCTGCCGGTATTGATGGCTGGGTAGTGCCGGGAGTCTCACCGGATGGCTGGGCGAAAATTATGGATCTCGCCGAGAGCCATCCCGGAGTCCATGCCGCACCGGGAATCCACCCGATGTCAGCGGATAAGTATCGACCGGAAATTGCCACGGAACTGCGGCGCCTGCTGGCCCATCCCCGGACGGTTGCGGTCGGCGAAGTCGGGCTTGACCGGCAGACTGACGTGCCGCGGCTGATGCAGGAGGAAGTGTTTATCGAAATGATTCGACTGGCGAGGGAGACGGACAAGCCTCTGCTGATCCATGCTCGAGAAAGTATCAACCGGGCTCTGGAACTCCTGCAGCGTGAAGGTGCTGAGCAAGTCGGCGGTATTTTCCACGCCTTCTCCGGCAGTGTCGAGACGGCTCACAGAATCGTCGATGCCGGATTTCTAATCGGAATCGGTGGCGTGGTGACCTGGCAAGGGGCCCGACGCCTGCCGGAGGTTGTCCGGGCGTTGCCTGCGGCAGCCCTGGTGCTCGAGACCGATGCACCCTACTTGACACCTGAACCGCATCGTGGGGAATCGAACCGGCCGGCATACCTGGCGCTGATTGCATTGAAGGTCGCGGAGCTGCGCAGCTGGAGTCTCGAGGAGACGCTGCGCGTGACCACGGAAAACGCCCGGAGGGTGTTGAAGATTATGTGAGGATGAAGTCGTTGCCTGAACGTTAAGGGCTTTTTTCTGTATCTCCTGCCCTGCGCTTTCCTCCTCGTCGTTCTTCATGCTAGATTTGCCCGGACCTGATTTATGGAGACATCTATGACTCAACCACATCGCTTTGCCCGCCTGGAGCTTCTCTACGGTGAAGGCGGACTGGCATGCCTGACCGGAAAATCCGTGGCTGTCTTTGGCCTCGGCGGAGTCGGCAGCTATGCCGTTGAGGCGCTGGTCCGCGGTGGTGTCGGCCGTCTGACCCTGATCGACTTTGACCGGGTCGACATTACCAATTGCAATCGGCAGATTCATGCCCACAACGGCACGGTCGGCCAGCCGAAAGCCCTCGTCATGGCGGAGCGCTGTCGGGCAATCAATCCCGATGTTCAGGTCGAGCCGTTGCAGGCATTCTACAACCTGGATAACTCCGAAGAATTATTACAGCGCGGTTACGATTACGTCCTCGACTGCATCGATCATATCACGGCCAAGCTCCACCTTATTGAAACCTGCGTGCTCAGCAAACTGCCGATTATCTCCTCGATGGGTGCTGCCAACAAGCTCGATCCGAGCCGGGTTTTCGTTGCGGACCTGGCAAAAACACGGAGTTGCCGACTGGCCAGGATCGTCCGCCGGGAACTGCGGCGACGCGGCATCAGCGCCGGCGTCAAGACGGTTTACTCGACAGAGGAGTTCAAGCCACTGACTGATGGCCGTCGGGAGCCTGTTGCCGAAGACGCAGAACACTACCAATTCCAGCGTGCACCGCTCGGCAGCTCTTCAGTCATCCCACCGCTTTTTGGCCTGATCATGGCCGGTGAGGTGCTCCGTGACCTCCTGGAGTTGAAATCAGCATGATCGACCCTTACCTCTGGCAAATTCCGGCGTTGATGCTGGTTGGCGTGATCGCCGGGTTCCTCAATGTCCTGGCCGGTGGCGGATCGCTGTTGACCCTGCCATTACTGATCTTTTTCGGTTTGCCTGCGGCGACCGCAAACGGTACCAATCGCGTCGCGATTTTCTGCCAGAACATCTTTGCCATTACCGGGTTCAAACGTCAGGGGGTCTTCCCGATTCGCCTGGCCCTACTCTGCATGCCGCCGGCGTTGCTCGGCAGCTACATCGGTGCCAATCTGGCCATTAATGTTGATGAGATGGTATTTCGCCGACTGCTCGCAATGATCATGGTCGGCGTCTTATTGTTTATGGTCTTCGATCCGATGAAACGTTTTCGCTCTGAGGAAAGACCGATGACGCCGATGCGTACGGTGGTACTCATTGTCAGTTTTTTCGGTGTGGGAGTATACGGTGGATTTGTTCAGGCCGGGGTCGGCTTCCTGATCATTACTGCACTGCTTGTCCATGGTCTTGACCTGGTACGGATCAACGCTGTGAAGGTCCTGGTCATATTCGCATTTACCGCGGTTGCTCTCGGCGTGTTCGTTTTGCATGGCCAGGTGGACTATGTTCTCGGACTGTCCCTGGCGGTTGGAAATTCGCTGGGAGGCTGGATAGCGACGCATTACGCGGTGAAGAAAGGCCACGACTGGATCAAGCGCTTTGTGATCGTCACTGTACTGGTGTTTGCCTTGCGACTCCTTCTGCCTTAGCCTGCTCAATAATTTGCGCTGTGGGCGAGATATGTTATCCTGATTGAGCATGTAATATTATGTTATGTAATGGATTGATGTCATGCCCGAACCGATACCCCCTGCCG
>Ga0070728_10003301_pt1 | contig 17977 bp, 10 predicted proteins | sample tdDd471_FD_66723 | JGI IMG/M metagenome (GOLD analysis project Ga0070728, IMG submission 66723) | Marine sediment microbial communities from the Atlantic coast under amendment with organic carbon and nitrate - tdDd47.1 | ecosystem: Environmental > Aquatic > Marine > Coastal > Sediment | place... | reverse complement strand
AACTTGTAAGAGTCTCCATGTCACCCATTACTTGTAAATCACGCCAATTATCTCGCACCTCAATAGATTTGGCTGCCTTGAGAGTATTTAGATCAGTTGCAATTAACTTGATGACCTTTTGAAAAGAATCCTCATTCATAGTTTCAATACAAACTCTGGCAAATTCCACACGTGATTCAAAGACACGCTGCATCAAAGACTTGGCTGCAGCAGGTTGTTTTTCAGTATAGTGTTCATCAAAGTATTCAAAGTTCCCCCAGTGGTCGAAGATAAGAAACTCTTTTTTATCTTTACCTGGGCCAAAAAGATCAGGGCATAAGCGTGTGCCACGGCCAATCATCTGCCAGAACTTGACATAAGATTTGATAGGTTTCGCAAACACCAGATTAACTATTTCAGGAACATCGATACCAGTATCTAACATGTCCACAGAAATGGCGATACGGAGTTCGTTGTCAGGGTCCTTGAAGTCATCTATAAGTTGCTCGGCACGAGAGTCATAGTTATCAATGATGCGACAGAAATTGCCACCATACTTAGGATAAAGTTCTGAAAACACTTCGCTCAAATGAAGGGCATGGCGATGATTTCGAGCAAAGATGATAGATTTGCCGGGTAAGCTATCACTGGCATCTCGAATTCCATTTTCCATCAGATTACGGATAATGGTTCGGCTGGTATCACTGTTGAATATACGGCTATCGAGATCATTGGTATCATGCTCAATTGATTCAGCATCTTCAACCTGCTCCTCCAACTGACGTTTTTCATCGTCACTCATTTTGCTGTATTTTATGCCTTCACGCTGGAACTTGGTTGTAACTTTCATAACGCGAAAAGACGATAAATAAGGCGGAACATGTGAAATTGCTTCTTCAAGGCCAAAGTGAGCTGTAGGATCTTTATCTTCGCAGTTAAAGAGGCCATAAGTGTTGCGGTCGAGAAGTTTAATCGGTGTAGCAGTAAGACCGATTTGCAGAGCATCAAAATACCGGAACAGATCGCGATATTTATTATAGATACTGCGGTGCGATTCATCCGCAATGATCAGATCAAAGAATCCCACATCAAATGACTCGAAGCATTTTATCATTGCTGGATAGGTAGCAAGATAAATTCGTTTATCACGAACGGAAGCAGTAGCAGCAGTTACGAATGTACGAGGTTCCGTTGGAAGAAACTCTTTAAACACATTGTCGGCCTGCTTGCGAAGCTCACGACGATCACATAGAAAAAGAATGCGCTTAGCCCACTTGCTTCGGCTTAATACCTCGCATAATGAAACGGAAACGCGTGTTTTACCAGTACCCGTAGCCTGGACAATAAGTGCTTTACGATATCCATCAGAAAAACGCTCTGTCACCCGCTTGATGGCCTCCATTTGATACATGCGCCCTGCAATATCAGGACTGGGAGGAACCAGTTCAAGTTTCTGTTTGTTTTGTTGCTGAAACAACAGGTATTCAAGACTATCTTTGGAATAGAAACCATAGATCTTACGTGGAGGTAACTTCTGAGCATCATCCCAGATATAAATTTCCACTCCGTTGGTATAAAATATAATTGGCCTCTGGCCATGTTGAGATTCCAGAGAATCTGCATACTGCTTAGCCTGGGTTCTTCCTGCTTCTGCCGATTTTGCTGTTTTCTTTGCTTCAATAACAGCAAGAGGCTTTCCATCATCACCCCACAGCACATAATCAGCATACCCATCACCTGACGGTGTCGGAAGCCCGGTGAGTGGAGTTTCCTGACCTACTTCTTCAGTGTTATCACCATTTTTTCCTACATTCCAACCAGCATTTACCAGCATGGAATCAATGAGAAACTTCCTTGTCTGTGCTTCATTGAACTCAAGTTCTTTTGCTTGTTTTTCGCCTGTTTCACGTATAGCGGCAATTTCGTCTTTTGTAGCGCGCTCTAACTCTTCACGCTTCTTTCTCTCTCCATCTATATTTGTTAAAAGTTGCTGTAACTGAGTTTCTTGACGAATCAGCTTTTCAAGAAGAACCTTCTTCTCTCGTTTCAATTGCCCTTTGCTGACACCAACGATTGATGATGGATCAACAAATGCAGGAAGATCAGAACGCTTGCCAACATCAAACATTAAGTGAAACCAGCATACAATATCGAATGCTTCACGTATTAGTGATGAAACCAGTGATTCATCAATGCGTCCTCCATGGGCAGCCTTGTTGCCACGAATTCTAATAGTATGGATTTTACCCAAGATTACACGTGGGACGAGGTCCATAAATACAGGCTCATTAAGTAGATCATTGAGTCCAGCTCTATAAGGTTTTGGGAGTTTTTGTTCATCGTAGATAATTTCTACTATCTGCTCTACCAAAGTTCGAAGTTTAACCAAAGCACTTGAGGGATCTGTAGCGAAATAGCGTTCAGCAAAGCTACCTAATGTAGCTATTTCTGGACGTTTATTCTTTATGAATTCAAAGTTTTTCGATTTCATAACGCTACCCTTTGCCTCTCCCTAGACACAAAGCTGAATGCACTGTTATCTGAGATAACTGTGGTTTTAATAAATACTTGATTTAGCAAACCTTGGATTCTTGTGCATTCATTGTATGTCATAGCGGCACTATCCTTTATTGGTATTCAGGGAAATAATCTGCAAGGCCTTTGCCCTGAAAGTAAACATCGCAAATGAGTCGTCCACGATCGACCTTGTATGCTTTTTTGAGATCGACATCTTTATCGAGGATAAGGCGCGATAGTTTTTCTTTTGCACTTTGACCACCTTGTGCTTGAAGCTCTGTGGCATCATATCCAGTCGGTCGGATGCGTACACCTGTTTCATCGTTCCATTTCCATTTGGGGGTAACTTCAAATGTATCTCCATCGATAATTGATGTAACTTTAAATATTGACATGTCAGTTCCTTTCTAGTTTGGGAAATATTACTAAACTTTCTATGTCCCAAATAGAGCAAGGAGTATGCCATGCTTTTAATTATCGTGTAACAATATGAGTTAACACGAATATTTCTAAATCTTACTTATCTTTCATATATATATTATTCTTCAACCTAGGTTTAAAACGTTTAAACTCAGGTTTAAGTTTTAGTCTTTGATTGCTGTAAAAACTTATGCACTGCCTGGGGAGTAACTCCAAGCATTCGAGCTGCTTGGCTTTGGTTCCCATTTGCTGCCTCAAGAGCTCTGAGGATAATCTGTTTACGAGCGCTGCCAAGAAAATCGTCTAATGAAAAGCCTTCATATGGGTCAGGAAGCGCATCCAAAGGATCTGCGTAAGTTATTGGTTCGGTAATCAGAAGATCATCAGCATCAAGAACATCATGACGGCAAAGTCTGATTGATCTCTCAATGACGTTTTCCAGATCGCGAACATTTCCTTCCCAATTATGAGACTGTAGCCTTGATAATGACTCAGGTGATAGTCTTTTGGGCCTTCGTATTGAACTATTCAGCTTATCTAAAATGTGTAGTGCCAGTTTGGGAATATCGGAACGTCTTTCGCGAAGTGGAGGAAGTATAATTTCACCAACATTAAGTCTGTAATAGAGATCCTCACGAAACTTTCCTTGCCGTACCAATTTTCGCAAATCCTTATTTGTTGCTCCTACAATCCGTACATCAACCTCATGAGGTTTTATTTGACCTACAGGTTCGACTTGTCCATCCTGAAGCACTCTGAGTAATTTAGCTTGGGCTGCCTGTGGTAAATCCCCAAGTTCATCAAGAAAAAGAGTTCCCTTATCTGCTGCATCAAATTTGCCAACCTTGTCATTAACTGCCCCTGTAAAAGATCCTTTTACGTGACCAAACAGTATGCTTTCAACGAGATCTTCTGGAATTGATGCGCAATTCACGGGGACAAAACTTCCTTGTTGTCTTTCGCTTGATAGATGGACATATTTGGCAAATAGTTCCTTGCCAGTCCCAGTTTCACCTGAAATAAGAACTGGCGACTGGGATGTTGCCAAAATTGTACCCATTTCAAGAGAACGTTGCATTTTTGGGTGATCTCCCACAATGCCGAGATGTGCTTTTATTGAATCAGTATCTATTGGGTTATCCACAGTCGTGGTCGATTCACTCAGAAACCTGACCGTAGGAAATATCCCCGATGATAGATCAACTTCACTTACAAGAGGATGTTCTTTTGTCACAAAACGTGGAGGCCTAAGATGGAGAATACGAGCAGGAATCTCTCCAGAAGCTGTGAGAAGGACCCAGCATGCATGCATGTGAGGAGTTCCTGAAGCTACAGCAACAAAGTAATTTGCTGAGGTGTAATCTTCCATTATTTTATGAAGGTGTTCTCTAAGACCTCTGAGTATCTTTTCATAATTTGTTGGGTCGTCAAGATCTATATTCAAAATATTAACATTGATATTCGGGTGCAATTTTGAGATTGCACTCATCGTTTCACTAGTAATTTTATTGGTACTTTGAGTATCAAAAAGACAGATATGGTCAAATGTACGTGTATTTAACAGTGATAGTATAGGACCAGACTGTTCTTCTTGATCAACTAATCCTTTGAAATATGGATCATGAAATCCTGTAAAAGTTAACAGAACATCCATTATTTTTTCCTTCTATTTGAATTTTGCCGAGCAGATTCTGCGGCACCGCCAGATTTTACCCATTCATCCACTTCTGAAAGCTTAAATCTAAACAGCCTGCCAACGCGATGAACAGGTAGTCCTGTCTTATCTATCCATCTATATATAGAGTCTTTATTCACTTTCAGATGTGCCGCCACATCTTCGACACCAACCCATTTTTCTTCAGCTGTCATTTCATTCCTCTTTGCTTTTATGTTGAATCCGTATGAGTACAGATGAAAGTAGTTAATAATGTACATAGATAGACTGTGACAGTCAAGAACAAAACTACTTAACTTAGTGTTGTGGTGTTTATTAAAAGTAAGTAAAGTCAAATGCTTATCACAAATATTTCATATTAAAAGGAAAGAGGAAAGCCTCTCTCCTATGACACTCAATCTTTCTCTTCAGAGAAATCATATTGAAAGTATCCGTAGTCTGCGAAAATCTGCAGCAGGCTCCATGTATCGACACCTGCTTCATCGCCATCAAGAACACCATAAAGCATCCGCCGGAACTCCTCCAGATCAGCTCCTGCCCAGCTTTCGACTTTGCTTAGCAACTCTTCCGCGTGTTCGGGGTAGAGTCCAGCAAGCTGCAGGTCGGCGAAGATATCGCTGATGTGATCAAAACCTTCTATGTCATTTAAGCCATTGAAATTGGAATGGGGTCTCCGATGTGACCAGCCATTAAAACTGTCATGCAAGCTGTTGTGGAATGGATTTGCCTCCTGGAAAACTTTCTCGTCAAGCTCTGCCTCCAGCTCTTTGTCACGTTCTATGCTGGCGAGGAAACCGACCTTTATCCTGTCTACTGTGATGCGCCAGGGGTTGTACAGGTCGAGCCTTGCTCTAAAGTGGCCAGCTTTGTTTGTCACGATGCTGAGTAGCCAATCATCGTTGCACATTTCTTCGATACTGTCAGAATCCTCACTTGACCAGAAGCAATCCATGTCAGCGTGTGAGTGTGTCCAGCAGCGGAGGTTCTCCATGTTGTAACCTTCAAGCACGAGCTCGGTCATCAAGGCTCCCATGGCTTCACGGTCGGGGCTGGTGTGGACTTCGGTGCAGGTTTGCTCTGGCAGGAAGAACTTCTTCACGATGATTGCACCACTGTCAGCATCTAGTTCTGTTACACCGAAGCAACTAAATTCACCTTGCGCTGCCTGCGTCCAGACTTTCAACTGCTTCTCAGCAACCTCCGACAGCAGTACTTTCGGAGTTCTATCCATCAACTTCCGCCTGAGTGTCAACTCCATTCTCGTCTGTTTCAATTGCTTCATCTTCTCCTTCCCATGCGATGCACTCTTCTCTGTTCTCACATCCTTCGCATTCGAATTCGTTTCTTTTTCGACAATCATCTTCATCCTCCGGTTTTAATAAGCACCACGTTCGGGTGCATTGTAGGCATTCATACGGCGAGCCATCATTGCGGCATTCGTCTCTCACATCGTCTAAGTATGGGCATTCGGGGTTTGCGCAGTCCAGACATTCGCTGGAATTTGAGTTGTCGTAGCAGCGTTCCCAGCGTTCAGGATAATATGTGCAATCGCTATCCCGGCAATCAATGCAGGTGGCATCACCAGATTCATAGCAGCGGGTGTATTCATCTTCCTCAGGATCAAACCAGTTTACGTAAGGATCTGCGGGGTTGTAGCTCATCAGAAATTCGTCAAGCAGCAATAACAGTGTGCCGAATTCTCGTTGCGCCAACAATTTGTTTACGTCGTCGCCAATGTTTCCCAGACATGGCGATCCCATTTCGTTGATGTGTGGGTGAAAGTAACTCCCACGGTGTTCGTTGTTTCCTGCTGGTTCAAAGCGGATTAGTTCTTTGCCAGTAAGCTCTATGAGGCAGTTAATATCACCCAACTCCGAGATTTCATTACTGTCAGGATCTTCGATTTGAATGTTGGTGTGGGTTGCAGTTAACTCTGAATCGCTGATAGAAATAGAGCTGAACCTGTCTCCAGCAAGCTGCTGTAGCTGTTTGGCAATGCGCTCGACGTTTGTAATTGTCCTTGCGCATTTAGTATTAATGGCAAGTTTAAAGAGCAGTTTTTCTTCACGCTGCTTTGCAAGTTTGGCAAGAGTCTGATTGTACTGCCTGCTCAAATCCCGCAGGTGGCTTTCGTTGTCTTCAATCTCTGTTTGTACACGAGCAAGGCTTTGTCTGCTTAGCTCGCTGTAGAATGTTGCAAAATGTTTGGTGGTGTCACTTAACTGTTGTTCCCGCAAAGCGTTGTCGCAAGCACGTTTGAAGCCGTCATAAAAGATGCGACTCAGAAATTCACGCTTGCTACCAAAAGTTAATTCCGATCCATCAAGCATACGGATACTGCGTTCATCAATTTTTCCTATGTATAGTGTAGAACCTTGTAAAGCCCAGACTGCATGCATGAATGGAACCTGTACATCATATCCAGTTGTTGCCACAGACCAACGTTTACGATCTTCATTCAAAAGTTTCCGCCTCTCACCCTGTACTGTGGTGTTGACTGGCGAGAGATAAAATCTATGATTGCCCAACAATGCCGTGATTTCGTACTCGTTGGAAAGAACCACTGTCACTAGTGGTCCCAGGGTGTAGCCCGGTTTAAAGTTTCTGTCTTTTGTAACCTGCACGATAGGCTGCTTGCCTGTTGGGTATTGGTAGACCAACTCAAGCAGCAGCGATTTCAGCACATCTGGTAAAAGGGTAGTGCTGTGTAAATTATCCATTGTTTTCCTCCATAAAATACGAGCAGCGGGAGTATGGTTGCTCCCGCTGTTCAAGGTTAATCCTCGATTTCTCTTAGTGGGCGTAGGTGATTCCGCCATCGACCTTGGGTGTAAGTGCCAGAATGTCGCCGGTATCCGGGCGTTCGTGAAGTTGACAGCTTGAACCATTCAGAGTCAACGCATAGCCCTGGGCATCGAAGCCAGCACTGGTGAGGCAATCTGAGCAAGTTGATCCTGCCGGAACTGTTACTTTACGCTGTCTGCCGATTGAAACTACTGTTACGTTGATTCCATGATTATTGCTTTGGTCATGATTCTGGTCATTCATAATATTCTCCTGTAATTTGGTACGTGGGCATCATTGCCCTGAAACGAAAAATGCCTCCCGTACCCGAAGGTCTTTCGGCATCTGATTACGCCGCCACTAGGTATGTCGCTAGCTTACATCGACTACAGAACACAGGAGATCGGGATTTGCCCATGGTGACCATTGCCGCTACTGTCAACAGCTTTTGCGCCTGTGTCTTCATTAAAATGCCAGAGGCCAACGGTATGTTCGTCTTTTTCATGACGAAGAGTTGGCGTGAAGGATTCGCTATATCTGATGGTATTGGAAATCCGCAACTCATCAATGGTGCCGTAGAAATCATTCCATTTACCTGCGATTTGACACGACTCTGCCAAGTACCACTCAGCCTCGTATTCAACAACTACCTGTGAGATAACTTCCTCACCATTGAGGTAGATTTTATATTCTGCATTCACTCCAATTTTACTTCGAGTTGCAGCTACATGATACCAGACACCTGCAGAGATAATGTTTTCTTCGGAATACACCAATGATTGGGAATCAGTTTTCTGCCCAAATGCCAGTCGTCCATTACCATCCATAAACAACTGCAACAGTATGATTGTTTCAATTGGCTCACCATCGATATCATCAGTTTCATTTGCCTCAGAGTAGATGCGCTGCCACGTCGATACATCGTCAAACTTAACCCAAGCCTCCAAAGTACTCTGATCCTGTTCGTAAATAAGAAACTTATCAGATACTGGTAGGTCTACACGACCATCGAAAGCTAGTGCATACTCCTCAACACAGTCCCGATCCTCACATCCGATTGGCCCACATTCGGTCGGTTCATTCCAACCAAGACCATCTTCCTGACAAACCTTGCGCTCAGTCGAATCTGTCAGGCATTGCCCCCACAGTGGTACACATTCCCAGTTGCGCCAGATTGCATTGTCTGTAAAACTCACACCGCTTTCATCCAGTGTGCCGTTATTTCCATTTCCGCTACTGTCGACTGCCGCGAAGCCTTCGCCTTCATCAAAGTGCCAGAGACCAAGTGTATGGTCGTCCATCGCATGACGAAGTTCCGGAGTGAAATCCTCAAAATATCGTGGTATATCCGACAACCGTAATTCATCAATCTTTCGAGTGTATCTGGCAGTAATCGCTGCTGGATTATGAGTCGGAAGGACAATTGATTCTGGATACTCCGCCGGGCCTTCTACTCTGGTTAGCCTTTTGCCGTTAATATAGAATCTTGCTTCCCCGGAATTTGAGTCAAGAACGGCTGCTGCATGTAACCAGGTATCAGTTGCTGGTACATTTTCAGGGTAAGCATTCCAGGCGTACGTCTCACCATCGCTGGAGAATGTCAGATAGATACTGAATTCTTCATTCTTTACGCCAATGCCAAATGCATAGTTGACTGAGCGATCGTTATAATACCCTTTGCTGAACATGTTTGTGAGTCCCAGATCGCTCCAATCTTTAATCCATCCCTCCAGTGTCAGGTGCGGCGTTGCTACCCGCAAAGATTCGCTATCTGCAATAACAATGCGGCCTTGATAATCTGCGCCAAGGCTCACGGCATGTTCCACAACGCACAAACCATCATCACAACCAATCGTCCCGCAGTCTTCGGGGATGAATTCGTCTGTGCCAGCTTCATTGCAGACATGCAGAAAAGTGTCCTCACACCAGCGGGCATTGGCTTCACAGGCCAGAGTATCAGTCTCTGATTCTGTGTCACCATCGATCAAATCAATATCACTTTCAACGTCACCATCAACCAACATCCCGCCTTCCGACTCCACATCCCCATCACTGCCAGAGTTTGTCAAAACAGTCTCTGTGCAGCCAATTCCCATAACTACCAATGTAACAAACGCAAGCACCAACAATAAATAATGTTTCATAGCTCTTTTCCTCCTCATAAGTTTGTAAGACAGTGAAGAATGCACCAGATAAACATCCTCCCGTCTTTCTTATATCGTTAAAAGTGAAGAATTATCGCTGGAGCTCACGAGACGCATTAACAGCAAATATCCTCAATTTTATTCCACCTCAAATCACATATATACATCGTTGTTATTCTTGCAGAAACATACAATAAAAGCCGAATATAGTCTAGTGTTATTTTGTATATATAGCCTGTCCGGTTCCTTCTCTAATCGACGTAAATCTGGGATTATTGCTCAACTTCAGGAGTTGATTATGAATGAATTGAAACGGAAAATTGGGCTGCAGGTGAAAACCCTTCGCAAGCAGGTAAAGTTGAGTCAGGCAAAACTGGCAGAGAAATCAGAGCTGTCGGTGGAGAGTATCAGCAGGCTGGAGCGTGGTGTACAGCTTCCAGGCATTGAAACCTTTTACAGGTTGAGCAAAGCTCTAGGTGTGCCGTTTTCAGAGTTCTTCCAGATAAGCCTTACTAAAGAAGAATCCGAGCTGGACAGTCTCGCCAAGCGTTTCAGATCCATGATGCGCAACCGCAAAATGTCTGAGGGCGAGCTGGCACTGGATGTAATGGCAAGGGTGTTTGATGAATATCCGGTGAAACAGAAAAAGCGGGTGGGGAAGAAGAAGACTCGGTAATTGCGTATAGATGTTCCTGTTATGTCCGCTGCCATAGGTTACGAAGTGTATAAGTCATATACGTATCATTAAGCAGACTAGTAATCTGTCATGTTCTGGAGTTAAATGACACCGCATTTAAACCATAAGTAGATACTCCTTTTTGGGTTTACTGTACATAAATACAAGAAAAACACTTTCAAAAGCTATACGGGACACTTGACTTCACTTTTGTCATACTTACCTTATTATTATGAGATTGGGTGAAATGTGGCGGATATTAGATAAACAAAATGCTAATATACTTAGAAACGACCGTGTTTTTAGCTATAGTAGCAATAAATAGGATGCTGATAACCAAAGGTTAGACTCTTTATGACACAATATATAGAACCTACTACCACAAGCGGTGGAATTGCTGGAATGACAGGATATGATGTCCAGTCAAAGGTCATTCTTGAACTTATTCTGCTAGGATTTGATGATCTCCCTGAAACTGTCAAATTACGCCCAGAGGGCAAAGATGATCTGGAACTTCGCTGGCTTGATCAGGAAACGGCCCAACTTCGGCATCGGTACTACCAAGTTAAGAAGGCGACAGACAACAATCCTGATGCAACATGGTCTTTGGCAGATGTCTGCCGACGCCTATTGGGTGATGCTGTTAAGAAGCTCCAAGGTAATGAATATGAACAGGTTTGGGTGCTTGGAGATCGGTTAGCCAATGAGATGCAGCAACTTCTGGTAGCTGGGAGTGATGCTCCCGAACATCATCGGAGCAACTATTTGATCGTGCTACATCGATTGGCAAAAGCAGAAGCGCTGGTTACCAAAAATCTTAAGGCCCTCAAAGGCTCCAAAGAGCCCAATCTGAAACATCTCTTAGATCATTGGAACCCAACATCTCAGGGCGGGCTGATCGATCAGGACATAGAGCAGGTCGTAGAGAAGTTTATTTCACTTGCAACAGGAGTACAACCGGACCTAATTGATAATTATCGACATAGTATGTCAACGTTGCATACGGTACTTCCAGACATCCTTGCCCGCATTACCGCTATGTCAGACTACGGCACAGAAATGGAAATTGCGGATCGAGTTCGCAAGCTTTTAGTTGACCAATACAAACTTGACCCAATTGCAGTTCGCGATGTTATTTTTCGCAATTTGCATGGTTTCATAAATGATGTTTCGAAGGAACCTGGTCGTACTATTACCTATGAAGAATTCGAAGAAGAGTTGGTAAATGCTTGCCCAGGGTGGGTTGTACCGACGGAACCGCGTCCCTTAGATATAGATTATCTACCCCGACACGAGTTAGTACAACCCATTATGGAATCAATCTTGGCTCGTGAGATCATAGGTCCATCAGGTTCGGGTAAAAGCTCTCTCGCTTCCGAAGCATACACTAGCCTTAGCAGCAAGTACCCAGATTCGGTGGTGCTTTTCGTTGAAATCCGGAATAGTACTCCTTTAAGGAATGTTCTTGTTGGTATTGCCAACTCCTTGCGAAGGCGGGGGATGAGGCAACTTATTGGCCCAGCATTAAACGTACGCGGCTCTGACACAGCCATAATTGAGCAGGTCGCTATAGCATTAGGCGCTGTTGATCGTGAGATCTTCCTTCTTATCGATTGTGCCGATAGCAAAGTCAGTAAGCAGTTTCGCCGGGATCTTGCGGTTTTCACAAGAGCTCTACAAGGCATGAAATTTCACCTGCTTGCATTTTCGCAAATGAGCATCTTTCGGGAGCTCAATCAACTTGAGAGGACAAGCTTAGGAGTAATGCAGGAATCAATGCCAGGGCTGCATTTTGGTCAGTTTTCATCTCTGATCAAGCTGCGCCATCCGAGCCTTGGACGCCCCGAAGTTTGCCAACTTTTCGACCGACTATCGGCTGGACTTTCTACTGGTATCCTGCCTAATCTTGCCCAACAGATAGCTCGTTCTAAAAGTTTTGATGATATGATACGGATTGCAGAGATGCCAGCTGAGGAGCGGCTTAACGCTGCACATAGGGATCGCTTTGACAGTATTCCAAATACACTTCAAAAGACTGCTTACCGTCTGATGTGCCTTTCTCTACCGATATCCGCCACAGAGTTAATCTACCTTTTTCCTAACGATCTAGTTAAGATGACACTCCAAGCACTTGTTGATGAGGGGTTGCTTCCTGCATTCACAGACCGAGTTGAAATGCACGAGACAGTACGGGCGGGGTTTGAAAGCCTTATTCCTCCAGCAATCGCAAAAGAAACACATATAGTACTAGCTGACTATTTCTCTCAAAGAGAAATGTTGCCTGCTCAGATTCACCATCTGGAAAAAGCGGGACACAGTAAAGAAGCACGAAAACTCGCAAGAGAGCGATTCCTGACAGGACAGGATTGGTCTGATCTTGTCGAATACATAAAAGTTCAAAAGTGTGTAAGTGCTGATGAAGTGATGCCTCTCTTACTCAATGATAATGGAAATGTGCATCAGTTATATCTACTTGGCGATCTGCTTCCACACGTTCAGGGTGCCGACACAACATCCAAGTTAATGGAGAGCCTGTTATCAGACCAGGAGCGTTACAGTGAGGATTCTCGGCGAACATGGCGCCTTCAAGAAACGCTATTGAAGTGTGATCCAAGCATGTTGACACGACTAGCAACCCTTGCGCTCAATAAACAGGAAAAAGAAAAGAAAGACTATCTCGACTGGTTGCATATGAATGCTTGGCGCGCAAGAATCGCACCTGATGCAACGTTTGTGCAGTGGTTTAATACGCTACCAATGGAGAAGAAAAAGAAGGTAGTTGGATTCCTTCTTCTTAAGCCAGACCTGTCTCATTTACAGCAAGCCCTCGCTTTCATGAACCAGCACAATATGCAAATCGGTTCCCAGCGAGCATACTCTCACGGATTACCTACTCTGGATTTGACGACAGACGAGGATGTTGAAAACTTCGTTGAGGCGTTGCCATTGGTCAAGCCATATAAAATGCTTTTGACTCACTCGGTGCTACTCGGACCATTCGAGTCTTTTGTGTGGCAAGAACGCTTCGCCTTGGGGCGTGTCTGTCGAAATGTGGTGAAAAAGGGAACAGCAACGGAATCTGTGCTTACTAATGCTATCCGTATACTTATTTTCTTAAACGACCGAGAAGTGATATCGCTTACGAGACCTCTGCGAGGAAATGACGGATTACTGGCTTCCTTTGCTTGGATGATTCCAGTACTTCTTGATGATTTAGAAGAGTTACCAAAGTTGGAAGCTATCGTACTGTCTCCAGAAACGACGTTGGAATCGCGGATAGCAGCGATCTCAATGGCTACTCATCTCGGTGGAGATGTTGGAAAACTGCTTGAGCAGGTGGCTTCTATGAGGCCAAAGGAGCGACGTGGGCTGGAATACATTCTCTTAATGCAAGCAATGTTTGAACCTTTTCCTGAAGCTGTCTCGCTGCTTTCGACTGCGCTAGATGAAAAGCCAGATTCTCATGACATATACGGAGGAATACTTATACGCTTGGCTGAGACTTCCTTCCCCGGAACGGAACCGCTGCTCATCAAAGCACTACATAGTCCCAATAATAATCTTGTAACTTTTGCTCTCTCAGCATTGCAGTTGAGTCGTCATAGCGCTGCCTTGGAACCAATTTTGGAGCTCATTCACGAATCAAAGGTACCTGAACTACGAATGATGTCTATTCTAGCTGCACTAGCTAGTAGTCCCGACTCAATTGAGCCGTTTCGTGATGTATGGGGGAACTTCCCAGACGCAGTTCATTGGCGTTGGGTGCTTGCAGGACGTCTGCGTGACAGTGGTGAAGCTGCTGCGCTAGTCGAATTTGCAACGGATGAAACTAAAGGTTGGATTTCTCGCAGGCTCTCCATTTTAGCTGCTAGTCGACTACCGTTTTCTGTAGCGATGAAAGAGATTGCACCAGTTTTACTCAAAACACCTTTGTTACTTGTAGAGGAATCGCAGAGTTTACAAACCCACGAGCTTCTTGCAGGACTTCTCAAAATTGCTGATGTTCATCATTTAGCCCGGTTTTTCCAACGTGGACGTGATGGATTTATAAGGTTTTGGGCATCTGTTTATAAAGACTTGTTCGATAAACACGGAGTTTTACCAGCAGAAGAATCCGTGGGATGTCTCTGGGATAGGCTTAACTATCACAACTTTGAAAATGATATACAGGCTTTTGATAAGGTTACAAACGAACTTCACGTACCAATGTTACAGTCAGCCGTGTTGTTAGGGCTACGCCGGCAAGGAAGACTAGAAGATCTGTTCACGGCCTTTGAACAAGCTTCCACAAACTGGCTTAAAATACGTGTCTTTAATGAGCTGCGCTATGGCAACCCACTTTCTGTTAAGGATGAACAGCGAGCGCAGGAAATGATTAAGAACGCACCTCCGCTAATTCAATATACTCTTTCTGACGTCTCCGGGTTGAGTCCCAGCATAGATCATGCTCAACAAATCCACCAGCCAGTAGAAAAACCATCACTTCCAGCTCACATTCGCTTTAATTTCGAGCAGGCTCAGGCGTTTCTAAATTCGGGGGAAAAAGTCGATTCTAAGACGATTGTATTGGAACTTGACGAGCACGAATTCCGCAAACTTTTGGTTGATCTAGACCCATCGAATGACACAGAATGGCTTCCCCCGTCCGATGAGAAACCACAGCTACTATCACTTTCAGAGACAGGTTGTCGAATTCACAGTGGACGTGCCCTCGAACCTGTCAGACCCCACTATGATCAACGCTCTGCACTGCGACCAGCCCTAGCTGCCGCCAACAATTTTGGTATTGATTTTCCGTGGCATCGAACGGCACTCATGGACAAACAACATAATTCCTATGCAGAGCGCTTTTTTGCCAGCCTTGGCGCACAGAATAGCAGTGACTCGTTCATTCGTATGATTACTGATGATGCAGAACTCCTTATTCCACTTCTGGATAGCCGTAACAGTGTCAAAAACATTCTTCCTCTTATAGACGAACGAGCACTACCGATACTAGACCGCTTCATTCAAGCAGGTAGTGGAGTGTTTTTTCAGCAACTATGTTCTCTTATTTGCCAAATAAGGACGGAGGTAGTCCTTCCATCTCTAACTAAGGTCTTCCGCCGTTGGCTTGTACTGCTGGATCAACTTCAAACCAGCCATGACTCAATGAACTCTAATAAACCCGAGTGGCGGGCTGTATGGCAGACCCTTGCTTTGCTAAAGAAACATCCATACTTCTTTGCCATTCCACAGATTAGGTATAGACTACTTGAAATTTTAACAAATCCCAAACCGTTATTGTCGAGAGACAGACGTGGTATACTCGAATTGTTGAGAGATTGGGCACCAGCTTACATTCAGTTCGAAACAGAAGTATTTCGACAAGTTGACTATGGTCACTCTTACGAAGACAAGGTCGATATCTACGACGAGATAGCTGATACTCTTTTCCGCCGTACTCGTTAGAGGACTTACGTTTCACCACTATGTAACTGTGGCAGACGCTTAATGCAAAAACCATTGCTTACTCGAAATCCTGCCGAGTGTGATGAAAAACATTTGCAGACCAGCATGTAGCAAATAGAATTAAAACACTATCCTGATGACTTTCTTGAAACTTACTTTTAAAGCGACGATTCCCAGCGAACATCTTTAATTTCCCCTGTCGACGGAGCGATCATTCCTCAATACAAGAAATATGCTTTCTACCAGTAATAATTAATGATATTAACTACATATAGACTATTGCAAGTAAAGACGAGGGTACTCTTTAGTCATAGAGCAAATAATCTTAGTTGCTCCTTTTTCGAGGACTGCGATCTTCGCTTAGCTGACTTTAGACGATCCACTTGTCGAGGTACGGTATTTGATGGCTGCCAGCTTACGGGTATTAAAATTTACGATTGGGTGTCAACAGGAGCTATTCTTAAAGGAAGAAATATAATCCAATTCTCTTATCCGTACATCAGCGGATCTGAGGGTAAGGAGGAAAAATATACCAGCATCTCAGATTTTAAGATAAAACAAATTACCCCAGCAGAGCAATTACCATGTCTTCTGACCAGCAAAGACGATGTCATCAATTCTATCGTCCGATCAAAGAAGGGAGAATTTTCTGAAGGAACTGATGAAGTCAAAACGGTACAGGAACAACTCGGTAGAAAAACACCGGAAGAGCTTTCCCGTGAATATAGGCTTGTGGTGGATGTTCCTGCTAATAAAGTCTTTTACCGGAGTCATGAGATTCCTGTTGGCAGGAGAGATGGCCTGCAACCAAAGTCACTGAATGTACTCGCAGTTCTATGCTTGAACATTGGAAAAAGACTGACTGCCAAAGAACTGATGGCCGAATTGAGAAAGTATGGATTGGGAACAACATATTTTCTCTCAAAGAAGAAACAAGAAGTGCGCATTGATTTAAGTCAGAAAAAGGAAATTCAGAGTTCAATAAGAAAGGCTTTTCGTGTTGTAGACCAAATAGACAAAGAAGAAGTGAAAGCCTTTTTCGATGCACGTCGTGATAAATGCTACCAGATACACATGCCTGAAGACAAAGTTATCGTCATCCTTAAAAAAGACGATTACCCCATATTTGACCCAAGCACAGAAGACGATACTTAGGTGGGTACGAACAATCTCTTTCAACCTTCGACTCTTAGTTCTACTATCCCTTTCCGTGATAATTGATCGGATTAACCGTTCAGATATTGCAATCATTGGTCCATCTTCAATGGCAGCCTCTTTAAAGTGACATCTAGAGCCTCTACGCACCCACAAGAGAAAAGACAATGTCCTGCAGACCGTTGTTCACTTCATTTAGTGTTGCTCGATGACCCTCCAGCTCCTTTTTCTTCTCTTCTACATGCGCTTGGCCCTTTGCGAGTTCTTCCTTCACTTTTTGAACTTGATCGCGCTTGGACTGAATCTCCTTCTCTAACCCAGAACCAATCGCATTTTCAATATCTTTGGTCTTTTTAAGAATCTCCTCTGTGATCTTTTCGACCATGTCTGCACTGGAATCGGCAATTTGCTGTTGAATTTGCTCTCCGACCGTCTTTTTTACTTTGTCCTTCAACTTTTCCGCCTTCAATAAACCTTGTAAAGTACCGCCGGCGAGCATTGCGCCCACCAAGACAAGTGGGTTTGTGATACCAATGAACACCATTCCCACAATTAAGGCAATTTGGGGGCCGAGGCTTTTCAACATTTCCTTGTATCCGAAGGCCACACCAATGGCAGCAGATCCCACACCAGCGACGAGAAAGCCTCCAGCTGCGGCGAGTATACGTTCTGTGGGAGATATATCTCTCTCGCCAGCACTGACAGTAGTATCAAGTCCCGTGATAGTTGTAGATATTCCATCGAGCTTTGTGTAGAAGTCATCGACATTATAGGAGATAGCGTCCATCATATCAGCCAGTCGTTCTTCGATAACTTGGGATAGTTCCTTTCTCTGCCACTCGGATTGGCTCTCCTCAATTTTTGAGGCGATCGCCTCCGCAATTTCCTTGGCAATGGCTTCTAGTTGCTGCTTTGTTGAAAGCTTGAGCATACTGAATTCAGTTTCCGGTTCGTATTCGTCAACCCACTGACCAACCAGATCTTTTAACTCGCGAAGCCGTGCCATAGTGATGCGACGAACCTCTTGGCCAAGCCGACTTCTGTGGTTGTTGATCTTCTCTACGATTTGCCGTTTTTTGTGTTCAGCATCCTCCAGGTCAGGCTTGACCTTCTGATACCTTTCTTCCAGTTTTTCGCTGTCCATCGACAACATTTCTAGTTGGCGTTGTATTTCCT
>Ga0070728_10003300_pt1 | contig 17980 bp, 15 predicted proteins | sample tdDd471_FD_66723 | JGI IMG/M metagenome (GOLD analysis project Ga0070728, IMG submission 66723) | Marine sediment microbial communities from the Atlantic coast under amendment with organic carbon and nitrate - tdDd47.1 | ecosystem: Environmental > Aquatic > Marine > Coastal > Sediment | place... | reverse complement strand
ACCCAGAGCAGCATCGACCCCTCGTGGTTGCCCCAGAGCCCGCTGATCTTGTATAGCAGCGGCTTGGCCGAATGGCTGTTCAGCACCACCACCCGCAGCGAGAAATCCGAGGTGACGAAGGCATGCATCAGCGCCGCAAAGGCAAATGCAGTCATCAGGAACTGAAGCGTCGCCGCCGGCTCGGCCACGGCCATCCAGCCGGGCCACCTCTTGTGCGCGCCCACCATCGGCACGATCATCTGTACGATTGCGGCCATGAAGGCCAGCACGAGGGCGAAGTGTCCGAGTTCTGTAATCATGCCCCGTTGTATAGGGGGGCGACCGCGCGCGGCCAATCCCTTTCGCGACCGCCGCGCGATCACATTGTCGCATCCCCCTGCACCTTGTCCTGCGCAGCTTACCGGGCGCGCAGCGCCCGCCAATCCTCCAGAGCCGGGTTGTCCTCGGGCCGCGTCGCCGACAAGGCAAGGCCCGCATCGGAGCCGGGATCAGCCGCGCCGGGGGTGTCGGCGGTATCGTGCTGCAACCCGTCCAGCGCCGCGATGTTGCGCATCACCGCCGGCGCCAGTGCCAGCTGCGCCGCCAGGTCGCGCTGCAACGCCTGCTGCTTGCTCTGGTGCCGCGCCCCGAAATAGAACGAGACGATCACCCCCAGCAGCCACCACAGCGGCTCAGGCACCAGCGCGATGCCCTGCATCCGGGTGGCGAACCACAGAGGGTCGATCATCGCCGAGGTAAACAGCCCCAGCGTGCCAAGGGCCAGCGCCGGGCGCGGAAGGCGATTGAGCCCGTCGATGAGCCGGTCGAACATCCCCTGTCGCGGGCGGGCAAACTCCGCCCCGTATTGCGCCAGCGCATCGTGCTGAACGCTTGCGTCCCGCTGCGCCCCGGCCTCGGCGTTTTCACGAAACACTTCAACCGTCTCGCGCAAGACATTGTTCCCGCGTCCGAACAACGTGGAAAGAAGATCGGCTATCATCCCCATGCCGCCACCCTTTCGCGAAACTCCGCCTCGCTCATGTGATAGCGTGGTGACACAAACGCCTCGGCCCGCAGGATCCAGCCGCCCTTGCCGCCGGAACGGGTGCGGGCGTACTTCCGGCTCGCCGGACGGTAATCGGCAAGGCGAAAGTAATAATTCCGCCGCGCCACCCCGTAGGCATCGCGCAGCGCCACAGGCTCGGGCAGCGCCGCATCGCGCGCGGCGGCGATGGACTGCGGCCCGATCACCCCGTCCACCGCCACCGGATGCCCCATCTCGCGCAGCAGCCGCTGCAGGATCTTCACCGCGTTCGCCCCGGCGTTCACATACATGTCGAACAGCGCCGGCTGCAGCGCCTCGGGCATCTCCGCGATCCGGGGCCGCGCGTAGTAATGGGTCAGATAGATCTCCACCGCCTGCGCCCGGCTCAGCGCGCGCACATCGGCCACGCCGACCGCGCCGTCGCCGGTCAGGTCCAGCCCCAGCCGCCGCAGCGTGTGAATGGTCACGCCGTGATTGGTCGCCCCGCCCGGATCGTCCGGGTCGTTGACGAATCCGCCCTCGCGCTCGACGATCTCTTCGGCGATTTGCCGCACGTTCTGCATCCGTGCCCTCCTGTCGGGAAACGCGGAGAACGCTGCGGCAAATAGGTTAATTCTGGATCACGGCGCCGTTCGCCGCAGGTAGGCGCCGGGCGCAACACCCGGCCCGGCGGTCCTTTTCTGGCGTGAAATACTCCCGCCGGAGGCACGCCCCGCAGGGGCGATTTCCGCTGCGCCGCGCGCGCTGGTGTCAGCTTTCCCCGGGTTCCTGATAGACGCCCTGGTCCTTCAGCGCGTCGATCACTTCCTTCGGCATATAAGTCTCATCGTGTTTCGCAAGGATTTCAGTCGCTTCGAACACGCCGTTCACGTATCGTCCGGTGCCGATCATGCCCTGGTTCTCGTCGAAGAGATCGGGCAGCACGCCGGTGAAGGTCACCGGAATGGTCGCGCCGCCATCGGTCACCGAGAAGCGCACGGTCTCGCCCTGCCCGCGCACCAGCGTGCCTTCCTCGACCAGACCGCCGATGCGGAACACTTCGGACGGCGACGGCGGTTCGGCCGCGATCTCGCTCGGCGCGCGGAAAAAGTTTATCCCGTCGCGCATGGCATAGCCGATCAGCGCGGTTGAAACCACCAACGCGATCGCGGCCAGGGACAGAACCTGGATGCGGCGCTGCTTCTTGAGATTCTTCATGACACCCTCACGGGAACAGCGGGGCCATTGTCAGCCCCTCCTCCTCTTTCTCACCTAGCATCAGGTTGGCATTTTGCAACGCCTGGCCGCTGCTACCTTTTGTCAGGTTATCCAGCGCGGCAAAGACGATGGCCCGCCCCTCGGTGCGATCTGCGGCCACCCCGACATGGCAATAGTTCGAGCCACGCACATGATGCGTGCTCGGCGCCTCGCCAAAGGGCAGCACCTGCAGGAACGGCTCATCGACATAGGCCGCCGCCAGCGTGTCATGGATCGCCTGCGCGTCGCCCCTGACATAGACCGTGGCGAGGATGCCCCGGTTCGCCGGGATCAGGTGCGGGGTGAACTGCACCCTGACCGGCCGCCCCGCGATCTTCGAGAACTCCTGGTCGAACTCGCCCAGATGCCGATGGGTGCTGCCGATCGCATAGGCGTTGTAGCCCTCGCTCAGCTCCGCGTGCAGCAGGTTTTCCTTCAGGCTCCGCCCGGCCCCAGACACGGCGCATTTCAGATCGAGGATGATCTCGTCGAGGTCGATCACCCCGGCGCTGATCAGCGGCCGCAGCGCGAACTGCCCGGTCGCCGCGTTGCAGCCGGTCCCGGCCACCAGCCGCGCGCCCCGGATTTCCTCGCGGTAGAACTCGGTCAGCCCGTAGACCGCTTCGTCCTGTTGCTCGAGCGCCGCATGGGGGTTGCCGTACCATTTCTCGTACTCCGCCGGATCGCGCAGCCGGAAATCGGCGGACAGGTCGACGATCTTCAAATCCCCCGGCAGCGCCTTGATCACCTCCTGGCTGGTCTTGTGCGGCAGCGCGCAAAAGCACAAGTCGATCCGGGAGAAATCGATCTCCTCGATCCGGCACAGCCTGGGCAACTCCATGTGCCGCAGATGCGGGAACACCTGCGCCATCTCCATACCGGCCTTGCGCTCGCCCGAAAGCGCCGCGATCTCGATGTTGGGGTGCTGGGCGATCAACCGGATCAACTCGGCCCCGGTGTATCCGCTGGCCCCCAGAATGGCGATCTTATGGGTCATCTTCGACCTCTTACCTATTGAATTTACGTACTTCATGACGATATGCCGACGAACGGCCAAAGGCGGATCACGCCTTGGAAAACGTGATCTGTCGTCGCAAGAATTGCGCCGCCCGATCGCTGACCCGCTTCGGATCACCGGTTGTCAGGAATCCGCCGGCTCCGTCGCCCTGCATGTTCGGATGCCGCCCCAGGTAATGGGCCAGGCTGTCGGCGACCAGGCTGGCCTGGCTATAGACCGCAACCTCCGGCCCCAGCGCATCCTGAAACACCTGTTGCAGCAATGGGTAGTGGGTGCAGCCCAGGATCGCCGCATCGGGATGCGGCATCTTGCGCTTCAACGCCTCCACATGGGACCGCACCAGCGCCTCGGCCAGGATCATGTCACCGTCCTCGATGGCATCCACCACCCCGCCGCAGGCCTGCGCCTCCACGTCTACGCCGATGGCGCGGAACGCCAGCTCGCGCTGGAACGCGCGACTGGCCACGGTGGCGGGGGTGGCAAACAGCGCCACGGTCTTCACCGCCACCTCGCGCGGGGGCGAGTTATCGCCCCATTGCCGCTCGGTCAACGCCTCGATCAGCGGCACGAAGACACCCAACACCCGCTTGCCCTTGGGCACACCGGCCTCCTGCATCCGGCGCAGCGCGGCGGCGCTGGCGGTGTTGCAGGCCAGGATCACCAGGTCGCAGCCCCGGCTCCACAAATCCTCGACCGCGGATTTGGTCAGCTGATAGATATCCTCGGCATCGCGCACGCCATAGGGGGCATGCGCGCTATCGGCGTAATACAGAAACTCCATCTCCGGCAGGTGCTTCTGCACGGCGTCAAGGACGGTCAGCCCGCCCAGCCCGGAATCGAAAATGCCTACTGCCATGGGATCGTCAGGCGCGATGCCGTTCCTCGAATTCAAAGCCGTAATCGTATGATTTCAGCGGTTGCGGTGACAGCTCATACGTGGCTTTGCGCAGGAAATCCATCATCTTGCGCGCATCCTTGGCCATCGGGTCGAGAATGTCACGCCCGATCGGGTCGCCGACCACGACGCGGACCGGGGTATCCACCCGTTTCCGAAACTCCTTGATCAGCAGCCCCAGCCGCAGGGTCTGGTGCAGGTGGCTGGCGATCTGGAACAACCGGCTGGTGTGCCCATCGAAGAATACCGGCACCACCGTCGCCCGAGACTTGCCCACCATGCGCGCGGTAAAGCCGCGCCAGCCCGGATCCATCGGGTGCGAAAACGGCCTTGCCGCCGTGCTCACCGTCCCGCCCGGAAAGATGCCGATCGCGCCACCGTCCGCGAGGTATTCAAGGGCGGTCTTGCGGGTCTCGATGTTGCTGCGCACCGCCTCTTTGGTGTCGTCGAAGGAGATCGGCAGGATGATCCGGTTCAGATCCTCGGTCTTGCGAAAAACCTGGTGCGCAAGGATGCGGAAATCGCCGCGCACCTCGCTCAGCAGATGCCCCATCATCAAACCGTCAAGAATGCCGTAAGGATGGTTGGCGATCAGGATCAGCGGCCCCTCGCGCGGGATGTTCTCCAGCGCGCCGCCGACCACGTCGAGGGTCAGGCCATAGCGTTCCACCATCACCGACCAGAAATCGCGCCCGGCCGCGACCTCTGACTCATAACCGTCCGCACGCTTGATCAGCCGAAGCCGCCCGGTGGTGTTCTCCATCAGGCGAATCATCGCCCGCCCCCCCTTGGTGGCGGCGGAATGGGCATAGCTGATATCGCGGGCAATATGGCGGCGCGATTGCATTCACGAACTCCGGCAGAATCGGCGGCGCAGGCCGCCAAAGGTTACGCAGGTTCATAAACCCTATGACGCTTCTGTGAAGCTCTTATTCCGCCGCCGCCTTCATGTTCGGTCCCCCTTGGCGAAAGGCCGCCAGCAGCTCTTCGCGCCGCTTGGCCGCCTTCGCCTCACTGGCCAGTTTCACCGGGCCAAAGCCGCGGATCTCCAGCGGCAGCGCGGCCAGCGCGAGGACGATGTCGCGGGTCTCGGGCGTGACCTTGGCCAGAACCTCGTTCATGTCCCTTTCGTATTGCCGGATCAGGGCGCGCTCCATCTTGCGCTCGGCGCTATAGCCGAACAGGTCCAGCGGCGTGCCGCGCAGGTGCTTCATCCGCGCCAGCAGCTTCATCGGCCGCAGCATCCATTCCCCGAATTCGCGCTTTATCGGGCGTCCGTCCGGCCCCTTGCCGCCCAGGATCGGCGGCGCCAGATGAAAACTCATCTTCAAATCGCCATCGAACTCGCGCGCTGCCTTGTCGCGGCTCGTCAACAGCAGCCGGGCGACCTCGTATTCGTCCTTGTAGGCCAAAAGCTTGTGATACCCCTTGGCAACCGCCTCCTTCAGCTCGCTGTCCTCGATCCCCTCCAGCATTTTGCCGTACCGTTTGGCCAGCCTCTTGCCTTGGTAGGCGATCAGATGCTCGGCGCGATAGGCGATCTTCTCGTCCAGCGACTTGGGCAGTTCCACCACATTGGGTTTCAGCAGCTTGCCGGCGTCGCCGGGATGCAGCACCGCCCAGCGCCCGATGTCAAAGGCCCGCAGGTTCTGTTGCACCGCAGCACCATTCAGCTCGATCGCCTGGGTGATCGCATCAAGGCTGACCGGGATCAGCCCGCGCTGCCAGGCGCCGCCGAACACCATCATGTTGGAATAGATCGAATCGCCCATCGTGACCCGCGCCAGTTCCGAGGCATCGAACAGCGACAGGTTCTCCTTCAGGCGCGCCTCCAGCGCCAGCGACAGCCGGTCGGTCGGAATGGTGAACTCGGTATTGCGGGTGAAATCGCCGGTGATGATCTCGTGGCTGTTGACCACGGCACCGCTGCGCCCGGTCGTCATCAACCCCAGCGTCTTGGCCCCGGCGCTGACCACAAGGTCGCCGCCGATCAGCGCGTCGCACTCCCCGGTGGCGACGCGGATGGCGCTGATGTCCTCGGGTTTTTCGGCGATGCGGCAGTGGATATGCACCGCGCCGCCCTTTTGCGCCAACCCGGCCATCTCCATCATGCCTGCGCCCTTGCCGTCGATCTGGGCGGCCTGCGCCAGCACCGCGCCGATGGTCACCACCCCGGTGCCACCGACCCCGGTGATCACCACGTTATGGGTGCCGTCGATCGCCGGCAATTCGGGCAGCGGCAGATGCGGCAGGTCCAGCTCGGCGGTCGCCTCCTTGCGGATCTTGGCGCCCTGCACCGTCACGAAGGACGGGCAGAACCCCTTGACGCAGGAAAAATCCTTGTTGCACGACGACTGGTCGATCGCCCGCTTGCGGCCCAGCTCGGTCTCCTTCGGCACGATCGAGACGCAGTTCGACTGCACGCCGCAATCGCCGCAGCCCTCGCAGACGTCGGTGTTGATGAACACCCGCTTGTCCGGGTCGGGAAAGGTGCCCCGCTTGCGCCGGCGGCGTTTCTCGGCGGCGCAAGTCTGGATATAGACGATGGCCGAGACTCCCTCGGTCTGGCGCATCTTCTCCTGCACCTGCATCAGTTCGGCGCGCTCATGGGTCGGCACCCCGGCGGGCAGCGCCTTGAAATCCACGTCTTCCTTTTCGTCGTAGACCACGGCGAGGTGCTTGACCCCCATCGCCTTGAGCTCGTGCGCGATGCGCGGCGCCGTCAGGTCGCCCTCGTTGTCCTGCCCGCCGGTCATCGCCACGGCGTCATTGTAGAGGATCTTGTAGGTGATGTTGGTGCCCGCAGCCAGCGCGGCGCGGATCGCCTGCACGCCCGAGTGGTTATAGGTGCCGTCGCCGAGGTTCTGGAACACATGCGGCGTCTTGGAAAACGGCGCCTCGCCGATCCAGTTGGCCCCCTCGCCGCCCATATGGGTGAACCCCAGCGTGTTGCGGTCCATCCACTGCACCATGAAATGGCAGCCGATCCCGGCATAGGCGCGCGACCCGTCAGGCACCTTGGTGCCGGTGTTGTGCGGACAGCCCGAGCAGAAATAGGGCAGCCGGCTGGCGATCTCCTCGGCGTTATCGTTGCGCCGCGCATCGTCCAGCGCCTGCATGCCGGCGCGGATACGGTCGGTCTCGCGCCCCTCCTCGATCAGGATGCCGCCCAGCTTTTCCGCGATCATGATCGGGTCCAGCGCGCCGCGGGTCGGGAACAACTCCTCTCGGTGGATGCCGCCGGCGCCGCCCTTGTACCAGCCGTACACACGGCGGCCGCGGCGGTCGTCAAAGATCGCCTCCTTGATCTGCACCTCGATCAGCTTGCGCTTTTCCTCGACCACCACGATCAGGTCCAGCCCTTCGGCCCAGTCGTGGAACCCCTTCATGTCCAGCGGAAAGGTCTGCCCGATCTTGTAGGTGGTGATGCCCAGCCGCTCGGCCTCACCCTCGTCGATGTTCAGCAACGTCAGCGCGTGCTGCAGGTCGAGCCAGTTCTTGCCGGCCGCGACCAGCCCGATCCTGGCGCCGGGCTTGCCCCAGACCCGCTTGTCGATCTTGTTGGCATGGGCAAAGGCCTCGGCGGCAAACCGCTTGTAATCGATGATCCGCGCCTCTTGCGGCACCCGGTCGTCGATCAGGCGGATGTTCAGCCCACCCTCGGGCATGTCGAAGGGCGGCGTCACCAGTTGCACCCGTTCCGGGTCACCATCGACGACCGAGGTCACCTCGATGGTGTCCTTCATCGTCTTCAGCCCGACCCAGAGGCCGGAAAACCGCGACAGGGCAAAACCGTAGATGCCGTAATCCAGGATCTCCTGCACCCCTGCCGGGCTGACGATCGGCATATAGGCATCCATCAGCGCCCATTCCGACTGGTGCAGCACGGTCGATGATTCGCCGGTGTGGTCGTCGCCCATCGCCATCACCACGCCGCCCAGCGCGCTGGTGCCGGCCATGTTGGCATGGCGGATTGCGTCGCCCGAGCGGTCCACCCCCGGCCCCTTGCCGTACCACAGGCCAAAGACGCCGTCGTACTTGCCCTCGCCACGCAACTCGGCCTGCTGGCTGCCCCAGAGCGCGGTCGCGGCCAGATCCTCGTTCAACCCGTACTGAAAGGTGACATCGCTTTCGGCCAGAAGCTTCGCCGCGCGCGACATCTGCAGATCGACCGCCCCCAGGGGCGAGCCCCGGTACCCGGTGACCAGCCCGGCGGTGTTGTGCCCCGCCGCGCGGTCGCGGGCCTTCTGCATCAGCATCAGCCGGACCAGGGCCTGGGTCCCGTTCAGCAGGACCGGGCTTTTCTCCAGGTCAAAACGGTCATTGAGCGAGATTTTCTGCGTACTCATTAGGCGCCTCCCCACGTCTGATCAGATAGCAACTGGTTGCTGCCCTCACAATAGGTCACGATTACTGACCTGAACAGGGTTTTTTTGCTACACTCCGAAACGAAGCTAAATGGAACGTGTCAGTAAACCCTCTAATGTATGTAGAGCACAGGCCGGCGGACGAAAGTGACAGATATGGATTGGGACAAGCTTAGAATATTTCACGCCGTGGCCGATGCGGGCAGCCTCACCCATGCGGGCGAGCGACTCAACCTGTCTCAGTCGGCGGTCAGTCGGCAGATTCGCGCGCTGGAAGAGGGGCTGAACAGCACCCTGTTCCACCGCCACGCGCGCGGGCTGATTCTGACCGAACAGGGCGAGCTTCTGTTCGACGCCACCCGCGCCATGACCAAGCGCCTCGAAGCCGCCGCCGCCCGCATCCGCGACAGCGAGGAAGAGGTCTTCGGCGTGCTCAAGGTCACCACCACCACAGGTTTCGGCACCCTGTGGCTGGCGCCGCGCCTGACCAAGCTCTATGACAAGTACCCCGACCTGAAAATCGACCTGATGCTGGAGGAACGCGTGCTCGACCTGCCCATGCGCGAGGCCGACGTCGCCATCCGCATGAAGGAACCGAGCCAGGCCGACCTGATCCGCAAACGGCTGATGACCGTGCAGATGCAGCTCTATGCCTCGCAGGACTATCTGCGGCGCCATGGCACGCCCGAGGATATCGCCGACATCGCCGATCACCGCCTGATCTGTCAGACCCCTTCGGCTCCGCAGGTGGGGGCGGGTGCGCTGATGGTGCAGCAACTGATGGCCAACAACCCGCATTCGCTGCTGTCGGTGAACAACTATTTCGGGGTGCTGCAGGGGGTGCTGCACGATCTCGGCATCGGCGCCCTGCCCGACTACCTGACCGAGGATTTTCCCCATCTGGTCCGGGTCCTGCCCGAGATCGAATCCGGCGAAGTCCCGGTGTTCCTCGCCTATCCAGAAGAGTTGCGGCACTCCAAACGCATCTCCGCGTTCCGCGACTTCGTGCAGGACGAGATTATTTCACACCGCAAGCAATTGCGCCAATTGGGAAAAATATGAGCTATGCGCTGACCTCATGACAGTCATGCTGCACTTGCGGCATGATTACTCTTGATCGTTCACGTTGTGATCCCTAAATGACCACTCGAAGGCGATGCTGCCCAGTTGCGCATCATCTTCATACCTCCCTGTTGGACTATGGCCGAGCTTAGTGCTCGGCCTCTTTTTTTGTCCGGGGCCCTTCCCCAGATTCCGGCCCCGCGCGCTTGACCCTTTTCCCCAACCGGGCGTTGCCCTATTACGGCGCAAACCACGCCATGCGGAGATGCCCAAGCGATGCAAGACCCAGAGATCACTCCGGAGCTGATCGAAAGCCACGGCCTGAAACCCGACGAGTACGACCGCATCCTCGAGATCATCGGGCGCGAGCCGAGCTTTACTGAACTGGGCATCTTCTCGGCGATGTGGAACGAGCATTGCTCTTACAAGTCCTCGAAGAAATGGCTGCGCACCCTGCCCATCGACGGCCCGCAGGTGATCTGCGGCCCGGGCGAGAACGCCGGCATCGTCGATATCGGCGACGGACAGGCGGTGGTCTTCAAGATGGAGAGCCACAACCACCCCTCCTACATCGAACCCTACCAGGGCGCGGCGACCGGCGTGGGCGGCATCCTGCGCGATGTCTTCACCATGGGCGCGCGGCCCATCGCGGCGATGAATTCGCTCTCCTTCGGCGAGGTCGATCATCCCAGGACCAGGCGCCTTGTGCATGGCGTGGTCGAGGGCATCGGCGGCTATGGCAACTGTTTCGGCGTGCCCACCGTGGGCGGCGAGGTACGCTTTCATCCCGCTTATAACGGCAACTGCCTGGTCAACGCCTTTGCCGCCGGCCTCGCGGATGCCGACAAGATCTTCTACTCTGCCGCCTCGGGCGTCGGCATGCCCGTGGTCTACCTCGGCGCCAAGACCGGCCGCGACGGCGTTGGCGGCGCCACCATGGCCAGCGCCGAGTTCGACGACACCATCGAGGAAAAGCGCCCCACCGTTCAGGTCGGCGACCCCTTCACCGAGAAACGCCTGATGGAGGCCACGCTGGAACTGATGCAGACCGGCGCGGTGATCTCGATCCAGGACATGGGCGCGGCCGGCCTCACCTGCTCCGCCGTCGAAATGGGCGACAAGGGCAATCTGGGCGTGCGGCTCGACCTTGAAAAGGTGCCCTGCCGGGAGGAGGGCATGACCGCCTATGAAATGATGCTCAGCGAAAGCCAGGAGCGCATGCTCATGGTGCTGCTCCCAGAGAAAGAGGATGCGGCCCGCGCGGTGTTCGACAAATGGGATCTCGACTTTGCCATCGTCGGTGAAACCATCGCCGAGGACCGCTTCCTCATCATGCATCATAACGAGGCCAAGGCCGATCTGCCGCTGTCGAAACTCTCGTCCGAGGCGCCCGAATACGACCGCCCATGGGTCGAGACGCCCGCCGCCGAGCCGCTCGCCGAGGTGCCCCAGATCGACCCGATCGACGGACTGCGCGCGCTGATTTCCTCGCCCAATTATGCAGCGAAACAATGGGTCTATGAGCAGTACGACACCATGGTGATGGCCGACACCGCCCGCACCCCGGGGCTGGGTGCGGGCATCGTGCGGGTGCACGAAAGCGGCAAGCTTCTGGCATTCACCTCGGACGTGACGCCGCGCTACGTGCGCGCGAACCCGGTCGAGGGCGGCAAGCAGGCGGTCGCCGAGGCCTATCGCAACCTCACCGCCGTGGGCGCCACCCCGCTGGCCAGCACCGACAACCTGAACTTCGGCAACCCCGAAAAGCCCGAGATCATGGGCCAGTTCGTCGGTGCCATCCAGGGCATCGGGGCGGCCTGCGCGGCGCTCGACATGCCGATCGTGTCCGGCAACGTCTCGCTTTACAACGAGACCGACGGTCAGGGCATCCTGCCGACGCCCACCATCGGCGCCGTCGGCCTGATCGCCAACGAGGACGACATCATCGGCACCACCGTGCGCGAGGGGCATGTCGCCCTGCTGGTCGGCGAGACGACGGGCCACCTGGGCCAGTCCGCCCTTCTGGCCGAGGTGTTCAACCGCGAGGACGGCGATGCCCCCTCGGTCGATCTGGAGGCGGAAAAGCGCAATGGCGATTTCATCCGCGCCAACCGCGCGCTGGTCACCGCCTGCACCGACCTTTCCGATGGCGGCCTGGCGCTGGCCGCCTTCGAACTGGCCGAAGGCTCCGGCGTCGGCGTGCTGCTCGACAGCGACGCCACCGAGACCCTCTTCGGCGAGGACCAGGGCCGCTACCTCGTGGCCTGCAACTTCGACCAGGCCGAGGCGCTGATGATCGAGGCCGGCCGCGCCGGGGTGCAGATTTCTTCGGTTGGACGATTCAGCGGCGAAAACGTACGGTTCGGCGGCTCCGAGGCGCCGCTTGCGGAATTGTCGGCGCTCTATCGCGGCAGCTTCGAACAGATCTTTGCCTGACGCCGGAATACGTGCAGGCTGCTTGCACGTTTCCCGCGGGCGTCCTACATCTGGAGCAAGACCAACAGGAGACACCCCGCATGGCGATTCAGGCCCATGAAATCGAAACACTGATCCGCACCGCCTTTCCCGGCGCCAAGGTCACCATCACGGACCTGGCCGGCGACGGAAACCACTATGCCGCCGAAGTGATCGACGAAAGCTTTCGCGGCCAGAACCGGGTTCAGCAGCAGCGCGCGGTCTATGCCGCGCTCAAGGGAAAGATGGACGGCGCCCAGGGCGAATTGCACGCGCTGGCCCTGACCACCAAGGCACCGGACTGACCCCGGCGCCCCACCTCCACGGAGACAGACACATGACCGACGCAGCAAACCGCATCCAGGACATCATCACCGCCAACGACGTCGTGCTCTACATGAAGGGCACCAAGGACATGCCGCAATGCGGATTCTCCAGCCGCGTGGCCGGGGTGCTCAACTACATGGGCGTGAATTTCGCCGATGTGAATGTACTGGCCGATGACGACATCCGCCAGGGCATCAAGGATTTCTCGGACTGGCCGACCATCCCGCAACTCTACGTCAAGGGCGAGTTCGTCGGCGGCTGCGACATCATCACCGAGATGACGCTCTCGGGCGAGCTGGACAAACTCTTTGAAGACAAGGGCGTGACCTACGACAAGGACGCCGCCGACAAGATCCGCGAAGCCAACGGCTGAGGCGTCCAGGGACGCACGCCGATCGGATCGAAAACCAAAGGGGGCCCGCCGGCCCCCTTTTTCATGTCTGTAATGCCCACCGGTCAACCGGCGGCCTTCTCCTCGACCTCGGCGGCCAGCGCCTCGGCGCGCGCCGCCAGTTCCGCCAGGGTCTCGGTGACCGAGGTCGGTACAACCGGCACCTCGATCCGTTCCGCCTCCGGCGCCGGGACGTCGCGCAGACGCGCCAGCTCGCCCGTGCATTCGGCCAGTTGCGCCTCGACCTCCTTGATCCGGTCCTCGACCGCGGCGGTCTTGTCGGCCAGCATCAGCCCGGCCATCAACAGCATCCGCCCCTCGGGTATGCGGCCGATCTGGTCCGACAGCACCCGCGCCTCTTCGTCGAGCATCTTGGCGGCCGAGTGCAGAAAGCTCTCCTCGCCCTCCTGGCAGGACACTTCGAAGTCGCGCCCGCCGATATGAATGGTCACTTCGGGCATCATTCATCCTCCCCTTCCGGCAGATTCTGGGCATTGGTCAGCAAGGGTTCCAGCCGGGCCAGGATGGCACCGGCCTCGGCCGCGTCGGTGGCGCGGGTGGCGCGCAGCCCTTCGAGTTCGGCCAGCATCGCCCGGTTGATCAGGCTGGGTTCGCCCACTGCAGCCTGGTTCGCCTCGCGCAGGGCCGCATTGACCGCGCGCAATTGCTCGTTGGACTGGCGCAGGCGCTGCACGTCCATGTCGAGCCGGGCGGTGGCCTCGGCCTGTTTTTCCAGTTGCACCTTCAGCATCTCGGCCTCTGCCCCGGCCTGGTTGGACTGGTCGCGCTCGGCAAGTTCCGCCTTGAGCCGCTGAACCTCCTCCGCCAACGCATCGGTTTCCCCGGTATCGGCAAGCCCGGCCTTCAACGCCTCGATCTCGGCGCGCAACCCCTCGACCGCACCGGCATCGCCGATCTGCGCCCTCAGCGCCTCGATTTCCTCGGCGTGCTTGGCCTTGGTCCGTCTCAGGCGCTCTTCGAACTGGGCCGTGACCAGTTTTTCCTCTTCCAGCGCCTCGACCAGATTCGCATCGGCCTGCTGGTGCGCCTCCACCCTGCGTTCGGCCTGCTCCGACAACGTGCCCAGCCCGGCCTGTATCCGCTCCATCGCGGCCGTGATCCGGCTCTCTAATTCCTCTAACTGGCTCATGCCCCTTACCTTTTCATGCGGTTGGTTCCACCACGTTTCCGGACCCGCACCGGGCGGCCTCCGCCACCCCGAATCGCGCCGGCGGCCGGTTGCAAACCAGTCTACCGAAACCTTTGGGAAAATGCCCCCCCTTTGGTTTCAAGCACTTGGACGCCAGACCTTAAGTGCGCGGCGGATCCCGCCCCACCCAAGCTTGATCTTTGACCCCCGGCTGGTATTGAGCAGCCTATCTGCCAGCAACGCCAGAGGAAACACTCGTGGATTTGACCGCCCTGCGCACCGCCCATCCCGATCACTGGAACAAAGCCGCTGCGATCCGCACGCTGACGCTGGATGCCGTCGCCGCCGCGAACTCCGGCCATTCCGGCATGCCGATGGGCATGGCCGATGTCGCCACGGTGCTGTTTGAAAAGCACCTGAAATTCGACGCTGCCGCCCCGACCTGGCCCGACCGTGACCGTTTCATCCTGTCGGCGGGCCACGGCTCGATGCTGCTCTATTCGCTGCTCTATCTCACCGGCTATCCGGAGATGACGCTGGAGCAGATCAAGAACTTCCGCCAGTGGGGCGCGATCACCGCCGGTCACCCCGAATACGGCCATGCGCCGGGGATCGAGACCACCACCGGCCCGCTCGGACAGGGCATCGCCAACGCCGTCGGATTCGCCATGGCCGAGGAGATCCAGCGCGCCCGCTATGGCAAGAAGGTCGTCGATCACCACACCTACGTGATCGCCGGTGATGGCTGCCTGATGGAGGGCGTCAGCCAGGAGGCGATCACCTTTGCCGGCCGTCAGCGCCTGGGCAAGCTGATCGTGCTGTGGGACAACAACAACATCACTATCGACGGCACCGTCGACATCGCCGACAGCACCGACCAGCTGCAGCGGTTCCGCGCCTCGGGCTGGCACGTGCAGGAGATCGACGGCCACGACCCCGTGGCGATCGACATCGCGCTGGACAAGGCCAAGGCCAGCCGCAAGCCCTCGATGATCGCCTGCAAAACCCATATCGCGCTAGGCTCCTCGGCGCAGGACACCTCCAAGGGGCACGGTGCGCTGACCGACGCCAAGCTGATCGAGGATGCCAAATCCGCCTATGGCTGGACCGCCGCCCCGTTCAACATCCCCGACACGATCAAGGCGGAATGGGAACAGATCGGTCAGCGCGGCGCGGTCGAACGCGCCAACTGGCAGGTTCGTTTCGACGGTCTTTCCGAACGCCGTCAGGCCGAGTTCACCCGCGCCTACGCGCTGGACGTGCCCAAGCGCCTGTCCGGCACCATCCGCGCGCTCAAGAAACAGGCAAGCGAGGCCCAGCACAAGCTGGCCACGCGCAAAAGCTCGGAAATGGTGCTGGAGCTGGTCAACCCGATCCTGCCCGAGACCGTCGGCGGCTCAGCCGACCTGACCGGCTCGAACAACACCAAGACCGGCGATCTGGGCGTGTTCCTGCCCGAGAACCGCAAGGGGCGCTACATCCACTGGGGCATCCGCGAACACGGCATGGCGGCGGCGATGAACGGTATGGCGCTGCACGGCGGGGTCCGCCCCTACGGCGGCACCTTCATGGCCTTCACCGACTACGCCCGTCCCGCGATGCGCCTGGCGGCGCTGATGCGCATCCCGACCGTCTTCGTCATGACCCATGACAGCATCGGGCTGGGAGAGGATGGCCCGACCCATCAGCCGGTGGAGCATCTGGCGATTTCGCGTGCGACGCCGAACACCTACGTCTTCCGCCCCGCCGACACGGTGGAGACCGCGGAGGCCTGGGAACTCGCCCTGACCTCCAAGGAAACGCCCAGCGTGCTGTCGCTGACCCGGCAGGGGCTGCCGACGGTGCGGGTGGAGCACAAGATGAACAACCTGACCGCACAGGGTGCCTATGTGCTCGCCGAAGCGACGGGCAAGCGCGAGGCGATCCTGATCGCCACCGGCTCCGAGGTGTCCATCGCGCTGGCCGCGCGTGACCAGTTGCAGGCGGCGGGGATCGGCACCCGGGTCGTTTCGATGCCCTGCATGGAGCTTTTCGCAGACCAGGACGAGGCCTATCGCCGCAAGGTGCTGCCGGCGGGGCCCGTGCGCGTGGGCGTCGAGGCGGCGGTCCGCGCCGGCGGCTGGGACCGCTGGCTGCTGGGCGAGCGCGGCCGCGAGGGCAAGGCCGATTTCGTCGGCATGACGAGCTTCGGCGCCTCGGCCCCTGCCGAGGTGCTCTACGAGAAGTTCGGCATCACGGCCGAGGCCTTGGCGGACAAGGTCAAGGCGCTGCTAGGCAAATAGGCCGGCACGATCAAGGGCAAGGAAAGGGGCGCTTTGGCGCCTCTTTTCAGTTCTTCCTCTGACCTGTTGTTGCCCGGCCATTGGGCCGTGCCCGACCCTCCCCCCGGGGGGGCGCGGCCCTCAGCGCAACAGTCCGGGTCGGTGCTAAGCGATCTCACCCCGGCTTCCGCGCCACCAGATCCACCAGCGCCGACCGGCCGGAATGCCCCGGCCCCTCGTCGATCTCCGCGTCGTAATCCTCCAGCCGCAGGATCTCCCATCCGTCATAGGCGGCGCGCAGCAGATCCTCGGTGTACATGTTGGCGGCACGTGGCGGCCCGCCGGTGCCGTATTCCACCTGCCGCGGCGCATAGCCGTGCAACAGCAAAAGCCCCCCCGGCGCCACCGCCTGCGCCATCCAGCCGAACAGCCGGTCACGCAATTCAGGCGGCGCGAACTGGATGAACGCGCCCACCACCGCGTCATGGGTCCGCGACCAGTCCCAGTCCTCGATTCCCGACTGGACTAAATCCACCGAAACGCCCCGCTCCGCCGCCAGCGCGCGGGCCTTGTCCAGCGCCACGCCCGAGGCATCAAAGGCCGTCACCCGGTGTCCCAACCCGGCGAGGTAGGACGAGTTACGCCCCTCGCCATCCGCAACGCAGAGCACCCGCGAACCCGGCGCCAGCCCCCCGGCCTGCGCGCGCAGGAACGCCGCCGGCTCGGTGCCGAACAGATACCCCGACCGCGCGAACCGTTGATCCCAATCGACCATCCCTGCCCTCCCGTTCCCGTTCGACCGTTTGTGACCCCCTCCGGACGCGGGATCAAGCCGCCGGTTCAGAACAGCGACAATTGATCCCCCGGCCGCGGCGGCACGGCGAACAGATCGCAGCGCAGCGCCGGCACCGCCCCGTCCAGCCCGGCCCGGCGCGCCGCCGCCTTGAACCGTTGCCCGATCATCGCGGCATATTCCCCCTCGCCGCGCATCCGGTGGCCCCAGCGCGGATCGTAATCACGCCCGCCGTGCATCTCGCGCAGCCGGGCCATCACCTTGTCCGCCCGCCCCGGTTCATGCTCGGCCAGCCACTCCTGCCACAGCGGCGATACCTCGCGCGGCAGCCGCAACATGATCCAGCTGGCCGCGTCGGCGCCCGCCGCGCGCCCCTCCTCCAGCAGCGCCTCGATCTCGTGATCGGTCAGCCCCGGCACGACGGGCGAGGTCATCAGCCGCACCGGCACCCCCGCGGACGTGAGCCTGCGAATGCTCTCCAGCCGCCGCGCCGGGGCCGGCGCCCGCGGCTCCATCCGGCGCGACAACCCGGCGTCCAGCGTCGTCACCGAGACGCCGACGCGCGCCAGCCCCCTGGCCGCCATCGGCGCGAGAATGTCCAGGTCGCGTTCGATCAGCGTGCCCTTGGTGACGATGGCGACCGGGTGGTTGAACGCCGCCAGCACCTCCAGCACAGCGCGGGTGATGCCGCGATCCCGCTCCAGCGGCTGATAGGGGTCGGTATTGGTGCCGATGGCGATCGGGGCCACCTTGTAGCGTTTCGCGCCCAGCTCGCGCGCCAGGATCTCGGGCAGGCCGGGACGCGCCAGCAGACGGGTCTCGAAATCCAGCCCCGGCGACAGCCCCAGGTAGGCGTGGCTTGGCCGCGCGAAACAATAGACGCAGCCGTGTTCGCAGCCGCGATAGGGGTTCACCGAGCGGTCGAACGGCAGATCGGGCGATCGGTTGTAGGTGATCGCACTGCGCACCGCCTCGTCGCGCACCTCGGTCCGGATCGGCGGC
>Ga0070728_10003298_pt1 | contig 17992 bp, 12 predicted proteins | sample tdDd471_FD_66723 | JGI IMG/M metagenome (GOLD analysis project Ga0070728, IMG submission 66723) | Marine sediment microbial communities from the Atlantic coast under amendment with organic carbon and nitrate - tdDd47.1 | ecosystem: Environmental > Aquatic > Marine > Coastal > Sediment | place... | reverse complement strand
GCGTTGCCGGATCCGACTGATGCCAATTTCTGTCAGGCCGTGCAGCAGGTCATGGCTAATACCGAAATGAAAAGTAACAACACTGTGTTCGAGGATATGCCGGAGTATCGTCATTCCAAGCCCATCGTGGACCCTTTAGAAACCTTTCAGGTTGTCAGTTACGTCGGGCAAGTGCCGGTGATGGTGTCTTGTAAAGTGAAAGGCGCTGCTCATATCCGTGAAGGCTACGGTGCCGAAGCCGCAGGTGAGCAATTGTATTGCCCGGATATTGCGGCGCTTTTACGTGAAGAAGCTGTCGCACAATTAGTTGCCGAGGGCGATGCCGCAGCCGTTGTAATAGCGCAGGCCATCGTGCTGGATCAAAACGAGCCGTTTATGACCGGGCGCGATTATCTCGCTGACTTTCAGTTGAGCTATGAAGGTGAAGACGGGGCGATACACATTCAGTCGCCAGGTCTGTTTCATGATTACGATGACTGGACTACCTGGATTTTGCCTGAGAAGTTTGAAGGGCAGGCGTATTGCCACATCGCGACACCTCAGTACATCAAAGCACTGGCCCGCGGTGAACTGGACGTGGGTACCGTAATGACCACTGCTGATGATGCGCCGGTAACCCCTCAGTAACGGTTTTATTTGCACCGGGTGATGCCTGGGAATGCCTGAAAGCCCCGTATTACGGGGCTTTTTTGTGTCTTTTGCTAGGATCAGCGTGTCTTCAGCCTGTTCTCTGGGTGGTGGCGGCTGTCATGAGGTGGTGCTGTCGCTTGCCACTTATTTAGTAGTATGCAAAATAGTGATATGACCTCAACCCATGAAAAAGTCACGATAAAGCACGATGCCCGCTGGGCCCGCACCCGTGAACGGTTGCTCGATGGTGCCCGTAAAGCATTCGCCGAGCATGGAGTTGAGGCGGCATCTGTTCAACAAATCGTCCGTGCGGCCGGTGTATCGCAACCGTCTTTTTATAATCATTTCACCTCAAAGCAAGAACTGGCTAAAGAAATGGTTGCCGAGTTTTATCGCTCGGACATCATTAGTAAGCAAGCTGTGTTCAATCAGATCGAAGACCCGGCTGAAGCTATCGCGATTAATGTGTATCACACCTTGTCGATAGCAACGGTTGACCCGGTGATCGCCTGGGCATTGGTACGCAGTAGCACATTGCGCGACCTGATTATTTCCTCTGATGATGATCCGCTGGTCGAAATGATTACGCGCGGTGTGATGCAAAAAAGATTTGATGTCGATTATCCGCACACAGTGGCTATAACGATTCGTTCCGGCGCACTGGCGGTCGTGCAGAGTATTTTAAATGGCGATGCTGAAGAGGGTGTCGTCGATGCTTATCAGCAACTGGTGTTGAGAATGCTCGGACTGAGCCCTGCAGAAAGTGCATCGGTGGCTGCTTCGGCTTTGAGTCATTTGGTGACAAATTAATTGGTTTAAGTAAAGACCTCGGGAGAGAGTGGCGTGTTTACAAACGTTTGGTATGTGGCGGCTTATGCGAAGGATCTCGATAAAGACCCCGTAGAAGCCACGATTCTCGGCGCAGACTTGGTGCTGTTCAGGGAAATGGACGGTACACCACGGTGTATCAGCAATATTTGCCCGCACCGGGGAGCGAATCTTTCTGATGGTGTGCTGTACAAAGACGGTAGCCTGGGTTGCCCGTTTCACGGCTGGCGATTTGACGGCAAAGGCGAGTGCACGTTGGTGCCTTCGCGTTGTGATCATGAAGTTCAGGTCGTGGCCCCCAACGCAAAAATTGACGCCTATGCCGTGCAGGAAAAATACGGCTGCATTTGGGTGTGTTTAGGTGATGACCCCGATGCGGCGTCACCTATTTTCGATATGCCCGAGTTCGATGACGATTCTTATCGTGGCACGACCAATGAAGAAATATGGGAGTGCGATCAGCACACCGCTAAGTTCACCAACATGGACTATGTGCATTTACCCGTAGTGCACGGCATTTTGTTTGCCGGAAATGAAAATCCTATTCAGGCACCCGAACATAAAGTCACGATGGATGACCACGGCTTTCAGTCAGTCATGCGGGTGAATCCGGCCCCGAGTGAAGGCGTGTGGAGTGAGATGCGCGAGAAGGGCAAGCCGGTCGAATCGATCATGAAGTTTTTTGTTCCGGGCTTTACGTTACGCGGCCAGGTCGAGATCGGCGGCATCGGTTCCGGTGAGTTCAATATCTTTTATGAATTCTCCACACCTATCGACGAGCATCGCACGGTCATGCGGCACTTATTTTTCCGTAACTACCGCATGGAAGACGAGTTTGACGCCGAACACACGCGCCGCAATCTGCAGAATATTCATCAGGATAAATACCTGGGTGAACAGCAGCGCCCGCTGGTAGCGCCGGACGGCCCGGCACGCAATGCGATTTATACGCATGATGAAGACAAGATTATGCTGACGTACTGGCGCCTGATGGAGAACATGCGGAACAAAGGCTGGCAGATCGACCGTGAGCAACTGGCACCGGCTAACCGCGGTGTGCGGATTATTCCGTCGCCGAACCGCATGCAGGACCCTGACAATTGGGTGTATCAGACCGTACCGATGATTGACCCCGCCACTACCGATATTCCCTCTGTTGATGAGCTGAGCTTTGTGGATATCGACAGCATCGAAGGTACACGCCCCAAAGACTACGGAAAGTCGGAGCCGGTCGTGCCGCGCGATGCGTTATCGAAAGCAACCATGGAATGGGAAGATGCCGCATTAGCAATGGTTGATAAAGCGCCTGGCTTTGTGCAGCCGATGATCATCAAGAACGCAGAGAAGGCGGCAAAGGAAAAGGGTACTAACTTTGTCACTAAAGAGCTGCTTGAAGAGTTGCAGGAGAAAAACGGCGGTGGCAGTCCGCCACCGACCGGCGGCGATGCGCCTAAACCAAAAATGGCAAAACGAAAAGAAACTAAAAACGAAGGATTACTTATGAGCGGCAATAAGGAATTGGACGGAAAGGTTGTAATTGTGACCGGCGGTACGATGGGGATCGGCTTCGGTATGGCAACCCGACTGGCGAAGTACGGCGCGAAAGTGGTCATTACCAGTCGCAACGCAGACAGTGGTGAGGAAGCACTGGCGCGTTTGAAGACCGCATCCGGTTCTGATGATGTTGCTTATTTCCAGATGGATATTTGTGAAGAGGCGGATAACGATGCCGTGGTGAAGTTCGCTGTGGATACTTACGGCCGTTTGGATGCGCTGATTAATAATGCCGTTTTCCCCGGCGACTTCCAGATGCTCGGAGATGAGCCTGTAGAGACATTCCGGCAGGTCGTTGATACCAATATTACCGGCACCTTCCTGGGTATGAAGTCAGCGATCAAGCAGTTTCAGGCGCAGGGAGCGGAAACCGGTGATAACTATTCGATTATCAATATCAGTTCGGGTGCGACCCGGGATACAGGTATGCGCATGGGGCCGTACATTGCCTCAAAGTTGGCGGTAGAAGGTTTAACGCAGACCGCTGCATTGGAATATTCGCGGCAGGGCATTCGCGTGAATACTGTTCTGTTTGGTGTGTTTGAAACAGAAAAGGCGAAAGAGATGCATGAGGCCATGCCGTTTGTCGAAGAGAAGAATGCAGCTAAGCATCATGTAGGCCGCTTTGGTGATTGCGAACACGATGCAGGTGAGATGGCGACTTACCTAATATCTGAGCGCAGTACGTTTGTGACCGGCACTACGTTGCACCTGGACGGTGGTATGTGTTTGTAGTTGTTGTTTCAGCTGTAAAAAAGGGGCTGCTTGGCAGCCCCTTTTTTTATTGCTTAGTGACAGCTGGATGTTTCGCAGGCATCACCAATGCCGTTCATATCATCGTCTTCCTGTTCCGGGTTGCTGTCATCAATGCAGTTGTCACTATCATCCGGAATGCCGTCTATATCGGTGTCGGGTAGCGGCGTTCCTTCAACGGAGTGCATGGAAACAGGCAAAATACCAGGCACTGCTTTGCCACTGCTATCTAATCCGTGATTGTGTTCCCACAGATCATAGATGGTGTCGCCCCATACTTTTAAGTTGGTGAAAAAAGGATCGTTTTGAATAATGTAGGCATTGGCTTCGCCTGAGGGCGTCGGACTACTTAGTGAGTTTGCGGTACCGTTGATTTCCTCTTTCAAGAATTCGACAAACTCCCGGCTGGTGCCCTGATAATAGAGCGTAGCTACAACCCTGTCCGCACCGCTGGCAACGAACACAGATTGATCATCATAGCCTCCGGCATATTCCTCAGCGGAGAAGTACGCAGGGTCTTCTTCGTGAGTTTCCGGGTTGACCGGCACCGAATGTCTTTCGGCTGCTCTACTAATGTCGAATCCTTTAGGCGGGATGCGGTTGTCTTTTGAGCGACCATCAGCCAGTACGAAATGATACGTGTGCTGTTCACCGGTCATGCTGCTGCTGGGGTGGACTTCATAAACCAGAGTATCCTCATAGCTTTCGTTGGCCGAAAGCGTGGGGCTAGCCGGCATGGATTTGAGTGTGCCGGCTGTGAAGTCATACGGGTTCACCTCGAATATCAGATTGTCCTGTTCATCAAAGGCCTGAATATTGAGGAACATTCTGCGGCCTTCCGGAAAGCCTGAAATAAGCTTATGGCCAGTGTTGTTTTGTACCCGTATGGTTAACTCACCGGTGACTCCGTTATATCGGAGGTTCTTTAGCGTACCGGCCATACCCAATTGCACCAGTGCCCTGTCAGATGCAGCTTTCAGTTCACTGCCGGTTTGTTTGGGTGTCTGACCTGCATCCAGATCGAGCGTCAGTGCATTTGGTCCCTGATCGAGTAATTCCAGATTTCTCGGGTCGTATACGGGGCTGTTTGCATCAAGGCTTGCAAGAATCCAGGTGATCCAACTATTGCCTCCCATGAAATCATGTGAAGGCACGCCGGAGTTCGGGTGCTCTGTACTGCCATCGGGTCGCAGTACTGCTGAGCCTTTGTCACCACCGACACCCGATACCATGGGCATATGGCAATCCTGACAGCTGTCGGCATGGGTGATGGCTGCGCCACCCTGAGCCTGAAACTCGGGCGTGGTGGGTGAACCGCCTTCACGACCAAAGTCAGACAACATAAATTCCGAGAACGTTCGTTCTACATGAAAGTAGGCGTAGGCAGGGTGCTGTTCGGTGATCAGTGCGCCGGGTTTCAAATCAGGCAGTCCGGATGCTCCCAGGTTGGCAAATACAGGGTTGGATACGTCGTGGCAGGTTCCACAATAGTACTTCGACTTGTGGAAACGACTGTAGTACATCTTATGTTTTGCTCCTGCATCGGCAAAACTTGCCCGTTTTTCGCTACCGGTACTAATGAAAAACTGTCCCGAGCCGGCCTCGTCATAATCGTTATTTGCTGGCTTGTCGTTCTCAAATAACGGGGCATTATCCATCTGCATGAGTGCTGCCGCCTGTTCACTGTCCGCGGCGAGTGTTTTGTCTGCTTCTTGTTGCGATAGCGTGCCGCTGCCGGCGCCGGTATTGCCGGCTTCATCCCAGTAACCATCCCAGTCGTCACCTTCGCGGAGACCTGCATGAGTATCTGCAAAGAACGGGTCGTAGGCGGTATGACAGAAGTCACAATGAATGCCATCGTAGTCACTTCCGCTCATGAGTGACGCGTTGGTGGGGTCTGAACGACCTTCCAGCCAGCCTTCCGGAAAGTGGCAACGCTCGCAGAGGTCGGTTGCATTTGGGTTTCCGAGAGCCCAGATCGAATCCTGCATGGCGACGGTCATGGTGGCCCAAAAAATAGGGTCGCGGGCTGCCTGAGCCATCATTGATCCTTGCCACATAGAGCCGGGCTCAGCAGCCTGATCATAATCTGCATGGCAGTTCAGGCAGCGATTAGGGGCTTGTAGTGTTGCACCGCTATCGGGTTGCGTACCCGGCATTCTGACCAGCGGGTCTTCGCTAACCGGTGTCGGTTCCCAAGCGAGTGCCTGCGCCGAAATGCACATAACCGAAATCAAGAGTCCGGTCTTTATCGTATTCATATATCCTCCCGCCTGCCATTCTCCGGTCAGTCTAAATACTCCTTCCATACTGAATATGCGCCCGCGTTAAGATTTCGGAAATTGTTATATATACCTAGTATTTAGATATGGTTTCGGGCTCGGCTCGACGAGCCAAAATAGACGGAAAATCTGTTCGGAAATAGAGCAAAATTGCGACATGACAATGACTGATTCAAACAACATTATTCATCGCGAAACCGAAACTTTCGACGACGGCACCGCCACGGTGCGTTGTTACGATGCCGCCTTTCGTCTGTGCCGCATGGAGACGCTCGACGAGAGTGGCGCTATAAAAGTGGCGATTGATTACTTGTACAACGATGCCGGGCATAACTTTGAAAGAATTGTGCGCGATGCCGCAGGCAATGAGTTGCGCCGTTTGAGTTTCGATCAGGCGGGGGAAGAGATCCCCGATCCGGACGCCGGTCCCGTTCGTTGGAAATTGATGGATGGCGCTGAAGAAGGTCTTGCCATGAAGGGCGAGGAGCAGGTCGGTGATGCCGCCTTGCCGAAAGACGAATGAAAATTTGGGTTGATGCCGATGCATGTCCGGTCGTAATCAAAGAAATTCTGTTTAAGGCTGCCGACCGCACTCGTGTGCTGGTCACCTTAGTCGCCAATCAGTCGCTGCGTGTACCGCCATCGAAGTTTATTAAGACTGTGCAGGTGCCATCGGGCTTTGATGTGGCAGATGATGAGATTGTAAAGCGGGCAGAGCCCGGTGATCTGGTGATTACCAGTGATATTCCACTGGCTGCCGAGGCTATTGAAAAGGGTGCGTTTGCATTGAGCCCGCGTGGTGAGCTGCATACCAAAGAGAATATTGGTGCACGTTTGAATATGCGTGACTTCCTCGACACCATGCGTGCCAGCGGCGTCGATACGGGCGGTCCGCCTGCTTTAAGCCAGGCCGATCGTCAGGCATTTGCGAATCACTTAGACCGCATGCTCGCCAAACATTTAAAAGCCTAGTTGGCGCGAATAAATTCCAGTGTTTTTTCTGCAAGCTGTTCCGGAATATCTTCAATAATGAAAAAGCCCACATCCGGATAGGTTGCGTGCGCTTGTCCGGCAGTGCCCGGCAGTTGTTCGTGAAACTCTTTAGGATTAAAGCCGCGTTTGGCGAGCGTTTCACTGACTAAAGTAACGGCGGGTTTGTCCCAGTCAGCCAGTTTTTCCCAGGCCTCCCGGTTCGGGATTGTAGATTTGTTCAGCAAGGTGGCCGGAATCATCAGCGGGAAACGTCTGGGGCCGGCTTTATAGCTTTGATCGGGGTAGGGCGCATCGAGTCCGGCAATGGTGTCGGCATCAAGATCCCGGTGCGTCATCTCATCGACCATTGCGCTGATAGGAAACACCTCGGGCAGCAAAACTTTGCGCCGCCACAACGAAATCCAGATGGTGCCGATAATGCCCCGTGCCCGTGGCATTGTGGTGGTGCACAGGACCACCCTTGAGAAAAGTTCAGGCTTTTCTGCGGCAATCCTGAGTGCAAAGTAACCGCCCCAGTCAAACAGAAAGCCATTCGCCTTGCTGATGTCTAGTGCATCCAGCGTTGCTGTAAGCCACTCAACGTGTTTCTCGAAACTGTGGTCTTCCCAGTTAGCCGGTTTATCCGAACGGCCGAAACCGATCAGGTCCGGTGCGACAACCCGGTAGCCGGCGGCAGTAAGTATCGGAATCATTTTCCGGAACGAATACGACCAGGTGGCTTGTCCGTGGAGAAGCAAAATGACTTCACCATCAGCAGGGCCTTCATCGAGGTAATGAACCCGCATAGTCCCTAAGGTGTCATCTTCAATCTCGATGTAGCGGGGTTCAAACGGTAGGTCGGGTAAAGCATCGAATGCATCATCTGTTGTCCGCAGTACCCGGTGATCCTGTTTGTTTTTGTACTTGTTGTGCCCTGACTGAACCTGATAATGATTGGTAATGCCGGCGGCAATTACGACAAAAAATAGCAATGCGACGGTAATCAGAACGTAATTCATAGCGGTGTCCGGTTGATGTCAGGTGTGAGTTTTAGCGGGTCTGCGGACAGCTTAGCTTGTTTAAGCGCTTTTCAGCGTAAATAACTGCATGAACAAAGGCTTATGTTCAGTCTGCGGGCTTTGCTCAAAGTCGGCACGCAAGGTAGTATTGAAGGACAATTGACAGTCTATGTATTGTCAATTTGGGGGCTATAGAGAAGTCATGGGGATGCTTCAAAAATGAAACCGAACAGTTTATTGCCATCAGTAATTGCCGGGGTTTTTCTGACTGCCTCGTTTTCTTCGTTTGCCGCAATCACTGACGTTGATTCCGACAATATGGACGACGGCTGGGAGGCTCTTAACGGTTTAAACGCCGCACTTGATGACAGTGCGCTTGATCCCGATGGCGATAACTACTCCAATCTCGCTGAGTTCCGTCTTGGCAGCGATCCTCAGGATATTAATTCTGTCCCCGCATTCATCGGTAACTATTACGAGTCATTTGAAGCCGTATCGCCGGTAGTGCCCGGAGCGACCGAATCATTTTGGTTTAGCCCCGGTAACCCCGCCGGTTTCGACTGGCAGTGGGTATCGGGGGATGCAGCAGATGGCATCGGTGCTATGAGAGCCGAGTTCCCGCAAGGTTATGTGGCGGTGGTGCCGGATAGTCAGTTCATCTCGCTGGTGGTAAATACCCGTGAAGGCTTCTTGGACTTTTCTTACAAGCTGATCACCGAGAGGGCTAGTGCCTGTTGGAATTGCCCCACCTATATGACGGGTGAGTTATGGGTGTTTGTGGACGGCGCTTTAGTTTATACAGACACCTCATACACTAATGACGAATGGGGCGAAGTACCTGCTATTTATCTTGATGAAGGTGAGCATCTTATTAGCTTCGAGTTTCGTCCGGACAATATAGCTGCCAATGGCTACAACGATATTGCTGACTATATTTTGCTGGATGGAGTGCGACTACGTGAAGCCGGACCGGGTGACATTTACGATACTGATGATGATGGCCTGTCTGACAGTGATGAGTTAATTGCAGGCACCAATGTCCGCCGTTTCGACACCGATGGCGACAGGATGCCTGACGGCTACGAAGTCGATAATGGATTAGATCCTTTGGTGAAAGACGGCGACGACAATGCCGACGGTGACGCGTTTACTAATCTCGAGGAATTTTATTTTGGTGGCGACCCGCAAGACAGTCAGTCGGCACCGGCAGTTGTTCAACAGTCTCTGTTGGAGGGTTTTGATAGCTTTGAGACGGGGCAGACCCCCGCTGAAATGCATATATACCCCGGCAGCACCTATCGTTATGGTGTGTCTCGATTAGCAGACGTTGATGAAACGTTCGAGTGGCGCCCGGCGGCAGAGCTGGCCAGCTCGTTTACCGGCAACGGTGGTCTGTACCGTACCAGCGGGGCTGGTTTTAATATTCATTATCTGGTCGACTTTCCCGAAGATGTATTAGTTCGTGTGGATATGTTGATAACCAATTGCGCCGTTCGTACCGAAGGCGTGAAGCTTGAGTCCGGTCAGCAGTTCCTCTGGTCTTACGGCGTTAACGATTTTGGCGGGCTCTATTCACGTTACTACGTAGTGCCAGCGGGCCAGCGGGTTGTGTCTGTAAATGCTAACGTCGCCGGAACCGGCAGCGGATACATTTCTTGCGGTGGCATGGTGATGGACCGCATTGAGTTCATCGCCGGTTTCAATGATAGTGACGGCGATGATATATCGGACAACATCGAGACTTATTACTACGGCACAAATCCCAATAACACGGATTCAGATGATGACGGCCTGGACGATGGCGACGAGTTATTAGCCGGCACCAAAATCGATAATCCGGATACCGATGGCGATGGTCTTGAAGACGGCTTCGAAGTCGACAACGGCCTTAACCCATTAAAAGAAGAAACCGGCGTTGATGCTGACGGCGATGGCTATACCTTCGATATGGAACAGCTGTACGGCACCGATTTTCTGAATGCGGCCAGCCGGCCGACGATACCGGCCTTCGTTGACGGTCGCACCATCACCTTCGAACAAGGTTTTGATGAAACGCCATGGGACTTCCGCGGCTGGCGCCCCTGGACGGTGTCCGATGTGACGGCTGCAGACGGAAGCTATTCTTTGCGGTCGCACCCCGGTTCTACTGAGTCTTATACGAGCATGATCGTTCAGACGCGTGCGAACACCTATATGGAGATGGATGTGTTCGCGAGTCACGCCACGACCAAGCGCACCAGAATCCGGGTCGAGAATCTGGTGACCGGAAATGTTCGCTACCACTACGACTATTATGGCGACCTTCTCTACTGGCGCAGTTTTTCTCCAGCGATATTGCTGGAAGAAGGCTTGCTGCAAATCACCATCGAGAATTACTTCTCATCCAGTAATCAGTTAGCTATCTACTGTAATTGTGCCTTCATCGATAACATTCGTTTCTATACGTCCGATGATGCCGACGGTGATGGTATCGGCGACGGCTATGAGCTGGACAACGGTCTTAATCCGAATAACGCGGCTGATGCCACCAGTGATATCGATAGCGACGGATTGACGGCGTTAGCTGAATACGAACGCGGCACTGACCCTAATAACCCTGATACCGACGGTGATGGCCTCACCGACAGTTATGAAGTGTCGCTGGGCTTGAGTCCGTTCATCAATGACTACGGGCGTGACAGTGATGATGATGGCCTGAGCAATACCGCAGAAATCCGCAATCAGACTGATCCGTATGACGACACATCGGTGCCGCCTTTGCTGGGTTACTACTTTGAGTCGTTTGAAAGCGCAGCACCCACTTTCTGGTTCTCGCCGGAAGCACCCGGTAGCTTTGACTGGGCCTGGACGCCGTTGAACTTTAACGACGGTGCCGCTTCCTTAAACGCAACGGTTGGTCCTCTTGAAGAGCAGCGCGACCAGAACGTCACGATGCTGGTTAATGTAGAGGATAGCTTCCTGAGCTTTGACTACCGCATGCTCAATGAAGCCACGTATCCCGGTTGTTCTCCCTCGGATTGCTTTGTGTCTGCTGATTTTGAGCTTTCGGTGAACGGTAGCGTACTGTTCAGCGATGCGGCTAACGGATTGTCCGAGTGGAGCAGAGTGGGTGGTGCATTCTTGCCTGCCGGCGAGGCTTTGGTTGAGTTCAAATTCCGCAATGCTGATTGCCCCGGTAATGATTGCGGTATACCTGCACCGGAGGATATCGCCGACGCCTGGCTGGATGCCGTTGAGGTGAAGGTTGCTGATCCTGCCGACCTGACCGACAGCGACGGCGACACCTTAACTGACTACGATGAAGTGTTCTCTCACGGTACTGATCCGATGAGTTCGGATGTGGTTTGTGAGAATGCAGAAGCGCCGCCGGAGTTGCTGTTTAACGATGACTGCGACAGCGGCTGTCACCCGTGATAGCTGTGTTTACTGCGGGGTATCCCGGGTAAACACAGGTTCGGTTGGTGTCGACATCTTCGCGTTGTACTTGTAACCCGCTACTTTGAATTTCTTTAAGTCGGCCGGGTCGCTGATGTTGTTCTGAATGATCCAGCGAGTCATCAGGCCACGCGCTTTCTTGGCAAAAAAACTGATAATTTTATAGTTGCCGTTTTTCAGGTCTTTAAACGCCGGCGTAACGATCTCGGCATTCAGTGCCTTCTTGTCGACTGACTTGAAGTACTCGTTAGAGGCCAGGTTAATCACCAGGTCTGACTTCAGTTTCTTTAGCTGCTTGTTCAGGTCGTCGGTAATCTGCGGACCCCAGAATTGATACAGGTCTTTACCACGCGGGTTCTTGAACTTGGTGCCCATCTCGAGCCGGTAGGGCTGCATGAGATCAAGCGGGCGCAGCACACCGTACAAGCCCGAAAGAATTCTTAGATGTTGCTGGGCGAACTTCAGTTCGTCTTCTGACAAAGATTCAGCATCGAGCCCGGTATAAACATCACCCTTAAACGCCAGAACTGACTGCTTGGCATTTTTTGTGTTGAACGGGCGTTGCCAGTCCATAAACCGCTCAAAGTTCAGGTTGCCCAGCTTTTCACTGATGTTCATCAGTGATGAGACTTTACCCGGTGTCAGTTTTTGCAACTCATCAATGAGGATCTGGGACTCGTCCAGCAGTACCGGTTGTGATTTGGTTTTGGTGATCGCCGGCGTATCAAAGTCCAGCGTCTTGGCGGGGGATATCAGTATTAGCATGCCTTTAGTGTCCACAAAACCTGCTGCCGGAACAAGGGTTGCCTGCCCGGATGCTCAGTTATATCCGTGCCACGGTGTAATGCGGATCGTCTTCAGCCACCTCGATTTCGACGAGCTTGCCTGCTGTAGTGATCATCTTCTGGCACTCGGGGCTTAAGTGCCGCAGGCGCAAGCGTTTACCGGCCTTACGATAGCGCTCGGTAATAGCATTCAACGCTTCCATGCTGGAGTAATCGGCCACGCGGGCGTCCATGAAGTCGATGATGACCTGATCCGGGTCGGTGGCCGGAGACATGCGTTCAGAGAATTCACGTACAGAGCCGAAGTACAGCACGCCCTGCAAGTTGTAGATGCGGGTACCGTCATCAAGATCATGCGGATTAAGGCGGACGTGCTGGGCACTCTGCCAGGCAAATACCAATGCCGACACAATCACGCCGGCAAACACGGCTAGCGCCAGGTTGTGCATGAAGACGGTAATCAAAGTGACCACGGCAATAACCAGTACATCGGCAGCGGGTACTTTGCCCAGAGTACTGAAGGTGGCCCATTCAAAGGTGCCGATCACAACCATAAACATCACACCGACCAGGCCGGCGATAGGAATCTGACTAATGATAGGCCCGCCCACCATGATCAAAACGGTGAGCGTGACAGCAGCGACAATACCTGAGGTGCGACCGCGACCACCGGATTTAATGTTAATCAAGCTTTGGCCGATCATAGCGCAACCACCCATGCCGCCGAACATGCCGGACAGGAAGTTGGCGCCACCCTGTGCGAAACACTCGCGGTTACCTTCACCACGGGTCTCTGTCATGTCATCAATCAGTTGCAGCGTCATTAATGACTCGATTAAGCCCACCATTGCTGCTGTCAGTGCTACGCCGCCGATCAGCAGGAAGGTTTCGGTGGTCCAGATAATGTCTGTCGGGAGTGACAGCGTCGGTAGGCTGGCATTGAGTTCAGCACTGCCGGTGCCTTCAAACAGCACGTCGGCAATGGTTTTGGTATCAACAATGTTGAACCAGGTGAGCAGGGTGACAGTAACAATAGCCACCAATATAGAAGGTACGGTTTCAGTAATTTTCGGGAAGAACTGAATGATGCCCATGGTGAGCAGGGCCAGTCCGCCCATGACAATCAGTTGGTTGGTTGCCAGCCAGTCACCCGATGGTGCTTTAAAAGAATCAAACTGTGCGAGCAAAATCAGAATGGCCAGGCCGTTTACAAAACCCATCATGACCGGGTGCGGTACCAGGCGAATGAAACGACCCAGTTTAAGCGCGCCGACTATCGCCTGAATCACGCCGGCCAGCATGAGTGTCGCAAACAGGTATTGCATGCCAAGGTCTTCAACGCCTTGTTCGATGCCGGCTTCATTACCGATGCTGACAACTTTTGCGACAACTACGGCAATGGCGCCGGTAGCACCAGAGATCATGCCCGGGCGGCCGCCAAACGACGATGTAATTAAGCCAAGAAATACAGCAGACCAAAGACCGACGATCGGATCTACGCCCGCAATGAACGAAAATGCGATGGCCTCGGGTACCAGAGCCAGTGCAACTGTTAAACCGGAGAGCGTGTCATCGCGATAGTTGCCGTTTTTCTTAACGAAAAGATTGAAAATCATCAGGATAAATCCTGCTACAGCGACCGGCGTGCAAGTGGCTGAAGCTTAGTGTTTATAAGGGCTCTGGGGTTAACAGCAGAAGGCCTGAGTGTGCGTGCCTCTGGCAGGGGCGTGACTATACAGCAAATGTCCGTTTTATATAACAAGTGGTGTTGGGTTGTGACGCGTTGCAGGGGTATGATGAGGCATGAGTCCGCAATTGCTGCCGATCATCGCTTTCATAGCCACCATGGCTTTTATTTTTGTATTGCGCCCTCTGGCGATACGAATAGGTCTTACCGACCGTCCTGATACCCGTAAGACTCACACCGGCGAGGTGCCACTGGTAGGTGGTGTCGCCATCTATCTTGCTTTGCTGGTTGTGGTTCTTTTAGACAACCATTTCGGTTTGCCGCCGATCTTTGGTAAAGCTTCGATACATGCATTTCTGACAGCGTCGGGTTTGTTGGTGCTGGTCGGTGTATTGGATGACCGCAGTGGTTTGTCTCCACTCTTACGTTTTCTTGCTCAGGTCATTGCCGCAATGACGATGGTGTTCGGGGCCGGTAGTTTGTTTACCGACCTGGGTGCGCTGACAAGCGATGGCAGCACTTTGTATCTTGGCTTGTTCGGCATGCCGTTTACCATTCTGGTTACCGTGGGCGTGATTAATGCCATCAATATGTGTGACGGACTGGATGGTCTCAGCGGCAACATGACCCTGGTCAGTTTCTTAGGCTTAGGGTTGGCGAATACCTTGTGGGGCAGTGCAGACCACCTCCCTTTATTGAATGTGCTGTCGGCGGGGGTGATCGGTTTTCTCACGTTTAACCAGCGTATGTGGTTCCGTAACAAGGCCTGGGTATTTTTAGGTGATGCCGGCAGCATGATGCTGGGCCTGGCACTGGTCTGGATGGCCATCGATATTTCTCAGGGCGGCAGCAGGGCCATGAGTCCCTCAGCCACCGCCTGGTTTCTGGCGATACCGGTGTTTGATACGGTCACGATGATCATTCGTCGAATCTCACAAGGGCGTTCACCGTTTCATGCTGACGCGGAGCATTTGCATCACCTGTTAGTGCGTCTCGGATTTCGTGTCGGTCAGGCTATTGCCATGATGTGCTGTCTGGCTGCATTGGGTTGCGCAATCGGTTTGGCGTTGACGTACTTTGCTGTTCCCGATCCGGTAGTCATCGGACTGTTTACGGCAACCGGGTTCTTGTATCTGGCCGTTATTCAGTGGAGTTGGTACCGGATTCATAAGCAAGAGTCGGCTTAAGAAAACCGGGGTACTTTTAATAGCAAACTATTACAACAGCAGCACATCGCCGTCGATAGGGTTATGGCGATTCTGTGCTAATCTGTCTGAACTAATAACAATAAATGGGCGTGACAATTATGAATATATTCAACGGAATGTTTCGTAGCGTTTCTTTTGTTTTTCTAGTTGCGGTCGTCACCGCGTGCGGGCAACCGGATCCGGTAGTCAGTAATTCCTCAGAGGTCGCGCCACAATCCACCGCAACGACTAATGTGTACTTTGGCGACACCCATTTGCATACTGAGTATTCATTTGATGCCGGGTCTTTTGGTAATCGCCTTGGGCCGGACGAAGCCTATCGGTTTACCCGCGGTGAGCGGGTTCGCTCCTCTGCCGGTGTTGATAAAGACGGCAATCCGTTGGATGCACAGTTGGCCAGACCGCTTGATTTTGTGGTGATTGCCGACCACTCCGACGGTCTTGGCTTTTTTCAGGCGATTAAAAACGGGGCTCCGGAAATTATGGAGAACCCGCAGTTGGCCAAATGGCACGAGGGTATCAATGCCGGCGGCAAAGCTGCAGTTGAGACCACGCTGGAGATGATCGGGGCTTTCTCGCAGGATCAGTTTCCGATTCCGACCAATGATCATGAAATGATGTGGCCGTTTTGGAGCAATATTGTAGAGAACGCCGAAAAATATAATGAGCCGGGTAAGTTCACAGCCTTTATCGGCTACGAATGGACGTCTTTGGTGGCAGGCAACAACCTGCACAGAGTTGTTATTTACCGTGACGGTGCAGATAAGGCCGGTAAGCGTTTGCCGTATACGATGGCTGATAGTCCTGACCCCGAAGACCTTTGGGCGGAGCTGGCCGAATATGAATCTGAAACCGGCGGTAAGGTGCTCGCCATTCCTCACAATGGCAATCTCTCTAACGGCATCATGTTTGATGTTGAGACGCTGTCAGGTGGCGAGATTACCGCGGATTACGCGAAACAGCGTGCGATGTGGGAGCCTTTGTATGAGACCACTCAGATCAAGGGCGATGGTGAGGCGCATCACCTGTTGTCCCCGGATGATGAGTTTGCCGACTACGAAACCTGGGATGTTGGCAATCTGGATGTCAGTCAGGCCAAAACCGAAGACATGTTGCCCGGCGAGTATGCCCGCTCCGGTTTGAAGCGCGGGCTTGAGTTTGAAGAGAAACTCGGCGTGAATCCTTACAAGTTTGGCCAGATTGGCAGCACCGACTCCCATACCTCTTTACCCACAGCTGATGAAGATAATTTCTTCGGTAAGCATTCCGGTGCCGAGCCTTCGGCAGAGCGTACCTCACATGCGCTGTTTAAAACCGAAATCGGAACCATCATGTATTACGAGATGGCGGCATCCGGTTATGCGGCAGTATGGGCCGAGGAGAATACGCGTGAGTCATTGTGGGATGCGATGAAGCGTCGTGAAACGTATGCGACTACCGGTTCCCGGCCGAAGCTGCGTTTCTTTGGTGGCTACGGCTTCGACGGTAGTGAGTCCGCAGACGATTTATATGCTGCCGACGGTTATGCGAAGGGTGTACCTATGGGATCTGATTTGCCCTCCGGCAACAATGGTGCGCCTGGCTTCCTGATCGCGGCAACTAAAGATGACGTTGGTGGCAATCTGGACCGGCTGCAGATCATTAAAGGTTGGGTGGATGTTGATGGTGTCGCACAGGAACGTGTTTATGATGTGGCCGTGTCAGATGGCCGGACGATTGATGCGGATGGTCGTTGCCGTACCGAAGTCGGTAATACGGTTGACGGCGTCAATTGGGATAACCGCATAGGTGATGAGACATTGAATGCCTACTGGACTGACCCGGACTTTGATGCTGCTCAACGCGCTTTCTACTACGTGCGCCTTATCGAGATTCCGACACCACGCTGGACAGCTTATGACGCAGTGAATTACGGCTTGGAGCTGCCGGACGAGGTGGAGATGTTTACTCAGGAGCGGGCTTACAGTTCACCGATTTGGTACGTGCCCTAAGCTACGCATTGCTTCAATAGAAAAGCCCCTGCAGACATTGTATCTGCAGGGGCTTTTTTGTTTTGTACTACTGTTTGGCTTCGCGCAGTGCTATCTGCGTATCGAGCGCTCTGGGGAACAGTTGCTCGTCTTCTTTGTAGATGTGATGCACGGTGTTCGCTTCGAACTCCGCGAGGTAGCTCAATAGCTTGATGAGAGACTCATCTGCACCTGCCGGCAGTTCGTAGTCGTGAGCGAGTTCCCGCATGGTTGCCAGGTCTTCAGAGCAATCGTTGTGTTCGCGTTTCATACACTCGATAGGGCCGGCTACTTTGTCACCGCACGCGGTCGCTTTGATCGCACCGTCTTTTTCCATGTCGCGACACATAGGGAAGAGGGCTTCTTCCTCATGCAGCAAATGTTCTTCGAGCTCTCCGGCCACGCGAATCAGCAGTTTCTCGAGTTCGATGTATGACTCGTCTTTCTCTGCAACCTCGTTTGCCAATTTAACGATGACAGGCAGGCGGTCGCGGAGGAATTCGTGGTGCTCTTTTTCGATATGCTCAACCAGTTCAACGAGGCCCATCGCTTCGATGGCACTCACGTCAATGCCATCGGGGATTTCCTTGGGAGTTGCCTGCGCAAGCATGTTCAGAATGACCTGAGGGTGCAGTCCGAAGTTGAAGCAAAGTTGTCCTATGCTGATGTCCGTCTCATCACCGTCTTTAAAAATGCCGCTGGACTTAAGTATGACGAGCATTTCGGGGCTGCTCGCCTCGATTTCTGCAACGGTAGAGTTTGAGCTTAGTTGAAACATGGTTTTTCCTGAGGGTGGGGCGACTAGCAGCGCACGCCGTATCCTAGCAATA
>Ga0070728_10003297_pt1 | contig 17994 bp, 7 predicted proteins | sample tdDd471_FD_66723 | JGI IMG/M metagenome (GOLD analysis project Ga0070728, IMG submission 66723) | Marine sediment microbial communities from the Atlantic coast under amendment with organic carbon and nitrate - tdDd47.1 | ecosystem: Environmental > Aquatic > Marine > Coastal > Sediment | place... | reverse complement strand
CGCACGGTGGCGGGGATGCCGTTCTCACCGCAGAGGCGGATGACATCGCCCAGCTGCTCACTGGACTCGGGCCGAAGAACCAGCGCAGGCATGACAGGGTCAAGGACGGCGGCATCGTATGCGTAGTTCATGCGGCTGACTTCGTCACTCATGACGTTTTTGTCGCCCAAAAGGATCTCAAACTCTTTTTTCAAATTCTCAGAAATCATATAGCCCCCTCCCACAGGTTCGTTATGTTTCTTTAGTAAAAATAATGGCCCCTAAAAAACGCCCTCCAGGCAACGGGTGCCTTGGTTCAATTCGCCTCGGTTGAATCACGCGATGGTGGTTCAAAGCGCTGCAAACAGCGAGCTTTAAAGGAACGCATCGGGCATGTCAGAACAGGATAAAGAAAGGGGGGCCCCTGCCGAACCAAGCCTGGTAGGGGTCCCCCCTGTTTTGAACAATCTATTTTTATGATGGCGGGTAAAAAGGCGAGCAACCCATCTCTTTCACCGTTGGCACCGCCGTTCACTGAAACCGCGTTGTGTCATGGTGTTTGTTGCGAGGCGCCTTGAGCGCTGGCCTTTTACAAGCGCATCATCATAGTCTGCGCGACCGGCTTAGAAAACACCGGGGAACAGGACATAGCAGAAGAGGGTACCGATGGTACCTGCCATGATGCCGTAGAGGATCAGCGGAATCATGGTACGTCGGATGATGGTGCCTTCCATGCCCACCAGACCTACGGTGGCGGAAACCGCAACCACGTTGTGGACACAGATCATGTTACCCATGGCGCCACCGACACCCTGAAGGGCAACAACGATCTCACGGCTGGCACCGATGGTGGTGGCCAGGCCATACTGGAAATCGGCAAAGAGAAGGTCGGAAACGGTACAGGAACCGGTGATGAAGGAACCCAAAGCACCGACATAGGATGCAAACATGGGCCATGTCTTACCGGTAATGGACGCCACAGCCTCTGCCATGGTCAAAGGCAGCGAGCTGTAGCCCATGACGTTGTGACCGGACTGCTTCATGATCTCAACCATGGCCACAGCAAAGAGCATGGCGATGGTGGGGTTCTTCATACGGATGAAGCTCTCTTTCCATGCACCGATTGCTTTGTCCGCAGGAATCTTGTGGAGACCGATGGTGATGAGGGCCACCAGCATGAAGGGAATGGTACCGGGCAGGTAAAGGAGCTTGGTTGCGAAGTTGACGCTTTCATACCCCAGGATATGGGGAAAACTGATCACCCAGGAGGTCACCCACCCTTTAAAGGGCAGAGAACTTAAACGGGTAAGCACCAGAATCACGGCAATAAGAACATAGGGCATCCAGGCCATGAGCTGGCTCATGCGGGGCTTGAGATCCGTTTTACCGGGCTCGATTTCGCCGACCCAATCCTTATCCCAGGAGGCACGCTCGCCGAAATCCCAGATCTCCTCAGGCATGAAGAGCCCTTTTTTAGCAGCAGTAACAACGATGCCAAGGCTTACGAGGCCACCGATAAGAGAAGGGAATTCAACGCCGAACAAGAAGGCGGTGGAAAGGTAGACCACGTCAAAGGTAACGGCGGTGAAGAGGGCAAATTTCCAAGCACCCAGGCCTTCACTCCATTTCTTGTTCTTGCCAAAAAATCGGGTCAGAAAGCAGATGACGAAGACAAGAAGGAAGCAGGCGATGATGGCATGGGTCACGGCGGCCCACTGGCCCACGTGCTTGAGGAACTCATCGAAGGTGGCAAAACCGGTCTCGACGCTACCGTCAGCCAGAGCAGCCTCAATGGGGCTCCGCAGGGTTTTAAAACCGAACCAGACAGGGGTACCGACGGCACCAAAGGTCACGGGAACAGAGTTAAAAATCAGACACACACACACCGCCGCCAAGGCGGGGAAACCCAGTCCCAGCAGCAAAGGGGCCGCGATGGCTGCCGGCGTGCCGAAACCTGCAGCGCCTTCGATAAAGGCACCAAAAGTAAAGGCGATGATGATGGTCTGGATTCGACGGTCCCGGGAGATTCCCAGAAACCCGTAACTGATCGTCTCCATGGCCCCACTCACCTGCATGGTATACAGGATGATGATGGCCCCGAAGACGATAATCAAGACGTTAACGGCACTTCCGAAACCCGCGAGGGTCGAGGCCGCAACGAAGCCAACCGGCATCTTCCAGATGGCCATGGCGATGACGGCGCAGACGGCCCAGGCTAAAGGCATCGCCTTGGTGGCAGGCCATTTCATACCAACCATAAAGATCAGTACGATAGCAATGGGAATAAAGGCAATGAGTGCTAATACTCCTAACGACATATCAAATCCCCCTAACTTTAGATTTGAGTGCGGTGAGCCCCGGATAAACAGGGCATGTTTGATGTCTGTATTCTCTCTCCTACAATACGGAGTGAACCCGATCCGTAAGAAATGAATGCAGATAGAACCACAAAACGCTTTCATGGGAGGTTACAATTTCCGTGCCTGATCTCTCTCCTTTTTTGTATTCGTATTATCCACGCACTGTTAAGCTCGATCGAAAGTAAAATATCGTACCGTGCGTGTAACACCGTTCCCCCTCAAAACGCCCCGCCCTTTCCCAAAAAACAAACCGGTCTGACCAATTTGCTGCGGTTCCCGACATTTCCCGGTTCGGTAAAAAGGACTCCCGGGCGACAACGGCACCATTTGCGGAGAACACAGGAACCCCCCGATCTTTTTTTGGCCCCCTGCCTCCGGAACCGGCTTAACCCTCTCAAACCTGGGGGTTTAAAGCCTATACAGGACGAAGGCTTGAGTGAACCCGGGGGGGCCTGAGCCACCGGTTGCCGGGGGTCATAAGGCCAGGTCCTTTTTAAAAGACTTCTTTACCGAAAGGAGAACCCGCCCCTTCCCGCCCCTTTCGGGGTGGTGTAAGGTGAGAGGGAACCTCTCGTATTGACATGGGGGGTACCAAGACCTTTTTGAGGTTTGTTGCCTGACGTAAACGGATCGGAACCAACAAAGGGCGGCTGAAGTTACGGAAAAATCGGATTCGGACGCACCCGATAGCTGGCATGAATCTTGATAGGTTTGATAAGAAGGGGGAAGAGTTTGAAGACAAGGGTCGATGGAGTCGGCATCTTAAGAATCCACCACCTATTGAAGCTCCGATCTGATTTTTTATAATACCCTGATTCGTTGGAAAAAGATTCACTTTTTTAAGGAGACCCACAGCATGCTCTCCAACATTGGGACCACCTCGGAAGGAAGGTGCAGATCATGACTCGCGCGATTTTTTTCTGGGTTGCTGTTGCCCTTTTGGCCATCACCACACCGGCCATGGCTGGAAAAACCAACGTCCTGATGCTGAACTCCTATGAAAACGGGTACGCGTGGTCCGACAACACCCTTGCGGGTATCCGCGCCGTCTTCAAAGAGAGTGGTGTACCCATCGAACTCCAGGTCGAGTACATGGACTCCAAAAGGTATCGGGGGGACGCCGTCGAAGAGACCCTCCTTGCCCTGTACCGTCACAAGCTCACCTTTTTTCACCCCGACATCATCATCGTCTCGGACAACAACGCCTTCCGGTTTGCCGTCACCCACCGGGAGACCCTTTTTCCAGACGTTCCCATCGTCTTCTGCGGGGTCAACGACTACACCCCGGAACAACTCCAGGGCCAGACAAAGATCACCGGCGTGGCCGAGTCCGTAGATATTTCCGGAAACATCAACATTGCATTAAGGCTGCACCCCACCCGAAACCGCATTGTCGTGATCACCGACTCCTCTGCCACGGGGGTGGCTGTGAGCAGTGAAATTCGAAAGATCTACCCCGACAGAGGCCGCCAGCTTCGCATTGAGTTCATCAACATGGCCAACCGGGAGAACCTCTTTCAAACAGTACGGGAGGCCACCCCGGACACCATCTTCTTTTTCATTCCCCAATACAGCATCGGGGACGGCACCTTTTACGGAACCGCCGACATCGTCCCCGACCTGGAAAAGAACACCCGCGCCCCCATTTACAGCTTCTGGAAATTCCTGGTGGGCAACGGAACCGTGGGCGGACGACTGGCAAGCGGGCGCCTGCACGGAGAAACCGCGGCAAAGATGGCCCTCGAAATTTTGGGCGGAACCCCTGTTTCCGAACTTCCCGTCTCCTACGACGCGCAATACAGCTGGATCTTTGATTACAACCAGCTGAAGAAATTTAACATCCCGCTGTCCGCCCTGCCGGAAGAGGCCGAAGTGCTTCACATGCCCCAGCCCTTTTACAAGCTCAACCGCGAGCTGTTCTGGGTTCTGGTCATCAGTTTTGCGACCCTCTCCGTGGTGCTGATCTTCCTGGTCATGAACATCATCATGCGAAAGCGTGTGGAGGAGAATTTAAAGGACCAGCTCTCCTTTCTGGAAATCTTCATGGAGACGGTGCCCATCCCCATCTACTTCAAGGACATGAACGGCCACTACCAGGGGATCAACAGAGAGTTTGAGCGCTGGTTCGGTGTCTCTCGAAACGAGATCATCGGCCACACCGACGCCCTCTTCTACCCCGGAGGAGAGCCCCCCCTCTCCGACGAAAGCGACAGCCACTTAACGGCCGAGACCGGCATCCGGGTCTACCAGTCCCAGATCTACAAGCATGGAAGCGAACCCCACCACGTCATCCTGCACAAGGCCACCTACCGAAACGCCAAAAACGAAATCAGCGGCCTGGTGGGAGCCATTCTCGACATCAACGACATGAAAAGGGCGCAGTCGGACCTTCAGAAAGCCGAAGAGCGCTACCGCAGTATCTTTGAAAACGCCACAAAGGGTATCTTCCTCTCAGACCTCTCCGGGCGGCTCCTCAACATCAACAACGCCTTTGCCCAGATGCTGGGTTACTCTGGCCGCCAGGAAGCCCTGACCCATATTGAAACCATCGAAAAACACTACGCCTCGTCAGAGACCAAAGAGCGGCTTCAAAAGATGGTTCAGGACGGCAAGGATGTGGCTGGCCTTGAGATCGAGTTCTACAACACCAAGGGAGAGAAGCGGTGGGCCTCCCTCAACGCCAGCCTTGTTAAAAACAAGCGCGGCGAGGTGGAGCACGTGGAGGGCATCGGCGAGGACATCACCCAGAGAAAGCTGGCGGAATTTGCCATGGAGGAGTCCAAAAACAAGCTCCAGATCGTCCTCGACAACATCCCCCAGCTTGTCTACTGGCAGGACCAGCCCCTTACCTATGTGGGGGGAAACCGCTCATTCAAGGTCTTCTACGATCTCGACCCGACAAAAGAGGTCAACGTCACCTACACCGACATCATGGCTGAGCCCGAAGACATCCGGACCTCCTGCGAAATTGACCGCTCCGTTATGCAGTTCGGAAAACCGCGCTACCGGATTCGGCGCAACATCAAGAAACTCAACGGCAAGGAAGTGTGCCTGGAGATCAGCAAGATCCCCCTCACCGACGAGTACGGAAACGTCACGGGTATTTTGGGGACTGCCGAGGACATCACCAAAAAGGTGAACCTGGAAAAGCAGCTTGTCCAGGCACAGAAGATGGAAGCCCTGGGCACCCTTTCCGGGGGCATTGCCCATGATTTCAACAACATTCTCACCTCCATCATCAACTCCACGGAGCTGGCCCTGGAGGACATCGACCCCGAGACCATTGCAGCTGAAGACCTTCGGCGCGTGCTCAAGGCAAGCTCCCGGGGCAGTGAGCTGGTGAACCGCATCCTGGCCTTCAGCCGCCCCTCACGGGAAGAGTTTCAGATCGTAAACGTCACCGATGTCGTGGGTGAAGCCCTCTCCCTCTTCCGCTCCACCATCACAAGCAACGTGGAGCTCAACGAGGTGAAGAAGTGCTCCGAGTGCATCTGCCTGGCCGATCCCACCCAGCTGCACCAGATCTTCATGAACCTCTGCACCAACTCCTTCCACGCCATGAAGAGCGGAGGCGGCACCATCACCGTCTCTGTGGCGCCCGCAGACGTGGACGATCACCAGGCATCCCTTCTCAGCATCCAGCCCGGAGAGTACTGCCGCATCACCGTATCCGACAACGGCCCCGGCATTCCCCCCGAGCTGGCCGACAAAATCTTCGACCCCTTTTTCACCACCAAAGAGAAGGGGGTGGGAACGGGCCTTGGACTTGCGGTGGTACATGGTATACTCAAAGGGCATCGGGGCGGTATCCATGTGAGCAGTCTGCCCGGCGTCGAAACCACCTTCGACATCTACCTTCCCCGGGCCGAAAAACCCGACGCCGAATCCACAAAGCTCCCTGCGTCACCAGCCTCCGGCAAAGGAACCATTCTTTTTGTTGAAGACGACGAAGAGCAGCGTCAGACAGTCCCAAGGGTTCTGGAGCGCCTGGGGTACGTGGTCCTGGTGGCAGAAGACGCCGCCGAGGCCATCGCCACCTTCACCGCCGGGGCCGGATCCATCGATCTCGTGATTACCGACTTTGATATGCCCGGAGACAACGGGTTTGTTCTGGCCGCAAAGCTCTGCGACATTGCGCCGGAGTGCCCGGTTATTATCGTCTCAGGCCGCCAGAAGAGCCTCTCCATGGATCGAAGCCAAAACGTCCGGAACGTTCTCATCAAGCCGTACAACCGACAAAGCCTGTCGGCAACCATCAACACCGTCCTGCACCAGGATTCCAAGGAGACCCCATGACCACCATTCTCATCATCGACGACGACATAGAGTTCTGTGAAACCATGGAAAGCCTGGTGCGGCGCATGGACCACCGTTGCGTCACCGCCCACACCCTGAAGGAGGGCACGGACTACCTGGAAGGCCACGGGGTGGATGTGGTGTTCCTCGACGTGCGCCTGCCCGACGGCAACGGGCTCACCGCCCTTCCTGCCATCAAAAAGTCCTCGTCCGAACCCGAAGTGATCATCCTCACCGGCCAGGGAGACCCGGACGGTGCCGAACTGGCTATTCAGGGCGGGGTCTGGGACTACCTCGTCAAACCCACCTCCATCAAACAGACCCGTCTCAGCCTCTCCCGGGCCTTGAAATACCGGGAGGAGAAACGGGCAGAAACCCCGGTGGCCCTGAATCTCGACAACATCATCGGCAGCAGCCCCGCCATGCGCAAATGCTTTGACCTGGTGGCCAAGGCGGCCGTCTCCAACTCCCAGGTGCTCATCACCGGTGAAACCGGAACGGGCAAGGAACTGTTTGCCCGAACCATCCATGAAAACAGCCCACGGGCGGGAAACAACTTTGTCATCGTGGATTGTGCGTCCCTTACCGAGACCCTCCTTGAGAGCACCCTCTTCGGTCACAAGAAGGGGGCCTTTACCGGAGCGGATGCCGACCGCACAGGCCTGGTAAAGGTGGCCGACGGCGGCACCCTTTTTCTGGACGAGGTGGGGGACATGCCCCTGTCCATTCAGCGCTCCTTTTTAAGGGTGCTCCAGGAAAAACGATTCCGACCGGTGGGACAAACCCAGGAGGTGACCAGCAACTTCCGCCTCATCGCCGCCACCAACCGAAACCTGGAGGAGATGGTGGAAACCGGAGAATTCCGGCGAGACCTCCTCTTCCGCCTCTGGGCCATTCACCTGGAACTGCCCCCTTTACGAAAGCGCAAAGGGGACATCAAGCGCCTGGCCATGTTCTTCATCGACCACCTCTGTGAAGAGTACGGGGTCCCCAACAAAGGGTTTGACTCCGACTTCTTCGAGACGCTCTCCGCCTACGGCTGGCCGGGAAACATCCGGGAGCTCTTCAACGTCCTGGAAATGGCCTTTATCACCTCGGGCCGTACCAGCACCATCTACGCCATGGACCTTCCCAGCAACATCCGCATCAAAGTGGCCAAGGCCTCCCTCAGCCGTGACTCGGCTGGCTCCGTAGCCCCCCAGGTGGATGCCGGGGATACAAACCCCCAGGTCACACGGATCCTGGCCGAAACCGCTGTGGAGGTGAAGCGCCATTTCACGACGAAAATTCCGGAAATCAAGGAGTTCAAGGGAATCATGGAGGAACAGTACCTGCGGGAACTCATCCGCCACACCGGGGGCAACGCCAAGAAAATCATGCAAATCTCCGGGCTCTCCAAGTCCCATTTTTACACCCTATTGAAAAAGAAAGAGATCTCCATCTCCTCGGAGTAGCGCCTGGCTGTAATGATTCAGCTCAACATGGCCTTTGATTGGAAGGACCCCTTCTCACGTTGAGCAAACCTGTGTGTCAAATGTTTCGAAAGCTTGGCCCGCAACTCCAACCGTGCACGGGCGATGACCGCTGTTTATCCTGCGGACAGAGTTCTGAATTTCGGACTTTCGGTCCTCTTTTTCATAAGAATTTGCGGAAAAGGCCATGTGTATCCGGCCTCATTTGTATCGCTGTAGTTCCAACACCTTGTTAATCGGTCTTTTACATTTTTCTATTGTGCATGGCACAGAACTTGTATATTTTAACAAGCAACCTGTTAGATTCTCTTTCTCCTGCTGGGTTTAACAGTGTTACACAAAAATACTCCAAAACTGCGTCGATATAAGGGCCCCCGGCGGGGGGCCCTTGTATCAATCTCCTCTTCAGTCCAGAAGATCGGACACGAAACACCTCTTCAGCCGTGCATCAGCACCGACGTCCATGCGTTTGCAGTTCCTGAGACGCTGTCGATCCCTAAACATCACCCGATTATTCACGGCTGGAAAAACAGGCACAACCGACGATGAGGGCCCCAACAACCCAACCCGTCGAAACACATATTGCTGTAAATATAGAACACTATCTTCCGTGGGTTCCCTTCAGCCGGGGAACCAAAAACCCGGTATCACCGTTTGACCCTGCATTTGGAGTCCAACCGTCGATGCCGGGTTTTTATATTTCGATGCCAGGAGAGAAATGGGGGGGAAAGCCTCTCTTTCACTGCGTCATCGCACCACCACAGACACACACGGATGGCGCCAGAAACGGCCACCGTTTATGACACAGGAGGAACCATGCTCAAGCACATTGTCATGCTCAAACTTAAAGAAGAGGCCAAAGGGGCCAGCGCCGCAGAAAACGCCGAGAAGCTGAAAATCATGCTCGACGCCCTGGTGGGAAAAATTGATGAGATTCAAGCCTTTGAAGTGGGCATCAACATCTTCTCAAACAGCCAGACCGCTCACCTCTCCCTCTACTCGGAGTTTGAAAACGAAGATGCCCTCAACCGCTACTCCAATAATCCTGAGCACCAGAGGGTCGTGGCGTTCATTCAGCAGGTGATGGAAGAACGGCGCGTTGTGGACTACCACGTCTGATCCCCTCCTCCCTTCTCGTCTTTGCACGGGGAGACTGGTGTCCTATAAATCAGACTCCCCGCCCTCATCCGCTCCAACCACCTGATTCCCCCTTTTTTTTTATAGCAGATGCACACAGCGAAAAGAGCTGTTCCCCAAGGGTTCACGGCATTTCCAAACCCAACCCATGTTGCATTGCAACATTTTTATTCTTGACATAAACCACCACTGCCTTACATTGTTTATCAGAACAATACAAAGTGGTTATATCGTAGATAACGTCAAGATACACATCCCAACAACCCCCTTAACTTCGGAGGTGCAGCATGCAAGACGCCAGCAACTTTATCCGCAAAGCGTATGAATTTAACAAGAACGGTTTTGAAAATGCTTACAACGCCGTGGGCTCCCTTCACCAGCAAGCCGAAGAGGTCACCATTCGCATGATCAGCGAAAATCCTCTCTTCCCCGAGCCGGCTAAAAAAATGGTCAAAAGCGGTTTCGACGCCTGCAAGCAGGGCCGAGACTCTTTCAAGGGCCAGGTAGACAAAAGCCAGAAGGCCTTTGAGGAGCTGCTCACCGCAGTCAACCTTTGATGGTTTTTTCACCGGAGGGCACACTGCCCTCCGGTTATCCGCCCCCTCTTTGTTCATAAAGCCCACCGGCCCCATCCATACGGATCACACTGCCAAGCACGCGGAGGTCTCCCATGGCAAAAGAGCCCCTTCTTGACGAACTGCCCGCCATCCTCACCAAGCTGACAGAAAAACAGCGAGCCATCTGGTCCAGCACACTCTCTGCCCCCCTGTCTGATAAAACACTCGCCAACGACACCAACTTGATCCAGGACGCACTTGAGGTCATGTGGCATTCGGCGGCCTCCCCCCAGGCTGGTGTCTCCGCCTGGCTGCGATGGACTCAGAAAGTCGTGCCCCACGCCTTTTCGCTTCCTTCGGAGGCCGATTCATCCGACACACCCCACAAAGCCTGGCTCCGTTACCTGCAGGGATTCCACAACCTAAGCAATGAGGCCGTCACAGAGATGGTCGCCGGTCTTGATGGACTGGACGAGCAGCGGAAAAACCGGTTTCTATTCTATTTCAAGCAGTGGATGGAGGCCTTCTCCCCGTCCAACAACCTCATCACCAACCCGGAGCTCCTCGCCTACACCCTTGAGAATCTGGGAGGGAACCTCTTCAAGGGGTTTGACAACCTGTTGAACGACATCAGCTGCGCGAATGGCGAACTCTCCATCAGCATGACCGACCCCCACGCCTTTGAGGTGGGAAAAAACCTCGCCACAACCCCCGGGACCGTTGTGCTCAGAAATGACGTGATGGAACTGATTCAGTACGCCCCGACGACAAAAAGCGTCTACAAACGGCCCATGCTTCTCGCCCCACCCTGGATCAACAAATATTACATCCTGGACCTCACGGAAAAAATGTCGTTGGTCAAGTGGCTCGTGGATCAGGGGTATACCGTCTTTCTTATCTCCTGGATCAATCCGGACGGGTCTCAAACCGCTGGCAGCTTTACCGATTACATGAAGCTCGGGATCCTTGCCGCCCTGGACGCCATCGAGGCCATTACCGGGGAGAAGAAACCCCATGCCGCAGGGTACTGCACAGGGGGGACCCTCCTTGCCACGACCCTTGCCTGGCTGGCTGCCGGGGGAGAAGAGGAGCGGGTCTCCTCAGCCACCTTCATGGCAACCCTCATCGACTTTACCGAACCCGGTGACCTGGGTATCTTCATCGACCCGGAGCAGGTGGATGCCCTCACCACCGAAACCCGGGAAATGGGCTACCTCGACGGGAAGAAACTGGCGCGTACCTTTAATATGCTTCGCCCCAACGATCTCATCTGGAGCTACGTGGTGAAGAACTATCTCAAAGGGGAAGACCCCATCCCCTTCAACATCCTTTACTGGAACTCGGACTCAGCCAACATCCCGGGGGAGATGTACAGCTGGTACCTGAAGAACACCTACCTTGAGAACCAACTGGCCACACCCTGTGGAGCCACCCTGGAAGGCCGCCCCATTGACATGGGCAGCATCAAAACGCCGTGTTACTTCCTTGCCACCGAAGAAGACCACATTGTTCTTTGGAAAGGAGCTTACAAAGGAGCTCGCCTCATGGGCGGGCCTGTGCGCTTTGTCCTTGCCGAGTCCGGTCATGTGGCGGGGGTGGTGAATCCACCCCACAAAAAAAAGTACGGCCACCGAACCTCGGGGCTCCTGCCTGACACCCCGGATGAGTGGCTCCAAACCGCCACTCTCCGCGAGGAGTCATGGTGGCTCGACTGGGTCAAGTGGCTCAAGCCCAAGTCAGGCAAAAAAGTACCGGGTCGCCCAACGGAAGATGCGCCCACCGCCTTCGGCCCAGCCCCCGGCACCTACGTCAAACGGCGACTGGAGCCCAAGAAAAGGTGCCGTGAAAACTGCAGCTGCCAGAAAGGGGCCGGGGAGTTTCCCATGGTAAAACCGGGCCACTGAAAAAAACCTGCCTCCGGCGGCGAGGTGAGCCACCTCGAAAGCAAGTTGCGAATGCTCCCTCCCCTCGTTCCTCGGGGTGATCACATTCGCTGACGGGCGTAGCCCGTAACCAACGCCTTCGCGTGAAATGATCTACTTCGTGAAACCCGAAGGGTCATTCGTGATCTTCCTTCGGAAGGCACGTCAAAAACGGATTGCAAAGGGGGGATGTTTCAAATGAAATCTCAGGCTACTCATTATTCTAAACCATGCCTTTTCCCGGAAGCACATATCACTCAGCCCTTGTGGTAGCGTACCAAGTAATACCACCCCCTGCGCATCCGATGAGCCCAGGCGAATCGGGTGCCACCTGGGGTCCAGGGGATCATCCCCTGGCCTTAAAACAAAAAAGCCGCCTTCCCAAGAGTTGGGAAGGCGGCTTTTTTTATTCAGAGCGCATCAGGTGATGCGTCTTATGTTACTTCTCTTCGGTACCACGAGCGGCGAGATGCGTGTACAGGTCGTACTTTTCCATCATCTCTTTTTCGATCTGGATACGAAGTTTCTTGGACTCTTCAGGGAAGCTCTTCTCCAGGGCTGCGTAGCGGTTTTCGCCACCCAGGAACTCCTGCATGGTGCCGTTGGGCGCCTTGGACTCGAGGATGAAGGGGTTCTTGCCTTCCTCTTTGAGGAGGGGGTTGAACCTGTAGAGGGGCCAGTAGCCACATTCAACAGCCAGCTTGGCTTCTTCCTGGGTTTTGCCCATGCCTTTCTTGATGCCGTGGTTGATACACGGAGCGTAAGCGATCACGATGGAAGGACCGGGGTACGCTTCTGCTTCGAGAAGGGCTTTCAGGGTCTGCTGCTTGTTGGCACCCATGGAGATGTAAGCCACGTAAACGTAGCCGTAGCTCATGGCGATGGCGCCGAGGTCTTTCTTGGCAACCTTCTTGCCGGAGGCAGCAAACTTGGCGATGGAACCGGAAGGAGTCGCCTTGGAGCACTGGCCACCGGTGTTCGAGTAAACCTCGGTATCCATAACGAAGATGTTGATGTCTTCGCCGGAAGCGATAACGTGGTCAACACCACCGAAACCGATGTCGTATGCCCAACCGTCACCACCGAATACCCAGAAGGACTTCTTGGTGAAGAGGTCCGCCTGAGCGGCAATGTCATCAATGAGTTCGTTATCGAGGGGCTCAACAACGAGAAGGGCTTCCATGGTCTGACCGGCTTCCTTGGAAGCTTCGGCGTCGTTCATGTTCTCAACCCACTCGCCCATGGCGGTCTTGAGCTCTTCAGAGATCTCAAGCTTCATGGCTTCGAGGACCTGGTTCTTCAGGGCGTCGCGACGGTGGACGATGGCCACCTGCTTGCCGTAACCGAACTCAGCCGCGTCCTCAAAGAGGGAGTTACCCCAAGTGGGACCGAAACCGTCTTTGTTCACACAATAAGGTGAAGAGGGAGCGGAAGCAGCCCAGATGGAAGAACAACCGGTGGCGTTGGCAATGTACATGCGATCGCCGAAGAGCTGGGTGATGAGCTTGACGTAGGGAGTCTCACCACAACCGGCGCACGCACCGGAGAACTCGAGGAGAGGCTTCTGCAGCTGGCTGCCCTTAACGCTGGTCTTGGGCATGACATCGTCCTTGAACTCAACAGACAGAGAGAACTCGTGGTTGGGAACCTCCACCGCAGTCTGGGTGGTGAGGGGCTTCATCACGAGGGCCGGAGTCTTGGCAGGGCAGATGTCGGCGCAGTTACCGCAACCGAGGCAGTCAAGGGTGTTGACCTGCATGCGGAACTTGAACTTCTCTTTGAGCTCTTTACCGATGGCGGGAATGGTTCCGAAGGTTTCAGGAGCGCCTTCCAGCTCTTCATCGGTGGCGTAAACCGGAATGATGGTCGCGTGGGGGCAGACGTAAGAGCACTGGTTACACTGAATACAGTTCTCAGCGATCCACTCGGGCACCTCGATGGCAACACCACGCTTCTCGTACTGGCTGGTGGCCACGGGGAAAACACCGTCGGCTTCGAAGGCGCTGACGGGAAGGTCATCACCTTTCTGAGCGAGGATGGGCTTCATCACGTCGGCTACGAATTCAGGCACATCTTCTGCGGCCTTCTTCTCGAGCTCGGCCTCAGCCCACTCTTCGGGCACGGGCACTTCGATGAGGTTGTCCATGGCTTTGTCCACGGCCTCAACGTTCATGTTGACGATGTGATCGCCCTTCTTGCCGTAGGTCTTCTGGATGTCGGCCTTGAGGTAAGCGATGGCCTCGTCGATGGGAAGCACGTTGGCCAGCTTGAAGAAGGCAGTCTGCATAACCATGTTGATGCGGTTGCCAAGGCCTACTTCAGAGGCAATCTTCACAGCATCGATGGTGTAGAATTTAATCTGCTTTCGAGCCAGGCTGCGCTTAAGGCTGCCGGGGAGACGGGTGGCCATCTCATCTGCGGCCCAGGATGAGTTGAGAACAAATGTTCCGCCCTCTTTGATACCGTCCACCACATCATAAAGGGAGACGTAAGCGGGGACGTGGCAACCCACGTAGTCAGGGGCAGTCACAAGGTAGGTGGAGCGAATGGGGCTGTCACCGAAACGAAGGTGAGAAACCGTCACGCCGCCAGACTTCTTGGAGTCGTAAGAGAAGTAGCCCTGGGCATACTTTTCGGTGTTGTCACCGATGATCTTAATGGCACTCTTGTTGGCGCCAACAGTCCCGTCTGAGCCGAGACCCCAGAATTTGGCCTGAACGGTGCCTTCGGTTTCGGGGTGGATCTCGTCAACAACATCCAGAGAGGTGTAAGAGACGTCGTCCTTGATACCTACGGTGAAGTGGTTCTTGGGAGCGGTGGCCTTCATGTTGTCGAAGACAGCCTTCACCATAGAAGGGGTGAACTCCTTGGAACCGAGGCCGTAACGACCGGCGGTGATCTGGGGAGTCAGAACGTTGCTCTCCATGAAGGTGGTGCAAACGTCAAGGTAGAGGGGATCGCCGATGGCGCCGGGCTCTTTGGTACGGTCCAGAACGGTGATGCGATCGCAGGTGGCGGGCAGCACGTTGAGGAACGCTTCGGTGACGAAGGGTCGGTAGAGGCGAACCTTAACCAGACCAACACGCTCGCCCTGCTCCATCAGGTGGCAGATGCTCTCTTCGATGGTCTCACAGGCAGAACCCATGGCCACGATGACGCGCTCGGCTTCGGGATGTCCAACGTAGTCGAAGGGGCGGTAACGACGACCGGTGGCCTCGTACACCTTGTCCATGTACTCCACAACAGTGGCGGGAATCGCTTCGTAGTAGAGGTTGGCCGCTTCACGACCCTGGAAGTAGATGTCGGGGTTCTGGGCGGTACCACGCACTTCAGGGTGCTCGGGGTTCATGGCGTTGGCCTTGAACTCATTGACGGCGTCCATGTTCACCATCTCTTTAATGGCATCGTACTCCAGCACGTCAATTTTCTGAATTTCGTGGGAGGTACGGAAGCCATCGAAGAAGTGGAGGAAGGGCACGCGGCCTTCGATGGTGGCCAGGTGGGCTACCAGGGCCATGTCGTGGGCTTCCTGAACAGAGTTGGAGCAGAGCATGGCAAAACCGGTCTGACGGGTGGCCATGACATCCTGATGGTCGCCGAAGATGGAGAGGGCGTGTGCGGCGATGGCACGGGCGGTAACATGGAAGACGCAGGGGAGAAGCTCACCGGCGATCTTGTACATGTTGGGGATCATCAGGAGAAGGCCCTGGGAAGCGGTGAAGGTGCTGGTCAGGGCACCGGCAGCAATGGCACCGTGAACGGCACCGGCAGCGCCAGCTTCAGACTGCATCTCCTTCATGGTGAGAGTCTCACCAAATACGTTCTTCTTGCCTTCAGCAGCCCACACATCGGAAATTTCACCGATGGGGGTGGAGGGGGTGATCGGATAGATGGCCGCCACGTCACTTAAGGCATAGGCAACGTGCGCCGCTGCCGTGTTACCGTCAATCGTCTTTTTAAACTGTTTAATCGGATTCACAAGAAGACTCCCTTGTCTTTGTTTGTTCTCATGCTGCACCGTCACCCAACAGGGGACGGACGGATGCACTGCTTCATTATCAAAAACCCCACCCGTGTAACGCGAAATGAGGTGTGTTGCCTGAATCGACGCCGTCAAATGGCACGGGATGCGGGGCGATGAATGCCTGCGCAACCCAAGCCCGGCGCAAATAAACCGTTGCAATAACAGCTGATTGGCGAAATAGAGCTTTATGAGAAGTCGAAAACCACCCCCACGAAGTGGAATCTTTATACAAGGAAAGAAGGTGAAAAATGTTCTGGTGTTTAGGATTTTCAATCCGCAGGAGCGGTTTTCGACAACCCGGGAAACATACAAAAGTCGTGCCAAAATTTCAAGCAAACAAAGCTTACCTGCAGAAGTCCCGTGATCAAACACAAAAAAAGGCGGGTTAGGAGAAGAAAATATAGGTCATTATGAGGCGGTGTTAGCCCGGTACGAAGGTATATCTTGTGCCCGGCATAAAATGAGTGCCACCATGAGGTATGTACCGATTCATTCGACCATGGGCCCGAATTGGTCACGTTAAGGGGGGCTGTTAGTCACGCTGAACATCCGTTAGCGCGATACCCTTCGGTGCGCATCATGGACACCACCCTGAAAGTTGTGCACCCTGTGAACGAACAATCACCGAATGATCCACAGCCTTCTGGAACACGGGGCTTTCAGTGTTGAGGCCCCGCCCACCGGGCTGCAAGCCGATCCCACGGAAACGATCCCCATGTATAACCAATATGTTAATGATACATCCTCTATTTTTAACACCTTTCCGCCCGTGGGAAAAGTCCCATTTTGCGAACTTGCTGTATGAAAAAAAGGAGACGAGGGGAAAGGACGGCTGAGACAAGAAAAAACGGCCCCATATAATCACGGCATAACACCCGCAAACAGGTCTGAAAGCTGTCCTTGTTTCATGTCTGCTTTAAGGGCGGATGTCATTTGACCCGAAAAATAAGGGGCAAAGCGCTGCTGCTACCAGCTTTCGAGGTGCCGGAGGCTGCTTTTGGGAAGCGGAATCGTTACAAGGCGGGCTCCTTGTCTGATCCGGAGATGGATAAAAAAACCCGCCCCGATGACACCATATTCCTGTGGGAGGGGGCTATGGGATCAACACCGGGGCGGGTTGAGAACAGGTCACAGGTCATAGGCAAGAGCAGAGACCTGTTTGTTCAACTGTTTGAAAGTTGTCCCCCGGCTGGTCCGCCGGGGGAACAATCAGAACAGCACCTATTTTTTTTCTTCCAACAGCACCTCGGCCATGTGTTTCACGGTGAGGTTCATGCCGCGCTGTTCGGCGCCACCGCGGAGCTGAAGCACGCAACCGGGGCAATCGGTGACCAGGGTGGTGGCACCGGTGGCTTCGGCGTTGTCCAGCTTATGGGCCAGCATGTTCTTGGAGATCATGGGGAAATCCACCGAGAAGGAGCCGGAGAAGCCGCAGCAGACCTGGCATTCGTTGGACTCTTTGTAGTTCACGCCCGCCTTCTCAAGAAGGGCCATGGGAGCCTCGGTCACTTCCAGCCCGCGCACCAGATGGCAGGGGTAGTGATACGTCACCTTGCGGCCCAGATTCATGAAGTCCTCGTCCTTGACCTTCACCACATCGTTCATAAAGGAGCTGAAGTCGATGAGCTTATCGGAAAAGGCCTGCACATTTTTGGGCACCTCGCCGTTTTTGGTGAGAAGCTTCGGAAAGTTCTCCTTGATGTGGGAGCCGCAGGAGGCGCACAGGGTGACGATGTAGTCGTAATTGCCGGCACTGAACGCCTTCACGTTCTGTCCGGCGATGTCCTTGGCTGTGTCCATCTGGGCCATCATCATGGTGGGAAGGCCGCAGCAGCTCTGGTCCATGGGGTAATCCACGGCGATGTTGAACTTCTCGCAGAGTTTGGCAAAGGCCTTGCCCTGCTCAGGGTAGATGAAGTCCGTGGCGCACCCGCCGAAGAGGGCCACCTTGAGCTTGGGGTTCTTGACCTTCGGCTTCACCTGTTTCCAGTCGTCACGCAGGGAACGATCAGCAATGGCCGGGAGTCGACGGAAGTTGTGATCCCCCATGAGGAAATTGGGCAGATGCCGGACATAGGGCCCGTCGGTGGCCGGTCCCTGCATCTTTGAGGCAGCCTTCATGGTTGTGTGAAACAGGCGCCGGTTTTTCAAGAGAAGGGAGGTCAACCGCGTCTTCAAGGGCTTGCCGCCATCCTCTTCCTGGACCTGTGCGTAGACGTTCTTGATCAGGTAGGGCAAGTCGATCTT
>Ga0070728_10003296_pt1 | contig 18001 bp, 18 predicted proteins | sample tdDd471_FD_66723 | JGI IMG/M metagenome (GOLD analysis project Ga0070728, IMG submission 66723) | Marine sediment microbial communities from the Atlantic coast under amendment with organic carbon and nitrate - tdDd47.1 | ecosystem: Environmental > Aquatic > Marine > Coastal > Sediment | place... | reverse complement strand
ATTCAACATATGGCAAATGTAAATGTGCAACTCTAGATATCGGCAGTCGTGAAGGTGTAATACCTCGTGCACTCAAAAAAGACGGCCATACCGCCAATCTCATTGAGCCCACAAAGGCTTTAGTCAATGTCCTCAAAGAAATTTGTGGAATTGAGGCAAAGTGTGCATTGTTTGAGAAGGGTGCTTATCCAGATGAAAGTTTTGATCTAATTTCTGCAATGGAAGTAGTCCATCGGGTGGATCATCCCTTAGATTTTACGATTGCAGCATTTGAGCAGCTTAAGCCCAATGGGTTGTTGATGCTCGGCCTAAACAATATCTACGACTTAGGCCTAAACTATCTAACCCAGCAGCATCGGATTATTTTTTCGCCTTATACGGCAGAAATTCTTCTCAGAAAATCCGGTTTCGAGGTGCTCGAGATGAGGGCAGTTCCAGGAACGACGCGAATTATGGTGATGGCCAGGAAGAAGGAAGGCGTTACGCCTCCCCCATTTAAAAAATTCGATTCCCTATTCCGCTTGAAAACGTTTCTTTTGCGTGCTGAGTTTGGCAGGACCCTAAAAGAAGGTCCCCGGCATGAATTTATTGATGCAATCGCATTCAGATTGCTCATGCTGCTTGGCCGTTAAAATCGTGGCTCTATTTAAACCATGTCCGTCATAAATCTTCCCTTACGAGGATTATAATAATTACGGTGCGCATATTTAACTTTCTGCCGTCTGACAGTCTCAGCCTCATCAAGTCTCTTAGGGTGGACTACTCCTGAGACCTATTTTTCTCTCAATGTCGATGTCATTGCCATCGTCAGAAACCTAGCGCAAGTTTGAAAACTCTTCATCAATTGGACAGCGGTTAATCTGTGTATTATCAGTGACGGTGAGAAGCTTTTACTGAAATCTTGTCAATCGGGGCAAACGAAATACAAAAACTCGAATATTTCAAAGGTATTTCTGGCCTGACCCTATTGATCAAAACCGTGGATTGGTTTTTAACCGACTGTGAAAATCCCCTCCTTAGGCAATTTCCTCCAAGACAAAATGGTGTTCTTAGATGATAGGGGTTGTTTATCGGGAGTTGTTTTGTTTTTATGCCGCATTTCATGAAGATGCAGTTTTGTTAATTAAAGTGCGTGACGGTGTTGTCACAATGATCATGAGGAACACATGAAAGTTTATATTGCAGGCGTCGATGGATACCTGGGATGGGCGCTGGCTCAGCATCTCGTTTCCCGAGGCCATGATGTTGCAGGTATCGACAACTACATGCGCCGGGATTGGGTTGCGGAAATGGGCTCACAGTCGGCCACGCCCATCTTAAAAATGACAGAACGGCTGGAGGCTTTCCGAGAAATTCACGGAACCAATCTACAGTTCCAACGCGCTGACCTCTGCGATTACGATACTGTGCTGAACGCACTGAAACATTTCCAACCTGATTGCATCGTACATTTGGCCGAAATGCCGTCGGCCCCATACTCAATGATTGATGTAAATCATGCCGTATTCACCCACCAAAACAATTTGGTTGGCACACTCAATGTTCTCTATGCTATGCGCGAAGCTTGTCCAGATGCCCATCTCCTAAAATTGGGTACCATGGGTGAATACGGCACCCCAAACATGGATATTCCTGAAGGATTTTTTGAGGTCGAATTTAGGGGCAAAAAGGACACTCTGCCTTTCCCCCGCCAGCCATTCAGCATGTACCACCTAACTAAAGTGCACGACAGTAACAATATCATGTTTGCCTGCCGGAATTGGGGCATAAGCTCCACCGACATTATGCAGGGGGTCGTCTTCGGTACTCGGCTAGATGCAATGGGCGATGATGAACGACTTTTAACCCGCTTTGACTTTGACCAGGCTTTTGGCACCGCGATCAACCGTTTCTGCTCACAGGCGGCAATTGGTCTTCCAATCACGCCTTACGGGAAAGGCGGTCAGCGCAGAGGCTTCCTCCCGTTGCGCGATTCTATCCAATGTTTCACGCTGGCGATGGAAAACCCACCTAAAAAAGGCGAGTATCGGGTTTTCAATCAGTTCGAAGAGACCTACCATATCTACGACTTGGCCAATAAGGTCCAGAAAGTCGCTCAGTCCATGGGGCTTGATGCGGAAATCACACATCTCGAAAACCCCCGCCACGAATCCGAGCAGCACTACTTCAATCCAGATCATCAGAAGCTGCTTGATCTTGGCTATGAGCCAACACGGGATATGGAAGCCGAAATTGAGGCAACCCTAAAAGACCTATTGAAATACCAAAACCGGATCGAAGCCCGCAAAGAAGCGCTCATTCCCGACATTCGCTGGGATGGTAAACGCCAGAAATCCAGCTATATTAAGTCCAATGACTAATGACGACAAACTTCTAATTGTGGGGGGGTGTGGCTTCATAGGCACAAACCTCATCACCCTGCTCAACCGTAGTGGCTTCCACAACATAACGGTTTTCGATAATGAAAGCGTCGGCAAGCGTGAATACCTTGCTGATTTGAAGGTTTCTCGCTTTATTCACGGTGATGTCCGTAACCGTAAAGCTGTTAATGCTGCGATCAAAGGCCATCATGCCGTCATTCTTCTGGCCGCCCAAACGAACGTCATAAAATCCATTGAGGATCCAGCACACGACTTTGACATAAATATTCAAGGTGGATTGAATCTGCTTCAAGCATCGGCCAAAAATAAAATAGACCGTTTTGTCTTTGCATCATCCGCCGCTCCTGTCGGCATGCAGCCTCCCCCGATGCGCGAGGACCTTGCGCCCTGTCCTGCGTCTCCTTATGGGGCAAGCAAACTCGCCATGGAGGGTTATTGTTCCGCCTTCTATCATTCCTACGGCTTAAAAACAATCGCCCTAAGATTCTCAAACTGTTACGGTCCCGGCTCGAAGAACAAGTCATCAGTTGTCGCCCATTTCATGAAAAAGGTATTGGATAGAGAACCGCTTGTTGTTTACGGAGATGGCGAACAGACTAGGGACTTTGTGTACGTTGATGATCTTTGCGAGGCAATTAGACTTGCTCTTGGTTCGCCGATCAAGAATCAGCCAGAAGAAAAAACCTTTGGGCAGGTTTATCAGATTGCAACAGGCGTAGAGACCCCCTTAAAAACTCTGAATGCTTTATTAACCGACCTAGTAACCTCGACTTCGGATATGACAGTCGATATTCGGTACGAGGCGGCACGGGCTGGTGAAATCATTCGAAACTATGCAGACCCTTCACGATTTAAATCTGTATTTGGCTTCGACCCCCAAGTATCACTTGCTGACGGCATGGAGCGAACTTGGAATTACTTCAGAAACACTCCCTAAGTGCCTCAGTAGATTTTCTAAGTGACTATCCAAAACAAGCGTAAACTCTTTTTACAACTAAGAGCATCTAATGTTTGACAACAAATCAGTCCTGATAACAGGTGGAACGGGGTCATTTGGCAAACACTTCGTGCAAACACTCCTGAAAGACCACAATCCTCGTAGAGTAATTGTCTATTCCAGAGATGAGCTTAAGCAGTATGAGATGCAGCAAGAGTTCGGTTCTTGGAAAATGCGTTATTTTTTAGGCGATGTTCGAGATATGGATCGGTTGACTCAGGCAATGCAAGACGTCCAATGCGTCGTCCATGCAGCTGCTATGAAACAGGTGCCCGCATCCGAAGAAAATCCAACCGAGTGTATCAAAACCAATATTCATGGTGCCGAAAATATTATCAGTGCAGCACTCACGGCCGATGTTGAAAGGGTTATCGCCCTTTCAACTGATAAGGCTGTAAGCCCTGCAAACCTCTACGGCGCAACGAAGCTCGCATCAGACAAACTGTTTGTTGCCGCGAATAACTTGGTCGGTCGACGTAAAACGCGCTTTTCCGTTGTTAGGTACGGCAATGTATCTGGTTCCAGAGGCTCCGTTGTCCCTTTGTTTAGAAAATTGGTTAAGGAAAAAGCCCAATCATTACCTATTACGGACAACCGAATGACCCGCTTCTGGATTACCTTGGAAGAGGGTGTCGACTTCGTCATTCAGAGCTTCATGCGCATGCAGGGTGGAGAAGTTTTCATCCCCAAAATTCCGTCGCTGCGGATTACCGACCTTGCAGAAGCTATAGCTCCAGGGATACCGCAAAAAATCATAGGAATTCGACCGGGCGAAAAATTACACGAATTATTGTGCGGTTCAGATGATGCACTTCGAACGGTAGAGTTCAAAAATCACTTTGTTATTATGCCTTTTGAACTGAATTCACCAACATCCTTTGACACCAAGAGTATTGACTATAAGAGCGACCCTACAGGCGAAACTGGTAAGCTGGTCAATGAAGGATTTTCCTATAGCTCCGAAACAAATCCTGACTTTATGAGTATTAAACAAATTCAGTCACTTCTCAAAACATGAGGCCGATCCCATATGCGAAGCAGTTGATTGATACCGATGACGTTCAGGCTGTTACCGACGCGCTGCAAAGTGATTGGCTGACACAAGGCCCGGCTGTTGGTCAGTTTGAGAGTCAATTAGCGGCATATTGCGACGCACGCCACGGAGTTGCCGTTAACAGTGGCACGGCGGCTCTGCATATTAGTGCGCTAGCGCTTGGCCTTGGTCCTGGGAAAATTCTATGGACCTCTCCCAATAGTTTTGTCAGTTCAGCAAATTGCGGCCTCTTCTGCGGAGCAACAATTGACTTCATTGATATTGATTATGATACAGGCAATATCGATATCCAGACGCTTGAAGAAAAGCTCTTGGCATCTGAAAAGAATGGCTCTCTGCCGGATGTTATCATTCCCGTTCATTTTGCTGGCCAATCCTGTGACATGGCACGGTTTGGTGAGCTGAAAGCACGATACGGCTTCTCAATTATTGAAGATGCCTGCCACGCCCTTGGAGGGAGTTATCGGGGAACTCCCATAGGAAACTGCGCTTTCTCCGATATAACCGTTTTCAGTTTTCATGCCGTGAAAAGCCTGACAACCGGTGAAGGTGGGATGGCGGTCACCAATTCCGATATGCTTTGCGAAAAGCTCCGGCAATTCGGTAGTCATGGGATTACCCGCACAGAAAACCACTTCCACGCAGAATCTCATGGACCATGGTATTATGAGCAAATTGACCTTGGATATAATTACCGGATGACCGATATCCAAGCGGCTTTAGGAAGTAGCCAACTTCGTAAACTTGATGTCTTCATTTCAAATCGTCAGATACTGGCAGAACGTTATGTAAAGGCTATTCAAGATAGCCGGTTGCCGTTGACCCCCCTATCAAATGATTCTGATAGTTTGTCTGCGCACCACCTGTTTGTCGTCAGACTGAACGAAAGGGAAAGTTCGCTTAGCCGGGCACAGCTATTTCAAAAGCTGCGCGAGAAAAATATCTTAACCCAAGTTCACTACATCCCGATCCATACCCAGCCCTATTACAAAGAGCGTGGGTTTGATTGGGGGGATTTTCCCAACGCCGAAAAACACTATCTCCGCTCACTCAGCTTGCCTTTGTTTGTTTCTTTGTCGGAGAACGAACAAAGCTATGTGATTGACGCCTTATGCCAGTTGCTAAAATAGACCGACTCAAAAAGCTCGGTTTAGGAACCGTCCAATGGGGAATGGACTACGGAAGCATCACCAATGCACGCCAAACTCCTCAGTCCGTTGTGCGCGGCATTTTAAATCATGCGAATAAATCGGGAATTTCCATTCTCGATACGGCACCGCTATACGGCGACGCGGAAATCGTGGTTGGTCGTAATATATTGCCAGACAGCTCATTTCGTATTGTCACGAAAACACCTGGCTTTGGCGAAAAGCCCAATCCTGCCATTGCTCGCGAAACCTTGCTTCGCTCCCTGGATCGTTTGCGAATTCCCCACATTTATGGCCTGATAGTCCACCACTGCAAAGATTTACTGACCGAGGACGGTGACAAGCTTTGGGATTCACTAGTAAATCTTAGAAATGAAGGCTTGGTTAAGAAAATCGGTGTTTCGGCCTATACCCCGGATCAAATCAATGTCGTTGCTGATCGCTACGCCATCGATTTAGTTCAAGCGCCCCTGAGCATCATTGACCAACGGCTTGTTACAACAGGCACCCTAGATCGCCTCAAGAGAGAAGGCATTGAATTCCATGCCCGATCCATTTTTCTACAAGGCTTGCTTCTGACCGACCCTAACAGCCTCTCAGAATACTTCGCCCCCTTTTTGGATCACCTGAAAGCCTATTGGGATAATTTAAGCAAATTAGATATCAGTCCCCTTCAGGCCGCCCTCGCCTATCCTTTGACCCTCCGCAATGTCGATACGGTCCTTTGTGGAGTAAATAGTTTAGAACAGTTGAAAGACATAGTTTCCGCAGCCAGCATCGACCTAGACATATCAAGCATTTCTGGCTTCAGTTATGATGACCCTTATTTACTCAACCCATCCCTATGGCAAATCAAATGAACAAAATTGTCCTGGGAAAAATGAAATCAGAAACATTGATCCCAAACTTCACCTCGCCGAACAATCCCCATTAGAAATAAGACTGGGCTAACTTCCATGAAAGTTCTCCTTATATCCTCCCCGGCAAGAACCTACGCGCCAAATCTAGATATGCCGACGGGCATTATGTGGCTTGCCGCGTGGCTGGAAAAACACGGATATCAAGTTGAGATTTTGGACGGAGCACGGTTGCGCGAAGCCCCCGAAAAACTCGCTGAACGCGCCAGACAGGCACAGGCCGATTTGATCGGCATAAGTGGGATTATTACATCATACGCCTACATAATTTCGTTATCTCACGCCCTTAAGAAGAATATGCCAGAAACCCCAATTGTGCTTGGGGCTCAAGTGGTCATCAATAATTTAATCAACTGCTTCAAGCATATGGCAATTGATTACGCGATATCCGGATACGGTGAAATTCCGCTACTCAAGCTTGTGCGATTTTTAGAAGGTGATGGTTCGCTCAATGAAATACCAGGCCTCACCTACCGCGATGGTCGCCACATCGTTTCTGTTCCAGGTAGGGAATACGTCAAGGATGTCAATGAGCTGCCTATTCCCGCGTACCACCATATCGATATGGAGTACTACATTTCGGTCAATGGCCCAACTGAGGTGTTTGACAAGTATCGACGGGTCACAGGGAAGACCGCCCCCGAATGGCGCATGGCTAAAATCAAAGGTACGCTAGGCTGCACGGACCGCTGTTCCTTCTGTGTTCATGAACAGGAATTCGTCGGCCTAAAACGGTTTTCCATCGACTACCTGAGAAAACACATTCGTCATTTGCGGGAAAGATACAACATCAATGTCCTAAATATTGGGGAAGAAATGTTCATTACCACGCTAAAGAACATCAAGCCGTTCAACGAACTGATGGTAAATGAATTTCCTGAAATATTTTGGACCGGAAACACAAGAGCCAATCACGTCACGAAAAATATTATCCAAGAACTTGAAAAAGGAAATTGCTATCAAGTCGCCTGGGGCTTTGAATCCGGCAGTCAAAGAATGCTCGATTTGATGCAAAAGCGTATCAGCCGAGAACAGAATATTGATGCATTTGTGAATGCTGATCGGTCAAGCATTGGTTGTTCTATGACTTTTATGGTCGGTAATGTTGGAGAAACAGATTCCACCATGAAAGAAACCGTTGCAGCAATTCGTGAATCTAAAATGCCGAAAGGCGGCGTTTTCTTTGCCCAGCCTTATCCAGGCGGCCGCACATGGGATTGGGCTGTTGAAAAAGGCCTCATCGAGGATACACACGCCTACTTACTGAAGGCTGCGGACAAAGATGCAAGCAATTTTGTGATCAATATGACCCCCTATCCAAAATGGGTGCTCAGTTTCTGGCAACGCCAGTTGTTTGCAGCATTCCAGCGGAACGCTCTTCCTTTACTTCGACGAAACCTGAGCCTTTGCGAAACCCCTGGAGAACGGAAGGCGCTTATAAAAGAGACTATTATCTCAACTATCCGGGGATGGCTGCCCCACAAGATTCCTTTCTTCCTTCACCACTTGGTAACCAAAATTTATTGCGGTGTTTTTGATTTAAGGGCGCGCTTCTTCCCCACTGACCGAGATCGGCAATACGCCTTTGAGATTGATTCAAAGAACGCCATATGCCCGTCTCAATTGCTTGTCTCCCGCCCCCAGAGATACTTGGCTCCCGATCAGCTTAGGGAGGTTCTTTCCTCAGGAGTTAACCGAGCCTCACTTGACAGTAAAGAGAATCCGTTTATCGATGGCGTACATGCTCGACTGGTCTTTGGGGAAGAAAAGGTCAACCAGCCCTCGGGCGAATAGGTATTTTCAAACCACAAACGGATCCTATGCAACGTGTCTTCTAACGCATTCGTCATTATTCAGGCAAGGATGGGGTCCAGCCGGTTTCCCGGGAAAACTCTTGCTGAAATTGATGGAAAGCCGACGATCTGGCATCTTTTTAATCAGCTTTCCGGGTGCCAAACAGTCACAAACAACATTCTAGCAACAACGAACAACACGGCAGATGACTCCTTAGCCGCTTACGCTGAGCAGCAGGAGTGGAAAGTTTTTCGCGGCAGCGAGGATGATGTACTTGGGCGATATTATAAGGCTGCACGATCATTTGGCGCCGATGAGAATACTGCTATCGTGAGAGTAACCGGCGACGATATCTGGCCCGATCCCAAAGTAGTAGATAGCCTGGTATTATTTTACCGCGCCTTGGGTGGAAAAGTTGACGTTGTATGCACTGAACGATCAGATAAATTTCCCTACGGCACCGGCCTGGAGCTTTTTTCATTCAAAGCACTCGCCATTGCTTATCAAGACGCAAAACAGCCCAGGGAACGCGAACACGTTTCACCCTACATCATCTCAAACCCAGATAAATTTCCGCAGTTACAAATTTGTCCAAGCCAACCATTTGATGGATTTCCGCTCTCGATCGACACAAAAGAAGACTTGGAATGCAACCGGAAACTCTACCTTACTTTAACCAAAAATCTGAAATTCTCAGCCCCATTCTCGCTCAGTGAAGTTCTAGAAGGTTGCCAGCGTCTTAAGTGCAAAAATGACTGAAAACTTCCTTGTTATTGGTTGTGGCTCCATGGGTCGGCGTCGCATCAGGCATGCTCAGAAACATCGCGCCGCTACGGTATATGGCTTTGATATTCGTGAGGACCGAGTACGTGAGGTTGAAGAACAGCTTTCCGTAACCCCTGTTGAGTCTATCGATGCCTTGGACATGTCAAACTTTTCCGGGCTGTTCATTTGCGTTCCTCCAGGTAGCCACGAAGACTACATCAATATAGCAATTTCTAATGGCACCCCCTTTATGGTGGAGCAGCCTATTACGCATGTTCTTAATAACATTAAAACTCTTTATAGTAGGGTGAAGGACAATGGAATCATCTGCCATGTCTCATGTAACCAACGCTTCTCACCACGAGTTCAAGCGATTAAGCGCGTCCTCAACGATGGTCGCATTGGGAAAGTATTGACCGGCATTGTTGATCTCGGCGAATGGCTTCCAGATTGGCACCCTTATGAACCCTATACAGACTACTATCCATCGAAAATATCGATGGGAGGGGGGCTCGATTCGATCTGTGATATCGACTGGTTGCGCTATCTTTTTGGCGATATTCAGCGCGCCAAACACATGTCGAGCAAAAAATCTGATCTCAAAATTGATACATACGACATCGTTCAACAGATTTTTGATTTTAAGGATGGGCCACAAATTGTATTGCATACAGACATGTTGCAAAGACCATTTATGCGACGCAGTCTTTTCTCCTGTTCGAATGGCGCAATTATCCACAATCATCCGGAACACAAGCTGAAGGTCTATATTGCTTCTGACGACAAATGGTTTGAGGAGCCGTTTCAAGGCAATTTATCCGCCGACTCGCCAATGCAAGGAAAGCCTCAACATGGTTTTGCCGAACCAATGTATGAGGCCGATAGCACGGCTTTTTTTACCCGTATCGATCAGGTCGACAAGTCCTTGGATAGCCTTGAAAATGGCCTAGAGAATTTGAAAATTTGTTGGCCACTTGTATTTGGTGAAGACGAGTGAACGAAACAACAATGAAGCCAAACCGCTACTCAAAATCACAAGCATTGTTGGCGAGAGCCTTAAAAACGATTCCGCTAGGCAGCCAAACGTTCTCAAAAAGTTTTCTTGGATACCCACAAGGATATGCCCCTCATTTTCTTACCCATGGGGATGGAGCGCTTGTTTGGGATATCGATGGCAACCAGTATATCGACTATGTGAATGGTTTACTGCCCATTATCCTTGGTTATAACGATCCTCATGTCACTTCAGCTGTCCAAAAGCAATTAGTTAAGGGCGTCTCATTCTCACTGGGAACTGAAGCTGAGATAATATTGTCCGAGAAGCTCGTTGAGCTAATTCCTTGTGCCGAAAGTGTACGCTTTGGAAAGAACGGTTCTGACGCAACCTCGGGAGCTATTCGCATTGCCCGTGCCTACACAGGTCGGGATCATGTCATCGCGTGTGGATACCACGGATGGCAGGATTGGTATATCGGCTCTACGGCGCGAAATAAGGGTGTCCCGAATGCGGTACGAGACCTAACCCATACATTTCAATACAATGACCTCTCTTCCCTTGATTCAGAACTACGGAAGAATGAAGGCAACGTCGCCTGCGTTATCCTTGAGCCTATGACCTCCGTTCTTCCAAACCCCGGTTTTCTGGAAAGCGTAAAGGAACTAGCGCATCAACATGGTGCGCTCTTGATCTTTGATGAAATCATCACTGGATTCAGATTTGATATCAGTGGTGCACAAAACATTTTCAGAGTCACACCAGACTTAGCGACATTCGGGAAAAGCATGGGTAACGGCTTTCCAATCTCCGCCATTGTGGGTCGAGCTGAAATTATGCGCCAAATGGAAGAAATTTTCTTCTCATTTACCGCTGGTGGTGAAGCTCTTTCTATTGTTGCAGCCCTTGCAACCATTGAAAAGTTGGTCAGCCATTCTGTACCGGAGAAACTTGCGCAAACAGGTGAAAATCTGCGTTCTAGTGTGAATAAACTCATCACCAAACATAAGTTAACCGATATCGTTTCGTTAAATGGTCACCCAAGCTGGCTTCTTATCCAACTGAAAGAAACCAATGGCATAAATAGCTGGCAGCTAAAGACTCTTTTTATGCAAGAAATGTTAGCCCGCGGCATTTTGGTTCAAGGGGGGCACAATATATCATTTTCTCATTCAAGTGATCTGATAGAACAAACTGTAATCGCCTATGATGAAGTACTGCCGATTTTGGCAGACTGCGTTTTCAACGATGCGCTTAGCAAATATCTCCTCGCACCAACGATGGATCCAATTTTTAAAGTTCGCACGTAGTTTATGACATTACACGCTGTCATACGGTCCGACGCCTCTTCTGACATTGGGTGTGGCCACATTATGCGTTGCATAACATTAGCAATTGAACTCCAGCAACTCGGCTGGAATTGCGTTTTCGCTTGTGCACCGAAAGAATTCCACATACCCGAAGCCCTATTAGGAGGCCGTTTCCCTTGCTTTAAACTTAGTGGAAACCTCACTATCGATACGGCTCTATTGGCAAATCTGCCTTCTCACACTGCCGATCTTCTTATCGTTGATCATTATGACTGGACGGCCGATCATGAGGCCGCATGCTACTCTTGGGCGAAGAACATTTTAGCCATTGATGACTTAGCAAATCGTACGCATAGCGCTGACATTCTTCTTGATCAAACCTTTGGACGAACCCAGGCAGACTATGCCGATTTGGTCAAGCATAGCACAAAACTTCTTCTAGGCTCAGAATACGCCTTACTAAGGAACGAGTTCAGGGAGCTTAGGGCAACGGCCCTCAAGCGCCGCAAACAATTTAATGGTGTAAAAAGAGTGCTCGTCAATTTTGGTGGTGCAGACCGCCACAATATGACTAGTTTAGCCCTTGAAGCTATAAAAGTAAGTGGCCTCAATATCCATGTGGACGTTATAATTGGGCAAGCAGCCCAAAATGTTAAATCCGTTAAGCAAGAGCTAAAGAGCCTTCCACAAACCACTTCGTTACACGTCGCCACTCATGATATGGGGAAATTAATGGCCCAGGCCGACATTGCAATAGGCGCAAACGGCACAACCTCGTGGGAAAGATGTTGTTTAGGCTTGCCAAGCCTTACCATTTGCACCGCCGAAAACCAAAGAAAGATATCCAATCAACTATCTATGGCCGGAGCTGCAATTGTTATGGGTGAGGTGGGAAACATTGACCGAAATATAATTGCCAACCACCTTGAATGGCTGCTCCACAACCCAGAAAAACTAAGCGAAATGAGCCGCTCTGCCGCCTTAATATGTGATGGCAACGGAGCCCGAAGAATTGCTGAGGAAATAGCCCGTGAATCAGCCCGCTAACTGGTGGAAAAAGCCCCGGAAGATAAGCGTCATTGTCGATAATGACAGCTGGATTCTGCCGTATGCACATCAGTTGATTGATCAGATCATATCTTCAGGCGACGAGGCTCAGTTCTTTTCCAAATATGACGATTTACCAGAAGGTGACATTGCTTTCCTTTTGGGGTGCATAAAAATTGCAAAACCGGAAACCTTAAAAAAGCACAAAATAAATCTCGTTGTTCACGAGAGTGACTTGCCAAAAGGACGTGGCTTTTCTCCGCTGACATGGCAAATTTTAGAAGGCAAAAATAAAATTCCAATTTGCTTAATTGAGGCCATGGAAGAGGTGGATAGCGGGAAAGTTTTTTTACGGGACACGATAACATTCCAAGGGCATGAACTGCTAAATGAGCTTAGAAATGCCCAAGGAGAAAAAACTATTTCGATGTGCCTACAGTTCCTCGATTTTAGCGAGAGCCCTATTGGCGAAGAACAATATGGAGAACCATCCACCTATTTCCGACGTCGACCTGAAAATAGCCTGTTGGACGTAAATCTCACCCTCGCCCAACAGTTTAACCTCCTACGAGTGGTTGATAATCAACGTTATCCAGCTTTTTTTGAATACAAGGGCCACCGATATAAGTTGACTATCGAGAAAGATATCAGTGATAAAGTTTAGGATTTTCTATCGTGCCAAACTGCAATAGACCGTCTCTGGATTTACCAATTCGTACGGCCAAGCCAAGGCAGTCTGGACTGACCTGCTTAGTCGATAACGGAATTGGGCTACGGGAAATCGACGATAAACTTCAGGCTCACGGTGAGTTTGTGGATGTCATTAAATTAGGCTGGGCGTCAGCCTATTTAACTCCGCAACTTCAGAAAAAAATACGCCTTTTCCGCGAATATGGCATTGAGACTTGCCTCGGCGGTATGATGTTCGAGATATGTCACCTACAAAATAAAATCGATAGTTACATTGCTTGGCTCAACGATTTAAATTTGAAGTTGGTGGAAATTTCTAATGGCTCATTACCTATTCCAGAAAGTGAAAAAGTCCGGATGATTGAAATGTTTTCATCAAAGGGCTTCACCGTTCTCTCTGAAGTAGGCAGCAAAGATATTAATGAAAACATTCCCCCCGAGACATGGGTAAGCTGCATTAAGGACGATCAGGCTGCAGGGGCGTGGAAAGTAATCACCGAAGGCCGCGCCGATGCTTCGGCAGGCATTTACAATGCAGATGGCAGCCCAAAGATGGACATTATTGATCATATCATCGACAGCGGGCTAAATCTTGACGATCTTATTTTTGAAGCTCCTCATAAAAGACAGATGTGCCATTTTATTAAGGCCGTTGGCGAAAATGTGAACCTCGGAAATATTCCTCCCAGTGAAATTCTTAATCTCGAAACACTTAGGCTCGGATTAAGGGGAGATACCGTTCAACATTTCCATCTGCCGGCAAACCCGCTGGACGGGACCGACTAATGTCTAAAAAATCACTTAATTTTCTTCTGACATGCGGTGGGGGGCCCGGGACACTGCAATGGCTGGCCGCCGTGAAAGAAAGTAAACTATGGGCAGGGCGCGTCATTCTTGTCGACATAAACGCAGCATCCGGAAATCTGTTTCTCCCGGAAGTCGATCAACGCTTGACCATTCCGTCCTGCAGCAACAAAACCTTTATCCCATCAATTTGTAAAATCATTCAGGAAGAAGAGATCGCATATCTCTATTCAGGCCTTGACGAAGAAATTCCCGTTTTGGCCGCCCATGCCGACGAAATCGCTCACGCCGGCGCTAAAACCTTCATGCCGGACCTTAATGGGCTAGACCTCGCATGGGATAAGTGGAAAATGTTCAAGGCTTTGCACGGCAAAGTAAACACCCCGATGACTTGGATACTTGAGCCCAATAACTTGAAAGAACCATACGATTCTCTTCATGGGCGGTTGCTTATCAAGAAGGCCATTGGACGCGGAGGGCGTGACATCCTGTTCCCCTGCGATCAGGACGAATACATATTCTATGCTTCGCGCTTGGCAGCACAAAACAAAGACCAGGTAGAGAAATACCTTGCCCAGCAATTAATACAGGGGTCCGAATTCAATGTCTCAACACTGCATGACGCCCATGGCAACCTCGTTTATAGCGTAAGCCGCAGAAAGTTCGAAAGCCGGCAAATAAAAAGCACCACAGTGGCAGCGGTTATAGAAAAAAATGATGACGTAATTTCAACGGCGCTTTCTGCTCTTCATAACCTCGGCCTGGAAAAGGGTTTTAACAATGTTGAACTCATTGTTTCAGAGCAGGACGGCAAGCCCTATGTTATTGAGGTAAACGGTGGCAGAACGGCTGCTCAGGACATGAACTTGTTGGCATCTGGAATCAACACGGCCGAATTGCTCGTAACACTGGCTAATGGCGAAAGTGTTGACCCCATCCCCCACCCACTAGATGGAACCGCCATTCTGAAGATTAGAAAAGACGTCGTCGTCCAATTGTCCGACATCGAAAACGTCAAAGCATACTCATAAGGGAATCTGTTTTGCCAGTTGCCAGCACTTTGCAAGACGTTGATAAATTAGGAAAAATCGTCGTCATTCTAGATGTTTTTAGGTCTTCCAATACAATACTAGCACTCTTGCAAGCTGGGGCGGAATGTGTCGTTCCTGTTCTTGAAATAGATATAGCTATGTCATTGAAAAAAAAGCATCCAGAATGGGTGGCCTTAGGCGAACGCGGTGGCATAAAACTTGATGGTTTTGATGGGGATAACTCACCTTCCTTCACCCCAGAGACCATAGTAGGAAAAACCGTAGTTCTCACAACTTCTGGCGGGACTCGCTGTATCAATGCCTGCTCTCAAGATCAACAAGCCATCATCGGAAGCTTTGCGAATATTTCTGCTATAATCAACACGGTCAGGAACTATCCTCCTTCTACAATATCCTTTTGGGCGGTTGGTGTGGCGGGCACAAAATCAGCGGTAGAAGATGAAGAATGCGCCCGCGAAATGGAAAACCGATTGCTTGGCCTGCCCTACGACCCATCGGCAACAGACCGAGCGATCCGCAATGGCCCTGGAGCTGAGCAGTTGCGTCAACAGAACAAACTAGACGACCTTGAATACTGTTGTAGCAGGGACATAACTACCCTCGTACCGAAACTCCGCAAGCTTCCAAACAAATTGGTTGGTTTCACATGCTAAGATTTTCTAACGACCGCGTTCTCATTATTGCCGAAATAGGGTCGAACCATAATGGTAGTCTAGAAACTGCGTTTGAACTGATCGACATGGCTGCTGAATGTTCCGCCGATATTGTTAAGTTCCAAGGATTTCTTGTCGATGAGCTTCTGGACAGAAATGATCCGAACTATGAACGCCTAAAAAAATTGGAAGTCCCTAGGGACTGGTATGGTCGTCTTATCGAGCATTGTCACAAAAAGAACGTCCATTTTCTTTCAACTGCAACAAACTTCACGACCCTCGGCTGGATGGAAGAATACGGGGCTGAAGGATATAAAGTTGCATCGTGCAACATCACCCATACTCCTCTTATCGAACGCCTCATTGAAATAGGAAAACCCTTAATTGTCTCGACTGGAATGGCGCACTTGGATGAAGTCAAAAGTCTGGCCGATCAATTCAAAACAAAAGGGGATTTTGATTATGCATTCCTTCATTGCATTGCCAAATATCCCTGCCCACCAGAAGAGATGCGCCTTCTCAACATTCCAAGTCTTATAGAACGGCTGAAATGTATGATTGGCCTCTCAGACCATTCGCCCAGCACCCACATTCCCATTGCTGCCGTCGGGCTTGGAGCACGGATTGTTGAAAAGCATGTGTCCCTCGACAAAACAGGGATTGGCATGGATCACGAGGTGGCCATCCTGCCTGATGTCTTTCGGGAGATGTGTTACGGCATTCGCGAAGTCGAGGGCTCACTGGTCAAAGATTTTACTCCTGATTTAGAGGTAATCCATACCATGCGGCGTTCGGTGCATTTTGCACGCGACCTAAAAGCTGGGGCCACTATTTCCGATAACGACCTAAAAATCGTGCGTCCTGAAAATGGTCTACCCCCAAAAGATTTTCATCGCCTGATCGGTGCAAAATTGAAATCTGACGTGAAGTCCGATCAAGCTGTATCACTAGATATCGTAACACTCTAAAAGAGCGCATCATGAAGAAGGTTCTAGTTGTAGCGGCCCATCCAGATGATGAAATTCTTGGGTGTGGGGGGGTTATTGCTCACCATACTAAAAATGGTGACGAAGTACACGTTGTGATTGCTGCAGAAGGCGCAATGTCAAGAAACAACGGCAATAGAGAATATGTTGATCAGTTACGACAATGCGCACAACAGGCCGGTAACATCTTGGGTGTGAAAAATACTCGCTTCCTAGGCTTACCCGACAATCAACTTGATGGCCTCCTATTGCTTGATCTTGTAAAGTCTATCGAGGAGCAGGTAGCAGAAATTGGCCCCGAAACCATTTATACCCACTTCGCTGGTGACTTGAATATCGATCATAGACTGGTATCAAACGCACTTTTCACCGCCTGCCGTCCTTTGCCCGGAAATGGTATAAAGGAAATCTACTTATTTGAAACTCCTTCAAGCACAGAATGGCAGGTTCCCGATGGTTCTTCAGCGTTCTTACCCACTCGTTTTGTTGATATCAGATCAACTTTGCGAAATAAATTAGCCGCCCTAAAGGCCTATGATTGTGAAATGCGTGATTGGCCGCATTCACGCTCCTATTCCGCTGTTGAGAATCTTGCAAAATGGCGAGGCGCTACGGTCGGCCTAGAAGCTGCGGAGGCTTTTATGGTCGGGCGTATAATTGAATAGAAAAGCAATAACAATGCGTGAACTATTGCTCGATACCGCCCCTTCAGATTTTAAGGTGGAACAACACCTTCCCCTGGGACTTTTTTGTTTTTCTGACTGGCGAAAATCCGAGATTGATATTTCCAACATTGTTTTTCCTGTCACCTTTAGGGATACAGGCGAATTAAAGGCCGCATCTAAGGACATTTGCCAATGGGCAAATTGGAAAATTCGAGACTTAACTCCAAAACTTAATGAAATTCACGGAACGGACTTCAGCCACATTTTCTGGAGAGTGGCCCTTTTGGGATGGTTGTTGGATCTAGGGCAATTAATTTTGGTTAGGGTCCGGTTGCTCCAATCCATTATCAATGATACGTCGCAAGAAGAACTGTTTGTGCGCCTACTACCCAAGCAGATGGAATGGAGCTTTGCAGATTGTCTGGATTTTTCACAAAATGGTTTGTTGAACAATCAATTCTGCCACTGGCTCACATCTTACATTGTAAGAAAAATTGCTCCAGCACATTGGAAAATTATCGAGTGTAGCGCCCCCAACGACAGAGACAACCGACCGGAAAGCTCCGAGGTTAAGAGTGATTCACTCTCAAAATGGAGAATTGAAGGGGTTGCAGGTGTTGGACGCTTGGAGGCGCCATTTCTAGGCTTAGTTCTCGCGCTAAAACCAAAGAAAGAAAAATCATCTGAAGTTCTTGCAGAAAAATTACCGATATCAGCTCCAAAATATTTTGATGCTAAACTTAT
>Ga0070728_10003295_pt1 | contig 18004 bp, 15 predicted proteins | sample tdDd471_FD_66723 | JGI IMG/M metagenome (GOLD analysis project Ga0070728, IMG submission 66723) | Marine sediment microbial communities from the Atlantic coast under amendment with organic carbon and nitrate - tdDd47.1 | ecosystem: Environmental > Aquatic > Marine > Coastal > Sediment | place... | reverse complement strand
GGCAGGTGGGACACCGGCTGGCCCGTGGTGAAAGTATTGATGACATCATTACCTCCATGAGAATGGTGGCAGAGGGTGTAAAAACCGCAAAATCCATGTATAATCTATCCCGCAAGATAGATGTCGATATGCCCATCTGCGATCAGGTATATGCGGCATTGTATGATGCGAAACCCATTGACGAGGTTATATCCACCCTGTTGGGCAGGCCTCTTGGACCGGAGATTCGTGGGTAAACGTGGCGCATATTGATAACAACGGTTTTGGTTTGGGGATCACCACCGCAGCACGGACGCGGTTGTCACTGGTCCATGCGGGCATAGGCTCCCGGGCCACCGCCTATCTGGCGGACTGGTTAATATTGCTGCTGGTGTGGCTGTTTGTGCTGTTTATCATGGTATTCAGCGAAATGATTGAGGCTGTGTTTTCCAATATCGAAGGCGGTACCTTTAACGTTACCGTGATTATCTTTTCAATACTGTTTTTCTATTTTGGCAACTGGCTGTATTTTGTTGTGTTCGAGACACTGTGGCATGGCCAGACACCGGGCAAACGTCTGGTGGGACTCCGTATCACCACGGATAACGGGCTACCGGTGGGCTTCAGCCATGCGGTTATCCGCACCACCATGCGGATTATCGATTTTCTGCCGGTATTTTATGCCATTGGCCTGACCAGTGCCTTGCTTCAAAAAAGAGGCAAACGGCTGGGGGATCTTGTGGCGGGAACCGTGCTGGTGCGGGAACACACCGATGCCCTGTATATTGATGAGCCGGAGCTCTCACCTGAAGCGGAACTGCGTATTCTTTCCCGGGAAGCAAAAGACTGCGCATCGGCCATGAAGGACGAGGATTACAACCTTGTTCGCAGCTATCTGGTGCGACGGCTTCAGATGTCCGGCGAGGCCCGGCGCGAGCGGTCCCGGGCCGTGCTTGCCGCCATCTGTGGGCGCAATACCCATTTTAGTAATGCATCAAAAGCATATACTCCACAATATCACCCCGAGGCCCTGCTGGAGGATATCTGGCGGGCTGTCATTGCTAATCAACGGCGGTCAACCTGATGTCTCTTGAGCTTACGGTGCTGTACACGGCACTTTTCTTCATGGTCTCTACAACATGCGTAATGGTGGGAATCGGTGGCGGTCTGTTTTATGTGATGCTGCTGGTATGGGCGGGATTCCCCTTTGCCGAAGCAGTACCCGGCAGTCTGATGTGTATTGTCCTTGGCGGAGCCGCCGGGGCAGTCCGCTACTGGCGCAAGGGACATGTGGATGTCCGGCTTGCGGTATGTATTGGTCTTGGTGCCATCGCAACTGCCTTTGGTGTGGGGTGGCTGTCGGTCAAGGTGCCGGAAGACATCAGATTGGGACTGTTTGTGCTGTTTTCAATGATGATTGGCATCTCCATGCTGCGTAAAGACGCACAACAGGGATGTGATGACGCTGAATCTTCTCCATCCGGCAATCAGACAAACAGACTTCCTGTCGCCGGGGTGCTTTTGGGAGGTATGGCAGGGACAGCCTCCGCGTTTATGGGAATCGGCGGCGGCGTTGTGCTGGTTCCGGCGTTGCGCATGGCATTCAGACTATCAATGTTGCGGGCTGTAAGCACCTCTGCGGCAACATTAAGCCTGACAGCTTTGGCAGGAGTTTTGGGTCACTGGCACGCAATGGGAAATCAGGCAACCGTATCACTGGCAGGCATGATGCTTCCTTTGGCCATCGGTTCATTTGCCGGCGGATTGCTTGGCGCGAACCTTGCCGTAGGCAGAATGAAGAACCTGCTTCGGCAGGTGTTTGTGGTGGTGCTGATGGTGCTGGTCATTTCGTTGCTTATCAAGCGTTTCATCTAATATATTATTGACCCTGGGGGGTGCCCTTGTTAGAGTGTAGCGGGCATGCCGCCACTCGGCGGTGTGTCAGGAGTAACCTAAAACAGATGCAAGGAGAGCGATCCATGGATAAGAAGAAAAAACCGGCTCATACATGTGCTCCCGAAACAATGATGATGGGATATGGTTACAATCCCTGGTGGTCTGAAGGATCCGTCAAACCACCATTGTTTTTGACCAGTACCTTCCTGTTCCAAAGCGCAGAAGAAGGTGAAGATCACTTCAAGGTTGCATATGGGCAGAAAAAATCTTCAAAGCCCGCCGGTCTGATCTACAGCCGTGTAAACAACCCGGAACTTGAAATCCTGGAGAATCGTCTTGCCGCATGGGAAAATGCAGAAGACGCCGCCGTGTTCTCATCGGGTATGGCCGCTATTTCCACCATGTCCCTGGCCATGTGCAAACCCGGCGATCAGGTGATTTTCGGTATTCCCGTCTATGGTGGTACCAGCTATCTGTTTGAAAACATTCTGCCGGAATTCGGTATTGAGTGTATTCCGGTTGAATCCGGCGAAAATTTTGTCGAGAGCGTTCTGGAACTGAAGAAGCAGAAAAAACTCCAGAACCTGAAAATGATTTATTTTGAAACACCGGCCAATCCCACCATTATCATGACAGACATTGAGAAAGTCGTTACCAAGCTCAAGAAGCGGCTTTCCACCAAGAAACGTGAAGTCATCATTGCTGTGGACAATACCTTTATGGGGCCTGTCTTCCAGAAGGTGCTGCCCCATGGCGCCGATTTCTCTGTATACTCTGCAACCAAATTCCTCGGCGGTCATTCCGACCTTATCGCCGGTGCCGTGCTTGGTCGCAAAGATTTGATGGATATGGTGAAAGGCTATCGGACTATTTTGGGTTCAATGGCGACTCCCTTTGTCAGCTGGATGCTGATGCGTTCTTTGGAAACCCTTAAGGTTCGTATGGAACAGCAGGCTCGCAACGCCGAAGTAATGGCCAAGTGGCTTTGCGAACAGCCGGAAGTGAATTATGTGCTGCATCCTTCTCTGGACAATACCCGGGAAGCCCAGAAAGAAATCTGCCAAAAACAGTGCTGCGGCAACGGCTCCCTGATTTCCTTTGAAGTAAAGGGCGGCAAACGTCGGGCCTTTGATATTCTCAATAATGTCGAGCATTGCAAACTGGCAGTGAGCCTTGGTGGAACGGAGACTCTGATTGAGCATCCCCGCACCATGACGCACTCCGACGTGAGCCCCGCGCTGCAGGATCGCGCCGGTATTACCCCGGGTATGATCCGTATCTCTTTGGGCCTTGAGAATGTTGATGACATTATTCATGATCTGGATCAGGCCATGAAAAAGGCACGGAAAATTGTAGCAGACAAAAAGGCTGCCCGGGCCGCAAAGAAAAAGAAAAAATAAACGAATCATCTGTAGTGATACATCGAGAAGCAGGAGGAAGGTTCTGTGAACCATTTTGAAGCATTTAAAGCCAGAGGTTTTGTAAAACAGCTTACCGACGATGAAATCGCCCAAAAAGTCAACGGCGATCCCATGGTCTTTTATGTGGGCTTTGATCCGACGGCGGCAAGTATGCATGTGGGTCACTTTATGACCCTGATGAGCATGCGCATGATGCAGCGTTTTGGCCATAAGCCAATCGTGCTGCTGGGTGGCGGTACGGCGGTTGTGGGTGATCCCTCGGGTAAGAGTGAATTGCGAAAAATGCTCACCCGGGAAGAGATCGACCAGAACGCCAATGCGCTGGAAAAACAGTTCCGCCGCTTTTTTACCGTTGGCGATGGTCCCACCGATGCGGTCATCCTCAACAATCTTGACTGGCTTGGCCCCCTGAATTACCTGGATTTTTTGCGTGATATTGGAACGCATTTTTCCGTTAACCGGATGCTGACCTATGAGTCCGTCAAGCTGCGTCTGGAAAAAGGGCTGACCTTCCTTGAATTCAATTACAACCTGCTTCAGTCATACGATTTCTATCATCTGGCAAAGAACTACGGTTGTGTGATGCAGATGGGCGGCGATGACCAGTGGGGTAACATCGTCTCCGGCATTGAACTGGTGCGTCGCAAGCTGAGTAAGCAGGCGTTTGGTCTGACCAATCCGCTGATTACCACGGCCTCAGGAACCAAGATGGGCAAAACCGAGAAAGGCGCTGTCTGGCTGGACCCGGAAATGACGACTCCCTACGATTTCTATCAGTACTGGGTGAATGTGGATGACCGCGATGTTGGTCGTTTTATGCGCCTGTTTACCGATATGGAAGAAGAGGTAATCGCTGAACTGGAAGTGTTGCAGGATGCAGCATTGAACGAGGCCAAGGCACGGCTTGCCTGGGAAGTCACCAATCTGGTGCATGGCAAAGAAGAGGCAGACAACGCCCGCAACGCAGCCAAAGCCGCATTCAGCAAGGACCGGGAAATCACCCCGGATGCTGATATTCCCACAGTGGAACTTCCTGCGGCTGATCTTGAAGCCAGCCCCCAGCTTGTTGCAGTGATGGGAGACACCGGCATTTGCGGTTCCCGTGGCGAGGCCAAGCGTCTGGTCAAAGGCGGTGGCGTATCGGTTAACAACAAAAAGATCAGCAGCTTTGATCATGCCCTGAGCCCCGGGGATGTAGACGAATACGGTCAGATTATCATTCGTGTCGGTAAAAAGCGTTTCCACAGACTGAAGATCGTGTAGCGATCCCGGGAAAGGTATGGTGCCATGCGGATTATAGAGCCAACGGTCAGCGTTATCACGCCACAAAGCCACATTGAAGATTATCTGGCTTTGCTGGAGGAATATGGGGCAACTGCCTATAAAGGTGTTCATGAGGTTCATGAAACCAGCGCAGAGGATTTTGTGCAGCGTTACATTATTGAACGCGGTCATGAGTCAATTCTGGAGCATCTGGTGTTGTCTGCCCGATTTATCTGCGACCGTTCCGCAAGTCATCAGCTTGTACGGCACCGTATTGCCGCCTATACCCAGGAGTCCCAGCGGGTAACCAGCTATGCCGAAGGTATCGAGGTGGTTTGTCCGCCGGATATCCGGGAAAACGAGGTTGCCCTGGCCGCATGGAAACAGGCAGTGGAAATGGCGGAACAGCAGTACCGGGCTTTGATAGAAGCGGGCGTAAAACCCGAAGACGCCCGGTCCGTGCTTCCCCAGTGCGTGAAAACCGAAGTGGTTGCCACCTTTAATCTGCGCACATGGCGGCATGTGTTCTTACGCAGGGCGCTGAATATGCGGGCCCAGTGGCAAATCCGCGAGCTTATGCTCAAGCTGCTGCGTGACATGCACGAGGCCTTGCCCGTAGTTTTTGCCGATCTGGAACCCAAACTTCTGTACCAGATGGTCTTTGAGGGTGATCCGCATCGCAACGGCGAATAGCCCTTACTTTTTGAGCAAAACAAAAGACCTGCATCACATGATGCAGGTCTTTTTCATTTCTTTGGTACCTGTTTGGTTTACCAGTCTTCGCTGATAAATCCGTAGTAGCGTCCCATCCAGTAGGGGAGGAGGTAATCGCAACCGGTGCGTTCTTCTCCGGAGTCTGCGCCGCCGTCAAGCTCGTAGGGATTGCGGTGCCAGATAACCATATCCGGTTTGCGCAGGTTGGCAGGCAGGGGATACAGGGATTCTGCATCGTTCCTGGGGTTTTTCTCGATGTCGGGGTTGGTGCTGTTTTCTACACGGCGGTCACGCAGGGGCGCATCGGGGAATACATGTACCTGCCACAAAGCATCGTACAATGCCAGGGCGTCTTTATCGCCGGTGGAGTACAGATACCACGGGGTTTTGACGGGATTGCCTTCCTTGACACCTCTGTGGTTGGGGGTGTTGTCGTCAAGGTTCAGCCATAACGTATCCCGAAATGCCTCATACACTCTGGGGCGCAGGACCGGGTCCTGTTCAAGGCGCATAAGCATGTACATGTTTTCAAAGGCCATGTAGGTATTGTACCACTTGGTTTGATACCCCGCATAGACCCACATGTTTTCCAGCATGATATCAAGGTACCCGCGGTCAAGGGCCAGCTCGTTGTAATAATCCGCAAAGCGCTGTTCGCCGCTGACATGGTGGGCGACTTTGAACCAGGCAAGGGAACATGCAGCATTGAGTCCATCGCCGATGGGAAGGCCGTTCCATGTTTCGGCGTTCATGTCGCCGTGGGTGGTCATTTCGCCGTCGGGATCCACGAGTTTCATGTCGTGATCCCACACATGATCCGCAACTTCGGTAAGGAAGGTGGCGGCGGTTTGCTTTACATGCTCGTCATCCACAAGATCGTAGGCAAGAGCATTACCAAGCACGCCACCGGTCATCTGGTCGCGGCTGGTGTCAGCCTGCCAGAAGTAATCGGCAAACTCACCGGTGCCCTGATGCTTGTCGGCGTCTGGATACAGGGTATCCCATTGACCGTTTTCCGTTGGATCATCTTTATGAGCATAGCTTCTGCCGATCAGCCCCGGGACGCCGGTGATGCGCTGAAAGAAACGCCAGCCATCAATGATTTCGGTAATCAAAGCAAGGGATTCGGGGCTTTTTTCCACCGCCTGCCGCATGGCCATTGCCACGGTGCACTGGCCGGACTGAAATGCGCAGTCACCATAGGTGCTGAGCTGATAGTCGCCGTTGGGATCATCGGGAGTACGGGCGTTGAAACTTAGACCACCCCACAGATGCCGGGCTTCGTACACATCCTGATAGGCGTAGGCCTTTTGTTTCATGGGGCCAACGGTGCCGGGGTCGCCCATGCGTATGCCGTAGAGTTCCATGGCAGTGTTACCTTTGGCGTCCTGGGCCTGCAACACGAAGTACGCAAAGCCTTCGGCCTGCGGGGTGCCGGAGATAGCGCCGGATTCTGTGTCCAGGGTGATGCCTTCGGGCAGTTCGCCCTTTACCACCTGCCAGTTGCTATATGGCGCAGTGCCTCCGGCTGCGGTATACGTAAAGGTGTACGCCTCACCGGGTTTGGCCACCGGGGCAAAGGAGTGCTGAAGATGAAACACCTCCGGCTCCGCTGGTTGGGACGAATCATCATCAGATCCACATGCAATTAATAACGACAAGAGGAGTAATATACTAATGTGTGCGACTCTTTGGGTTGCCCTCATTGTGCTCCCTTTTCCATGGTTACTGCTGGTATGTTATGTGCTCTGTTCTCCGCCGCACTTTAGCGGCTTTACTTCTGCGGGTTCATTTATATATACACGCGGCACCCGGACCGATACCGAGGTAAGGACCTCGTAGGGTATGGTGTGTGTTCGGGCGGCGATGTCGGCCACCTTAAGTTCCTCAGCTCCCTGCTTGCCGAAAATTACCACTTCATCGCCCATGGCGACGTTGGGGATTGCGGTGCAGTCCACCATAGTCAGATCCATGCAGACTTTTCCCACCACCGGAGCGCGTTGACCGCGAATCAAAACTTCACCCCGGTTGCTGTTGCGGATATTGAAGCCGTCGGCATAACCAATGGGCAGCGTTGCAATGCGGGATGGTTTGTCAGTGGTAAAGGTTGCACCATAGCTGATGGTGGAGTTGGGAGGCATATTCTTTACCTGAATGACCGCTGTCTTAAGGCTCATAACAGGCTTGAGGACTGCGTCCGGCGTTTGTGGGGCAAGCTGTTCTATGCCGTACAGTGACAGGCCCAGACGTACCATGTTGTAGCGTGGATCTGAAAACCGGCGGGCTCCGGCGGAATTGGAAATGTGTATCAACGCCGGATCAAGCCCCGCATTGTGGAAGTAGTCAATGACCCGGTTGAATTCCACCATCTGTTCCAGCGTCGGTTGTTCGTCGGCGTCATCGGAGCGGGACAGATGACTTAACAGACCGGTGATGCGGATTTTGTCCAGAGAGGAAAGCATCTGTATCAGCAGGGGGATTTCCCGGGGAAGGAATCCCAGACGTCCCATGCCGGTATCGATCTTGATATGCACCGGAATGGGATGATCCGTGGTGGCGTTCAGATTCACCAGGGTATCAAGGTCATAAGCCACAGGTTGTAGCTTATACTGATGCAAATGCCGGGGATGCATACCGTAGGAGCCGCTCAACAGCATGATAGGCGTAGTGATGCCTGCTTCCCGCAGCACCATGCCTTCTTCCACCAGCGCCACGGCAAGATAATCCACACCGCAACGCTCAAGGGCGCGGGCAATGGGTACTGCTCCATGGTGATAGGCATCAGCCTTGACCACCGCCATGATCTTTACATGGGATGGAATGGAATTACGAAGGAGGCGCCAGTTGTGAACCAGCGCCTCCAGGTCTATTTCAGCAATCGTCGGTCGACGAATAGTCGGTGATGGTTGCATGTATTCTCAGTCTTCGTTGTAATCCTGTCCGAGATGGGTGATCAACTCTTCATTCATCATCCAGCGCAGGGTGTTTTTCATTTTGTTCTTCTGTACGAACAGATCGTTTTCCGGGTACAGACCTTCGGGAGTAACCGGGCTCTTGAAGTAGAAGCTCAGCCATTCCTGAATGCCGCTCATGTTGGCGCGCTGCGCCAGGTCCATAAAGAGAATAAGGTCCAGCATAACCGGTGCGGCCAGGATGGAATCGCGGCACAAGAAGTTGATCTTGATCTGCATGGGGTAGTTCATCCAGCCAAAGATATCAATATTATCCCAGGCTTCTTTTTCGTCGCCACGGGGAGGATAGTAGTTGATGCGTACCTTGTGGTACATATCCTTGTACAGTTCAGGATGGATCTCAGGTTGCAGAATGGTATCCAGCACGCCCAGCTTGCTGACTTCCTTGCTTTTGAAGCTTTCGGGGTCATCCAGCACTTCGCCATCGCGGTTACCCAGAATATTAGTGGAGAACCAGCCGCTGACGCCAATAAGGCGAGCCCGCAGCCCCGGAGCAATGATGGTTTTCATCAGGGTCTGACCGGTTTTGAAGTCTTTGCCGGCAATGGGCAGTCCCATGTCTTTAGCGAGGCCTTCAAGGGCAGGGCAGTCGGTGGTGACGTGGGGAGCGCCATTGATGTAGGGCACACCCATCTTCAGTGCGGCATAGGCATACATCTGTGAGGGGGAAATTTCCGCTGCATCTTCACGCAGGCCCTGCTCAAACTTTTCTAGGGTGGCGTGGACGTCACTTGCCGGATGATAGGCTTCGGTGGAAGCCGCCCAGCACATGACCAGACGATCACAGCCGTTATCCTTTTTGAAGGTTTCGATGTCCTTCATCAGGGCCTGGGCTTTGTCCCATTTGGTTCCTTCTTTTTTAATGTTGGAACCATCGATGTTTTTTACATAGTCGTGGTCAAACACGGCGGCCATGGGCTTGATGGCGGCCAGTTCTTCCTTGATGGGGTCCAGGTCTTCCTTTTTCAGCACAGCTGCGTTCACGGCTGCTTCGTAGGCGGTGTCTTCATAGATATCCCAGCCACCGAAGACCATGTCCTGCATATCTGCCAGGGGAACAAAGTCTTTGATCAGGGGTGTGTTGTTCTCGGTACGTTTGCCAATGCGAAGCGTACCCATCTGGGTCAGTGCTCCGATGGGTTTCTTCAATCCCTTGTTGGCGGAAATAATGCCTGACAGCATGGTGGTGCTGACCGCGCCGATGCCGGGGATAAGTACGCCGAGTTTTCCTTTAGCCGGTTTGATATCGCTACCGCGTAATATAGAGTTCATTCCTTCACCTTTCTAAGTCAAAATTGCACACCGATTCCCTTCCGGAAATTCCAGAATATGAAATAATGCGCCGAACCAAGAAACGATGTGCTCTCCAACCAGCAGACATGCATTTATCTAATGATAAACAAACGTCTGCGGGACCTTCAAATATATCTATGCGCCAACAAGGGCGTCTTTCTCGCCTATATCTTCTTTTGCCTTAAGCAGGGTCTCCGGTGTATTAATATGCAGCCAGTAGCGGTCATTAACCGGCATACCCTGCAATTTACCGCGATTGGCCAGTACTGCCAGTCCGTCGGTGACTCTGAATTTGTTCTCGGAAAATGCTGCAGCCAGGGCCTCAAAAATAGCCGAGGTGCATACCATGATTCTGGTATCTACCGCGTTGAATGATTCAAGGTCAAAACCTATGGCCGTTACCTGAGAGCCATCGGGATCAATAGTTGCCTTGATTGTATCGCTGGCATTGCTGACGTATTCCAGGTTGGTATCCATTGCAAGACATGCACCGCGGCAGGGGGCGCCATGCTGTACCAGGTCACGGGCAATGGTCCAGTCGAACAAACGGTCCGACTTGCTCAGCAGAAACGGCCTGCCGCCAAGGGCCATGGAGCATACCGCCAGTGAAACACCGTTGGGGCGTTTCCAGTTGCTGTTCAGGACAATGTTGATGTCCATTTTAAACTCGGACTGCCAGCGGCGGGTTTCTGCGGAAATAACATCGGCATGATATCCGACAACAAGGAATACACGTTTTATACCGGAGAGGCTGAATGCCTCAAGGGTGCGTTCTATAATGCTGCGGCCTTCTATTTCCAACAGGCCTTTGGGCAGATGATCGCTGTCAAGGCGTTCATCGCGGTCTGCCGCCAGGATAACGGCGTCTTCGATGCGTTGACAGTTGTTTGTTGCGGTAGTCATATTCTTTCTTTTCTCCTGTACGGTACTACGTTGTATGTATCTGAATATGCAAACCGGCACGGATTTGAATTATTACAGATTGTATGAAAATCCTATCCGACCGTGTGTACCTATTTTGTAACGTAACTCTGTATAATGCAAGGCATTTCCTTAAAAAAACGACAATAGTTATTGGGATTTAATGCGGGAAGTGTTATGCTTCTACCTCCTCAATAAAGGAATTGTACAACATATCCGCCACACGGGCGGCAAGGCTCTCATCACTCAGTGCAGCTCCGTATTCGGTTGCACCCACAAAGTTTGACGCCATATGGATGGCAATAAAATATCCGATGAGAAACCGGACAATATCCTCAATTGTTGTGCCGGGCTTCAATCGCTGATGAGAGGCAAGAGATTCGGCAAACAAATCGTTTAGTATGGTCCAGCGGTTTGCGTGCAGCGTTCGGCAGTACTCCCACAGGGAGCTTTGCTCCTGGGATTCGGCGCTGAACAATAAGAACAGGCGTCCGTACTGCGCTTTGGTCTGCATGGCGTCCTGAATCATTGCTGCGGTTTCCTTCAGTAATCCCTTCAGGGATGTATGCTGGGTGCGTTTTTCCTCTGCCCAATCGAACAATGGTGTATGAATTTCATCCAGCACGCCACGGAACAGCGCTTCCTTGCCATTAAAATGATAATACATGGATGGGCGGCTGACCCCGGCCCGGGATACCAGATCTTCTATGGTTGTTGCTGAGTATCCCTTTTGAGCAAACAATTCAGACGCAGCCTGCAATATCCGGTTTCGGGTAGTTTCCCCTGCCTCGGCTTTGCCCACGGCTCTGGGATGTATGGTTTTGCGGCTCATGGAAACGGTATCCTGATGTATCCTTTTGCTCGGCTATTTTGAGGCAAAGGAGCCTTCGATGGGGAATACGCCTATCTGGAAGCGGAGCGCGGCATAGGCCATGTAGTACTGGTATTCGGCCATGACAAGCCCCATGGAGGCCTGAGTCAAGGCTGTTTGCGCATCCAGAAGATTGGTGGCCGTGCTTTGATGCACATTGTAGCTTTCTTTTTCGATGCGGTAGTTTTCCTCTGCCTGTTCCAGGGTGATGGTGGCAATCTCGATTTGCTCCCGGGCTACATCAAAGGTGCGATAGCTTTCGTCAATCTGCAGGGCGATATCCTCATTGAGCTTGCGGAATTGCATGGTGGCAGCTTTGGCCTGCGACGAAGCAGACCTGGCCTTGAAGTAGGTCTGGCCCCAGTCCCAGAAGTTCCAGGACAGCATAAATCCGCCATTGTAGGAGTGATCCGGGGTTTTCCCGTCGCCGTCTTCCATAAAGGTGTAGCTTCCGGTGGCGAAAATCTGGGGGATAAGGTCAACGTACTTGATGGTTGCGTTGTCCTTCATGATCTGTGTGTTTCTGCGGGCGGCAATCAGCTCCGGGCGCTTTTTGAGACCCGACTGAATGCATTGTTTGTGAACGCAGGGGCTGTCGGGCAGCGGTTGAGGAGCCTGGTCTTTCAGAATAACAGTATGGGCTGGTTTGCCCAAAAGCTGTCCCATGGTGGCTTTGAGAAGATCAAGCTGATGCCGCGATTGGAGGGAAAGCTGTTTGGCCTTGGAGCCTTCCATCTTGACTTTCAGCAGTGCGCCTTTGGTAATCAGGCCCTGCTCGTAAAAGTTGTTGCTGTCCCGGACATGAGCGTTCAGCTGCTCCTCGGCACGCAGGGCGATGTTTACGCTGCTTTCTGCGCTTTTAATGCCATAATACGCATTGATGGCGGCAAGGGCGACCATGCGGCGGCTGGTCTCGATATTCAACTGCATGACATCGGCGTAGTCGTCGGCGATGCGGGAGGCCAGATACACCGTATACAGCAGGGAAATCGGCTGGGTGGCGGTCAGGGTCACCATGAACTTCCATTTTTGGTCCACGGGTTTGAATAAATCACCCATTTGCTGGCCAATACCCTGAAAAATACCGCCGGCAAATGCTTTGTACATGTCTTCCATGCCCGCCGGGATAGTATCCGGGACCGGGATTTCTCCGGTGCCGCTGGTGCTGCCGATGGAGACATCAGATTGATCATACCACTTAAAGGATGCATTGGCCGAAAGCAGGGGCAAACCGGCACCATAGGTGCCCCAGGTTTGCATGCGGGCTTCCTCGAAATTATACTCCGACTGTTTGATGCTGTAACTGTGTTTAAGAGCCTGCTGTACGCATTGCTCCAGTGACAGTTCCATGGCGGTATCTTCGGCCATAGCGGGAGTTACAGGGGTTAACAGCAAGCTGATGATGAGCAGGGAAGTGATGATTTTGGACATCCTGATCCTCGTGATATCGGACGTGTTATTTATAGACCGAATGGTCAGTAGAGCGGACTGTAACAATGCCTGAGTGGCTTGTCAAGGGGCAAGCCCTCATGCCCGGTGATTGCGCCGGCTTGTTTGCCAAATGTTCTCAAGAGATTGAAAAACCGTTATTACTGCATCGAATTTGTGAAAGATGTTGCAACAGATATAAAATTTTGATTGAATTAGACAAATCCCTGAAGTTCCCAGTGCAAGGAAAGAAATACCATGCGTACATCCACTGTCATCCGTGTTGCCTGTATTATTCTTAGTATGATGGCCATGGCGGCCTGCAATGGTTCCGACGAAACCGCCGGGCCTGACGGCGATACCGAGGAGCAACAACCGCGGTATTTCCGTTTTGCCGTGCTGGCGGACACCCACATCATAGATGATTTTTATGAAGGGCCTGAAGGCAGCGAGGTTGACACCCGGACCATTTTCGAAACCCGGGACAATCTGGAAGCGGTACGGCAGTATATCAACGCCCTTGATCCTTCCATGGAAGCGGTGTTTATCGCCGGTGACTATGTGCACAATTATCCTTCGGACCAGTGGGAGTTCTATACGGAAAACACCACCCGATTTGACATTGCCGGGCAGCTGACCGATGCCTTTGACATGCCGGTGTATCCGGGACTTGGCAATCATGACTACGATATTCCCGATGTGAGCCTGGATTTCACCCACCGTCTGTTCAGCGAAAAGCACGGTATCGAGCCGTACTATTATAAGGATATTCACGGATGGCGGTTTATCCACCTCAGCAATTTCCTTGGTGCCTCCATGGACCCGCAGAGCGAAGATTACAACCGGGATATCGGTTCCTTTGGTCGTGAGCAGCTGGAATGGCTGGATGCCCTGTTAAGCGAAGGCAAGCCTTCATTCGTATTCCTGCATTATCCCCTGCCCATGACGCTTAAGGATGAGTTCGATGACATCAGCATAGAGAAGCTGCTTGCCAAACACACCGACACGGTACACATGGTGGTGGCGGGGCATCTGCATATGTGGATCGACTTTGGGCATGATTACGGGCCGCTGCACTGGGCCATGGGTTCCACCCGCTACGACACCAACGCCTATCTGCTGATCGAGGCGGATACGGAGATGAATACCTACCGGATTCTCAACGAAGAATGCATCGAATGGTTTGACTCGGAAATTCCGGCCTGGGACTCACAGTTGGGCTGTCTGTCGGAATAGTCAGTATACAGAACTCAGGGGGCAACGGCTTTGAGGGTGATGTCCGAGAGGGTTCGTCTTACCCAGTATCCGGAAAGCAGGCCCGCTAGCATATTGGACAGGGTCATGCCCGCAATGGCCCCGGTCAGGCCGTATAATTCTGCGCCAAGCCAGGTCAGGGGGATCAAAAAGACGAACATGCGGACAACGTTCAATACCGTGCTGGTGATGGGCCGTTGCAGGCCGTTAAAGGCGGTGTTGGAAAGCGATGCAACGCCAAACAGGCCGTAGGATATCGGGGCGATGGTAAGGTACAGCACCATGGCGGGTATCACGGCTGCATCATCGCTGAACAGCCCTGCGATCCAGTGTGCGGAAAAGTAAAACACCCCAAAGATGCCAATGCCCCACAGTATGGCAAAGCGGTTTGAGAGGCTCAGGGCTTCGCGGATACGGTCATGCAGCTTTGCCCCAAGGTTCTGGCCGATAAAGGGAATCATCACCGAACCCAGAGCCATAAAGGGGAGCATGGCCAGAGCCTCCACCCGGGTACCTGCGCCTACCGCTGCAACGGCGGCAGTGCCAAAGGAGGCAACGATCCGGGTGACAATGCCCATGGATACCGGCATCAGGGCATGGGTGGCTCCGGCGGGCAGGCCGATATACAGGATGCCTTTCCATGCGTTCCAAAGGCGTGCGGGTTTGAGCGCCCGCAGGCTGAGCATGTGCTCCCGGTTATGAAGGATAAGCAGTGCAGCGACCATGGTGCAACTGCGGGAAATTACCGTGGCAAGAGCCGCACCCTTCAGGCCCATGGCGGGAATGCTTCCCAGGCCAAAGATAAGCAATGGGTCAAGGGCTACGTTGGCTGCTGCACCAATCATCATGATGATGGCGGGGACTTTTGTATCCCCGGTGGCGCGGATGGCGTTGTTGCCCACCATGGGCACCACCACAAAGGCCATGCCCACATACCAGATTATCATGTAGTCCCGGATCAGGGGCAGTTCTTCGGCGGTGGCGCCGATAAGGGTAAACAGAGGATCAATGGTCAGGATGCCCAAAAACGATAATGCCGCCACCACCAGCACCGCAAGAATAATACCGCTGGTGGCAAGGTTTTTGATCTTGTCGTCATCGCCTTCGCCAATGGCGTGGCTGAGCAGTGAGGCCAGTCCCATGCCAATGCCCATGGCAATGCTGCCGATGAACATAATGACCGGAAAGGTAAAGCTGATGGCCGCCAGAGGCCCGGTGCCCAGTTGCGAGATAAAGTAGGTGTCAGCAATATTGAAGGCAACCATGGAAAAATTGCCGAATATCATAAACCCCGCCATGCGGAACAGGGCAGTGCCCACGGGACCGGAGGTCAGTTTGGCATTGGAAGATGCAGACTTCATGTGGTGTTGATTCCTTTGCGACCCGCCGGATACGGCAGGCTGGGTTGGGCATATGGGAGATGCCGTTGCCTTGACACCCTATTCAATTCCTTTGGTCAGCGCAAGGCCTGTGATAGTACGATGACCGAATATTAATCCTGAAAAAGATGCAGAAATATGAAAAAAAGTGACGATAAATATTGATACTAACCATTGTTAGGGTATAATGTAGGGGTGTTAAACCATTGGGAGGAAGCATATGGAAAAGTTGACAAAACGACAGGCCGAGACCCTTGAGTGGATCAAAAAGTTCGTCATGGAAAACGGGAAACCGCCTTCCTACCGCGAGATCGGGGATGCCTTTGGCATTGCCTCATCCAGCGTGTTCGACATGGTCCGCACCCTGGAGCGCAAGGGGCATATCCGCAAGGGTAAAGGTGGCACACGGATTATCCAGCCGGTGGAAATGACCCGGGGAAAAATTCCCGACAGCGCCATCGAGATTCCGGTGCTTGGCCGCATTGCCGCGGGTATTCCGTTGTTGGCTACCAAGAACATTGAGAACACCATCTTTGTGGACCGTATCCTTGCCCGGGGCGCAAATCTCTTTGCCCTCAAGGTACAGGGAGACAGCATGGTGGACGAGGGGATTCTTAACGAGGATCTGGTCATTGTGCGGCAGCAGGATACCGCCGACAGCGGCGATATTGTGGTGGCGCTCATCGAGGACGAAGCCACGGTGAAAACCCTGCGCTTCCGCGATGACGGCGCAATTTTGCTGGTGCCCGCCAATCCTCACTACAAGGAAATTGTCATCACCCGGCCGGATTTTCGGGTGCAGGGCAAGGTGGTCGGTGTGGTGCGGGTGCTGCATTAGCAGTCCCGCTGCACGATAACAGCATGTGTGCCGGGGTGTCTGTGGAGGGTGTTGCATCGCCGGGCTGCGGTGATGCAGCGGCGAATCCACCGGCATCCGACACAGTAAGTTCAACAGAACAGAGGAACGAATGAAAAGCTATCGCAAGGAATTATGGTTTGATATCCCCACCCGCCGGGCCTTTCTCAATATCACTCCCCATGTCAACGACTGCCTGCGGGAAAGCGGCGTAAGCGAGGGACTGGTACTGGTCAACGCCATGCACATCACCGCTTCGGTGTTTATCAACGACGACGAATCCGGCCTGCATCACGATTACGAGCAGTGGCTGGAACAGCTTGCGCCCCACGAGCCGGTTGGAAAATATCATCACAACCGTACCGGCGAGGACAACGCCGACGCCCATATGAAGCGTCAGGTCATGGGCCGCGAGGTGGTGGTGGCCATCACCGACGGCCGTCTGGATTTTGGCCCCTGGGAACAGATTTTCTACGGCGAGTTTGACGGTCGCCGCCGCAAACGGGTGCTGGTAAAAATTATCGGTGAGTGAGATATCTCACAAGAAAATATCAAGGTTTCGAAAACAGAGTAGTACTTAGTGGTGTAGCGGGTGTGCCGGGGCAGGGTAGTCCGAAAGCCGAAGTCATGAATATAAAGAAGTATCCGCGGGGGAGCCGTTGTGTGCTGTTGTGTCTGCTGTTGACGCTGGGCCTGTTTATGGCATCCTGCGCCGGGGCTGATAAAACCTCTCCGGCAGATGTGGATGGTGACGCAGACCTCACCGAAACCCTGCCCGATGGCGATGATATGGACGCTGTGGAAGATGAGACCTCAGACACAGACAAGAACGGCGATGCGGACAGTGATGAAGAAACTGCCCCGGATGTGGAAGAGGACAGCGATTCTGTTGAGTCCGAAATTGCTGATGATGCTGAAGGCGAAGAGGAAGCAGAGGCCGATTCCGACGCTGAACAGGATATCCCCGGGCCGGTGCATCCCGCTGCCGGTGAACTGATTATCACCGAGATGATGTACGATCCTTTGGCCGGGGATGACGACATGTGCGAGTGGCTGGAGATATACAACCGCACCAACACACAGTTTGATCTCAATGGTTGCGTTGTGGGGGACAGCGCCCACGAAACCCCCATCGAAACATCGCTGGTTATCATGCCCAAGGGATATATTCTGCTGGGCATAGACCGTGAGCAGCCCTGCGCCCCGGATGTCGACTGGACCTGGGGGACATACAACCTTGGCAATGGCGGCGACAGTTTTTATCTGGACTGTGATGGTCTGCGGGTCGACGCCGTGGTCTATGACGAAGACATGATGCCGGTGTTCCCGGAAAAAGGGCATTCCTACGCCCTGTGCTTTGACGCATACGATGCTCAGCAGAACGACGACATGAGAAACTGGGTCTTCGAACAGACGCCCATGGACAACGGTGACTTTGGAACACCACGGCAGGTGAACCCTGTCTGCGAAACCCCTCAATGGGAGCGCTACGATTGCAGCCCCGGGGATGGTGATCACGTTTTCCCGGATTGCAGCAGCGACATGACTCTGCCGGGAACCGATGTGCCGCTGGAACGCTGTGTGGTGGTGCCCGACGGTCAGTGCCGCACCTTCTGGATCGGCACCCCGGAAGACCGGCTTGACAACCGTAACAACTCCCGGCCCCAGCGGCGTGAGCATTTGACGGGCTTCAGTATGCTGCGTACCCCGGTGACCGTGGCGATGTACCGGCACTGTGTTGAGGCCGGAGCCTGCAC
>Ga0070728_10003293_pt1 | contig 18007 bp, 15 predicted proteins | sample tdDd471_FD_66723 | JGI IMG/M metagenome (GOLD analysis project Ga0070728, IMG submission 66723) | Marine sediment microbial communities from the Atlantic coast under amendment with organic carbon and nitrate - tdDd47.1 | ecosystem: Environmental > Aquatic > Marine > Coastal > Sediment | place... | reverse complement strand
ACCCATCTTTTCCCCAAATAGGTCGATTGGGTGTCCCTTGACCAGTCGAGATATATAACAGTCCGTCATGATAGGTCAGGTTGGTGGGTTGATCTAAATCATCGGCTAGCACAATCTTATCTGTCCCATCGGCAGGATAGAGCGTCACCCGTCCACTAAACCGCGCATACCCGCCAGCATCAGGTGGGCTATTGGGGTCAAATAAATCAAATTCTTGATTGAGCATGGTTGTCGCCCATTGTGTAGTCATCTCGGCGACATAAATATTGCCAATTTCATCAACGGCTACATCAACGGCTGTTGTTAAATCTGTGATTTCGTCCTGATAATCGCCTGTCTGCGGATCGACGCGCACAACCTTGGCATCACCCACCATGAATGAGAGGGAATCACCATAATAAACCCATAGCTGACCCGAAAACAACGCAACAATTAAATCGCCTGTTGTGGGGTCAACTGCTATACCAGACGGAACAGCTTGTTGATTGTGTGCTAATAAATTAAAGTTGGTCACTGTGCGGAATTCGCCATCTAACGTCACGGCACCAATAGCATTGATGGTGCTTTCTGCAATATAGATGACATCGGCTGTTTTATCGTATATAATTGAATTCATCGACCCCGGGCGTTCTACAAGATGACCCATTACATCAAACTCAGGCGAGAGTTCAACCACAGAAAGCACCTCGAAGTTATCATCGAGTGTATAAAAAATACGCCCATCATCGAGCGCAATTACATCGCCAATCCCGACAATTTCATCACGCCCCGGATTAAACTGATAGAGGATATTGTAACCGGGGAGCTTGTCTTGGATGTCGATGATTTCGCCATCATCATCATAATCACCATCAGCATTCAAATCATCCAATATACTCAGTTTGCCCGTATTACCCGACGCATCATTACTTGATGACGAAAAACCAGTACCAGCTTGTGCGACAATCAAGCGCCCATCTGGTAATACTGCTACTCCACGCGGATTTTGTAAGTCTGTTTTGATGCGGGTAAGCGGTAGGGTTTGTGCTATTGAAGTTTGCAACGTCAATAAACCAATGCTCAATACGATTAATTTTTTTATCATGTGGGTACTTTCTATAGCAGATTCTGCTTATGTCTGTTCAGCCAATATTTAGGACATTTTTTCACCATCGAGACACCAAGAACATAGAGAAAAAGTTAAGAAGTCAAGGCGTTGTCGAGATAAGTAACATTATTGATTGTCAAGATTCTCTGAGTCCTTGTGTCCCTGTGTTAAACCTCTCAAATGTCCATCTGTTACTTGATTGAATATAGTTCTAATGGATCAGTTTTGGAGTGGGTGTAGAGATTGGCTCGGTTATGGATACAGGTGTTGTTATTGTTGTTTGCTGGACATGTCTACCTTATCAATGGAGTTTGCCATCATCCACAAGCATATCGTAAATTGACACTCTCGCAAGTAATATGCTTATAGTCCCATGCTAGACCATAGGAAAAGCAACCATAAACGTAGATCCTTTGCCAACTTTTGATTGTACTGTAATCGTTGCATCATGAACCGCAACAATTTGTTTGACGATTGCTAAGCCGAGTCCATACCCTTTGATATTTTCGACATTGGTTGCGCGTTGGAATAACTCGAACAATGTATTTAATTCTGTTTCGGGTATTCCCATCCCTTCGTCTTTCACCCAGAGATGTACGCGATTTTCCCCTTCTTCAACATGAAGGATAACCGTGCCACCATTAGGTGAATATTTTAGAGCATTGCCAATAAGATTGCTTAATAAGCGTTTGACCAATTTATGATCGAAGGCGAGTTCAACTGATTTTTCAGGAACTTCAAGCACTAAATTATGTTCTTTTAGGTCATATATCTCGGTGAATTCAGCATGATATTGGCGACAAAATGTAGCAAGGTCAGCACTCACGGGGGAGTATGGAATTTGCCCTAATTGGAAATGACTGAGTAAGGTCATATCATCAACAAAATCAAGCACATTATATGCCTGATGTTTGATCTTACGGAGATGCTCTACACGCCTTTCTTCAGTTAATTGCTTATTATAGTGCATCAGAATATCACTAGATGTCACAATTGTTGTGATGGGGGTTCGCATATCATGGGCAAGCATCACGAAGAATTCTTCTTTCATAGTATTCAATGCTTGCATATTTTTAAGCTCAATACTTTCTATTTCACTATCGAGCTGGCTTTGTAATAGTCGTCTTTGTAATGTTTGTTGTTTTTGATATGTAAACTGAATGGTAAGTGCATAAGCAATCACCATCAGAAGTTGAATTGTAACGGTCAGTATTGTTACTAGAACGAGTGCAAAAGTGGGTTCATAAAGTTCTTGATTCATGCCTTGCAAAATGATCCAACTAAATAATGTTGGAACAATCAATATGATCGGTAATAACCATCGCATCGCCATCCCCGCTGGTTGATCCAATAATATCAGATTCCGTATAATACTCTGTGGAATAGACAAGATGATGACCCCCGATAAAATAACAAACAGTGAAGCCGTAAAAATTGAAACGGTATTAAAAAATATAATCGAATATAGCGCATCAAAATCAAATAAGAATCCGAGTAATGCAACTAATGCAGTGAGATTTGCAGAGATCGCTAACCATTCTGCTAAACGTGGATAATGATGAAAGATCAGCAATGCCACGCTAAGAATAATGAATAAGACTGTTGTCATTTCTGACATACGTCCCGGATAACCATTAGGGATAGTTAGTGGGTCACTGACAAATAATTCATCTAAAAATAAATTAAAGTGGAATATATCCGCAAGGAGTGTTGTTATCGAAATCAGTAAAATTCCAAGTGATATGAAAGGTAGCCATTGCTGTACTTGAAATCGTTTTTGATGATGCAGTATCAGATAGAGGGATAGCCCACCAAATAACAGTGCAGTATTAAATTTTGTAGTGGCTGATACTGGTAACAAACTTTGGATTAAACTAGGCTCAATAAACCATAAAATCATAATAGTTGATGCAATAAAAAAACTACTATAACTTACAATCAGTATTACCCGTGTTAACCGTTGTTCCAATATCGATTCTAAACGTACATCTACCATTTATCACCTAACTTTCACTTCTGTCTTTTTTAAGTATAGGTGATTTTTGCAAAATGTCATCATAATTATTTTTGAAATAAGTATTATGATACATATATCTGAAATGCAAATTTTATTATGATTCTATAATATTTCATAGTGACAGAGGTAATCAGTCAATCTATTGGATGTCACTTATTTAATAATTATTATCAAATTTGTCACTCACAATTTTATAAATAAACTGGTGAGGTAGATAGTTACGAACATTGTTGGTTGAGGCGTAAGGTTTGGTCATCATAGATCAAGGTTGTGGCGCGGATGCCCATTGTTCTAATGATTTGGATATCGCTATGTGTATGAAACGCATAATACAGCGCACCATCTCGCATTAATGTATCAAGTAATTGCGTATTACCATCAACATCATCCGATACCAGCAGATGATAACCATCTTGCGGATCGAGTGTCCATGTTGGAAAACAACCTGCCCCCACATCAAATAAGAACTCACTACGCCCTGTCGCATTATCTTGTATATAGACTTTGCCGACGACATCCGTTGCCGTATCACCTTTACCTGCCGATTTGACATAAACAGTCATCGCACGAGCAGATAAATCGATGGGTTCGATTGCTGTGGTGGTCTTTGCAACTTGATTTGAGTATTGCATAAGCATGACCCCAAATACAACAAGAGCAATCGTTTCTATGAAGATAATCACATAGAGGATAGGCTTTGGCATGAGATTGAGCTATGCATCATCAGGTGAAGTCGTGGGAAGAATCTCATCTTCTGGATCAGGTGTATCAGTATCATCCAATCCACCAAAGGTGGAACGACATTCTGGCATAACTGCCTCAAAGTCCGAAACGATTCTGACATTATCGCCTTGCAAGGCAATTTGATAACCGGGGTCAAGATATGCCATAGCTCGTGCACAATTGCCGATGTTAATCTGTGACCAACCTGCCCAGTAATAATGATAGGGGTCTCTTGTTCCGAGTTCCATCGTTTGCTCAAATGATAGCGCGGCTTCTTGATATAACTCGAGCCGATATTGGGAGCGTCCTAAGAGATAATAACAATTGACACTTTCGGGATTATAATCCACGCAACTCTGGAGATAACTAATCGCTTGTGATGGATTCCCAAGCTGGCTACTATGGATATATCCCAACTGTAATAATGCAAGAGTATTTTGCGGATTTGCTTCGACTACACCTTCAAGGATATCTAAGGCAGCATCAAAATTCTCGCGGGCAGATTCAATCGTTGCAATATCAATGGCAATAAATGTCATGTTATTAGCAATGCTATAGGCAGTTTGGAAGTCTTCTACTGCGCCATCCAGATCAAAGTTGTTCCATTTGATGATACCCCGGGCTCGATAGGCTTCCGAGCTATTCGGGTTTTCTTCAATAATATCGTCTGTCAAACTTAAGGCACGATCTGTTTGCCCTAAACTTTGATAGGCTTCTGCTAGATACGCTTTGGCGCGACTACTTTCAGGGTCAAGTTCTAGGGCATGAAGCGCGCTCGATAACGCCTCACCAGAACGACCATCCCAGTCTTGTGCCCATGCTCGGATTGCCCATGCTTCAGCCGAATAGGGATTGGCGTTAACTGCCTTTTCTGCATATTCAAGTGCATCACTCGTTCGTCCTATTGTGATAAGACTGATGGCAACACGGTCAAAGATGGCAACTTCATTGGGGACAGAATCCAAAACTTCTAAATAGGTGTTAAGGGCTTCATTGACTGCACCTTGCGCCCAATAATTGTTGCCTTCAACCAATTTATTTGAAGGGTCTTGGGTTGGGGTGGGTTCGGGTGCAGTGAGGGTCGATGCACTTTGTTCCATCTCTAGTACCAAAACATCGAGTACACGATCGATTGTGGGTGCGAATAAGGTACGATTCTGGTATATCCCGATCCCAACGACAATAATGACCATCGCAATTAGGTAGAGAAAAATCTTGCGACAGCTAACCGTACTACGCCGTTGTACGCCACGATATTGTTTGGGAGTCCGAATTTGCATAAGGATTTCGCTACCCTAATTTACAGAGATAATAATACACATCAGTAAGTGATTGAATGTCATAAAATGCTTTTAAGCGTCAGATCGAAAACCAACATCAATCACTTATGGGTATTATACACGACAGCAAAGATTAGGTCTCATCCATTATCAGGTCGACGAAGGTGCTTAAATCTGCTAGTAAGAAATCAGGGTCTTTACAAATCAGTTTGTCCCGATGTACAAAGCCTGTACAGACGGCAACTGATGTGGCGTCAACGGCACGAGCCGCATCAATATCAGCAACTGTATCACCAATAACAATCACTTGATCACCTGTAAATGTTGTACCTGTAAGAGCTTCAGCGCGCTCAATAGCAAGGCGAGGCAATTCATTGCGGTCAGGTGATTCGTTACCGTATGCACCAACAGAAAACCATGCAGGATCATAGCCTGCCATTTCGAGTTTAATCGGTGCGGTTTTCGACATATTGCCGGTTACCAACCCGATCATAGTATCCTCGCGTTCCCGCAAACAATTAACAAGTTCCATTGCATGGGGAATCGGATCTGCTACGAATTGGTCGCGGAGCTCGTTCATATGGCGCGCCATAATCTCTTCAAATATCGGTAATTCGCGTCCGATGTCTTCTGACGTCTTGCCAAATGATTCTAATAACTCAACCAGTGTAAACCAATCAGTCTTACCACCAAAAACATGATTGTCGAGGTCGCCCACTTCACCAAAATATTCTAGCATCGCTCGACGTTTGGATTCACGTCCAATACCTTTGCTCATCAAGAGTGTGCCGTCAATATCGAACAGAATCAATCGTGTAATCATATAAGTCACCATCACTTTTATCGTTTGAACCTGCATATTCTATCGTTATTCCTGCATTTTGGGGAGTGCATTTTGTCTATAAATTGATCTGATTATATCCCAAATTCCAGTATGCAATTTGGGAATAATTTGGGATATATTTGGGATAAGTGGCTTTAAATACGTGTTGTGACCCCAATATATCCCAAATAGGATGAATGTAATTTGGGATATAATTTAATTTGGGATAACTTAATCTTTTAATCTCTTTATTATTTAGTTTAAGAAATATTGCCATGTCATGACCTGTGCCACTACCCAAGCAAGGACAATCATCAATAACATCTTATAGCTGAAGCGGTCTAATACTGAATCCGCTACACCTCTTTTTTCACGGACTAACTCATAAACTGTTCCGGCAAATTGTATCAAAATCGCGGTATCATTAAGTAACATAAATGCATCAAAATAGACCGCATAACCAACAGGAGGAACTTCTGCCCCAACAGCCAGATGATGTAACAGCATTGCTAGCAACACCCCACCAGCTAACCCAATACGCTGATAACGATCTGGCATGAATGTTCCTACAAAACTGATGAGAAGAATCGCTATCGCTGGCAGAATACTGCGGATAAAAGCCGCTATCGGTACGCGAGTGGTCTCCATCGTGAAGATAAAACGGGAATAGCCTAATTCCGCACCATAATATGTTTTCTCAATAACTTTGACTGTGAAATCGGGGTTGAGATCCCAACCTTGAAGTTGTACATCTTCATCAATGCCTGATTCATCATAATTGACTTGATAAATAAGCTCGTCGGTGAGCAGAAACTTCGTTTCGATGATGACATTAAGTTGATGGCTGTCAAATGGGTAGCGACGAAGATTGATTTTATTCTGGTTTAAGGTTGCTTGAACCCGAAACTCGGCATAGTCACCTTCCAGTACACGATTTTCGACTTGTAAGGCTTCTGTGCCGTTAATCCCAACGACATCAAATCCAACCATTTCATCAGTACAATCGGAACTACAATACATGGTGATATAAAAATCGACATTATACGTACCGGAATCTAAGTTAAATTCACTCGTGCCGACAACATATACACCAACATTAACAATAATTGGCTCGGTGTCATCTTGCGCCAATATAGCGGGGCTAATCATCACCAGAACTAATACACACAAAACTAAATGATAAATTCGTTTCATCATATCTCCTTATTTCGCCAACGCATCACCGACATGCGCTGAACAGGATGATTGAATTGTTGTAAATAACCCCAATAAGTTATGGATAGATGGTGGTGGAGTTAGGTTTTATTCATATTTTATAAGCACACAAGTAGAATCAACACAAAGGTTTTGATTGTGCTATTTTGCATCAGGGGGCGGTGCAAACTGACGCAAGCGACGGATAAAATCTACACTCTGGAGTTTGCTTTCCAGTAGAAATGCGATATACCCTAAAATAATTCGTTCGGCATGGGCATGTTCTTCGGGCGCAATTTTGAGGCTCTTGACACGCTCGAATTTCTTGGCGTTACGTCGCATATGGCGCAGAAGTTTGAGCGTATTAAAGTCTATAGATACGAGCGGGGAACTAATCCGTGGGGCGGCTTCTTGGCTGACGATACCACCCTCTTCATTGCTAAAGAAATGTGACTTCGGCATCAAGGGTTCACGATCCACCACACATTCCATCAGCTCTGGTTGAAAACCTACCAAATCCAATAAGCACAGTTCATAAAAACGAGTTGCTAGGCGCGGGTCATCATCGTAGGCGATACGGTGTAAGGTCTCATGCAACAGCAAAAATAAGTCACTCTGGTTAATATCTTCATCTGCTGTAAAACGATCCAGCAGTTCCGCGACATAATTGGCATACGCACCGCGTGTAAGGTCTTCTCGTAAACCGAGATAAGGGTCGAGTAATTCGGCTTGTGCCAGTATATCAATGCTCCGTCCTTTGTGGATCATCACATCACTACGGGCGAATAACTCCACATGTCCACTGACTTTGGCATTGGGTTTACGTGCACCCTTTGCAATGGCACTGATTTTGCCATGATCCGGGGTAAACATCGTCAGTAAACGGTCAGATTCTCCGAAGTCGCGACGACTAAGGATGATTGCCTGTGTACGAAATTGGCGCACGGGTCTCGGCATAGCTTATGTCTCACATTAGGTTATTGAGGGATGCTTATTATAACGTCAGTAAAGTTCTTGGTTCTTAGTTTCTAGTTTTTGGTTTAATTTTTGGTAATTAAGCCCTGTGCTTTTACCAAAAACCAAAGACCAATAACCTAAAATAGTTGGTTTGAAGTCTCTATATAACTGAATTTCATACCAATTCGTAAACAAAACTCAGGTCATTATACAACAACCGTATCGGAATCGTATTAACTTGTCCAGCCAATTTGTTCTAACACGGCTTTGATTTCATCCACAGGGAAGCCGACGACATTGGTATAACTACCCTCGATTTTTTCTACAGGGTGAAATTCCTCGTGTTGGATCGCATAACTGCCTGCTTTGTCAAAGGGATCACCTGTGGCGATATAACGCTCAATTTCGGCATCGGAATAATCCCGCATATAGACATCGGTACACACGCGACGAGTAATCATTTGTGGTGATGTGCCTGTCTTAACCACTGTAAATGCGGTATGGACTTGGTGGGCGCGATGGCGCAGTTGTTTGAGCATAGCACGGGCTTCGTCGGCAGTGGCTGGTTTTTCTAGTAAGATGCCGTTTTCATCAATGCCGATAGTATCCGCCGCTAAGACCACAATCGTATCTGCCGAAATCACGACAACTGGATCATTGTCTAACATCTGAACCACGGCTTGGGCTTTCTCGCGACTGAGGCGTTCTACATGGTCTAATAATGATTCACCCGCAATTGTGGATTCATCAATATCGGGTTTGATAATGTCGAAGGTCGCCCCCATCTGGCGCAACAGATCTTGGCGGCGGGGTGACGATGAGGCAAGAATCAGACGCATAACATGACTTTCTACTCGATCAATTCGCACCGATTATAGCAGGATTTGGTATCTCAATTATAAGAAGTAGGTAAATTCCAGAACTGAATTGCACCGATTTCAGTAAAACTTCGTTATAATAATAAATGTAACAGACGATAGATTCGATTCTAATAGTAAATCATCACGGAGGTAACCTGTGAACGTAAGAAATGATCGATTATATGTAGATACCCCGAGGCGTGCGCCCTTATCTGGCGTACAACTCAACGCCGTTATGCGGAATGTTTATGCGTGGATGACAATGGGATTACTCATCACAGCATTCGTATCTCTTTTTCTATCCCGCATGGAAATTCCATTGTCTCAACCGTTTTTCCTTGGTGCGATATTTGCACAATTAGGTATCGTGATTGCACTCAGTTGGGCGATCAATAGAATCTCGGCAACAGTTGCAGGCATGATGTTCTTCGTTTATGCCATCATCACTGGGGTGACATTCTCGGTACTCTTCATGATCTATCCGATTGGCTCGATTACGGCGGCGTTTTTCACAACAGCAGGTGCGTTTGGTGCAATGACGATTGTCGGACTCACTACCAAAACGGATCTCAGCAAATATAGCACCTACTTCACGATGGCGTTGATTGGGCTCTTTATTGCGATGATCGTGAATATGTTCCTTGGTAGTGGCCCACTGGATTATGCTATTAGCATCTTTGGTGTGCTCTTGTTCACGGCGTTGACCGCATATGATACACAACGTATCGCACAAATGGCGAGCAATCCTAAAATGCAAGTCAGTAGCGAAGACACGCTCAAGTTTAGTGTCATGGCGGCATTGACCTTGTATCTGGATTTCATCAATCTCTTCCTATTCTTACTCCGTCTTTTCGGTGGTAGAGATTAACTTCACGATAGTAACCATCAAGGGGCGAGTCACACGACTTGCCTCTTTTTGATTATCCCTCTACTTGATACAGCGCGAATTGACGACTAAGCGGTACGTTATAGGGTGACCATTGTGGACCTGTCAGGCGATCTCCAAATATCTGTTGCAAGGTTTCTAGCGTATCAGTATCACTTGGCACGACAAAAAACGCATACGGGCGTGATGATTTTGGATCAAGTGTGGTAAAGTCGAATTCGCTAACTTCAATAACAGTAACAGGTACGGTATGACGCTCATAGTTTTGCATAATCTCGACATCAACATGAAATTGATCGTCTGTTGGCAAAATATAAACCAAAGTTGTTGGGGATAAAGATTGCGCACGGTGTCCAGCATCTTGATCATCCATTTTAGTACGGATCATCAGATTATAATCAGGCAACATCACGCCAAAATAATAGCCGATTTGCAATAACCCCATCAACATTAAGAACGCTATCGCACTATATTGAAGTAACCTTTGTAAACGGATTTTGTTAAGCGATGCTTCAATGAACACCCGATAAAAGCTATCTAATCCCAATGCCATTAATAGCACTAATGCAGGAAACAGCACTACAAAACGCGGTGTCCAATCATTCCAGATAATAACTGAGTTCCCAAGAACAGTGAGAAGCAACCATAAGGGTAAAATCAATCCTAATTGTCGCCAATGAAATAGGGCAACCCCTAAGCCGATCAACATAAACGGCAACATATGCGGCAAGACTAGCCCCACATCACGACTATAATAGAAACCACTGCCATCGGGTTGGCTCATAATATGTAAATAGGGTGGGTTGATACGATTATCCAAGTAGACTAGTAGTTGACCCTGTACATCGGAGGATGTCAATAATTGTGCCCAAAAACCTTCTTCTACCCGTTGATTTTGTAGACGAGGTGCGGCATTCTCAAAACCCGATATATTTAACGAGAGATAAAATCCTGATGACATTAAAATTGTGGTCAATAAGAAAATAACAATCCCACGACGATAAATTGTGCGACGATGGATAAGCACATAAATGACTAACCAGCCAATAATCAACGGTGGGTAGAGCAAACGTCCGCCCTCATAAAAATAGCTTGTTAATCCGAGAAAAACGCCAGCCAACGCTAATATCTGCCGAGAGTTATTTTGCAATCCTCGCCATAACAAAGCAATCGTTATTGTACAGAAAAATGGATCAGCTATGTTATACATCGCCAGCCGACTGAAATGAATATGGGGTAGGTAAAATGCGAGTAAAAATGCTGCAAGTAATCCAACCCGTCGGTTAAATGCCCATCGTCCTAACAGATATAATAGAGGGATGGTCAGTGTACCGAAGATAACGCTCACACCCCGTAAATTTGCTAATGTTGCCCCGAATAACTCTGTATAATAATACTGAAAATACGAATAAAACCATGTGAAATTGGCAATCGGTCCTGTACTATTCATGATTTGTATATTGGGTTGAACGCGTAAATGTGTCACAGCCCACGTGAAATTTGCTTCGTCGGTATAATAATGAATCGCTGAATCTAGTGCGACGGTACGGACAAATAAACCCAATAGTACAATTAATAGAAGCCACTTGGCATCGGATTCGTGTGCCCATATACGGAATTGTTGCCAGTTACCAGATATAGACAACCCACCTGTCATACCCCATGTAATCAGGACAATGCCGATAATAAACAATGCCAATTGATGAGCATGGTGTATCCCAAATAAAAATACCAACGTCGTCGGTGAAGTTCCTTGCACTATCGCAATCATCCAAAAGCACAGGAGACCTAAGATAGATAAAACGATTTGCCAGCGGGTAATGGGTCGCCAATTGACAGACTCCGATGCATTGGAGGTATCAGGTGGTAAACGCCGTAGCATCAATATCGTGAGTATGATCGTTAGCGGTAAAAAAAATAGCGCGAGATTATACCAACCCGTCGGATTAATGTGGTAGTCGTAAACCACTATACAGCTGGTAATCATGATAGGAATGGGTAGCCAATGGGTCAGGGCAAACCCTCTTCTTGGATAAGGCGTTAGCTTATCATTATCCATCTGGTTCAACTTGATACAGTGCAAATTGACGGCTAAGTGGCACATTATAGGGCGACCACTGCGGACCTGTCAGGCGATTGCCAAATAACTGTCGTAAGGTTTTGAGCGTATCGGTATCATTGGGCACGACAAAAAACGCGTACGGATGTGATGCTTTTGGATCAAGCGTCGTAAAGTCAAATTCTCCGACAGCTATTACTTCAACAGAAATCAATTGTCGCTCATAATCTTGGACTGCCCCGACATCGAGGTGATATTTGTCATGGATTGGAAATACATAAATTTCTGTGTCAGGGGACAAGACTTGGGCGCGGTGTCCAGCATCTTGATCATCAATTTCGAGGCGAATTGCCACATTATAATCCGGCAACATCACACCAAAATAATAGCCAATTTGTAAGATACCCATCAGCAAGAGCAATGCTATCCCTGTCCGCCGAAAAATCCGTTGCGCAACATCTCCTTTAAACCAATGCATACTGATCCCACGATAAATCGTATCTATTCCGAGTGCGATCAATAATACTAATATCGGGAATAACACTACAAAACGCGGTGTCCAATTATTCCATGTAATGAGGGAATTACCGAGGACGGTCAACGCTATTGCAAGTGGTAAAATCAACCCCAAACGTCGCCAATGAAAAAACGCAACCCCCAAGCCAATCAGCATAAACGGCAAGAAATGAGGCAAAATCAACCCCACCTCGCGACTATAATAAAAGCCACTGCCATCAGGCTGGCTCATAATATGAAAATAGGCAGGATTCAATCGTTCATCAAAGTAGCGTAGGACTTGCTTAAAGGTGTCGGGTGATGTAAAGACTTCTGCCCAAAATTCATCGGCAACCCGTTGCTGGAGTAACCGTGGTGCAACATTCCCAAAGCCCCATACCGCCAGCGATAGATAAAAGCCAGACGCAATCAGTGCTGTTGTTGCGAAGAAAACACCGAGTCCACGCTTAGAACCAACCCCATTATGAATAAGGGCATAGATCACTAACCAACCGATAATCAAGGCAGGATAAAGTAGGCGACCGCCCTCATAAAAGTAACTGGTCAGCCCAAGGAACACACCCGCCCATGCAAATGACCTCCGCGAATGGGTTTGTAAGCCGCGCCACAATAATATAATCGTCATCACACCCAAGAGTGGGTCAGCGATATTGTTCATTGCCAATCGACTATAGTGGATATGTGGAAGGTAAAATGTCAGCAAAAAAGATGCCAATAATCCAACCCGCTGACTAAATGCCCATCGTCCTAAACCATAAGTGGCTGGAATGGTGAGCACACCGATAATGACACTTAATCCACGTAGATTGGCAAGTGTTGCACCAAAAAGCTCGGTGTAATAATACTGAAAGTATGAATACAACCATGTGAAGTTGGCTACTGGTCCGATGTTATTCATGATTTGCACATTAGGTTGAATTCGCAAACGTGTCACAGCGGTCGCAAAATTAGTCTCGTCGGTATAATAATGAATGGTGGATTCCAGCGCGATGGTACGGACAATCAAACCCATTATGATAAATAGCAAAAGCCACTTTGCATCGGGTTCATGTGTCCATGTGCGGAATTGTCGCCAGCCATTTGCTAGTGAAAATCCACCGGTCATACTCCAGATAATCAAACCAATGCCGATCATAAACAGGGTGAATTGATGAGCGTGGTGCATCCCAAATAAAGATGACAAGACCAGCGGAAATGTTCCCTGTACCTGTGCAATCACCATAAAACATAGTACACCAACAATGGGCAAGATCGTCTGCCAGCGTGTGAAGGGTTGCCAATTTTCTACATGAGGTGTCTTTATTGCATCGTCGGGTAATCGGCGGAGCAAGAGTATCGTAAGGAGCATCGTCAAAGGCAGGAAGAATAGTGAGAGATCATACCATCCGGTTGGATTGAAGTGATAATCATAAGCAACGATGCAACTGGCTAATGTGATTGGTATTAATAGCCAGCGGGTCATAGCAAACTCTGCATGATTATGGTGATTTTGTAATCTGTGATCATTATGTCGAAAAACTCGATTAACTGCTTCGTTGTAGAAATTATATTAATTTTACAAGCATTTGGTGGTTTGAGTACCACTTTTTATCCTAATGTCGCAATCATATGAATCATAAATTAGGTACAACGATCATGAAACGACTAATAATCCTTATTAGAGATTGATGCCTACTTTATGAATTTCACAAAACAGGCATACCAGAACAAAAAAAATCCCTCTCCCACTTATTGTGAGAAAGGGAATATAGATGGCTAGTAGCGAATCTGCTATGTTGCCATAACTGGTTGGAGACCAAACCGTTGAGCAACTTCAGGTGTGATCAGTCCTAAAAGTGCATAACCGAGACCAGCGATAACAATGCCGAGTACACCAAATCCAAGTCCTAGTGCGATGACCCCGTATGAGAGACCCATAGCCATAGCTGATAAACTCAGGGAAGTGACCAAGCCAGCTGCGGTTAACTGAGTGTTACGAGCCTGATTGGCTACTGGATTGCCGGCACCATCTAGCAACGCCTCGTCCGCGATATTTGTTCCGGCAGGATCGCCATCTGCTACTGCAAATCGACCCATCTGAGCGTAGGTTAAGCCACCACCACTTAATGAGGCATGATGTTGAATAATGTCTGCCATACTGAGTGCGGTAGCCATATCATTCACTGGGACATTGGGAATTGAAGCATCGCTAGGAGTTGTAACGTTTTGATTAGCAAGTTGTTCCACAACAAACCCATTAACATAGATTCCAGCACCTGCTGCTGCCACACCTGCGATTCCAAATATGATTCCGATAACGATTACCAATTTAGGGAAGAGTCGTAGTCTGTTCATTTCAATCTCCTTATTATATAGAGTGGTAGAGAAAGGATTTATTGCGTTTCCGTCCTCTGATTTAATATATCCACATTGTATAGATTGATTGATACACTTTCCAATGTTTTGAGGTCAGTCATGACAGTTATACATATAAATTTAGACGTATGTCATAAATTATGATCAACAATAAAAATAAAACCCCCAGTGCTGAGGGTTTTATGAGTGATAATTCAATTTTCGGTGTCGCTGGTGGACAGAAACACGCGCTATACACTGTATTACTGTTGCCAATGGCACTGTGATAGCATTGCCTGAGGCATGAAAGATGTCATGTACAAATAGATGAAATCTCGTCCATCACAAACCACCCATGACATTTATCCCTTACACAAACGCATTGAGTCCCGTTAATTCGCGTCCGACAAGGAGCATGTTGACTTCGTTTGTACCTTCGTAGGTATAGATTACTTCAGCATCAAGCATCAGGCGAGCGATGTGATTTTCGATCAAAATACCGTTTCCACCGAGGCATTCACGCGCTAATTGTGTGACATAACGGGCTTTACGGGCGTTATTATACTTCGCCATCGAGACCATGCCTTCACTGAGTTGCCCCTGACTAATCAGGTGTGATAGTTGCAAGCATAGATTTTGCATCAAGGTGACTTCGGTAGCCATCTCGACTAACTTCTGTTGAATCAATTGGAAGCCAGCAATCGGTTTGCCAAATTGTTCACGTTCTTTTGTGTATTTGAGTGCGAGTTCAAATGCGCCTGCCGCCACACCTGCCGCTGACCATGCCACACCATAACGCCCCATACCGAGGACGCGCGCGGTGTCTTTGAAGCTATTGACGTATGCCAACTTATTTTCTTTAGGGACTCGCACATTTTCGAGCGTAATATCTGCATTAAGGACGGCGCGCTTGGCGATCTTTCCCCACAAGTCATTGATGGTTACGCCTTCAACTTGGCTAGCATCTTCAATCACATAACCGCCAAAATTTCCCGTATCTTCATCCCGTGCCCAAATAATCAGCACATTAGAAATCGACGCATTCCCGATCCAGCGTTTTGCACCATTGAGGATATAGCTATCGCCATCTTTACGGGCAGTTGTTTGAACGTGTGCCGCATTTGATCCGATATTGGGCTCTGTTAAACCGAATGCCCCGATCTTTTCGAGCTTGACCATATCTGGCAACCAGCGTGCTTTTTGTTCTTCATCACCCAGCAAGCCAATTGACCCCATTGCTAGCCCAGAATGTACGCCATAAAAGGTGCTGATGCTCCCATCACCCTTTGACAATTCATATAAGACCATGCCCATTTCCACAAAATCAAGTCCTGCCGCCCCATGTTCCATTAATGCACCGCCAATAATCGGCACACTTTTAAGTTTGCTTACAATATCCCATGGAAATTCTGCTTTTTCCCAATAGGGATTGATATTTGGCATGACCTCTTGCTCGACAAAATCACGTACTTGCTGGCGTAGAGCCTTCTGTTTATCGGTAAAGTGCATATCCACATTGTAAAAATCAAATCCGTTGTATAAGTTTTCTACTTGTTCATCTAATACCATTAGTTGATTGACCCCGCTCAAATTAATCTAACCGTCATTTGATTAATCATAGCATTAATCGAACGGTGATTCAATTAAAGGGTGATGATAAGTTTGAGTTCTTGAAACTAGGTACGGCATAGCATCCCAAATGGTGGTCAAATCTATTATACTAACTCGAAACGACTTATTAAGGATATGGATTCAGTGGCGACCATCACATTAAAAGATGTTAATGATGACAATTGGCTTTTAGCATTAAAACTCGCTGTTCATCCCGATCAGCGTCGCTTTGTATCAGAGATTTTTCCGGTAGCCGCCATTGCTTTGGCAAAAGCTTATGTACGTCCGGACGGGATGATCTGGCTACCACATATGATTTATGCTGATGAAGAACCTGTCGGCTTTGTTCAATTGGTCTATCCGCCAGAGACATACAAATTCTGTTGGATGTTTCATTTTTTCATTGATGAATCACAGCAGGGCAAGGGGTATGGCAAAATAGCTTTAAACTCGATTTTGCAAATGGTCAAACAAGATTATCCCACTTGCAAAAAGATTCAATTGACGGTTCATCCCGATAATGATGTGGCACAGCGCATGTATACACGGGCAGGTTTCCAACCGATAGGCAAGAATCGAGAGAATGAACCCATATACGAACTCATTCTTTAGTAATCACTAGATCACTACAAACCTTCGTAAGCTGTGATTTTATCGCGCCAAGCCTCAGGAATCGGTACAGTCTGATTTGTATGATAGTCAAATGCAACTAGTACCGTTTTCCCTGTGGCGACTGTTTCGGCTTTTTCATTTGTCAGCACATATTCCAGATCGAAGCTCTTACCGCCCAAGCGATTGCAACGGGTGTAAATCGACACAACTTCGGCAAAGGCAACGGGCTGATGATAGTCGCAACTTAAGCTAGCAAGGATGATGCCGAAGTTCTCCCAACCTTTTTCTAATTCGCAAACCTGTTGGATATAGAGGATGCGCGCCTGCTCCATGAAGGTTAGATATTTGGCGTGGTTAAGGTGTCCCATCACATCTAAATCGGCAAACCGTACTGTGATATGGGTTTCGTGATGATACTGTTCAGGTTTTGGCACGACATCTACTCGTTGAACTTATTAAAGTAGGTTTGGAATCCCTCTGTGTTGGGGGGAATCACTTGTAAGCGTACCCAATCGACAAATACCAGATGGTGATCTTTCATGAAGTTGACCAATCCATCAATCACATAAGGCAGAGTATTCGCTGGGTTATCAATAAATTGCATACACAATGCTTTGATATTACCACTTTTTGAGAGATGTCCGTAAATCACTAACGGCGAGATATTCAGCGCGAATACATCATTGATACGATTTTCATCTTGAGCAAATACAACAGCCGCCGCGTCTTTAACATCGGATGGAAGATATTGTTTCACCTTATCAACGTTGAAAGTTGTATCTAGGGGATTTTTAATAGCTTTGCGGATATGTAATTTACTGAACCCCGCTTCTTCCTGATGATTCTGATAGATTGCCATAATAGCGCGTAATTCGATATTAATTGCTTCTAAATGGAAATCAGACACAAATTCATTCTGTCGCCAATCATCTTCATGCAGGGTGAAGACATTCTGCTCTGGGGCGAGTTCACCTGTTTCGGGAGTATCATCATTAATCGTTGGGAGCGAATATAATATACCTTTGTCGCTGACATATTCGATCATTGC
>Ga0070728_10003291_pt1 | contig 18024 bp, 21 predicted proteins | sample tdDd471_FD_66723 | JGI IMG/M metagenome (GOLD analysis project Ga0070728, IMG submission 66723) | Marine sediment microbial communities from the Atlantic coast under amendment with organic carbon and nitrate - tdDd47.1 | ecosystem: Environmental > Aquatic > Marine > Coastal > Sediment | place... | reverse complement strand
GTACAATGACAGCTGTTGAAGGGAATGTATGATCCGGCGTTGTGGTCGCAACGATAATACCATCAATATCTGATGGCTTAAGCCCGGCTTGCTCTAAAGCACGCTTAGCTGCGATGATAGCCATATCAGATGTTAGCTCACCTTCAGCGGCGATATGACGTTGACGAATGCCGCTGCGTTGATAAATCCATTCATCTGAAGTATCAACTGTTTTTTCCAGTTCTTTGTTTGTTAACGCCTTTTCCGGCAGATAACTCCCAGAAGCTATAATGTGAGCGTATTTAGACATGGGATTGTTATACTCGTATATTAGTATTGTTTTTGTTAATTATACAGCCTTATCCATGACCATAGTTTCTTCCTGTTCCGCCAGATAAGCAATTTCCTTAACAGTCTGATCAATATAATCCAGACGCGCCAGTCTAACCGCCATTAAAACCGCGTTAGAGAAGGCAAGAGCATCGGCTCCGCCATGGCTTTTAATACACAAGCCATTTAACCCTAAGAACACCCCTCCGTTATAACGCCTTGGATCAAGACGTTTCTTCAAATGTCTTAGGGAGAAGAATGCAAAAATAGCCCCCAGATACGCCAAAGGACTGGATGCAAACGACTCGGTTATGTAATGCTTGGTCAAGCTACCCATACCCTCTGCGGTCTTCAGAGAGATATTTCCGGCATACCCGTCAGTAACGATTACATCAACAGTTCCTTTACCGATATCATCGCCCTCAACGAAACCCTTATATTCGCCGGGGAATTTGATTCGCGAAAGCACCTGCGCAGCCGCTCGAACATGATCAGGGCCTTTAGTGTCCTCTGAACCGACATTCAAAAGGCCGACGTTTGGACGTTCTATTTTCTTTTGAGCCTTAGCAAAGATAGAGCCCAGAATTGCAAATTGCACTAATGCGTCTCCATCAACCAAAACATTGGCGCCTAAATCCAGCATAATTGTATCGCTTTTTATACCGGGCAATAGAGAAGCTAGTGCCGGACGACGAATACCTGGAACAGTCCTTAAAACTGTTTTAGCCATTGCCATGAGTGCTCCGGTATTCCCCGAAGAGACAATCGCTTGAGCCTTCCCCTTCTTCACCGCTTCAATGGCCAAACGCATACTGGTCCCCTTACTTGAACGCAGCGCTATAGACGGCTTTTCATCGTTATTTATAACTTTGTCTGTGTGATTGAGCTTTGATTGCCGTTTTAAAACAGGATACCGATTTAAGTATGGCGTGATCTTGCTTTCATCTCCGAATATATGAAAGAAAACATCCGAATGTTTTTTCAACACTATAGCCAATGCGGGGATGACCTCTTTAGGTCCATAATCACCGCCCATAGCGTCCACAGCAATTTTAATGCAAGTTGATGCTTCTTTTTCAGAATCGGACAAGGGAATAATTTCCTGTTTCGTTGTTCGTATAGACTGCCTCATAACACAACGAATGTGTTAACACAGCAAAAAATTAAGAGTTACTTATAAGACAAACAACTTCTTTTGCAAGCCCTTAATAGAGGATTATTCTTACTTTGCGGATAGTTAATTGCCGAAAATGAGCCCAGAGTAACTTATGGTATATACTCTAATCACGCTCTTCAATGACCTGACGGCCTTTGTACATTCCGGTCTTTAGATCAATATGGTGACGACGCACAGGTTCGCCAGTGTTGCTGTCTTCAACCCAGTTTTCAACTCTCAAAGCATGGTGCGAGCGGCGCATATTACGCTTGGATTGTGTTGTTTTTCTCTTTGGTACAGCCATGATCTTATCCTTTATCGTGCTTTATCGAGTTTTTTGTATAAATTATTGTTCTTTATAAAATCCGATGAAGACAGGGTAATACATAAAAACATCGGCCATGGCAAGGAAATTATTTAATAAGTTAAATATTTTTTACACCTGCCTACTAATCTTTCTTTTTCTCGGCAGACTTCCACTCCTTTAACGCGGCGAAAGGATTATTATACATTCCATCATCATCCTCATCAAACAGCTTATCCTTGCTTTCGAAAGCCGCCCCCTCTTTACGCGGATATGGATTGAGTGACAAGGAAAGATTCTGGGTTACCAGCTCACCCAAATCAATTTTGCCCCCGATAATTACTTCGGGGTCATCATATTCTTCAAGCATTGGTTGCTCGAGACGCTCCTGCGGCTCCATGCGCTCACGCTTAGCCTTGGCAAAAGAGACCGCATTACTAGGCTCTGCGCACCATGTCTCGAAATTATCTTCTACATGCTCGGCAACAGGCTCCATTGTAACCACACATTGCTGATGAACATCAGCACGCAGCTCCCCCTTTACGTGGATATCCTTACTAACCGGATTACGCTTTAACACAATATCTGCGACCAAAGACTCAATCGAGTGCAAACCGATCCTTTTACATAGCGCTAATTTACTTTCCTCTGGCACAGATATGCTGATGCGCAAGGGCTTACGGCCTACATCTTCAGATAAGACGTGATGTGACCATTCATGCATGGGTGCTTGCTTCGTTTTTGTTAACTCGGTCATATTGATTTTCTGTTCCTGCTTAAACTAAGTTGCCCTTTTTCCCTGTTAAACAAGTGATTGTCAAATATAATATAGACTTGATCATAAAAAAAAATCGCGACCACTTAAACATCGCACAGGAATAAAGATTTTCAGTTACTTACTTGATATGCTTGCGCCGACTTTGATTTTTACTGAATAATCGAAAGAACATTAATATTTGCTCTAGGCTTTTTTAGAAATAATCTTTAGGCTCTGCCACAAGAAGAACTTGGTTAATCTATCACTATTAGGGGATACCATGCAAAAGAAAGCGCCTATATTTTTTTACATCCTTGCCTTTGGGGCAACGTTAAGCGCTGCCGGATTATTGAGCGGATGTACGCCAGTTGTGTCCCAACACGGAAATCTCGTCAATAACTACCAAATTGAAGAGGTTATAGTCGGGAAAAGTACGCGCTCTGATGTCTTACGCGCTCTTGGGTCTCCAACAACCCAGTCAACGTTCAACCCGGATGTTTGGTATTACATTGGACAAGAAACCGAAAAATACGGAATTTTAGATCAAGAGATAAAAGAAGAGCGAATTCTTGTTGTGATGTTCAACGATAAAGGGCTTGTCGAAACGATATCGCCATTCGATGGCGGACGTCAGGACATCCCATATGCACGCTCTAAAACTCCCACGCATGGAAATGAGCTTACCTTTATGCAACAGCTTTTGGGTAATCTTGGGCGCTTTAATGGCGCAGAAACTAGTGCTACCGACTACTAAGGATAGTTTATATCGGACGTTGCTGTACAAGCTGCAGTAACACCTCAGTGTCAATATCACTGCCTAACACTTCATCGGTAACTTTGTTCAAACGATCTTTAATCATACGCACCTGAATGATGCCGTTTTTTAGCGCTGAATGGCGATTTAAAATTCCATACATGTTTTGAATATAAGCATCTGTCAAACGCGGGCTACACTTTTTAACACGATCAGCGTTACTTCCATCTACTTCGATCGCAACAACCATGCTCACAACCTGCTGAACACCGTCATCATCAATAATAGGTAATAATAGAGGATCAAGTTTTATATACTCAGCGCTACCGCCTTCTTCTGTTTTCTTTTCTGACGCACGAGCTTGTGGCGCAGACATGGATATCGCGCAAACGCATGCAAAAACAGTAAACAAAATCCCAACCCGGCGCATATGTATTCATCCCCTAACACTTATAAACTATTGCACTTGCTTAATTGCTGCGAGTGCTCACTATACTTAAGCGTAACAGACAATCGTTAACGCATAGTTAGGGTTCTTATAAATATGAACAAATATCCACCGCAACGCACAAAAATCAATTATTTCGCATGTTTACAAGTATTTAAAGGCCTATTTTAGGAATTATTTCTTCGTTAATCGCGCAAAGATTTTGCCGCCGAATCGAGGATTCCATTAACGAATGAAACTTGTGATTTAGGATAAAATTCATGTGTTACATTCAAATAATCATTAACAATTATCGGCGCATCTGTTTTTACATGCTGAAGCAGCTCATACACTCCACACAGGAGGATTGAATGCAAAAGAGGTTCAACGTCTTTGGAAGAGGTCATATTTGCTTTTACGATTTCTTCGATTTCGCCGCGCCTCTCTTCCAACCCCATAAGAATTTTCTTTAGCAATCCGCCATGAGGCAGAATCTTTATAGCTTCTAACTCTTCAGGCTGGGCCACTTTCTCCTGACCCTCTCCCGGCTCATCATCGGTTTTCAAGCCGTCAGCCAGATACTCGTCAACAACCAGCTTAATAGCCTTTTTGTTGTGGATCATCTGATAGCATGCCTGCACCGCCATAAGACGGGAGATAAATTCTTTATTATTATTTTCCTGTTTAGTATCAGTCATTTTTCTTTTTATTCTTATGTTATCGGCGCATTTTCAAATTAAGCTCTAGCAATTCTATAGCGGCCTTAGCTGCGGCCCCGCCTTTATTGCGTTTATCGAGGTGTGCACGTTCTAACGCTTGTTCACGCGAATCGCAAGTAAGAATTCCATTTCCGATAGGAACAGAGTAATCCAACGAAACGCGGGTTAAGCCACTAGCGCTTTCATTACAAACAATATCGTAGTGTGATGTCTGGCCGCGAATCACGCATCCTAGTGCTACAAATGCATCAAATTTAAGCTTACCTGCACCGCGCCCCTCTTCTCGCTGGACGCCATATTGCACGGCCAAAGGGATCTCCAATGCACCGGGCACCTCGAACACTTCGTAAGTGCAGTGTTTTTCTTCTAACGCTGCTTTTGCTCCGTCCAATAGATGCGCAGCTATTTCTTCATAATAGGGTGATACGACGATCATGACATGGGGCATTGGCCTAAACTCCTTTATTTTTTATGTACCCAATTAAATCGGCAATCGTCCCAATTTTCAAGTCATGCTTCTTAGCATAAACGATAAGGTCATCAAGCCGAGCCATTGTCCCATCATCATTCATAATCTCACAAATTACCCCTGCACCGCTATACCCCGCTAGTTTAGAGAGGTCTACGGCTGCTTCTGTATGTCCATTACGCTCTAACACACCGCCGTCACGGGCGATGAGTGGAAAAATATGCCCCGGCGTTGCGACAGTCTTAGAACTGCTTTGCGGGTCAATGGCCGTGAGTATTGTGTGCGCACGATCAGCTGCGGAAATGCCCGTAGTCACGCCTTCTTTAGCCTCAATAGATTCTGTGAAGGCCGTCTGGTGGTGAGTATTATCACCGCGCCCCATGGGTTTTAGCTCCAAACGCTCGGCGATTTCTTTTTCTATAGGCATACAAATCAGCCCGCGTGCATCTTTAGCCATGAAATTTATTAACTCTGGCGTAACAGCCTGCGCCGCTAAGATGATATCACCTTCATTTTCTCTGTCTTCATCATCGACGACGATCACAGCTTTCCCTGCGCGCATATCAGCTATAATTCCATCAATGGACGAAATTGCACCTACATTCGATACGCCATGTTCTGAATTATTGTTAATTTGCTGATCCTTACTTGCATCCATTTTAATTACTTTCTTTGATATCAACCATTCTTGCTACATAACGTGCCAACATATCAACTTCAAGATTGAAGAAATCACCGACTTTTCGATCGCCAATGGTCGTATGCGTCCACGTGTGGGGGATGATATTGACTCCAAAGTGCGCCGAGTCAACCTCGTTGATTGTCAATGACACACCATCTAATGCAACAGAGCCTTTAGAGGCGAAGTAATGTGCATAGCCTTCGGGGATAGCGATTTTCAACCTATATGATTCCCCTTCTTTCTCAAGCGCTAAAAGCTCAGCAGGCGTATCAATATGCCCGGAAACAATGTGACCGCCCATCTCGTCACCCATGCACAGTGACGTTTCTAGGTTAATGCGGCTCATGACTTCCCATGACCCAATAGTGGTCTTGTTTAACGTCTCAGCGGAAACATCAAAAAACAAAGAGTTTTTTGTCTTCTCTACAACACTCAAGCAACAGCCTGAACAGCAAATGGATGCACCGATCTGAACCGAGGTGAACCGATCTGACACTCCAACTTCGATACGCTTACTTTCTGCGCTTCCCTTTACGGAACGGATCGTCCCAATATCTTGCACTAGCCCTGTAAACATAATTCTGTCCTATTAATTATTAACATTCCTATAGCGCTCCATAACATCTGCGCCAAGAGTTCTGCGCTCTATTGACCGGAGATCTAAACGCTCAGCCAATGTTTCTATATTAAAATCACCTGAAACATTGCGGGCATCTTCCCCCAATAAGCTTGGGGCACGATAAATTAACAGCTCATCGAACAACCCAGCGCGTAAGAAAGAAGCATGGAGCTGTGCTCCACCCTCGACTAGCAGACGGGTAATCCCTCTCTCAGCCAACAAAGAAAGTACAGCTCTCAAATCTCTGGTATCGTCCAGCTCACACATATGGACATTAGCGGCTATCAAAGCCCCTTCATCTCCTTCTATGTCATCAATCTTCCCATGCAAGAGCCATAACCGCTTGGCATATGCGCTTTTAACCAAAGTACTGTCCACCGGGGTTTTAAGATGTGTGTCCAACACTATGCGCACGCCATTATGGTCCAACCCTTCCAGCCGCGTGCTTAGCATTGGATCATCTTTTATCACCGTCCCAACACCAACCAGCACCCCATCATGCTGTGAGCGCATAAGATGCGCATGCTTGCGGGCCTGCGCTCCGGTAATCCACTGACTTTCACCAGATGCCAGGGCTGTTTTTCCGTCTAAAGAGCAAGCCGTTTTAAGTGTCACGAAAGGACGCGGCGCTTTGTCATTGATTGAATTGAAAAAACCGGCATTCAGCTCAGCGCATTGCTCTTCAAGCGCACCATCCATAAGCTCAACCTGTATGCCTGCCTCTTTAAACATGGGCAGCGAGCGCCCTGAAACTTGGGGATTACGATCAAGCGTGCCTATAACCACGCGCGCAATTTTTGCTTCGATGATAGCATTAGCACATGGTGGTGTTAGTCCGTGATGAGTGCATGGCTCTAACGTTACATAAAGCGTAGCCCCGTCCACTCCCTTACCTTCGCTCGCTTGCTCTATAGCCAAGCTTTCTGCGTGCGGACGCCCTAGATCAGCTGTGCGGGCTCTAGAGATTATCACGCCATCTTTTACAATGATGCAGCCTACAGATGGATTCGGCGCTGTACGGCCAAGCCCTCTGCGCGCCAGATTTAAAGCAGAGCGCATATAATTAGTGTCAATTTGTGAGATCATGATCTTATTTTGTATAAATATTTTACATAGTGCGAGACTAGCTCATTGGCCGCGCGGTTATAGATTTTTTGAAGGAACAGTTGTAAAAAGCACGAACTCCGCCAACATATATTACCCAATCTTACTTAACGCTGTTTTCGTCTTTGAGATGCGTTATTTTATTCAAAAAGTCGTTAAAATCTTCGGGATTGCGGAAATCTTTATAAACCGAGGCAAAACGGATATACCCAACAGCGTCCAGATTAATCAACGCTTCCATCACATAAGAACCAATTTTTCTTGATGCGATCTCGGCCTCACCTTCAGATTCCAGTTTACGGACAATCTTATTAGCGGCGCGCTCTATAGCATCCAGATCGATAGGACGTTTACGCAAAGCCACCTGCATAGAGCGGATAATCTTATCACGATCGAAAGGCTGTTTACGTCCACCGCCCTTAACCACGGTCATTTCCCGCAACTGAACACGTTCAAACGTGGTAAAGCGCTGCTCGCAAGCCGGACAGTGACGACGACGGCGAATGGCCGAGTTATCCTCGGAAGGACGCGAATCCTTCACTTGCGTATCATCATGTCCACAAAACGGGCAGCGCATTTATCATTATTCCTTTGTTCAGCTTTTGTCTCGACCTACATATCAGGGTAGATAGGAAAACGTTTACACAAAGCATCAACTTTTTCCTTAACAGCTTTTTCTACTTCACCATTGCCTTCAGGGCCGTTTGCTTTCAGACCATCAAGCACTTCGATAATATACTGACCAACAAGCTTGAACTCTTCAACACCAAAACCACGGCTGGTTGCAGCCGGAGAGCCCAGACGCACGCCAGATGTTATCATTGGCGGAGCCGGGTCAAATGGCACAGCGTTTTTGTTACAGGTCATACCAGCGCGCTCTAACGCTTCATCTGTTTCTTTTCCTGTCAAACCTTTAGGACGCAAGTCAACAAGTACAATGTGGCTATCTGTTCCACCGGTTACGATATCCAATCCACCATCTTTAAGAACTTCAGCCAGTGCTATCGCATTTTCAAGCACAGCTTTACCGTAGGCTTTAAATTCAGGTCTTAGCGCTTCACCATATGCTACTGCTTTAGCTGCAATCACATGAATCAATGGGCCGCCTTGAATACCTGGGAAGACAGCAGAGTTGATCTTTTTGTGTATTTCCAGATCATTCGTCAAAATCATACCACCGCGTGGTCCGCGCAAAGTTTTGTGGGTTGTCGTCGTTGTCACATGAGCATGCTGGATAGGTGATGGATACTGCCCAGAAGCGATCAAACCAGCGTAATGCGCCATATCTACAAATAGATAGGCACCAACTTCATCAGCGATCCGACGGAAACGAGCAAAGTCAATGTGGCGTGGATATGCAGAAGCTCCGGCTATAATCATCTGCGGCTTATGCTCACGAGCCAGTCTTTCCATTTCTTCATAATCAATAAGCGAATCGCTTTCGCGCACACCATATTGAACAGAGTTGAACCATTTACCAGATTGATTAGGAGCAGCGCCGTGAGTCAAGTGACCACCAGCATCCAGACTCATTCCAAGCACTGTATCACCGGGCTTAAGAAGCGCCATCATCACGCCTTGGTTAGCTTGCGAACCGGAGTTAGGCTGCACGTTTGCGTATTTAACACCGAACAGCTCTTTAGCTCTGTCACGAGCCAAATCTTCAACAACGTCACAAAACTCACACCCTCTATAATAACGACGTCCCGGATATCCTTCTGCATATTTGTTAGTAAAAACAGAACCTTGCGCCTGCAATACCGCTTTAGAAACTATGTTTTCCGAGGCAATAAGTTCAATCCCGTCTTTCTGGCGTGTCATTTCTCTTTGAATAGCGCCAAAAACATCAGCGTCTGTGTTTGCCAAATCTTCTGTAAAGAAACCATCAAAGCCAAATGGGGCTGGGTTTTCTTCTGCATTACCCATAATTATATACGTCCTTAACAATAGTTATTTTTATAAAAATTAAACCTTAAAAGTACCAGATTTTAGACAGGTTTAGACATTTTCTCAATACGCTGCGCGTGACGACCGCCTTCAAACTGTGTATTCATAAATGTATCAATAATATCAAACGCCACCTCTAAGCCAACAAGCCGCGCACCCAGCGCCAGTACATTAGCATCATTATGTTGACGTGTAAGGCGAGCCATCGTTGCATCTGTGCAATTGGCTGCACGTACCTGCGGAAAACGATTGGCCGCAATCGAGATGCCTATTCCTGTTCCACAAATGATAATCCCGCGCTTAACCTTGTTTTCAGTAATGGCTTTGGCCAGAGCTTGCCCATATTCAGGATAATCTACAGAGTCAGTAGAATTGGTTCCCAGATCCAGAAATTCATACCGATCCGCATAACGCTCTTTTATAATTTCTTTTAAGTCATATCCGCCGTGATCACAGGCAATGGCAACTTTTTCCATAAGCTCTCGTCCTTAAATTGGTATTGAGATACTCTATATAATAGAGGCTAGCTCATGAAATCAATCCCTTCTTTTTTAAAACATATTCAAGGCGCTTAAGAGCATTAGCTTTTAGCGTTTCCTGTGATGCGTTAGCGGGACCTTGGATAGAGATTTCTGTTAAGGTTTGAGTGTCCATAGCCGAAACTTTGACATAACTGCCCAATGGAAAAAATTCCATGATAACTTCCCTATTTAAAAGCTGAGAATCCGGCATATTCCCTCACTAAAATATAATCACTAGTGCATCGTATGTTTTATACGTAAGCACCCAAAGGGCATAAACTACGAGCAACGACGTCTAGACGAAAAATATGGACGCTCTAAAAGCCACCAGAACCAAAATTAGTTTGCTGAGCCCAGAAGCGTTCAAGCATTTTAAGCGTCTGGTTAAGATCGTCCAATCTCTCTGCCGTAATTTCAGTGCCCTCAATTTGCTCTTCATGGCGACGGAACATCTCGGAAATCATTTTAAGCAGCTCTATACCTTTATCAGACAAACGCACTCGGATAGAGCGCTTATCATGCACCGAGCGCTCTTGAATTAGATATTCGTTCTCTACCATCTTTTTAACGTTATAAGACACGTTAGAACCTAGATAGTAGCCGCGAATCGTTAGCTCCCCTACTGTCATCTCATCTTCACCGACATTATAAAGAATCATGCTTTGCACGTTGTTAATGTCTTGAATATTCTTTTTATCCAGCTCGACTTTCAATACGTCAAGAAAATGACGGTGCAAACGTTCAATCAATTGAATGGCTTCGTAGTATGGTGTTGTTGTCACGGATTATATCTCCAAAAGTACCTGATAACTCATAATGTAAGTCATAGCATCACAATAACATAATTAAAAGTTTGATCTCAGTGTTAAAGTGATCTTAAAGCAATTTTATATACGTTTATCCTTTAATAAAACGTTAAAAACAAAACAATCACCATGAATAATGCCGCACCTGATATAGCAAAACTTCTAATGGAAAAATGACAGCTTGTATAATGTTGCAGATACTTCACACAAAAAGTAGATCATTTCCTTGTTTTTCCAAGACAGTGACCACAGAAATAGTCTATATCTAGGTAGCAGAATCGTATCACTTACGATTCTTCTGCCTTATTCGAATTAAGGCTTTTTCATATCTGCGTTTTCTTTGTATCAACCGTTCAAACCCCCGTTTACCTCCCTTGCCGGATGGTTTTGATTTGGTGTGTGGCACATGGTGGGTAGCTTTATGTGGTTTAAAACATTTGAAAGGATATTATAGACAATGAAGTTAATCGGAATTCTTCTTGTCTTTGCGGCAACGTTCGGCGGTCTGGTTATGACTGCTGGTATGGAAAAAGCCATGCACCTGACCAAAGGTGTTATTCTTCCGGCAGCTCCCGGGGAAGCTATGGTTATTATGGGGTGTGCCTTCGCCGCCTTCATTATTGCGCAATCCACCCAAACTATTAAAGACACCATAAAATATATGGGATGTATGGTAAAACCATTTTCCTATAAAAAGAGTGATTATATAGAGCTATTAAGCATGCTTTTTACCGTCTTCAAATTAGCTCGCTCTAAGGGATTCCTAGCTTTAGAACAACATGTTGAGAACTCGAGTGAAAGCACTCTTTTTTCCCAGTTTCCTAACTTTCATAAAAACCACCACGCACTAGAGTTTTTGTGTGATTATTTGCGAATAATATCGCTAGGAAATGAAGATGCCGGACAACTTGGCGCGCTAATGGGAGAAGAAATTTCTCAAATTGAAGCTCATGAGACCCACCCCGCTCATGCTATGCATCATATGGCCGAAGGAATACCAGCCCTTGGTATTGTGGCTGCGGTGCTTGGGGTTATTAAAACTATGGCATCCATCTCTGAACCACCGGAGGTTCTTGGTAAACTAATCGGTGGCGCGCTAGTTGGTACATTCCTTGGGGTATGGTTCTCTTATGCTTTCTTTGGTCCATTTTCATTAGCGATAGAAGAACGTGCGCTTTCCGAAGTGCAATATTACAAAACTATCAAAACCGCAATTATTGCATTCCTTAACGGTGCGGCGCCACAAGTTGCTGTAGAATTTGCCCGAAAATCATTACCTCATAATGTTCAACCCAACTTCTATGAACTTGAAGAAATCTTGAACGAATTACCACCTCCGCCTACTTAATGATACGCCCTAGACATTTAAACAAATGAAACAAGAAGAAGCCAAAATACAAATTAAACTGGAAGTCATAGAGCTTCCTTATGTGCATCACGGTGGTGCATGGAAGGTGGCTTATGCCGACTTTATGACAGCTATGATGGCCTTTTTCCTACTAATGTGGCTGCTTAATATGACTCCAATGGAAACAAAAGAGCAGCTAGCTGATTATTTTGACCCCGGGCTACCGATGGCTTCTAAGAGCACAAGCGGTGCTGGTGGGGTCATGGGCGGTTTAACCATGTCTCCGGAAGGAGCTCGCGCATCAGATAAAAATCCTGTTGTTCCATCACAGCAAAGTAATCAACGTAAACGCGGCGGAGAGTATAAATCAAAAGTCAATCAAGTCGCCAAAAACGCTCAGCAAAAACGCTTTGAATCTGCCGCTAACCGGATAAAACAAACTATTACCGAACATAAAGAACTTAAGAAATTTAAAGACAATATTGACGTAACGGTCACACCGGAGGGTTTGCGCATAGAGATAATCGATCAGGAAAATGAATCGATGTTCCCTTCAGGCAGTGCCAATATGTTTGAGAAAACCCGCGAACTTCTAACTCATATTGCTGATGTTATTTTAGAAATGCCTAACGACCTTTCTATTCGCGGACATACAGACGGTGCACGCTATTCAGAGGGAGCTACCTATACAAACTGGGAACTATCAGCCGATCGTGCCAATGCCGTGCGTAGAGCCTTGTTGGGTGCCGGTTTCCCAAGCGAACGCCTAAATAACGTTATGGGCAAAGCCGACAACACGCCTTTAATTGAAGACAACCCGCTTGATCCACGTAATCGACGTATTACACTTATACTGCTGAATCAGGAATTTCCAAATTTTTTATCTGAAGAAGAAATTGAGACCAAAACCGAGGAAGTCCTGCTAAATGGCAGCGAAACTCTTGATTTGAATGATGATGAGCAGATCAACCCATATCGAAAAACCCCTGGAGCTGTCGAATTCCCTTAAGGGTAGCCCCAAAAAATTCTAAACCATTAATTCCAAATAATGCACAAAACCCACGCATTTTTTAAACGTGGGTTTTATTGCTGTTCGTTATTTTTAAGAAGATATTCTAAAAAAGATAATTGAACCGATTGCTTTTAGGAAAGCCATTTGGAGGCATTTTCCCTACAGAAGCTCGCTTTCCAATCCATGGGGCAAAATCGTTAAGCGTTGTGGAACCAGAACCATATTTATATTCCAGCCCCGCCTCGCCATTAAAGGTCTTGGCATCTGATAGCGTTGCGCCTTTACTGAATTTTTGTAGGATAACGCCTCGTCCTTTACTCATTTCCGGCAACTCGGAAAGCGGGAAGACCAGCATTTTACGATTTGTACCAATAATAGCGATATGGTCATCACCTTCATGAACATAACGGCAAAGAGCTCCTTCAACCTTACCAGACACATTTAGTATCTGCTTACCCGACTTGGTTTGCGCCAATACACCATCGGAAGGCACAATAAATCCGCGTCCATCGGATGATGCTACCAGCATTTTAGATTTAGGAATATAAGTTCGCATATAGGTCACATTAGCATCATTAGGAATATCCACCATAATGCGTAGCGGTTCACCAAAGCCTCGTCCTGATGGTAATTTGTCACAGCCCAGAGTATAACAGCGCCCATTCGTTGCAAAAATAATCAACTTATCAGTCGTCTGAACTTCGCGAACAAACTGGCCGCGATCTCCTGATTTGTATTTAAAGTCTTTAGGGTTATGACCATGCCCCTTCATGGATTTGATCCACCCTTGCGCCGAGCAAATAACCGTAATAGGTTCTTTTTCGATCATAATAGAGTCAAGATCGACTACTTCTGGCTTCAATGTTTTGCCATCAATTCTGGTGCGGCGCCTACCCAGCTCGGTCTCGTTTGAGAACATTTTCTTCAAGCTAGCTATTTGCTTTTTAATGCGAGTCCACTGACGCGCTTCTGAACCAATAAGCTTTTCCAATTGCTCGCGCTCTTTGTTCAATTCATCATGTTCAGAGCGGATTTCAATCTCTTCAAGCTTATGCAATCGGCGCAGCCTAAGATTCAATATTGCTTCAACTTGAACCTCAGACAGATCAAAAGTTTTCATCAAACATTCTTTGGGTTTTTCCTCAAAACGAATGATTCGAATGACCTCATCAACATTCAGATAAACCACCAGATAGCCCTCAAGAACCTCAAGGCGATAGATAACTTTTGCCAAGCGGTAGGAAGAACGACGCACTAAGACTTCCTGCTGATGATCCATCCAATTTTGCAATGCCTCTTTAAGGTTCATAACCTTTGGCACAAGCCCACCTTCAAGAACATTTAAATTCATGTTAAAGCGTGTCTCTAGATCACAAGTACGGAACAGCGCTTCCATTAGAAGCTCAGGCTCAACGTTGCGACTTTTAGGAGCAAGAACAAGGCGCACATCTTCGGCCGACTCATCGCGCACATCATCAAGCATAGGGACTTTTTTGGCGTTAATAACGTCTGCAATTTTCTCTACAAGCTTGGATTTTTGAACCTGATACGGAATCTCGGTAACAACTATCTGGTACATCCCCTGTTTCAAGTCTTCTTTGTGCCAACGCGCCCGGGTACGAAATGCGCCTTTACCTGTTGTATAAGCTTTAAGAATATCTTTTTTGCTATCGACCAGAATACCACCCGTAGGCATATCAGGGCCCTTAATGATATTGCACAACTCTTCCATTGTCGGGTCTGTTTCAAGCATCAAGAGCATGGCATCGCATAGCTCTTCGACGTTATGAGGAGGAATGTTCGTAGCCATACCCACAGCAATACCACTGGAACCATTAGCTAACAGATTCGGGAATCCTCCGGGGAGTACAGACGGTTCACTTTCCGAACCATCATAAGTCGGACTAAAATCAACTGCATCCTCCTCAATCCCATCAAGAAGAAGCAACGCAACATCTGTCAGCTTTGCCTCAGTATAACGCATAGCAGCTGCGTTATCACCGTCAATGTTACCAAAGTTACCCTGCCCGTCCACAAGAGGATAACGCTGGGCAAAATCCTGGGCAAGACGCACCATAGCGTCATAAACGGCTGTATCACCATGCGGGTGGAACTTACCGATCACATCACCAACAACGCGCGCGGACTTTTTAGGGCCATTCTTTGGGCTAAGTTTGAGCTGATACATCGCATACATCAAACGCCGGTGTACGGGCTTAAGTCCATCACGCACATCGGGCAGTGAACGGCTCATAATCGTGGATAGCGCATAAGACAGATACCTATCAGAGAGGATATCGCTCATCGGCTGGTCTATGATTTGATGTTCTTCAATATTATTTTCTTCTTGCGACATAAAGCGCCCTTATTATTTCTAGTATAAAAATTCGCGTGCCAAGTGTTAACAGGCCCTAGTTTTTGCAAAATCTTCGGCAAAACGCAAGTCCAACCTATGACGAGCCTCGGGCAATCCCCTATTATGATGAGCAAACACCCAGCGCTCGAAAAAGTAACGCGTCAGGTTAAGCCCTGTAATAACGTCATTTTCTCCGCTTTCGTCTCCCTCAAGTTTTAGAAATTCCGGCAAAGGTAAAAGTTTGTCTTTATAAGGCTGCGCAGCTTCTAAACTTACAGCGCGTCCTGTTTTGGGAGAAACATAACTTAGTGTATTCGAGTCCCCACCAGCAGCGCAACGAGAAAGATCCAGCGCAAAGCCAAGTTCTTTAAGCAAAGCTATCTCCCACATTACATAGCCTTGCGCCCAAATATCACTTTCCAGTATCCCCAGCAAAGCTGCCAAGCCATTATATAAGCCCTCATGCCCTTCTTTCTCCGGCAATGCCTGATCACACAAAGCACAAGCCGATTGCAGTGCAGCCAGCTTTAACGCGTCTTGCATAATGCGGCTGGCCGTGGAATGGGAAAGCTCTAGCGTTAAATAACCCAATGAATCACTAGTGCGAGAGCGCCAATTTGCATCGACAATATTACCGATCTCAAGCGTACCACGATTTTTAGCAGAGTTTGCACCTCGCAAATACCCGCTTTGACGACCATATTCACGCGATAACAACGAGACAATTGCCCCGTTCTCGCCATGCAACCGCGCAGCTAAAATGATAGATTGGTCTTGCCATTGTTCCATAGAGGATTATTATCACTGAGCTGTACAATAATTCTAGTAGGATACTCAAAAATAATGACCACTATCCCCAATCACAATGTTTATAAAAAGATCGGCATAGCCGGAGTTGGAGCTATCGGTAGCGCAGTGGCTCGCGCCCTTACTTGCGAAAAAGGTATCGGCGAAATGCAATTAGAGTGCATTTCCGACCCATACGCAAAAGACAACTTCGGAGTCGATAACGTGTCATTCAAGGCATTAACGGAGCGATGCGACCTCATTGTTGAGTGTTTACCTGCTGCGGTAGTGCCCGAGCTTACCGAAGTCGTGTTTAAAGCCGGAAAAGATATTGTGTTCATCAGCGCTGCCGGATTGCTAAATAATCCGCAAGTATTAAAGGACTTGGACGTATCGAAAAGCCGTGCTTATCTGCCATCTGGTGCGTTGTGTGGTTTGGATGGAGTCGTTGGTATGAGAGAGATGGGCATTACATCTTCAAAGATTGCTTCAACGAAGCCGCCCAAAGGTTTGAAAGGCGCCCCTTATGTTGTTGAAAATAACATTGATTTAGACGCCCTAACTAAGAAAACATGCATATTTGAAGGCAATGCCTATGACGCGGCTAAAGGATTTCCAGCTAATGTGAATGTCGCTGCTTCACTGAGCTTTGCTGGCATTCCAGCAGATAAAACGCGCGTTGAAGTTTGGGCAGACCCAGAGGCTACTGGCAATATGCATGAGATCACAGTGAAGAGTGATTATTCTACGCTGGTATCGCGTATTGAAAATGTCCCTGATCCGGTCAATCCAAAAAGCTCCGCATTGACCGCGCAAAGCATTGTCGCCACGCTTAGAAATATGAGTGCTAAACTAGCCGTCTACTAAGGATAAAAATCATATGCTACCCGCCAAACCATTTTACATGATCCGTCATGGCCAAACTGATGCAAATCTAGCTTATATAATTGCAGGACAATTAGATTCTCCGTTAACGAATAAGGGACGCGAACAAGCTCGAACGGCTCAAAGCGCTGCCGAAGCATTACAGATAAAGCCCTCGGTTATCGTCCACAGCAATCTTTCACGCGCTCGTGATACGGCCACAATTATCAATGAAGCACTGAACGTGCCTATATATGAAGATTCTAATCTAGCCGAACTTTTTGCAGGCGACCAAGAAGGTGTTCCATATGAAGAATGTGATGGTTTTCTTAACGGATTTGAAACGCCTATCAATGGTGAAGCATTTAAAGATTTCTTTGAGCGTATCAAAAATGCTCTAGCACTGACATTGGAAAGCTATGATTCGCCTGTTCTTATCGCTTCTCATGGAGGTGTTTTCCGGGCTTTAGGTGGAATATACGGTCTAAAAATTGTGAAAGTGATTGATAATTGCCGTTTGTGTGAATTCCAGCCCGCGCCAGAAAAATCCCCTTTTCCGTGGGATGTGTTCTCATACGATTATGATGAGGCGCAAAATCGAGTCATCCGCGTAAAAGAAACACTATATGACAACGCTAAATAATATAGGACTATTTTCTTAATGATAATGCTTTTTTGTCTCTCATGTGGTAGAGTTGAGTAAGACAACGCTAGTTTTACGGGCAATAACAAGAAATGTTACAGAGAAGCAACACAGAAAAGCACCAATATCGGCCAAAAATTAGCCAAATAAGGCAAAAAAATCTCCGTATCTCCACGAGCAAACTATACAGAAAAATAGGCAGAAACCTTTAAGTCTTTGATATAACTATTATATTAGACTTTCCCTAATATAAAGCCTGTTTTATAGCTTGGTGCACCTGAAATGCCTGCCTAGTTTCTTTTACGTCATGCACACGAAAGATTTGCACTCCGGCATCTAATCCATATAGGGCTGCAGCCAGTGAACCTGCCACGCGCTGTTTTGGGTCACCCTCACCAGACACAGCGCCAATAAAGCTTTTACGCGACACACCGAGGAGTA
>Ga0070728_10003289_pt1 | contig 18037 bp, 13 predicted proteins | sample tdDd471_FD_66723 | JGI IMG/M metagenome (GOLD analysis project Ga0070728, IMG submission 66723) | Marine sediment microbial communities from the Atlantic coast under amendment with organic carbon and nitrate - tdDd47.1 | ecosystem: Environmental > Aquatic > Marine > Coastal > Sediment | place... | reverse complement strand
CGGATGACCGGAGCCATCGAGAAGATCAAGGATTCCTCGGATCAGACCGCCCGCATCATCAAGACCATCGACGAGATCGCCTTTCAGACCAATCTGCTGGCCTTGAACGCTGCGGTGGAGGCCGCTCGGGCCGGCGACGCCGGCAAGGGATTTGCGGTCGTGGCCGAGGAGGTCCGCAATCTGGCCCGGCGCAGCGCCGAAGCGGCCCAGGATACCGCTGACCTGATCGACCAGTCCCAGAGCAACGCCAACGGCGGTGTGGAGGTGACGCAGGAGGTCAGTGGAGCCCTGGAGGAGATCGTCGAGGGTATCGATCGCGTCAATGAGCTGATGACCAGCGTCAGCCAGGCCAACGGTGAACAATCCCGCAGTGTGGGCGAGATCAATACCGGCGTGGCCCAATTGGACACCGTGACCCAGAACAACGCGGCCAACGCCGAAGAATCTGCATCGGCCAGTGAGGAGCTCTCAGGTCAGGCCCGCGAGCTGAACGAGATGGTCCAGGTGCTGGGGCAGGTCGTGAACGGTGCCGGTCGGGTCCAGATCTCGGTGAACGACGTCGGCCCCATGGCGCCGGTGGCGCACAGTCGGCGACCTTCTCTCCGGAGTTCAGCCGTTTCGGCTCCCAGGGCGCAGAAATCCGCCATTCGGGCCGAACGGCCGACACCTGCATCCGACGCGGACTCCGGCAATGTCGTGATCCCCCTGGACGAGGATGAAATGATCGAGCTCTAGCTGTTCATTCTCGGGGTCTGACGGACGGGCGCTCACTTTACCATCCACGGAGGAGCGGGCGTCTTCTCGTAGGCCAACTTCAGTGCTGCCGACTCATCAGTTGATTTCAACCCGGCATATCGTGTATTCGTAGAGGGTCCCGCCGTCGTCCGGACGGTGGGACGCTGTCCATTCCAGTCGTTCACCGACGGTCCGGACCGACCGCCGTCGACTGCCCCGAAAGGCCTCCATGGAGTTCCTCAACGATTTTGCCTCCGATCTCTCCGGATATATCTGGGGTTGGCCCGACATTTTTCCTGTGATGGTTGCGGCCCTGCTGCTGACCGGTCTGTTTACCACCGTGTCTCTGCGCTTGATACAGCTGCGGAGACTCAAGCACAGCTTGGATGTGATCCGCGGTCGATATGACGATCCGTCCCACGATGGCGACCTGTCCCACTTTCAGGCCTTGACGACGGCTCTGTCGGCAACCGTAGGTATTGGCAATATCGCAGGCGTGGCCATCGCCCTGCATTACGGCGGACCCGGCGCCCTGTTCTGGATGTGGGTGACCGCGGTATTCGGTATGGCCCTCAAATACGCCGAGTGTACCCTGGCCATCAAGTACCGGGTGATTCTGCCCGACGGCAGCGCTTCCGGTGGTCCCATGTACTACATCGAGAAGGGTCTTGGCCAGCGCTGGAAACCGCTGGCCATCGCCTTTGCGGTCTGCGCGGTGATCTGCAGTTTCGGTACCGGAAACGCCATTCAAGCCTTCACTGTGGCCGATCAGATCCGGTTCGATCTGGGCATTCCCACCTGGCTGACCGGCCTGGTGACCGCCAGCATCGTGGCGTTGGTGATCCTGGGGGGCATCAAGCGAATCGGCTCCGTGACCAGCAAGCTGGTGCCCTACATGGCCGTGATCTATGTGAGCAGTGGCCTGGTCGTATTGTTCCTGAACTTCACTGCGCTGCCTGGTGTGCTGGCCGAGATCGTGACGTCGGCCTTCCGACCGGCGGCCCAGATCGGTGGTTTCGCCGGCGGTACCTTCATTTTCATGCTGACCTGGGGCGTGAAACGCGGCCTGTTCTCCAACGAGTCCGGCCAGGGTTCTGCGCCCATCGCTCACGCGGCCGCCAAGACCGACGAGCCGGTCCGTGAGGGGGTCGTGGCCATGATGGGGCCGATGATCGATACCTTGATCATCTGCAGCATCACCGGTCTGGTCATCCTGGCCACGGGTGTCTGGCACGAGAAGATCGAGGACACCATTCCGGTCAATGCCCAGTCGGCCATCACCGTGGTCGTGGACGACGGGATGGTTCAGATCGACGGCAAAGTCACCGACGCGGATCTCTACAGCGGGACCCTGCGGATAGTCGATGGCCGAGCCGAGGAGGCCCTCTTCGTCCGCAATCATGCCGTAGTCGATCTGGCCATCCTGACCGATGCCGCCGGCTCCGCCATTTCGGGGGAATTACAGGTAGAAGACGGAACCATCCAGATGGAACAGGGCATCGCCATGCGGCTTTCGGGGATGATGGCGCAGAACGGCTCGCCGTTGACCGCTTGGGCCTTCCGCGAGGGTCTGTCCCGGTTCGGCAACTGGGGCCACCTGATCATCACGCTGGGAGTGGTTCTGTTCGGGGTCTCGACGGCCATCAGCTGGAGCTATTACGGCGATCGCGCCGTTGTCTATCTCTTCGGACTGAAGTACGTGTTTCCCTACAAGGTGCTATTCTGTGTGATGAATTTTCTGGGGGCGATTTTCTCTCTTGAGATCGTCTGGAATCTGGGTGACAGTGCGCTGGGCTTGATGGCTCTACCCAACCTGATAGCCCTGATCTTCCTGTCCCGGAAGGTACGGGGTATGACGAGCGAGTACTTCTCCCGCGAACACAAACCTCTGAGGTGATTACGGGGGCCGCCCGGTGCCGGCCCGACAAAGGATGGACAGCATGCCGAACGCAACGACCGCCTCCGGAACCGGCACTCCAGTCGCCGAGCGGATGAACCAACTCGCTGCGGCGGGCAAACTCAATGCCCGCAATGCCGATCGTCATTGGCTGTACGAGCAGTCAGTGCAGAATGCCGAGGTCGAGGTCAAGTTCATCGACCGGGCTTTCAACAAGGAGTTCGGGCGCAAGCCGACCTATTTGCGCGAGGACTTTTGCGGCACCGCGTTGCTCTGTGCCGAATGGATTCGCCACCGCAAGACGAACACCGCCCTCGGTGTGGATCTGGATGGTCCGACTCTGACGTGGGGACGGACCAACAACGTTGAACCTCTCGGTGATCGGGCGAAGGCGATCACGTTGCTGGAGGACGACGTACGCAATATCTCGACCCCGCGGGCAGACGTCCTGGCGGCCACCAACTTCAGCTGGTGGGGTTTCAAGACCCGCGAGACGTTGGGTGAGTATTTTCGCCGGGCCCACGCCGGCCTGCAGGACGAGGGCATGCTGATGCTGGATTGCTACGGTGGCCCGGAGGCCCAGGTTCCCCAGCTGGAGGAACGCGAGCTCGAGGGCTTCGACTACGTTTGGGACCAGGATACTTTCAACCCCATCACCAACGAAGTGCGCTGTCTGATCCACTTCAACTTTCCCGACGGCAGCCGGATCAATCGTGCTTTCAAGTACGACTGGCGCATGTGGACACTTCCCGAGACCTGCGAGCTTCTGGTCGATTGCGGTTTCCGACACACGGTCGTCTACTGGGAGGGCACTGACAAGGACGGCGAACCGAGCGGGATCTACAAACCCAGCCGGACCGGCGATCTGGCTCCGGCATGGGTCGCCTACATCCTGGCCTTCCGCTGAGACGGATCCGGCGGGATGGCCGTCATCTCCGATCAGGCGACTCTGGCTGCGGCCGATAACACGGTATAGAATTCGCTTGCATCCAACCAAAAAAATGGATTCTAATTCCGGTAGGATAGAGAACTGGCCAGCTGTTGTGCCGGAGACCAGGAGCCGATCCGATCGGCGACAATTCAGATCGAGATACCGAGTCGGCCTCGGCGGTACTTTCGGGAGTGATCGAAGAGATGGACTTCAGCAAATGCATCCAGTGCGGAGTCGAGATCGAGGGAAAAGGCATCCACTACCAAGGTCGTTCCTTCTGCAGTGACGAATGCTGTGAGGAGTTCGACGAGAAGTTCGTGGCCAGTGTCGAGCCGAAGATGGATGAACTCGATGGCGATGATTTCGAGGACGAGGATCTCGCCGAAGAGGATCTCGGCTACCGTGACGGCGAGTATACCGATGGCGATGATCTGCTCGACGACGACTACGACATCAAGCCGGACGATTTCTAGGCCGGTCTGTGGGTGATCCGACCAGCTTGGTATTGACGACAAAAGGAGCCCCTGTGGGCTCCTTTCGCGTGTTCAACAACCGGGAACGAGGCGGTGTTCAACCGCACCCGTTGCAGCCACCAGTGCTACAGTCTCCGGCCGATCCCAGTTTCAACATGTAACCGCGACGATACTCCTCATCGACGTAATCGATGGTCAGTCCGCCACTCTGGTTCAAAACGTCGGAGGTCTGCGTGTCGAGCACGAACCGGACCCCGTCTTTTTCGAAGACACTGTCTTCGTCCTTTGGCTCATCCAGAGCCATTCCTATACTCGGGCCGCCTCAGCCGAAGCCCTGGACGAACAGGCGTACGCCCTTCTCGCCGTGTTCGGCCCAGTCGAAGGCCGAAAAGGCCTCGCCGGCGCCATTCGTCACTGTGATAAGGTTCTCGTTGCTCACGGTCACCATCCCTCTTGCAGTCGATGGCCGGATGCCTCGTTGAGCCAGGTCCAGCCGTTGAATCGAAATGATCCCGCGGAAAAACGGGCGTCGTTCCCCATTCCGCCAAACCCTTTACTGGCTTCAAATGAAACAAACTTATGAGATTTCGCAACTAATAATACAAGACTAGATTAGTCTAGTAGCGACGATTTATCCGTTAACTGGTTTTTGGACAATTGGATAGACCTACTCAGACTCGGGGTCGGTTCGGACCCGGTTGTACACCAGCTCCAGGGTCACCGCTTGTTCCTGCCCGGGGAGGTGTCGCTCTTCGCGTACGGTCAATCTGGTTCCGCCCTCATCGAGAATGTATTTGCGCAATCGGTCATCACCACCGTCCTCCCCCTGCCAGCGAACGACCAGCGTGGCGCCTTGCCAGACCGCAGCTGCAGTCGTTGGCCCACGCTCCGTCCAGATGGTCGTTTCGCGACCGTCGGTGTAGAGCAATCGCGAGATCTTCATGCCGTCGGTGACATTCAACTCGTGGCCGGCGTGAAAGATCTCCAGTTCGGCGAGACGCTGCTCGAGTTCCCGCAGGTGCTTCTGCTGTGCTTCCTGTCGATCACCGTCATTGCTGCCATGACCGCCGCCACCGCTGCGTCCTGCTCCCCGTCCTGTGCCGGAACCGCCACCGCGACCGCCGCCCCGTCCGCCGCCGCCGCCGTTGCGACCTGCACCTCGGGACGCTTTGGCGTGGACGATCAGATCCTCGAGATCGGTGCTGGCCCGCTGGTCCAGAACCCACCTTCCGCTCAGTTCGGGGCGTGACGGTTCAGAAGCGGCGGAGGGATAGGCGAGTACGAACGACGCTGCGGCCAGAAAGCTAACCATTGCGATAATGCGAATGCTTGTCGGACGTGCCATTGCTTGATGCCTCCCGGTCGTCCCATGTCGATCGAGCTGGATGCTCATGATGAACGGGTAATTATTATTGTGCCTGCACCTGGATCCGGGCGGCAGAGCGACGGCTCTCAAAGGTGGGGTGAGGTACCGTCGACCGCCGCCCATACTCCCTGAACGATTGACTGTTTGGTTTCCAGCGCGACCACCACGACTATTTCACAACAAATCCTCCAAACGCCTATTGACCATGGGGATCGGGCTCCCTACCTATACACAGCGACTCACCGACAAGTAGTTTCCAGCCCCTGAGGTGCGCTGGCTCTGTTTCCCGCTCGCAAAACGAACGATCACTTGACGCCCTTGCTCACTGTATGCCAGTAGGTCTGCAATTGAGGGAGGAAGTTCCGTTGGATGGTGCAGTAAGTCTGCGCATGCCATTCATGGAAGCTATTTGTCTAGTTTCTGAATTGTGCCCGTAGCGCATACGGCGCCACGGGGCAACTCAACCGGTCGCAAGACCATCAGGCAGTTCGTGACCCCGACCATGAACTGACCCTGTCACGATGGGGAGATAGCATGATGAGAAAAACAACGATGACATGTGTTCTGCTGATGGCGTTGTTCGCCTTCAGCGTGTATGCCGGGGATATGCCAGACTTGGCGAAAGGCAATCGAGGTGCCATCTACAGCGTCAGCGCTGAATTCGGCAAAGCCAACCGCGACACGGCCTGGGTCATCGGCCCTTGGAGCCGTGGTGCCGAAGTCAATGGCCAGTTCCAGGATATCAATGGTGGGCCCGCGTGGAACGGATGGACTTCTCTCGACTTCACGGCGCCCACGGAAACCCACTGGCAGGTGGACACCTACCACGCCGGTAACCTCAACGGCCACGGCGATGGCAACCTGGCCGTCTGGTGCGGCGATATCGGTTTCGATCCCTGTGTGCCCGAGGATCCCCAGGGTGGATACGGCGACAACTGGGTCGAGGCCCTGGAGTGGACCGGCACGGTCGCCAATACCGGTGAGAGCTGTACGGTCAACGTGAACGCTTTCGCCAATATCGACACCGAACCCGATTTTGACTACTGCTACCTGTCCTATTTCACGGTAGATGGCATGTTCAACCAATCTGTCTGGGATGGTATCGAGCAGAACCTGCGGGTGCAGGAGACGATCCTCTACTTGCCCTTCGAGTATGTCGGTGCGGCCGGCAACGAGGTCAAGCTGCAGTTCCGTTTCCAGTCCGACGGCGGCTGGTCCGACGAGGATTGTGAGCACTGGACTGCCGGTGCCCTGCAGGTCGACGACATCGCGGTCACGCTGAGCAACGGCGGACTGAGTACGTTCGACGACTTCGAGGACGGCAGCATGGGCAACTGGTCCCCGCAGCTCGGCAACGGCAACGGCAACTACGCCAAGTTGTGGAGCGGTTTGCAGGATCTGGATCCCTGCTACGACAACTTCAGCTCCCAGGCTGCCTTCATCGATGACGGCATCGTGGTGCCGGGAACCGGCGGTACGCAGTGTGTCAGCTGGTGCTACGGCCCCGGCGGCTACACCCTCAACAATACCGGTGGACTGAACGGATCGTTGCTGAACAACGCCATCGTGTCACCCGTGGCCACCTGGCCCGGTGCTGACTACGTGGGCAGCCTTTTCGAGATGGACATCTACCGTCACGAGGGTCTGTTCGGCGCGGACGACACCGGTATGGTTTACCGCTGGTGGATCCGCTCCACGGCGTCCGAGGATCCTGCCGACATCGAGCAGGCCACCTGGATCCACTCGCCGTTCATCTACTACGGTGGACCGGACTACTTCCGCGAGTGGCAGTTCATGACCGACAACCTGGTTCCCGGGACCCAGTATGTGCAGATGCGGATCGGCGTCGCCGAGTACGGAGCCCCGTACGACGGCAACGACGGTACTCCCGCACCTTACATCGACAACGTGCGGCTGATTGCCTATCCGTACATCGGCCCGGCCATGAGCCTGATCTGGACGGAATGTGCCCAGGACAACTTCCCCGATCGCGGAACCATCGATTTCGCGAGTCTGGGCAACAACGACGTCCGCTTCGACATGGCCAACAACATTTCACCCAACAACCACGAGCGCAATGACCCGGGTGATTCCGTGGTCATCGATTGTGCCGCCGTGCGGGCCGGATCCGAACTGGTCGGTCCTCCGGTCATGATCTACAAGGTCTTCCCGAACCCCCTGTTCGATGCCTACCGTGACCTGGGTGAGTACGGACTCATGGGCGAGGTAGAAGGCCAGGTCGTCACCAATGCACAGGGAACCGTTGTCGAGGATCGATTCTGGTTCGACCTCCCCGATGAGAACTTCCTGTACCCCGGTGACATCGTGCACTACTACTTCGAGGCCACCGACCATATCGATGGCGGAGACATACAGACGACCCAGATGACCGGGCGAACTCGTCGGGACACCACCGGCTTCAGCAACCCCGATCCTCTGGCCTGGAACGCCGATTGTACCATGCGTGCGCTGCCCACGATCACCGAGGATCCCCAGGATCCGGGCACCTACATCATTCCGAAGGTTCTCTTCTGGAATGACTTCGGTAACCGTGGCGGCCGTGACCAGTGGCACAACGCACTGGCGAATCTGGGACTGCGTCCGGGTATCGACTACGATACCTTCATGACCCAGGCCCCGTCGTCGGGAATCGGCAACGGTATTGGCGGTCGTGCCAAGGCTGCGCAGCTGGCCTACTATGACGATCTGCTGTACACCTGTGGAGACTTCGACGTCTTCACTCTGGCCTACAACGACTATGCCCAGGATGCCAGCGACGACATCGCGCAGCTGACGCTGTGGTTGAATCAGGGTGACAAGGACATGTTCATGACCGGCGATGGCCTGATTCGTGATCTGGCCAACGCCGACCCGTCGACTCTGACCTTCATGGAAGAGTACCTGAGCCTGCGGTTCGTGAACCGTGACATTCGTCCGTTGATCGACGGCCAATCCGCTCCGGTGGTCGTGGCCGAAATGGGCAGTCCCGTGTTCCAGAACATTTCCTCGTGGGTGGCCTACGGTGGTTGCCGGATCATCAACCAGTTCGATGCCGTGGAACCCATCAACACTGCTTCGCGTCATGCCCAGTTCACCGATGCCAACGGAGCCGGCGGTGCTTACGGCTACTCTGCTGCCTCGTTGAACCTGGGAGCCAACGGCAACCGCTCCGTCACCCTGCCGTACGACTTCATGTACATCATGAAGGACCCCGATGAAACCGGTGGCAAGGCTGCCGCCCCGTTGTCGGCTCGTGCGCGTCTCCTGGGTGATGTCCTGTCCTACTTCGGAATCGACAGCAATCCCGAGTACGTGTCGCCGGTTCCCGGCGCCGAGAAGTTCGCGGTGTCGAACTATCCGAACCCGTTCAACCCCAGCACCAAGATCATCTACACGATGCCCCAGCGTGGTCATCTGACCTTGAAGATCTACAACGTGCGCGGCGAGCTGGTCCGGACCCTGATCGACGAAGTCCGTGACAAGGGTAGTGACCACATCATGTGGGATGGCACCAACAGCCAGGGGTCTCAGGTTTCCTCTGGCGTCTACTTCTACGAAGCCCGTACCGGTGGCGACGTACAGGTCCAGAAGATGGCCCTGGTGAAGTAGTCACACACACCTCAGTGACCTGAATAAAAAGGAGCGGCCCTCAGGGTCGCTCCTTTTTTCAGCCTGCATCGACGATCAAACCGCGGCCATGTCCGTCTCGTCGTGTTCGTCCTCATCCTCCTCCGTCAAGGCTGGGTCCTTCTCGACGCCCAGGGCAGTCTTGACATCCACCAGGACGGTGTAGCCCACCGGGATCAGGATCAGCGTGATGAACGTGGCGAACAGCACGCCGAAGCCCAGGCTGGTCGCCATCGGCACCAGGAACTTGGCCTGCAGGCTCTTCTCCAGCAGCAACGGCGTCAGACCTGCGAAGGTGGTCACCGAGGTCAACATGATGGGTCGGAAGCGGCGTTGCCCCGCAGCCATCACTGCATCGATCAGCGGCTTGCCGTCGCGGCGGGCTCGGTTGATGAAGTCGATCATGATCAGCGAGTCGTTGACCACGACTCCGGTCAGGGCGACCACGCCGAACATGCTGATGAGCGTCAGGTCCATCCCCATCAGGATGTGGCCCCAGACGGCGCCCACGATGCCGAAGGGAATGGCGGACATGACGATGACCGGCTGCAGGTAGGATTTGAAGAGGACTGCCAGCAGCACGAAGATCAGCAGCAGGGCCATGACGAAGCCACGGGCCAGGCCGGCCATGGACTCGGCCTGGTCCTTTTGCTGGCCCTCGAGACTGTAGCGCAGGCCGGCGTAGTCGGCGGTGAGCGCCGGCAGGATGTTGCGGCGCAGGTCCGCGTTCACTTCCTCGGCATTGGCGACGGCCTGGTCGATATCGGCGGTGACGCTGACGACGCGCTGGCGGTCCGCTCGCTCGATGGTAGCAAAGCCGCGGCCGATGTCCACGCGCGCCACCCTGGCGAAGGGCACCTCGGCGCCCTGGGGTGTGCGGATGCGCATGGACTCGATATTGCCCAGAGATTTCCGTTCGTTCTCCGGGTAGCGGATCATGACCTTGACCTCGTCCCGGCCCCGCTGGATCCGCATGGCTTCGTCGCCGTAGAACCCGGCCCGGACCTGACGGGCCAGGTCGCTGAGCGTCAGTCCGAGCGTACGGGCCTCCGGCTTGAGGCTGAGCTTCATTTCCACCTTGCCCTCGCGGAAACTGTCCGAGATGTCCGTGACTCCGGGATAGGCTGCCAGTTCCTCTTTCAGGCGCCGGCCCGCGGCCAGCAGCTCGTCCGTATTGGGCGACGAGAGCTGCACGTAGACCGGTTTGCTGCCCTTGAAGAGATCCGCGCTGAAGCTGAGGGCCACCGCCCCGGTTATCGGTCCGCAAACTTCCCTCCAGCGAGTGGCCATGTCGGGACTGGGAATATTGCGTTCCTCGGCGGCCAGCAGCTCGGCATTGACCTCGACGAGGTGTGCACCGCCTGGAGACCTGTTGTTGCTGCGCTCGTTGGTTCGTGGTTGGGAACCGATGGAGGTGGCGATGTGATGCACGATGGACGGCGATCCCGGCGGACGCTGTGCTTCGAACTCGTGAATCGTCTCGTTCAACGATTCCTCCAGGTGCTCGGCCGCCTTGATGGCGTCGGCCACCGTCGAACCCTGGGGTAGTGTCAGCGCTGCCACCAGATTGTCCGCGTCGACATGGGGCATGAAAGTGAACTTGATCCGGCCGCCGGCGAACCAGCCCATGGTCAACAACATGGTGCTGATGGCGATGGCCACCACCAGGCCGCGGTGCTTGAGGGCATAGGACAGACTCGGCCGATAGGCCCGATCCACGAACAGGCGACCAAAGCGGTCGAAGGAAGTCTTGAGATTGCCGTACCAGGCGATGCGGTGCTTTTGCGAGGGTTCGCCTGCCACCGGCCGCGGAGCCTGCTTCACCGACGACAGGTGTGCCGGCAGGATGAGCAGCGATTCCACCAGCGAGAAAAGGAGAATCGCGATGACGACGACCGGTACGTTGAACATGAACTTGCCCATCATGCCGTCCACAAAGGCCAGGGGCAGGAAGGCCACGACCGTGGTCAATACCGCGAATGTCACCGGACCGCCCACTTCAAGAGTACCCAATTTGGCGGCCTTCAATGGTCGGCGTCCCATCTCGCGATGGGTGTAGATATTCTCGCCGACAACGATGGCGTCATCGACGACGATACCCAGCGAAACAATGAAGGCGAACATCGAGATCATGTTCAACGATACGCCGAACATGGGAATGACCCAGAAGGCCCCCAGGAAGGAGATGGCGATGCCGACGCTGACCCACAAGGCCAGCCGAAACTCCAGGCTCAAGGTCAGGCACATGAACACCAGGAACAGACCCACGGCACCGTTCTTCAACAGCAGGTCCATTCGGCTCTTGTAAATGATGGACCGGTCGTTCCAGGTGGAGATCTCCACGCCGGGCGGCATCTGTTCCTTCAGGCCGGCTACAAAATCCTTGACCGTCTTGGTGACCGTCAGCACGCCCTGGTCGCCGGTGCGGTATACCGAGACCATGGCCGAGCGCTTTCCATCCACGAAAGTGGCCAGATCCACGTCCTCGAATCCGTCGCGCACGGTGGCGATGCGGTCCAGAGTGACCTGGGTGCCGTCGGGCGCGGTGATGACCACGATGCGGCCGAACTCCTCCCCGGTGTAGCGCTGCCCCTTGGTTCGCACCAGGATCTCGCCCACGTCCGTCTTGACGCTGCCGCCGGGCAGGTCGAGGCTGTTGGTCCGCACCGCATGGGTCACCTGGTTCAGGGACAGGCCGAATGCCCGCAGCTTCTCCTCGCTGACCTCGATGGAAATCTCGAAGGGGCGGGTGCCGCCCACCGAGGCGTACGAGATGTCGTCCTTGGCCAGCAGATCGTCGCGGATCTTGTCGGCCAGGATCTTCAGGGTGCGTTCGGTGGCGTCGCCATAGAGCACGATGTCGATCACCTGGCGCTTGCGCTCTACCATGGAGATGATCGGTTTCTCGGTCTCGGCGGGGAAGGTGATGATGCGGTCGACCTCGGCCTTGATGTCGTCCAGGGCCTTGCGCTTGTCCGCGTTGCGCTCGAGTTCGGCGGCGACCAGGCCCATGCCTTCGGACGCTGTGGAAGTGATCTTCTTGATTCCGTCGACGCCCTGTATCTTCTCCTCGACCCGGACGCAGACCGCCTCTTCAACTTCCGCCGGCGTGGCGCCCAGGTACGGCACCTGCACCGTGATGATGTCCAGCTCGATCTCGGGAAAGACTTCCTGCTTGATGGTCATGGCGCTGATCAGGCCAGCGGCGCAGATCGAGACCATGAGCAGATTGGCCGCAACGTGATTGTCGGCGAACCAGCGGATCATGCCGTTCATCGCTCACCGCCTTGCTCGGCGGTGGCCAAATCCTCGCCGCCGGCGGGTGTTGCAGCCGCCGGCCGGGGCTGGCCTTCGATCCGGACCTGCATGCCTTCGGTGACGTACTGCAAATTGCTGATGCAGACCATTTCACCGGGCTCGATGCCCTCCTGGACCACGGCTTCCTCGACCCCAGCCCGAGCCAGGGACACGGTGCGGATGCGGATGCGGCTGTCGGTATCGACGACCCAGACCTCATTGCCGGGCCGCAGAGCAGTGCGCGGGATCGTTACTGCTCCGTCGCCGGGGGGTGCGCTGAAGGTAACCTCCACGAACATGCCCTCGACCAGGGGAGGCCGGTTCTCGACGATCTCGTAGGGATCGCGAATCTCGACTACCACCGGCACCAACCGGCTGCGCGAGTCCACGGCTCCGCCGAGGCGCACGGCCCGCCCGGCCCAGCTGTGGCGGTCTCCCGCGAAATCGGCACTGACCTCGACCGGCACTCCCGGTTGGTCGTCGGTGTCGCCGCGGGTGGAGATCCAGGCCAGATCACCATCGGCCACCGAAACCGTGACCTCGGCGATGTCCGTGGCGTAAACCGTCCCCACGGCCGTGCCGGCCCGCAGATACTGGCCGACGTCCACGTTGGAGTGCAGGACGCGGCCGTCGAACGGTGCCCGGATGGTGCAACGTTCCAGGCTGACCTCGGCCTGTCTCAGTGCAGCGCGGGCGGCGTCCAGTCGGGCCCGAGCCAGTTTCAGCTGTGGTTCGTACATGACCAGGGCCGTGGCCTGCAGCGAGTCGTTCACGGAATACATGAGGCCCGAGTCTCCAATGCGGTCCCACTCGCGCTTGGCCACCTGGGCTTCTTCCTCGGCCAGGGCGAGGTTGTACTCGGCCTGGGCCACGTCGGCCTCGGCCTTGGCCGCAGCCAGGGCGTAGTCCGTGTCGTCGATACGCAGCAGAACCTGGCCCTTGCTGATGTAGTTACCGGCTTCGAACTCCCGGGGCTTCTCCAGAAGCTCGCCGCTGACCTGGGGAGTGACGTCCACCGAGCGCTTGGCCTGCACCGAGCCGAAACCGCGAATGCGCACGGGGCTCGGCTCGGGATCGACATGGTAGACAGCCACCACAGGTCTGGACGGTGGGGGAGCCACTCGAGCCGGTTGGGGCTTCAACTTGACCAGGGCGACGAATATGAGGATCCCCACGAGGATCACGCCCACTGGCAGTAGTACTTTACGCATGTTCTATCTCCCTCACTGATCACTGGCTGGATCGGATGATTCACTGGTACCGGTGGATCCGGAATCCGCGACGGTGGTCGGGTCTAGCTCCTCCCAGGGGCCGCCCAGGGCCTGGATCAGATTGACCCGGGCCGTTCGTCGGGCGCGCTGGGTGGCCAGGAGCTGACTTTCGGCGTTGTACAGCCGTCTCTGGGACTCCAAGGTGATGATCAGGTTGTCCAGGCCTCGGCGATATCGCTCTTCGGCCAGATTCACCGAACGCTGCGCCTGCTCCACCGAGTCGGTCAGGTAGGTCTCCTGGTTGCGTTGGTGATAATCCTGGTCCAAGGCGTTTTCCACCTCGCTGAAGGCCTGCAGGACCGTGGTCCGGTACTGGGCCGTGGCCTGCTGGGCCCGGGCCTCGGCCGCCTTGATCTGGGCCTGAGTGGCGCCGCGATTGATCAACGGCATGAACAGATTGCCTGCCAGAGACCAGACCTCGGTGGGGTTGGTGAAGAGGTTGGACAGCTCGTTGGTCTTGCTGCCTGCCTCGCCGGTGATGCTGATGCGCGGATAGAGCGCGGCCTTGGCCTCGCCGATGCGCGCTACGGACGAATGCAGGCTCAGCTCGGCGGCCATCAGATCCGGGCGCCGCTCCAGCAACTCGCCGGGGAGGCCGGCCGGTACGGGGGGCAGGGGGTCCGGCATGAGCTGGGCAGCCAGCGTGCCGTCGCCACTCTCCAGATCACTGGCCTGGATGTTTCCGGCGGGATACCGTCCCGCCAGGATCTCCAAACGGCGACGGGCCACGGCCAGGTTCTGCCGGTAGAGCGGACCGGCAGAGCGGGCGGCAGCCAGGTTCTGGCTGGCCAGGTGCACGTCCAGGGGCGAGACGAGGCCGCGGCGGTAGCGCTCGTGAACGGTCACCAGGTTGCTCTGAAAATTGGCCACCGTGCGCTCGGTCAACGCCACCTGCATCTGCAGTTCGCGGATCTGCAGCCAGGTCCGTACGACCTCCGCGATCAAGCCCTGGGCCACGGCCCGACGATCCTGTTCGCTGGACACCAGCGTGGCGAGGGCCGCTTCTTTGCCCCGGGACAGGCGGCCCCACAGGTCCACCTCGTAGCTCAGCGTGGCACCGGCACCGTAGACGTTGCCGTAGAGTGAACCCAGACCACCGGTCAGATCTTCGCTCACCTTGCTGCGAGCCGCCGAGCCGCCGACCTCGATCTTGGGCCACTGGGCGGATTGAGCGCCGCCGAGCAGGGCGCGGGCTTCGAGGACCCGGCCTGCTGCCGCCGCCAGATCGTTGTTGTAGGCCAAGGCGTTTTCCACCAGGCCATTGAGGGTCGTGTCGGCGAAGGATTCCCACCAGCGCCAGTGGTCACCCTCATCGACAGTCGGCAAGGCTTCTGTCAGGGGAACCGCCGGCGGTTCGTCCTCCGTTTCTCGACTCCAGGACTCGGGCACTTCTGCCTGCAGCTCCGGCCGTTCGTAGTCAGGTCCTACGCTGCAGCCGACCAGCAGCAGCATGGCGATCCAGCCGATCACGATCCGCATCGACATCACGACACCTCCGGAAACTGGGCATCGACCGCTGCGGTCGAAAAGCGGGTGATGTGCCTGGTTGCCTGTTCCACGTACTGCTCGCGGGGCAGTCCCAGGGCGGGAAAAGCTTTCATCATGAACTTCCAGGTTTCGCTGTTGTGATCCATATGCTGTCGTTTCTGCCAGCGCATGATGAAGTGGTGGATCTGGCCAATGATGCTGGCAATGATCCATTTCAGCTCGTCGGGGTCGATGTTCGGTCGCGCTGTCCGCATGGCCTGGCTGAAGGCCAGGAAGATGGGGGCGATCATCTCCCGGAAAAAATCATCGTGGGTGCCCGCCGGTTTCGTGTGCATTTCCCGGGCGATGAGCGTCAGGAAATTGGCGTGCTCTCCCTCGCTCAGAGCCCCGTTCAGGTACTGGCCCACCAGCGTCTCGATGACGTGGTCCAGACGGGGATGGCCCTGGGATTCATCCAGCACCCGGGCCAAGGCTGCCAGGGTGCTGTCACGTTGAGCTACGAAGCGGCGCAGGATGACCTCGCGGTAGAGGTTCTCCTTGCCCTGGAAGTGGTAGTTGACCGCCGCCACGTTGACATCGGCGGCGGTGGCCAGTTCCCGGATGGATACGTCGGCGAAGTCCTTGCCTGCAAACAGCACTTCCGCGGCATCCAGGAGCCGATCCTTGGTACTTTGCTTGTCCTCGCTCAACGTTGCCTCTCCTCGGTTGGGGCGACCAGAGTTGAATCGGTCGATTCAATCAGCAGATTGGAATCACCGAATTAATCAACAATATTAAACACATGTTTCAATCGTGTCAAGGGGTGACGCTGGCGAAAATATGGCGTATATTGGCCCATGTTCGAACCATTGACCAGCGATTCCGACCAGAGGAGGGAGCACGCCGTGGCCGATCGTCACTTCACGCCAGCGATCTTCAAGTTCCTGCGAGAGCTCAAGGCCGACAATTCCCGGGATTGGTTCAATGCCAACAAGGACCGCTATATCAACGACCTGAAGGATCCGAGCCTTCGATTCATCGTGGATTTCGGCTCCCGATTGCACAAGATCAGCCCCCATTTCAGAGCTGATCCTCGACCCCAGGGGGGGTCGTTGTTTCGTATCTACCGGGACGTACGATTCTCGAAGGACAAGAGCCCCTACAAAACCCACGCTGGCCTGCATTTTCGCCACGAAGCGGGTAAGGATGCCTACACACCGGGATTCTATCTACACATCGAGCCCGGCTCGTGTTTCGTGGGAGTCGGATTGTGGCACCCGGACAACCCCACCTTGAAGTTGATCCGCGACTCCATCGTGGCCGACCCGCGCCAGTGGCGCCGAGCGGTGGAGGGGTCGCGCTTCCGGGCCCACTACACGGTGACCGGTGACAGCCTGAAAAGACCGCCCAAGGGTTATGATCCCGATCACCCGCTCATCGATGTCCTCAAGTTGAAGGACTTCACTGCTCTGGCGCCGTTGACTCAGAAGCAGATCACCAGTGCAGGCTTCGTCGACGAATTCGCCGGACTGTGCAAGGACGGCGGCTCGCTCGTGAAATTCATCTGTGAGGCTGTAGGGCAGCAGTACTGAGGCGACCGGGCCGGCTCACAACCTGAGGGCCGCCGCCGTTCCAGGTCCGTGTAGAGGAACGGAGTGGCCTCGTAGCGCGTCCGATGGGCAATCAGGGTTTCGTCCTCGCTGCGGAGCACACAGATGGCCGGCACACCGGTTGCGGCCCCGGGAAAGGTGACTGCAAATGCAGTGCCGTCCTCCTCGACTCGAAAGATGAGATGGAAGGCATCCCAGAGGACGAGTTCCGCCGGTTGGCTGCCCGCACGACTCACGTGTAATCGCTGCCGTTGGCGACGAATGAGCAAGGGGGTGCCGTGGTCCTCGAGGTAGAACTCGTACTCTCCGTCCAGTGCTTCGTGAATGCTCTCGGGCAGTGAACCACCGCCGGTGACGGGCTGGTTGTGCTGAACCGAGTCGAATTCGTAGGTGCTTGAACCGCCCTTGCGGCTGGTGACGATGCGCAGGGGAAACAGCACGCCGTCGATCTCGCGATAATCTTCGATGCTCCAGTAGTAACCGATGTGCCGCAACAATCCGTCTTCCACGTCGAAGTAGAGCGCCCAGTAGGTCGGTTTCTGCTCCGACGACTCCAGGCGGTAGACAAGGCGCCCGTCGCGGACTTCCGTTCCGGCGACGAACAGATCCGGGAAATAGTTGTCGGTGCGCAGTGGACCGTGGGGATTGAGGATCCAGGCCAGCTTGTCCCGCATCTGCAGCTTGCTCGTCCGGGGGGCGTCACCTGCGGGTTCCAGGGTGCGTACCAGATCGGGAGTGGCCGCTTCGACGACAAAGGGCGTCACCTCGCGGCGAGGATCCTTCCAGGCCAGGTCCGTGACAAGACGGCCGGTACAGTGGCGGGTCTTCAAGGCGTTCAACGCCTCGCGACCTCCCAGGGCGTCGATGTAGCGTTCCAGAACTTGCGCAGCTCTCGGTAGCTCGTCAGGTTCACTTGTCGCCGTCAGTGGGGCGAGGGCGGATACACCCACCAGCAAGCTGGCCGCCACTGTCAGTCGGCCCAGGAATCGTTTGTAGAACGCCATGGCTTTCCTCCCCGATGAGGCCGTGTGGGTCCGAATCTCTCCCCAGGAAGGGCAAAGGGCGGGCCAACGGTTCGCCCGGCGTGCACTGTCCGGAACACGAAGGTGGACAGCTGGTTGGGAAAGTGTCGGAGTTGTGGGCGTCAGAGGAGCAGCGTCTATTGCGGGTGTGCGGACACACCGGGTTGTGTCCGAGGCTACACGGTCGTGGCGACCATAAAAAGTACCGGCCCCGGGAAGTTCACACCTCCCGGGGCCTTTTCGCGCTCTCCGTGTTCCGACCCGAAGGCCGGCAGTTCGCGAAACTATTTCACGAGCGACATCTTGCGGACCTGGGTGACTTCGGCGCCGATACGCAGGCG
>Ga0070728_10003284_pt1 | contig 18065 bp, 18 predicted proteins | sample tdDd471_FD_66723 | JGI IMG/M metagenome (GOLD analysis project Ga0070728, IMG submission 66723) | Marine sediment microbial communities from the Atlantic coast under amendment with organic carbon and nitrate - tdDd47.1 | ecosystem: Environmental > Aquatic > Marine > Coastal > Sediment | place... | reverse complement strand
CGGCCAAAGCCTGGTTAACCGGACCATTCGCACCGAGCCGCCTCTGGCTCAGTCGTCGGCTCCCATCGTCAGCCGCAGGCCCCTGGTGGTCATCCGCTTCGACCGCGAGACCGTTAATTACCAGCAAGCGCTCTATAACGCCGTCAACCGGGTCCTCGAACGTCGCCCCAACGCGGCCTTCGACCTGGTCGCCGTTGCGCCAACCGCAGGTGGTCCGGCACAGGTCGCGCTCAACACCGGCAAATCCCGTCGGGCGGCAGAGCAGGTCCTACGCAACCTCACCGAAATGGGCCTCCCGGCCAGCCGCATCGCCATGTCGGCTAGGACCAGCGCCCAGGCCCAGGCCAACGAGGTTCATCTCTATCTGCGCTAAAGCGTAAGATAGATCGGATTATTTGAGCAGCCTGAGCGATTAGGCTGCTCTTTTTTTGGTGGAAGTATGAAAGTCAAACTAAACCCAAAAAAATACAATGAGCTGCTCATTGGGTGCGGGAGTCGCTGGGAAAAGGATTTGTGGGTCAAGGGTCATGAGACGTGGTCAAATTTGGTTGCCCTGGACCACAATAACGACCACAAGCCCCATGTAATTTGGGATTTAATGGAAATGCCTCTTCCGTTTGCAGATGAGGTTTTTGATGAAATCCATGCTTATGAGGTTCTTGAACACACCGGCACACAGGGAGACTATCGGTTTTTCTTTACCCAGTTTTCCGAATTTTACCGACTGCTAAAACCGGGAGGTATTATTGTCGGCTCTTGTCCAAGGCCAAATACACCGTCGGCCCTAGCGGACCCATCTCACTCGAGAATTGTTCAGAAAGAAAATTTCATCTTTCTTGATCAGAACGAATACACCAACCGTGTCGGCAAAACCCGCTTTTCAGATTTCCGGAATATCTATAAAGGGGATTTTTCTTTCGAGCATTATCACGAGAATGGTGATTCTTGGTACTTTATGCTTAAAGCAGTGAAGCCGTCGCGAATTAGTATTTAGGCTGACAGGAACTTCTCTATGCATCACCATTCCGAAAAAGCCCTGTCCGTCACTTGGCAAGAAGTTCACCGCGACGCCCGTGAACTTGCTCGACGCCTAAAAAAGAAAGGGCCCTGGCAAGGGATCGTCGCCATTACCCGCGGCGGCCTGGTTCCGGCGGCCATCCTCGCACGAGAGCTGAATATCCGGCTGATCGATACGGTTTGCGTCACCTCTTACGAAAACGAATCCGAACAAACCGGACTCAAAATATTAAAGCCGGTCATCGCCGCCAGTGAACATGGCGGAGAAGGATGGTTGGTGATTGATGATCTGGTGGATACGGGGGAAACGGCCAGGGAAGTACGCACCATGCTGCCCAATGCCCATTTCGCCACCATCTACGCCAAGCCGAAGGGCCGTCCCCTAACCGATACGACGATCGGCGAAGTCCCCCAGGACGTTTGGGTGTATTTTCCCTGGGATACGGCCCCTCTGTTTATTAAGCCGATCTCAGAGGAAGAATAACAAGGTCTCCCTCAACCCCTTGATCCAGGCCAATCGGCTGCCCATAGTTTCTTAGGGAAACTTTTGCGGGAGGACAGTATGCGCTGGCTCAATAGGAAGGCCCTGGCAGCCCTTATTATTCTTTGGATGCCTGCTTGTGCAGCAGCCGATACAGCCGAAGTTCTCGAGGCCGTCAAACTTCCTCAAGGTTTCAAAATTCAACTTTACGCCAATGTTCCTGGCGCACGGACGCTCGTCTCCGTGCCGGAGCTCGGTCTCATTTACATCGGAAGCCGACGCGGGAACGCCATCCACGCCATCCGAAACGACGGAAACGATAGAGAGGTTTTCAAGGCGGCAGGCGGCTTTAAGGTTCCCAATGGCATCGCCTGGAAAGACGGCTGGCTCTATGTGGCTGAACAACATCGTCTCGTACGCCTCCCCGCTCTATCGGATGGAACGCTCGATACATCCAGGACCGAAGTTCTCTTCGACAAGCTGCCTGATGATTCATGGCACGGGTGGCGCTACGCCGCTTTTGGGCCGGACGGCGCGCTGTATGTCGCCATTGGGGCTCCTTGCAACGTCTGCGAATTGAGCGGGCTGGAAGGCACCATTCAACGCTTCGACCCCCAGACCTGGGAGCCTGAGCCCTATGCGCTGGGCGTACGCAATTCGGTGGGACTGGCCTTCCATCCCGAAAACGGCGGCCTTTACTTCACCGACAATGGCGCAGACATGATGGGCGATGACTCGCCGCCCGACGAACTGAACCATGCGCCTAAGGCCGGCCTTCACTTCGGCTATCCCTACTATGGCGGCGGCCAAGACAGAACAAGGGATTTTGCCGGACAAACCCCACCCCAGGACATCCAATTTCCGGTGGTGCCGTTCAACGCCCATGTGGCCGCCCTCGGCATTGAATTCTACCGCGGCCAAATGTTCCCAAAAGACTATCGAGGCGACGCCTTCGTCGCCCAACACGGCTCCTGGAACCGCAGCATCCCCGACGGCTATCGCATCATGCGCATTAGATTCGATGAAACCGGACAGGCCGCCGGAAAAGAAATTTTCGCCGACGGCTTCCTAAAAAATGGCCGAAAACTAGGCCGCCCCGTCGATATCGAAACCCTCCCCGACGGATCGCTTTTAATCTCAGACGACCATGCGGGAGCGGTGTATCGGGTTGTTCACTGATGTATTATCTGGTTTATTTTCCGGGACGGATTTTACATAGAAAAAACCCATGCATTCGAGGAAATAACCGAGCAATAAGCCGGATAATCGAGCTTTTAAGCCATGTGGAAAAAGAACGGCGGTCTAGATGTGTAAAAAAATCAACTCGTTCAAGTAACAAATCATGTCGGTCACATAACGCTTGAATATTTTCCGGGCCAAAAAGAGAAACATGGTCCCAAAATGTATTAGGGGAGCGGGCTAAAATAGCACCTACCATATTTCCCAGATAGGTTGCGTTGGGCGTTGTAAGAACAATATGCCCTCCGTTATTTAAATGCGCCGCTAGGTTGGTCAAAGCAAGCCCTGGATTACTAACGTGTTCAATGACATCAGACATAACGATTAAATCAAATTTTTTATTCAGTTTGATAGTCTCACAGTTGCCGATTTCAACTTCAAATCCCATATTTTTTAATATGCCGCATTGTTCGGCATCGATGTCTAGGCCAAGCAGTCGTGATGAAACCTGACTTAGTTTCGCGTGAAGCCATTCTCCATCACCCCGCTTGTTGTAAAGAGCCGCGTTCCCAGCAGCCCCCACATTAAGAACCGTTTTTCCATACGCCCATCCACAAATAGCGGCGAAAGGATCACGGGTCGCTCCCGGGCATTGGTCTAGGACAACTAAATCTCCAACACGCAACCGAACAACCTCTAACTCTATTTGATGTTTAATTTTCTTAAGAAGCGATATACCGCTTTAGCGATTTCTTGCGACCCATTCGCCGTGGTGTGCACTAAATCATAGGTGTTGTTTCTGTCCAAATGGATCTCGGAATAGCCATTCAAGCAGGCAAGTCCCTCTTTCTGACAAAACATCAGAATATGCTCCGAGATCAGGCGTTCCGCATAGCCGATATCGGCATAGTTGAAGGTGAATTTTTTACCTTGATATACATAGGGTGCCTGGTTTCCACCTTTCAGCCCAAATAAAAAGCCGTCACGCTCCAGCCAACGCGCTGTTCTTTGCGTCACAAAAATCGGCTGGGCCCCTATCTTCTTAGTCAGGGCCGCCAGCCTTCTTAGTCGGGGGACTAACTGACCCTTAAGGTAGGTGGTTTGATAGAAATCCCAATCGTTCTTATCCAACCGGAAAGGCTCACCATAAGTCAGCTGTCTACGGTCTTCCGAGTGGCCGACATTCATTTTTTCGGCGGCAAGCATGCCCTTTATCAGCTTATAAACCTCAAAAGAGATTGAGCGCTGCTTAATCCACGTCTTGATCTTTCTTTTGATCGAAAGATCTCTAAGGTCATTATCATAAGTTCCTGCTGATTCTTGGGGCGGAATATCATTAATCCCAAGATAGAAAAGGACATATTTGGGAGCGAACCCTTCGATCAGCGGAAACCAATTGGTGAAGTTCCAAATATGGCCCCGGGAAGACTGCCCATCGATACCCGCATTGACGACATCTATATCATCCCCTGACGCAAGAAAACGCTCCTCCAACAAATGGTCCCAAGTATGTTCATCATCGACTAGCCGCTGATCTGTAGTACTTCCGCCAACGACCAGGATATCTATCTCCCCAGTCGGCTTACGACGTCCCCGGAGACCAAACTCATCTTTTGTATATCGAACACGTGCCTCCATCCCGTTGATCAGATGAATCGAGTCCAAATCGGCGTCGCAAAGCACGTACCGACACACCGACTTCCAGCTATTAGGATTGAGCCATGTCCCCCAGATGAGTTCCGCCAGGATAAGAACGCCCATGATCAAGAGCAGGTTGACGCAAACAACCTTGATAATTCCATGGGGCTTCTTCTCACCTTTTTGTTCTTCCGGAATTTTCATTTGCTCAGCAGCTCAAAAAATCAGAAACAAATTAATCCAACTCGAACTGGTTCTTATAGTCCTGCTTGAGGCTTTCCAGCTGGTCTTCCTTCTTCAAAAGGCAATTGCCAACGACGAGCACATCCAGTTCAGTGCCCATGAAGCAGTGGAAGGCATCTTCCGGTGTGCAGACGATGGGCTCACCACGCACGTTGAAGCTTGTGTTGACCACCACTGGACAGCCGGTCTTCTCCTTAAACTTGGACAGCAGGGCATGGTAGCGCGGGTTTGTATCCGCGTGGATGGTCTGGATGCGCGCAGAATAGTCCACATGGGTCACCGCCGGAATTTCGGATCGTACAATATTGAGTTTGTCGATACCGAACAGCGCCTTTTCTTCATCGGTCATGGTGCGGCGCTTATCATCTTTCACATCGGCAACCAGCAACATATAGGGACTATCCGCATCGTGGTCGAACCATTCGGCCACATCCTCACGCAGAACCGATGGCGCAAAAGGCCGGAAGCTTTCACGATATTTAACTTTGAGGTTAAGCGTCTTCTGCATGGCCGGTGATTTGGGGTTGCCGAGAATAGATCGGCCACCGAGGGCGCGCGGACCAAACTCCATGCGCCCATTCATCCAGCCCACGGCCTTGTCTTCCGCCAACGCAGTGGCGGCCTGTTCAATAACGGCATCGTCATCAAGCGTTGCGATCACCGCCCCCGCAGCTTTAAGCCGTTCCTCAATATCGTCTTGCCCATACACCGGCCCGAGATAAGAGCCCTTCATCCGGTCGCGCCCATCAAGGGGGGCGCGGTCGCCGCCTTTATGAATGTGGTAGGCGGCAAGCGCTGCCCCTAAAGCACCGCCGGCATCACCAGCCGCCGGCTGAATCCAGAGATTGTCAAAAGCGCCATCCCGATGGACTTTCCCATTAGCCACGCAGTTGAGCGCCACGCCACCCGCCAAACAAAGATTTGGGATATCGTATTCCTTACGTAATGCCCTGCTCATTTTCAGCACCACTTCCTCGGTCACGGCCTGGACCGAAGCCGCAATATCCATATGGAACTGGGTAAGCTGGTGCTCGGGCTTACGAACCGGCTCGCCAAACAGGGCGGCGAACTTATCGTTCGTCATGGTCAGGCCGGTACAGTAATTGAAGTAACGCTGATCGAGACGGAATGACCCGTCTTCCTTAATATCGATCAGGTGTTCCTTGATAACCTCGGCATACTTCGGCTCGCCATAAGGGGCGAGCCCCATCACCTTGTATTCACCCGAATTGACCTTGAAACCGGTAAAGTAGGTGAAGGCCGAATAGAGCAGACCGAGAGAATGAGGGAAGTGGATCTCCTTGACCATCTCGAGCTTTTTGCCACGCCCGATGGCGACCGATGTCGTCGCCCATTCACCCACCCCGTCCATCGTTAGAACGACGGCTTCATCATAAGGCGATGGATAAAAGGCCGAAGCGGCGTGGCTCAGGTGATGTTCGGAAAAGAGAAGCTTGTTTTTCCAATCGAAGTTTTCATCGAAGGCCTCAAACTGCTTTCGTAGCATATCTTTCTGAAAAAGCTTCTCTTTAATCCAAACAGGAATGGCCTTGGCAAAAGATACATACCCCCTTGGGGCATAGGCTACATAAGTCTCCAGAAGCCGCTCAAATTTCAGAAACGGCTTATCGTAAAAGGTGACGTAATCGATGTCATCAAGCCCAACCCCGGTCTCTTCCAAACAATAACGGATGGCGTTCTCAGGAAACCCGGGATCATGCTTCTTGCGGGTAAAGCGTTCCTCCTGAACAGCCGCGACAATTTGGCCGTCCACAATCAAGGCCGCAGCAGAATCATGATAAAACGCCGAAACGCCAAGAATCCGCATCAGCTCTATCCTAGAAAATCGTATAGATAAATGGCGCGATGGCCGAGCCTTGCGTCAGAACGATCAGCCCACCAAAGACAAGCAACATCAATAAAATAGGCATGAGCCAGAATTTCTTACGAACTTTCATAAAGTCCCAGAGTTCGGACAGAAACGACACGGCTTACTCCAATCCTATTAAAACTGCTTTGTCAGGCTCTCAGGCTCAGGGCCTGGCGGCTCTCGCTCAATCCAATAGCTTTCGGCCCCATGCTCGAACCTCAAGCGCAGGGTATCTTTGTTGAGAACCCTCATAATCAAGGCTATAGGCGTAACTGTTAGATAGAAAAGTAACCCCATAATCAAGGGGCTGACTATCTTGTGCAGTAAAAGACCGAACTTAAACCAAATAATATTGAATGGCCGCAGCACTGCCGGAGCAAAAAAGGCCAGCACTAGGAACACAACTGCAATTCCAAAAAAATAATAGGCCCCGCCCCCCCCGGCATAGGAAGTGACTCCGCCTAAAATCGTAAAAAATATCGCAAATACGACCCCAAAAGATTTCTCGGAACCAACCTTTATCTCTTCTGGGCTATTTGGACTTTCGTGCATTTATTGGTATCCCACAAACATCAAATAATCCTCATATTCCGTTTATGGGCCAAATTATGACTGGCCAGTTTACGTCAAACAAAAAGGATTTTCTGAACCCCTTGGTTTATCTTAGGTTAGCTGGTTACTTTCAAGGAAATTATTCGACCTTTTAAGCTCAAACATCTTCATGAAAATCCCGAACCCAAAAACCAATAGATAAAATGTAGTAGGTACGTTCAGCTAAATGAAAGAAACATGGCTAATTCATATCTCAACATTTGCTAGGGTTTTATCCCTTGCTTTTGGGCTCATCGGCATTTGGTTGTTCCTTTATTATTGGGACCCTTCGCGTTTATTAGTTAAGCGATTTCAGGCTAAATCCCCCGAAATTTATGAAAAAATCCCTCCTCACTTTATGGAGATCAATCCTACAGATTTCATAAGTTTTCATAACACTGCAAAAACGGTAAATGGTCGAACAAACCTTTTATACGCTATTTGGGGAAAGCCGCAGCAGCCCCTTGATCAACAGCCCATCGCAAGTTTTCTGAATTTCAAGACCACCAGCCCCGAGTGTCCCGGAACAAAAAGAGAGTATTTGGTCAAGACGTTAGACTGTACCTACCCACTATATGTGGGTATGAAAAATTTAATTAAAATAGACCGGCTTAAAGTCCCAATATCACCTTACTTCAAACCAGAATTCACACATTTCCAACCCAAGAAATCTAATGGTCGCTTAGTTCTTTATCACAACGGTTATGCCAGCACCTATCATGCCCAATGGCGGCACATTCAACGTCTTGTTGAGAAGGGCTATGCTGTGATGGCCTTTGATATGTTCGGATATGGTGGGGCTATTGCGGGAATAGACTGGAAAACCCTCAAATATCCCATGCGCCCCTTTTTTGAACCCGTCGTGGTCGCCCTCAATTATGCGACGACAAACTTCCGCTACAAATCTATCGACATGATCGGTCTGTCAGCAGGCGGGTGGATTACTGCGGTCGTTGCCGCGCTTGATGATCGGATACGCCGTAGCTACCCAGTTTCCGGCGTCTATCCTATGTATCTACGTAACCCTGAACGAGAAGTTGCTACGCCTCAGCTCTACAAACCCATGCTCAAAGCCGCCTCCTATCTCGATATGTTTGTTCTGGCCTCCTTGGGCGAAGGACGGCGACAGGTGCAGATATTCAACCAATACGACCGGTGCTGCTTTAGAAACCGTTTTGGCAAACTTTATGAGAAGGCCGTCCAGGAAACGGTACGATCCATCGGGCCGGGTGACTTCAGGGTGATTATCGACACCACCCATGCCCGCCATAAAATTTCACGGTACGCTTTTGAAGCAATCCTAAAGGACATCGAAGCCCCATGAGTATTTTCTGGAAACTCTTCGCAGCCCTCATGGTGCTTCTTCCCATTGTCGCATTGGCAATCTGGTGGGAAGACGGGGCTTGGCAGAACGGCGCGATGACAACCAAGGGCTTTTATTCAGTTCTTGGATGCTGTTCAGCCGCACTCGTCATGATGGGGCTTTCCCGATGGCTTAAGAACCGTCAAACGCAGAAAAACTAAGGGACTTCTTGGGAGATTTTGGTGACGGGAGGACGTTTTGGCCGTAGCAAGCCCAAACGGAAAAGCAGCCAGCCAAATTTTCCAAAAATAATTGAGAAATCCATCCGCCAAATATGCTGAAAACCGCGCTTCATCAAATAGAGCAATCGGCAAAGAGCAACCAATGGGCCAAAAGCATGGGAGCTTTCCCGATAGGGCTTTGCGTACCTCAATAGAAATTTGAACAACGGTTCAGGCAGCCGAACAGTCGCCACTAGGTAAAAGAGGGCGTTAGCGAATGTCGGCATAACTTTGCTGTAATGCTGATCGATCCCTTCAATATCGAGATCCAATGCCGCCAACTGACGGCCTAATTCCGTGTTGGGAATATAGCGGAGCGAAAAGACATTCAACGCAAAGGGGCGAGGCATGTACTGGATCAATTTAATCGTATCTTCAACATCCTCTTTCGTTTCCACTGGCGCATCCAAAATCATGTCATACACAGGCGGCATCATCCGATGGGCGAACTCGCCGACCATATCGGTGACTTCCTTGACCAACCCCGGGCGATTGGGACGCTTGTAAAATTTAAGCATCTTATCGCTGCCGCTTTGAATACCGGTCCTCATACGCCAAAGACCTGCACCCAATAGAATTTCAAGCTTCTCCCGCTTGATATGGGCTGGGGTCACCCCACCGATATAAATCGGCAAACCCACGTCTTTGCGCCAGCGATCAGCGAATTCCTGTAGCGTCTCTGCCGGAAGTCCAATTAGGCAATCATCATGGAACGCGATGTAGTTGATATGTGGAAATCTTTGGCGCGCATTGTTGATTTCAGCAATCAGGTGATCAACCGAAGCATGACGGAGTTTTCCATATCCTTGATCGATTTCCAGCAATCGCGTATTGCCGCAATAGGTACAGCGAAAGGGGCAGCCGCGGGTCCAGACTGTGCGATAGGTCAGTGCTTCATATTTGATATAGTCATTTGCGGTGGTTTCCAGAAAGCCCTTTCCAGGGTGGTACAAACGCTCATTTTCACCAAACAAAGGAAGCGGCAGGCTGTCCATTTCCTCCGACGTCACCAAAGGACGAAAAGAACATTTGCGGATTTCGCCTCCTTCATTAAACCAGAAGCTTTCCACCTCAGGCTTCCTGGTCCCTTTTGCCAGTTGTTCCAGCAATAGGGGGAAGGTTGCCTCTCCTTCACTTGTACATACGGCATCAGCATGGGGAATTGCGTCTTTCGGGTCGCTGATCGCATGTATGCCGCCCCAAACCACATAGGTTTGACTCTTTTGTTTACGCGTTGCGGCGATAATTTCTTTTGCCACACTCGCATGCTCTGACATGCAGGCAATCGCAGCCACATCAAACTCAGCCAGATATGCCCCCATAGATGCAAAATCGTCCGTATTGAGTTCCGACTTTAGATTCCCTTTTAAGACATTGAGAATGCCAAAAGTGTTCCCGACAGTGAGAAAAAGCATTTCCATATCGGGATGCTTTTCCTTGACCACCGCGCTAACAACCCGGAAACCGTAGGATGATAAAGAAGCCCCAATATAAAGAAGAGCAATCTTCAAAATTTAAATCTCCAGTGTGGCTTCGGGATTCTAAACCCCTTCCCTAAACCGCTACATTATCGATCAGTCTCGGCTTTCCAAGCCAGGCGGCGACTAGCACTCTTGCCGGGCGGTTGGCGTCGTAGACGGGGGCGAGGTCTTCCGCATCGCGGATTTCAAGATAATCGACCTTATCGAATCCGGCGTCGAGGAGCTGCTTCTTGGCCCACTGGATCAACTCGGGTGGGCGTTCGCCTGCCCTGAATTTCTCGCCGACCTGAGAAATGGTCTGATATAGCACCGGCGCAATCTTGCGCTCCTCGGGCGTCAGATAGGTATTGCGCGAGCTCATGGCAAGGCCGTCTTCCTCACGGCCGGTCGGCGCGCCTTCGATGCGCACGGGAATATCCAAATCCTTGACCATCCGCTTGATCACCATGAGCTGCTGGTAGTCTTTTTCGCCGAATACCGCCACGTCGGGCAGGCTTTGCAGCAAAAGCTTGGTCACCACGGTGGCGACCCCGGTAAAGAAGCCGGGGCGATAGTGGCCTTCCAAAATATCGCCGATTTCGGGAACGCTGACCTTGGTCACCCCGCCGTCCGGATACATTTCTTCGACCGACGGCGCGAAGAGAATTTCGCATCCCGCCTCATCGAGCAACTGCCCGTCCCGCTCTTCGTTGCGCGGGTAGACCGCATAGTCTTCATTGGGTCCGAACTGACGCGGGTTAACGAAAACGCTGGCGACCGTATGGTCGGCCAGTTCGTTGGCTTGGCGAATGAGCGACAAGTGGCCGTCATGAAGATACCCCATGGTTGGGACGAACCCGATGGTCTCTTCCTTCAAGCGCCATTGTTTAAGATATTTGCGAAACTCGGCAATGGTGCGGACAATGCGCAGCCTTTTATATGCAGCCATGGCGGGCGTCCTCTAGGGTCGGATCGTTTTTCTATTTGTCGTTTTTAACACCGAAACAATGTTCGAGTCCCGGGAAACGGCGGGCTCTCACGTCATCGGCATAGGTGCTGACCGCCTTGGCGATTTCCTGGGTGAAATCGGCATAGCGTTTGACGAATTTGGGTTGGAAGTCGTTGAACACGCCGAGCATGTCTTCGGTCACCAGAATCTGGCCGTCGCAGGCCGGCGATGCGCCAATACCGATGGTTGGAATACCGATGCTCTCGGTTACATGGCGAGCCAAGGGCTCAACCGTTCCTTCGACCACAACGGCAAATGCGCCAGCCTCTTCGATAGCTTTTGCATCGGCCATAATCTCTTCCGCCTCTTCATCGGTGCGACCATGGGAACGGAAGCCGCCTGCAACGTTGACCGCCTGGGGCATGAGGCCGATATGGGCAAGGACAGGGATGCCCCGCTTGACCAAAAACTCGATGGTTTCAGCCATGGGAACGCCGCCTTCAAGCTTGATGGCGGCTGCCCCGGTTTCTTTCATAATTTTGACCGCATTGCGATAGGCGACCTGAGGGCTTTCTTCATAAGTACCGAATGGCATATCGACAATGACCAGTGTATCGCCCGCCCCGCGCATGACGGCGCGGCCATGCTGGATCATCATCTCAAGGGTCACGCCCAAGGTGCTCTCCATGCCGTAGAGCACCATTCCAAGCGAATCGCCAACCAGCAGAAAGTCCACATGGGGAGCCAGATGCTTAGTCATCGGCGTCGTGTAGGCCGTCAGGCTGACGATGGGTTCTTTGCCTTTGCGGGCCGTCAATTGAGGGATGGTCAACCCCTTCTTGATCACCGGAGCGCTCATTGCATTTCTCCCAAGTCCATGATTTTGCTGAGCTTGGTTATCGCCCGTTGCGCCTTTTAATGCAATGCAACATTTGTAAAACACTTGCCGTCATTAGCGAAAAAGCTCGCAACCGGCAAAATTAAAGATGTTCGGAAATAGCCGCCAATTCATCACTATCGAGAATTTCGATATGGCCGCCATCGGGGATGGTGATGATGTTGTCTTTCTTCAGGCTGGTCAGGGTCCGACTGACCGTTTCGATGGTGAGGCCGAGGAAGTCCGCAATATCGACCCGGTTCATCGGGATGGGCAGCACTTCGCGCCCCTGCTCCTTCTTTCCGGTGCGCGTCGAGAGCAGCACGAGGAAAGAGGCCACCCGCTCCCGCGCCGTCTTTCGACCCAGCAGCAGCATCTGGTTCTGCGCTCCGGCCAGATCGTCCATCAAAATCGAAACCATCCGTTGGCCGATGGTCGGAAATTCGGCAAGCAGGCTCTCAAATTTCTTGCGTGGGAAACGACAAAGAGAAGTGGGCGCTAAGGCCTCCGCCGTATAGGCGTATTCGGAATGATCGGAAACGCCGAGAAAACTACCGGCGAACAGAAAACCGGTAATCTGGCGACGACCGTCGGCCATCAGCTTGTAGAGCTTCACCGCCCCGCCGGTAACGTTGAAGATGAACTCCGATGGATCGGCTTCATTAATGATGGTTTCGCCGCTCCTGATTTCGAGAAAAGTGGCGAGCGTCTCAAGACGGGCCAGTTCGCGCTCTGGAACACCATCGCAAAAGGCCGTGTTGCGAACATCGCAATCGACGCAGGTTGCATCGAGCAGGGCCGCATTCTTCCAAGTGCTTTTTCCAGAATCGAAAGGCGCCATGTATCACCGAACTCGTTAGCGGTTTCGCATATATGAGAACGGGCAAGGGCCAGAACAAGAGGAATCGTTTAAATCATCAAATTGGGAAAAAACAATAACCCATTAGTCTTTAAGGGTTTTTCTTTTCGTCGTCTGAATCGGTCATATCGTCATCATCAAACAGGATACGACTGGCAGCCCCATCCAAGTCTTCGAACTGACCGCTCCTCAAGGCCCAAAGGAACGCAATCAGGCCCAAAAGCCCGAGGAACAACGCCGCCGCAATAAGATAAATCAGGGTATCCATAGACTTTTCTTAGCCTTTTATTTGCGACGCGCCAAGCGCAGGGAGTTGCCGATCACCACGAGCGACGACGACGACATGGCGATCGCCGCCGCCAGCGGTGTGATCAATCCGGCCACGGCAAGCGGAATGGTGATCGAGTTGTAGAGAAAGGCGAGGGCGAAATTCTGTTTCACCAAGCGGTCGGCCCGGCGGGCCACGGAAAAGGCTTCCAAAACCGGCGCAAGCTTGCGGCCCTGGAAAACCACATCGGCCGCCGTCTGGCTGACATCCACCGCCGTCGAGGGCGAGAGGGAGGCATGCGCCGCGGCAAGGGCCGGGGCATCATTGAGCCCATCGCCAACCATAACGACCTTGCGGCCTTTCGCGCTTAACTCATCCAGGCGCTGACGTTTATCGGCGGGCGTACACTGCGCCTGCCAATCCTCTATACCCAACTCTTCGGCTACCTGACGGACCACCGGCTCCCGGTCGCCGGAAAGAAGAACTCTGTCGTATCCCTTGTCTTTCAGCACCGTCAGGACTTCCTCTGCATCGCTCCGCAAGCGATCTTCAAAGACAAAGCGTATCGGTTCCCGGTTGGGACCGGAGAGCCATATTTCCGGGCCCGAAGCTTCGGCTTGATCCTCAACCCCACACCATTCCCGACTACCGAGGCGCAGCTCACCTTGCGGTCCCTCGAGACTCATCCCCTGCCCCGGATGTTCTCGGACCCCTTTCCCTGGCGTCGCCTGGGGAATGGCCCGCAGAAGGGCTTTGGCCAAGGGATGCTTGGAGGCCGCCGCCAACGCCCCGGCGTCTTTCAGGTTTTGTTGCGTGTACCCATCCGCATTCATCAGTTCGGGGCGGCCTTCGGTCAGGGTGCCGGTCTTGTCGAACACCACCACATCGCCCTCGGCCAAGCGTTCAAGCGCAGTCCCGGTTTTGAGCAATATCCCCTGCCGCATCAACCGTCCGCTGGCGATAACCTGGACCACCGGCACGGCTAAAGCCAGAGCGCAGGGGCAGGTGATAATCAGCACTGCAATGGCGTTCAAGAGAGCGGCCTGCCAGACAATATCGCTCAGCAATAACCAGCCGACAAAAGTAATCAGCGCCAAGCCATGAACCACCGGCGCGTAGTAGCGCGCCACCCGGTCGGCCAGGGCGACATATTTGGCGCGCCCCTGTTCGGCGGCTTCCATCATCCGCACGATCTCGGCCAGCAACGTTCCCTCATCGGACGCCGTCACTTCGAGCGTCAAAGGAGCCGAAAGATTGACCGTTCCGGCAAACACCGCCGAACCGGGCTTTATCTGTTGGGGCAGGGTTTCGCCGCTGATCAGGCTGGTATCGGCGTCACTGACCCCTTCGATCACCTTACCATCCACGGTGATGCGCTCTCCCGCGGCGACAAACACCGTCGCCCCCAGGGGAACCTGACCGGGCGGAACCAAGTGTTTCTCGCCCTTTTCATCAATCACGGTGGCAGACCCGGCATTCAGCGCCAACATATGCTCGGCCGCCGAACGGGCCCGCCCCCTCGCCCGGCGATCCAGATAACGCCCGATCAGCAGGAAAAACAACAAGGTGATGGCCGAATCGAAATAGGCGTGCTGGCCGCTGTTGATGGTCTCGAACAGGCTCATGCCCGAAGCCAGGATGACGGCCAGGGAAATGGGTACATCCATATTGACCCGACCGTTCTTAATGGCCCCGATTGCCGAGCGGAAGAATGGTACGCCCGCATAGGCCACGGCAGGCAAGACGATCAACGCCGAAAGCCAATGCATCAGGTCGCGCGTAACGCTCAACATGCCCTGGCTGTGTCCGGCCCAGATCGAGACCGACAGCAGCATCACATTGCCCGCTGCGAAACCGGCGACGGCCATGGCGCGCAGCAGTTCTTTCTCTTCTTTCTGCGTTTCTTCGCCCAATAGAGTCGGATCATACGGAACGAGTCTGTAGCCCAACTGAGCGACGGAGGCGGCCAGATCGTTGGCTTCCGCCTCGGCAGGGTCCCACTCGAGCGTCAGCCGCCGGGTGGTCATGTTGACCCGCGCCTTTGATACGCCGGGAGAACGCCCCAACACCGTCTCAATCAACCAGACGCAGGCGGCGCAATGGATGCCTTCAACCATCAAATAGAGCGCCGCCTGTCCGCCCTTGGTCGTATGGACATGGGCCGAATAGTCGATAACGGCGGCGTCTTCTTCAGGCTTTAAGGGGGCGGCGTCGGGGTCGATACTGCGGCGCTCATAATAGCGCCCGAGGCCCAGCCCCTTGATCAGGGCATAGGCCGCTTCGCAACCGGAACAGCAAAACCCCTGGCCGCTCATTTTGTCGGCGGGGGTTTCCTGTCCGCAATGAAGGCAGACGGCCATGGACAAAGGCTCACTCTCCGTTAAAGGGGTTCATTAACCCCTTTCATATCAGGGGATATGGAGACGCTCCACCATCTGGAAGGACTGCTCACCCTTAACCGCCAGGATGCGCGCATCCCATTGGCCCTTTTTGGGCAACGACAAGGCGGTTTCGTAGTAACCGGGACGAATTTCGGTAAACGAACCCAAGGCCAGGTCGTCATCGACATTGGTCGGGCGGGTCATCACACCACTCAGGGCCAAGCCGGGAATGACATTGCCGTCCTTATCCTTAAACTCCACCGCCAGTCGGTCGCCAAGGGCGGTCACATCGGCGGTCCAGCCGAGGGCCGCTTGCTGACGCGCCCCCTCGATGCTTTCGTTATAGGCCAATCCCTTACGATAATGATCTTTGGTGTCGAGGCCGGTGAAAGTGCCGGTGGCGAAGGTAATCATCACACCGTTGACGCCGATAACCACCGCGAAAAAGGCGACGAATATCCAGGGATACCACCAACCGTCGGGGCGTTTTTTGGCCATGACCATCATTTCTCCTTACCGTCCCGGCCCGGCGAAGACCGTTTCATGATCGACTTCGATGCCTGACGTTTTATCTATGAGAACGAACTCCATGGGAGTGGACTTGCCGGAAAGTGCGGGTTTGTCAGCCTTGACGAAGACCCGGAACGAACCGATGGAATCGGCCTTCACATCCAAATCGATGGTCGGCTTACCATCTTTTTCGACCCCGATGGCGGTGAGCAGCGCACCCTTGATCCCCTTGGTGGTCAGGCTGTAGGAGGCGGCATGGTCCTCCATATTGAGAATTTTGAAGGTATAGCCGTTACGGATCGCACCATCGGACAGCGTGACGAACAGCGGGGCGCGGTCGCGCAAAACGCTCACGTCGATGCGTGAACGGGTCACCAGGGAGCCGACCATAATGGCGATCACCAGGGTCAAGACCACCGCGTATCCGACGGTCCGGGGACGGACCAACCGCTTCTTGGCTTCCTGCCCTTTGGAGCGCGCCAAGCCGTTGGCGATGGAATCGTAGGTGATCAGGCCGCGCGGCAGTCCCATTTTATCCATCATGCCGTTACAGGCGTCGATACAGAGGGCGCAACCGATGCACTGCATCTGCTGACCATCGCGGATATCGATACCGGTTGGACAGACCTGAACGCACATACGACAATTGACGCAATGCCCCCGGTCCTCGAAGTTCCGGTCTTTGGGAGCGGGCGCCCGCGGCTCACCGCGCCAGTCTTCATAAGTGACAACCAACGAGTCTTCATCGAACATAGCGCCCTGAAACCGCGGCCAGGGGCACATGTAGAAACACACCTGCTCCTTGGCCCAACCTGCCAGCAGGTAGGTGACGAAGGTCAGGCCGAAGATAAAGCTGTAGACCCAACCGCCCGCCGTACCTTCGAAAATTTCGCGGGTGATGGTCGGGGCGTCGTTGAAGAACCAGACCCAGGCGAACGACATCAGGAAAGCAATCAATATCCAGACGGTGTGCTTGAGGCCCTTCTTAAAAATTTTCTCCAACGAAAGCGGCGCCCTATCCAGGCGCTTGCGTTTGTTGGAATCGCCTTCGATCTTGCGCTCGACCCAGAAATAGAGATCGGTCCAAACCGTCTGAGGACAGGTAAAACCGCACCAGACCCTGCCGAAAAGCGAGGTGGCGAAAAACAACCCGATGGCGGCGACGATCAAAGCGCCGGTGACATAGTAAATTTCCTGCGGCCAGATAACGATATCGAAGAAGTATCCACGGCGCGCCGAGAGATCCATCAGGATCATCTGATCGGGGACGCCTTCGCCACGGTCCCAGCGGAACCAGGGAACAATGTGGTAAATACCGAGCAGAATCCAAAGGGCGGTCCACTTCAGCGTCCTGAAGGTGCCTTGAATATCGCGCGGATAGATTTGCGGCCGTCCGGCATAGAGTCCATCGGCGTCAGCCAGGGACTTCTCCACGGCAGTCAATCTGTGTTTGGTTGGGGGGGGCGTGGTTTTGTTTTCGGACATGGGTGTCTTCTTCAACATGATCCTTGCATCCCGGCCGCTCGCACAGGGATCGCCTGGGAGGGCCTGTATAGACCTTTGGGCGTCTCACGGCCAGCCGAAACGACGACCAGGCTCCGCGCCCATGTTATGAGTCCCCCCGAACTCGTCAAAAACTATACGAAAAAAATCTATTTGGAATTGTCCAAAATCAGGTGCCAATCATTTGGCCTGACGGACAAATCTAAAAACAGCGAAAGGAGAATAGGGCGACGAAAACCGCTCCGCCGCCCTTCTCTATCGGTTTCGCTTACTGACCGCCGCCCAGCGAGTGGACGTAGATGGCCACCTGCTTGATGGAGACGTCGTCCAGACGGCCTTGCCATGCAGGCATAACGCCGTGCTTGGGCTTGGTCATCTGAGCGATGATGCCTTCCTTGCTGCCGTCGAACAGCCAGATGCCATCGGTCAGGTTCGGGCCGCCCATATCTTGGATGCCCTTGCCGTCTTCACCGTGACAGGCTGCGCAGTTGTCGGCAAACAAGGTCTTGGCCTCGCCTTCGCCAGTTGCGCCGTTCATCACATAGTCGGCCAGAGCGGCAAGCTGCGTGGCGCTCAGGTCTTCACCAAACGCCGTCATCTCGTTGATCCGCTCTTCTTCATGACCCGAACGGATACCGAAGCGAATGGTCTGCTC
>Ga0070728_10003280_pt1 | contig 18084 bp, 4 predicted proteins | sample tdDd471_FD_66723 | JGI IMG/M metagenome (GOLD analysis project Ga0070728, IMG submission 66723) | Marine sediment microbial communities from the Atlantic coast under amendment with organic carbon and nitrate - tdDd47.1 | ecosystem: Environmental > Aquatic > Marine > Coastal > Sediment | place... | reverse complement strand
GGGGCTGCAGCGCTGCGCGGCGGTCGACGGCACAAGCGTTTGCGCCCCGCTGCCTCCGCAGGGGACCTGTGCGATCGTCTCGGGCGAGCGGGGGAGCCACACGGGGTGGCTCCTGTGCTCGGTGACCCTCTTCTCGTTCCTCAGAAGGAGGAATCCCCGATGACGACTTACCGCGCCACTCTTTTGGTTCTCTCCCTTCTCCTGCTCGCGTGCGGAGATGACACGAGTCCCGGCACTGACGCTGGCCGGACCCCTGACCTAGATGCCGCTACGCTGGACGGCGCGGCGGCGATGGACGCCGCTGCCCATGACGCTGGAAATGTCGACGGAGGAGTCGTTGACGGCGACCGCGACTCCGATGGCGTTCTGGACACGGCTGACTGCGATCCGGACGACCCGGTTATAGGAGCCACGAGCTCGAGGAGCTGTGACTCCCCGTGCGGAGCGGGTTCCGAGTCATGCGTAGACGGCGTGTGGGGAGTGTGCGATGCGCCGTCGGACTGTACCTGCGACAACCCGGGTATGAGACGCGTCGTCGAGTGCGGAATGTGCGGAATGATCTCAGAGGAATGCTCAGGCGGCCATTGGGAGGCAGTATCGATGTGCCTCGGTGAGGGAGACTGTTCGCCTGGGGCCGTTGAGAACCGTGTCGGTGACCGGTGCGGCGAAGAGCAGAGGATCTGCAGTGAAACTTGTGTCTGGAGCGACTGGTCCACCGTTGTTCCTGAGGGACAGTGTGAGCCGGGGATGGTGTACCCGTGCGGTCTCCCGGGTCCCGGATGGGTCTGCAGTGACGAGTGCATCCGTGACCCTCACCCGGATTGCCCAGAGTAACCGATAGGAGTTCAGGATGTCCCACGTGTACCTCAAGAGGGTTCAAGTCTCCCTACTACTTCTCTCGTGCGCGACCGTATCCTGCACGTTTGACGGGTTGTCGTTGGACGAGGGCACACTGCCGGATGACCGGTTCGATACGATTCGCCGGCGCCTGCCTATCACAATCTTGCCAGGCCCAAGCGGCGACGACGGCCAAGGGGGGTGCAGCACAGAGGCGTGCGAGCCTGAGGCCTTTCTCGATGCCCTGGCGCTTAATTGCTATAATGAGACCGGTGGCAATCCTGTAAACCCATGCGATGAGAAGAGAATTCTTGCTGAGTCTTGGGTGTGTGCGGCCAACTTGTTGGTCGAGATAGTTGATTCACCATCGGCTCGTGAGATCACACTTGGGTTCTACAACATGGGCTCGAGTTCGAGCGAAATTGTTCTAGTTCCACCTCAGGATTCGGAAACCAACTCTGTGTTGGCGCAGCTCGCATTCGGGGCGGCTGCCAATGGTGTGACGGCTGTTCTGGACGGGTTCGATGAGTCGCGAACGAGCGGTTGTACTGATACGGTGCTTCAGTCCGTCGATGGGGCAACTGGTAGTACCTTCGCCGAGCGGCTGGCCTACTTCTACCGCGAGGCGCTCGAGGTTTCGTACACAGCCGCCGACCGGATGGCCTTCGCAAGCGCGGCCGTCTCCGACTCTGCTTACTCCCGGCTCGCCGACAACGCGGACGCCTCCGCGTTCATCACGGCCGACTTCGCCTCTCGGTCACTGGCCGCGCACATGTTGGTGGGTGGTGAGACCGGTCTGCCCGCCCTGGAAGGGGTGGACCAGGATGGGTTCTTCACCCGTCCGCGCTTGTCGGGTGAGGCGCAGCGCGCACTGCAGTGGTTCCGATCGGCAGCTATCGACCCGGCTCTGCTACGCGACTCCTCCGCATCGGCGCCTACCGTAGATCAGCTAGCCGTGGGCGGCGGCCCGGTAACAACCGAGGACTCACTCGCAGAGCGCCTCGGGCGCATGCAAAGCCGCGAGAACCTGCGCACCGCCTCGACCGCGGAAGCGGTCTTCGGTCTCCTCGGCGTCACGCGGGAGGGATTCTCGGAGGCACGCGAGCACCTGCGCGAGGAGATGCGCGCCTTCGACCGCTCCCCCGACGTCTTGATGCCAGCGGAGGAGCTCCCCGATGGGACGCTCACGAGCGCGCACGGAATCGACCTCTACGCGGCCACACGCACCCCGCCCCGCGTGCTTCTCGAGAGCTGGTGGGCCGCGGTGCTCCGCTTCGACTCCACCCCCAATCCGGTTCTGACGGGCTACACCACCTACAGCGCGCCACCGGGATGGGTCATGGTGCCGGATGCCTCCGGAAATCTGCCCCCGGGTGATACCTACGGGGACGAGACCGACGCGACGGTAACCGATCCGGTCGTCGCCGGTGAGCGGGCACTGATCTCGGTCATCGACGACGCGCATCGACGAGGCGCGGACGTGCTGGACCGACTGTGCCCCAGCGGGACCTGTGATCCGAGCTTTGGGGAGGCGGCGGCTACCGTTGCGGGCGCGATGACGGACCTCGCTCCATCTCCCGACCTGGAGGCAGCCGAGGCGATGATGGCGAGCGGGCCCGCTCGCTACGACACCGCCCCTTACGTGGGTCGAGCGCGCGCATGCTGGTGGAACACGGGACCCAGCGACACGACCTACGATATCCGTATCGAAGTCGCGGCTGAGGTCGAGACCGACCTTCTGGTGGTGCGCGGACGGGACGGGCTGGAGTGTGCAGTTCGAGGAATTGCAGAGGGCACTCCATGTGACGCGACGCTCTTCGCTTCCTTGCTGCCCACGACGTCCGCGTGGTCGACCGCGTCCGGTCCGATTCACTCGGTCCGCGTCACGGGTGAGGGACTGTCGGGTCGACCGCGAGCGGACACGATCAGCCTCTTCGTCGTGCAGCGCCGACCGGGGTTCTCGGGGTCGGCAGCGCCCGGTCAATACGAGCAGATGACCGGGTTCATCCTCCCGAAGCCCGCCAGCTCGGCGACGGGCTATCAGTACTGTACCGGCGCCGCCATTGCGCCCCGGCACGATCGCGAGGCGGCGGACCTCATCGCTCCGGCGACGAGCCCGCCGTACCGGCCGGGACAGACCTGCGCGGGGCTCCCCGCAGACATGCGAATCCCTCTCGAGAACGAGCTGACCTCGGACGCGCGGCCGCTCGAGAGCAGCTGGCTGCACTACCTCGAACGAGCACACAGGACCGCCGCCGACGCCGACGCGCTGGGTGAGGATCTGATCCGGACGGGGCTGGAGATGGACCTGAGGTCGGAGGCCGCTGCGGACGACATCAACCGCCTGTGCGGAGTCACAATCAACTTGACGTCACTACGCGACGAGCTCGACGACAGCTCTCTCCCGCCCGTTGCGGCGGGAGCTCCGCCCTGCACGCCGCCCTATGTGCAGCAGCAGGACGAGTGCGTGTTGGATCCTGTGCTGCACGCAGCTTCACGCTCCACGCGCGACGACGACATGGCGCGCCTCGCCACGTGCATCGGGGCGGACACCGTTCCCTGGGCGACGCTCGGTGATCGCAGGCTGTGTATTTGGGATCTAGACCCAGACACTCCGGGAGGGAGCTGCGAGGGTAGCGACCCTCGCTCCATGCGCTGCCCGTTCGAGGCGGACGAAGCTGGGAACTGCACGGGACCGATCCCGGGGGGCGCGACGCCGATCGCCATCGAGGAGCGCGTGGGCCTCTTCCGTCAGCCAGACGACCCGCCCCCGCCACCTCCCGACGCATTCGGGTTTCCGTGCGAGGAGCTCGCCCGGTTGCGAGCGGGCCTCGGCTCCCTGCGCGACGTGGCGCCCGTTCGCACTTTCCTCGGATTAGGGAACTTCAGCACCCATACCGAACAGCTCGAGTGGGAAGCGCTTGTCGGCGACTATTCGGTCGTCCGATACGGCGGTTCGATCGTGTTCCGCACGGGTTCGATTCAAACGGGCCCGACGAGTGGTTGGCCGGCAGGAACTGCTCTGCCAACTGGGACGTCTTGTCCGACGTCGACGGTGACTGACCCACTCCAGTACACGGGCCCACTCTTCTGCCTGCGGGAAGTTCCCTTGACCGATCGCAGGACGCGCGCACGAATGAATGACCTCCTGGCCCGTGCAGTCATGGCCGTGCGGATCGGGAGCGGCCAAGGTCTCGAGGGCGTGGTCTTCCCGTATTACGCGCGCAATACCGCAGACGTCTACACCCCTTCGGCCACAGACTTCGCCTGGGAGCCCGTAGCCGTACCCATGGGTAATCCCACGGCCGCGTGCGCCTGGTCGGGTGACATGCGCATCGACCACTTCGATCCCGGCGACACCGCAGCGGAGTACACGAGAAACATCGCCGAGCTCGGATCCGGGGCCTGCCGGATCGACGGCTCTGCGGGAACGCTCGGCACCGAGTGCACCGGCGCGATTCCGGACACCGCGGAGTGGACACTGTGCCCTTACGATTCGACGGGTGTCTGTCGTGTCTTCGATGACCAGCCTGACTGTGACGATCTGGGATATCCTGATGAAGACGTCCCGATGCTGTTCCGGCCCTCCGACGCGGGCATCGACATTGACGCGGCGAGGGGGAACGCGCAGTACTTCTGGGATCCTGACATCTGGATACGAGTTGCTCAGGCTGGAGACCGATCTGCGAGCGAGCTGCAAGGGACCTTGAACGGCGCGCTGGGAATACCAATCGCGAATCTCACGCGCTATTTCAAGAGCTGGTCTCGAGCGTGCAACTTCAACGAGTACGAAGATTGCGTCGAGGAGCACGGTCAACAGCGACTTCAGCAGGAGGGAAATCTCGCCTTCATCGCGCAGTCGGGGCTTACTTACGCGGATCTCCTGAATGGCATGGAGCTGGTCTGTGCAGGCGGCAGCCAGGGCCTGCCGCAACCCGCGACGAGCTGCGATGAGCCCAACGACATCGCTGATCTGGGCGACGCATTCCAAATGTCGGGCTATCTGGAGTGCCGTGCCAACGAGCTCTCGGCGTACGGCGCGAACTCCATCGTTCGCAATCTCCCTCGTCGCGTCCTCGACGCCCTCCGGAGCGATGGCCACGGCACCTACGGGGCCGGAGCCGGTGAGCTCGACGCGCAGGTCAGCGAGATTCGCGCCGCCCTGATCGAGCTTGGCACCATTCGCACTTCCAGCGCGGCCGACATGCGCGCCTTCGCATCCCGCATCCGTGCGCTCCAGAGCGCAGTCTCCAGCCACGAGCGCGCTCGAGAGATCGAGTTGCTGGTGAGCATTGGCCGGGCCCTCGATCGACTCACGAAGTGCGCGACGGCGGCCGCCGACGCGGCCACCACGGATCCCGCGGCCGCCGCGGGCAAAGCCGCAGCCGCAGGTGCCGTCTGCGCGAACACCGTCGCTCAGACAGTGCTCGACGCTCAGGTGACCAGGCTGCGGCGAGCAAACATCGACGACGCGATCGTCGCAGAGTTCGCCAACTTCACGGGGGAGGCCGTCGAGTTCGGGCGGCGCGCCGCGGATCGCGCCACATCCATGCGCGCAGCGCTCGAGCGGATCGACGCTGCGCTCGCTCGCGTTCGCGCTACCCAGACCCAGGCTCGGCGCGCCCTCGCGCGCGCGCTCCTGCTGGATGACGATGGAATGCAGGCGCACTTCGGTGCCAACACCGCGTACCGGCAGCGCTACAACACCCTCCTCGAACGGTACCGACGGGCCCACCTGCGCGCGGTTCGCTCCGCGTACATTGCCCGCATCGCGCTCGAGCAGCGCTTGGGTACACCCCTGGCCGATATCGAGGCGGATGTGTTCAGCGACGAGGCCCCAAGCGATTGGGTAGACACGATCTGTACGCTTCCGTCGATCGACTACGACTCGCTGCGGACGAGCACGACGGACGAAGACGGCGAGCGCGAGGGAGACGGATCGCTGATCCCCCCCGACGGCTACACTGGCGCCTACGTCGGTGACTACGTCCGGAGGCTCGAGGATGTCTTCGAGTCCTACAGCTTCGTTCACCCGTTCAGGGATGGGGGAGACACGACCGTCATCTCGCTCCGAGATGATGTCTTCCGCACGCGCGCCGAGTGCGAAGTGCCGTCCCCCAACCTGCTCTTCAACGGCGGCCGTCTCGACGTGTTCGAGAGCAGCGCGAGGCCCGGATGGCGCATCGTCGACTGCGACCCTGGCGCCGTCGCTGGGCCACCCACGGCCGACCGTCAGTGCGTCTCAGTCGAGCCGCTCAGCGACACGTCGGACATGCCCGAGGGGGAGGTCGATCTGGGGCGCGATAACCTGCCCCAACCTTATCAGCTGCGCTTCGGCGGGAGCGATGCGACCCTGGCCGCTTCGCGACTCGAGCAGGAGGTTCTCGTCGGACCCGGGCGTTACCGCCTCAGTTGGTATGCACGCGCGGGGAGCATGATCGCCCCCGCAGACGCCTTCGTCGTTCGCGATGCAGAAGACGCAGACCTCCTCACGGGTACGGGAACGTTCGACGAGGCGGTGCCGGGCACAGCCACCTGGCGCCGCTACTGGTTCTTCTTCGATGTCGCGTCGGAGCAGCTGATTCGTGCGGTTGCGCCTCATGGCTCGTCGCCCGCCGTGGCAGCTCAGATCGATGTGGCCGGCGTGATGCTGGAGGAGGTCACCGATTCGGTGGTCGGCGACGTTGACCGTCCGGCCGACGCCATGGTGATGGGGGGCCCGACCTACGGAGAGGCGGCGGCACCGGCGCCCTTCGCCGAGTCGGGCGATCTCGGGGTCATGGAGCGGCGGGTCTGCATCGATCACGCCGGTGACTGGTTCCGAGACGAAGCGTGGGTGTCCGGCTGTGTTCGCGTGTGTTCGGACGGATATGACGGGACCTGCCCGCCGGAGTGGGCGGAGCTGAGGTGCTACCGCGAGACCAGCTTCGATATCTCTTCGGACACGCTCCAGCGGCTGCTCGTCGACGGCGACGCGGGGTTCGCCGCCGGGAACTTCAACTACCGAATCGAATCCGTGGCCGTAAACCTCGTGGGTACCGGCTTGCGGGACTGCGAGACGGCCGGTGGGTCGTCGGGCTGCTTCGCCTCCGGCAACATCTCGTATTCCCTGCTTCACCAGGGCCCGTTCCTCGTCCGGAACGCGACGGGTGCGCTGTACGACGCGCCCCTCTTCCCGGGACGGATCGAATCGGCCCGAGCACTCGCGGCCGAGCGCTACCTCACCAACCCGGTCTCGGGATCCGATCGGACGCTGATCGAGCCATACACACGAGCAGAGCTCCAAGGTCGCCCAATGGGCGGCACGCTCGTCCTGCGGATCTGGGACGACCCGCAGTTCGTCTTCGAGCAGCTCGAGGATGTTCAGATCCTCCTGAGCTACCGCTACTGGCAGCACCAGCGCTGAGGCCGAGATGCGGTGGAGTCTCATGGGACGTGATCTCCGCGGGGAGGTGCGGAGTGGCCATAGGCGCGCCGCTTGCCTCTTGCTGAGCTTGGCGCTGGGGGACCTCGGCTGCGACGAGACCGGGACGCCGCCAGCGGTCGAGTTGGTCGACGGCGGCGCCCCCGTCGAGGTCGACGGAGATCGTCCGGGACTCGACATCCGCGGCGTCCCCGAGAACCCCACGGTCGAGGCCACCTTCGACGCCCTCGGCGCCCCCCCCGGCGAGTGGGTCGACCCCCCCGAGTGCCCGGCCCCCACCGACGACGCCCACTGCGCGACCTGCTGGGACCACAATGAAGAGGAGCCGCACCCCCACTCCCTCGGCTTCAACCAGTCCGGCGCAGAGTACGGCGCCGCGTTCGCCGTCGGCGACTACAACGGCGACGGCTACCCCGACGTAGCGGTCGGCGTCCCCGGCTACGACGTCGACATGGGGCCGGCCAACGCGGGCCGTGTCTTCGTGTACCTCGGCTCGAGCCGCGGCTTTCAGCCGTGGCTGGTTCTGAACGACGACGCGAGCTCCGGGCCGCACGTGAACGCGCGCTTCGGCGCCGCTCTCGCGCGGATCGACGTCGACGCGACCGACGACCACGACGATCTGGTCGTGGGCTACGGCGGCGAGCCCGACCCATCCGCCGTCCTCGTCTTCGAGGGGCAGCCGGATGGATTCGGCACGGCGACGGTCTTCACGCTCGAGGACCTGGACCCCGACGACAGCATGGCGACCGACGCCGAGCTCGGCTTCGCGATGGTCGTCGGCGACCTCGACGGCGACGGCGACGAGGATCTGGCCGTCGGCGCGCCGAGCTACCCGCAGACGATGAGCACCCGTCACGGCGCGGTGTTTCGGCTGGACAACGCGTCGGGCACGCTGAGCGACAACGGTCGCATCGACGGCAACGCCGACGGCGATCGGTTCGGGCACGCGCTCGCCTACATGCCGTCGACCGACGAGCTCTACGTGGGCGCGCCGGACGCCGGCACCGACGGTGAGGTCGTGCCCTGCAGCGGCTCCTCCAAGAGCACCGCCTTCACGGCCGGCTCGGGCGCGGAGTTCGGCACCTCGGTGGTCGTCGGCGACGTCACGACCGCGAGCGGGTACGAGGTCGTCGTCGGGGGCGCGGGCGTCGACGACTTCTGGATGTGCGAGAGCGGCTCGTGTAGCGCCACCATGGTCTCGGGCACGAACGTCACGGACGTCGTCGTGCTCGCCGCGGACGACCTGGACGGCGACGGTGGTGACGACCTCGTGCTGAGCACGACGAGCTCGAGCGCGGAGAACGCGCTTCATCTATTCACCGATGAGACGGACGTCGCGGTGACCGCCTGGGGCGCCCGCGTGGCCGGCGACGAGCTCGGCGTGGCGGCCTCCGTGCAAGACATCGACGGCGACGGGCTGCTCGACGTCCTGATCGGTGCTCCGAACTCCGGAGACGAAGACGGGCGCATCTACACGCTGCAGCCCGCCGACGTCTCGGGTTGGACGATGAGCATCGCGCCGACACAGACCCTCGAGACCGAGACCGAGCTCGACGGCTGCACGGAGTGCGAGGTGTTCGATCGTCCCGACGGCAGCATCTTGTGCGGGCTAGACGACGAGGATCAGATCTGCGTCTTCGGCGAGTGCGTCGACCGCGAGTGCGGCGACGGCTACCGCCAGACCGGCGACGAAGTGGGCGTCTCCTGGCCCCGCGAGAGCTGCGACGACGGCAACGGCGACAGCGGCGACGCCTGCGACGCCTCCTGCGGCACGGCGCTGCTCGAGGTCAGCTCGCGCGGCGACGCCATCGACTCGCCGTCCCAGCTCCCGCCCGCGATGGCAGAGGACGGCAACAACGACCTGCTCTTCGTCTTCGGCAGCGATCAGTTCGTCGATGATAGTTGCATCTTCGAGCAGCCCCGAAACCGCCTCGGTGCGTGGGTGGCCAACTACGGCGGCGACATCTACCCCCTGTATCCGCCTGGAGGCGAGCCCCTGTGCGTGGCGCCCTTTCTCGTGCTCGCAGAGTTTCCCGGGGCCGGTTGGGACGCGGAGGCCACAGCGGCCGGGTTGCCCGGCGGTGGCTTCGTCGTCGCGTTCACCTCGCCCGACGAGGACGACGCGGGCTCGGGCATTGCGTTGCGTCTCGTCGGCCTCGACGAGAGCGGCGTGCCCACGGTCACCGTCCTCCCGGTCGCCAACCAGACCGAGATCGGCGAGCAGTACGAGCCCCGCGTCGCCGCGCTGACCGACGGGTTCATCGTCGTCTGGACCGACGCGAGCGGCGTCGACGGCCCGTTCGGCCGCACGCTGATCAAGGCGCGCCGCTTCACCGACGCGGGCGCTCCGATCGAGGACGAGTGGGTGGTCTCCGACCCCGACGTCACGAGCTCACAGCCGGCGCTCGCGGCCATCGGCGACCTGTTCCTCGTCCTCTACGCCGAGCACTCCGATGACCCGTTCGATGGCTCGGCGCTCCTGGCCTACCGCGAGGGCCCGGGCGGGACGACGTCGGGGATGAAGGTCTCCGAGCTCAACTGGGCGGCCGAGCCGACCCTCGCCGCGCTCGACAGCTCCACCTTCATCGCCGCCTGGACCGCGCGGTCGTCCTCGGACCGCCTCGGCCAGATCGAAGCGCGAACCGTGCCGACCACCGGCGACACGGTCGGCACGGTCAGCACCTTCGGCGTCGCCGACGAGACCGACTCGGCCCCGAGCGTCGCCCCGCTGAGCGGCGACGGATACATCGTCGCCTGGGAGGCCGACGGGCGCCGCCGCGGACTCGCCTACGGATACGCGTCGATGTCCGGCGTGCCGGAGCTCGAGGCCGAGGATCTCGACGAGCTGATCGTCGGCGGCCTGCAAGGCGACGTGACACTGCTGACCACGTTCCGCGGCACCTGGTTCGCCTGGAGTGACGCCCACCGATCGATCGGCTCGGGCGACGCGCTGCGTTCGTTCGTCGCCTTCTTGCTGCCGGGGAGCTGAGCCATGCGATTCGACGCCAAACCCATCGGACGCCGCCCGCGCAGCTGGTGGCTCAAGGCGTCGGCCACCGCGCTGTCCACGTTCATGGCGTGGTCGCCGGCGCTCGCCTACGCGCAGGACACCGAAGAGGAGGTCTACGTCGAGACCGACGTGGACGTGTCGGACACGATCGATCCGTCCGAGATCGGGGTCGACGCCACCGACGAGGGGCCGCCGCTCGACGGCGCCGCCGCGACGCCGACGACCGAGCCCGACCCGAGCGCGACGCCCATCGCGCTGCCCAGCACCGAGGAGGGCGGCAGCGGGGTGACGCCGCAGGCGATCAGCCTGCCGGACGCCGAGGGCTCGGTCGAAGGCATGGGCGAGAGCTTCTCGCCCGTGCTCAGCTCGGGCACGGCGACGTTCAGCGTGCCGATCGCGGTCGCGCCCGGGCGCGCGGGCGTGCAGCCGAGCCTGGCGCTGTCGTACGCGACGACGGGCGGCAACGGCCCCGTGGGCTTCGGCTGGAACCTCGGCGCCCCGTTCATCAGCCGGCAGACCGACCGCGGGATGCCGCAGTACATCGACGAGGCGGCGTGGCATCAGGAGGAGGACCGCTTCATCTACAACGGCGGTCAGGAGCTCGTCCCGGTCGACAGCGCCGCGATCGCGATCGTCGACGACGACGCGCGCTACTCGGGCGACAACGCGAACGGAATCCCCGACGAGTTCGACGACTGGCAGCAGTACCGCGCGCGCGTCGAGGGCAGCTTCATGCGGTTCTTCCGCTCGCGCGACAGCGAGCGGTGGATCGTGCAGAGCACCGACGGCACGCGCTTCGAGTTCGGCCGGCTCACCGACGGCGCGCCGACGGCGATCACCGCCTCGAGCAACGCGGTGGAGCGCGACCCCGAGGTGACCGGGACGACGGGCGGCATCTTCCGCTGGTGCCTGACGCGCATGAGCGACGCGCACGGCTCGACCGTCTACTACGTCTACGATCAGGACGACGGCCGCAGCTACCTGAGCGACGTCTACTACGTCTCGCCGAACTCTTGCGGCGGCTCGGGCGCCGACGACGCGCGCACCTGCAACGAGCCGCTCAGCGGCTACGCCGCCCGCGTCCACCTCGAGTACGAGCCGCGGCAAGACGTCTTCGCCGGCTACGTCTCGGGCTGGCGCATCGCGACCGCGCGGCGCCTGAAGCGCGTCGACGTCTCGGCGTACAACGACACCCTCGCGCAGCGCACGCGCGTGCGCCGCTACCACCTGACCTACGACCCGGCCTCGTTCCACAGCCTGCTCACGTCGGTGCAGGTCGAGGGCCGCCCGCAGACCTGCACGTCCGGCATCTGCGAGGGCGACACCACCGTCCTCGAGGGCTCGAACGACGCCGGCGAGCGCCTGCCCGCGATGACCTTCGAGTACTCCGAGATGCCGTCGGGCAGCGGCGCGTCGGACGTGGTCCCGGGCTTCGGCGGCATCAGCCAGCAGGTCAACCCCGTCAGCAACAGCCCGCCGCACTCGGTCGACGAGTCGCGCAGCGACCTGTTCGACGTCAACAGCGACGGGCTGCCCGACCTGGTCGTCACCGACCCGGCCCGCTACCGCACCGAGGACGGCCGCCCCGCGGTGGGCGTGTTCTTCAACGGCTTCACCGGCCGGCGCGCCACGCCCGCCGGCGCGGCGGCGACGTTCAGCGACGCGGTGCCGATGGCGATCCCCTACGGGCTCGACACGGTGATGAGCCTGGGCAACGCGAACGTCGTCCCGATGGACATCGACGGCGACGGCCGCGGCGACCTGCTGCACATGCCGCGCTTTCGCGAGTACGGCTGGTGGTCGGCCACGCGCCGCGGCGTCGACGCGATCTCGCCGGCCGACCAGGGCTGGGAGTGGACCTACGCGCAGGTCGCGCTGCCGCCGGACGACACCGACCCGCGGATCGACCTGGGCCGCGACGCGCGGCACATCCGCGTGCTCGACGTCAACAATGACCACCTCATCGACATCGTCCGGACCACCGGCACGGTGATGCAGACGTGGGTCAACCTCGGCTGGCTGCCCGGCGGCGAGGGGCGGTTCGGCAGCTACCGGTACACCGACGCGGGCGCGGAGCTGAGCACCGAGCCGTACGAGTCGTGCCTGCTGCAGGGCGGCTTGCCGATCGACTTCGAGGACCCGGAGGTCCGCCTCGGCGACATGAACGGCGACGGCCTGCAAGACATCGTGCAGATGCGGCGCGGCCGCGTCGTGTACTGGCCGGGCCGCGGCGAGGGCGTGTGGGGCACGGGCTCGCGCCGGTGCGACCGCGGCGAGGGCGCGGGCCGCCAGATCGAGATGGCCAACCCGCCGCCGGAGGTGAACCCCGAGCTCGACGGCGTGTACCTGTCGGACGTCAACATGGACGGGGCGGACGACATGGTGCAGGTCCGCTTCCGCGAGGTCGACGTCTGGTTCAACGAGGCGGGCCAGGGCTGGACGCGCCGGACCATCGCGCGCAGCACGCCCACGGCGCCGGCGTTCGCGCCGCGGGTGCGCTTCACCGACATCGACGGCAGCGCCACGACGGACATCGTCTGGGCCAACGCCGGCCGCTGGGAGTACATCGACCCGACGGGCGGCCAGCGCCCGCGGCTGCTCGTCGCGGTGCACAACGGGCTGGGCGCCGACACGGACATCACCTACGGCTCGAGCGCGCAAGACTACCTGCGCGACCTCGAGGAGGCGGCGAGCACCAGCGGCTTCGAGACGTTCGACTGGAACGCGACGCCGACGGGGCCGGACGCGCGGCTGTGCGAGCTGAGCGACCAGGCGTTCACGGTGGGCTGCACGAGCAGCACGCCGGACGAGTGGCTCATCCGCAGCACCGGCAGCCCCGTGGTGAGCACGGTCGTGCGCGCGGTGAGCACGACCGACAACTTCGATCGGCTCGGCCGTGCTGCGCAGGTGTCCGAGAGCCAGTTCGCCTACCACGACGGCTACTACGAGGGCATCGAGCAGGAGTTCCGCGGCTTCGGCGCGGCCGACGCGGTGACCGTCGGCGACTGGAACAACCCGACGGTCTACTCGCGCACGCACTTCCTGCAGGGGAGACGTCCGTCGGAGATCGAGGGCGACCGCCTGGCCGAGAACCCCAACGAGGCGCTCAAGGGCCGCGAGGTGCTCACCGAGGTCTTCGACGACAGCGGGGACTTCCTGAGCACGTCGTTCGCGACGATGGCGAACCGTCACCTCGCGACGGGGCTGGACGGGCGCGCGATCCACTACGCGTTCGTGCGCGAGACCAACGAGCTGCGCTACGACACGACGCCGTTCGTGGCGGGCAGCGCGACGCTCGAGCTCGACGCGGTGCAGCGCGAGGCGGTGAACCCGGCGACCGGCGCGGTCGGCTCGCCGGTGACCGAGCGGACGCGGACGGTCGCGGTGCGGGCGGACGTCGCGCACACGTCGCGCATCCGGACCGAGTTCTACGAGGTGCTCAACATCGGCGTCGTGCGGAGCCGCCGCGAGCACGGGCGGGTCGGGGTGCTGAGCAACGACGTCATCGACTATCGGCGCGCGCATCAGAACCTGATGGAGCTGATCAACGACGCCGGTCAGTGGATCTGGCGCAGCAAGACCGCGCACGTGGAGGCGGTCGGCTGGCACCCGCTCGGCGGCCCGCGACTCGGCCGGCTGACCCACCACTACTTCGACAACGGCGACGTCGACCGGTCCATCGTCGACATGGGCGGCTCGAACGGCAGCCCCGAGGACCACGCGTTCGGAGCCGACCCGGCCAACGAGGGCGGCGCCGCGTCGTACACGCAGACCGAGCAGAACCAGAACCTCAGCTACGCCTACGACGCGTGGGGTCAGCCCATCGCCGCCTGCCACGGCTCGTCCAAGCTCAGCGGCAACGACACGTTCAAGGCGGGCTGCCTGCGGTTCTCGCGGACCGACTACGACGACGCCTTTCACCAAGTCGTCGAGACCGAGCAGATCTTCTGGCACCGCAACTCCCACGAGTCGCTCGACAGCAGCGGCGAGTGGGACCGCGGCCTCGGCGCCATCACGGTCGCGACCGACCCGAACGGCCTCGACAGCACCGTCACGTACGACGGCCTCGGCCGGCTCACGAGCGTCACGCCTCCGAACGTGGCCGGGTGCAGCGGTGCGCAGGTGACCACGCACATCGAGTACGAGCTGACGACCAACCCGCGCGCGCAGCCGATCAGCCGCGTCACCAGCACCACCGAGCTCGACTGCGCCGGCGGCACCGGCGAGCAGCTTCAGTCGATCGCTTACGTCGACGGCCTCGGCCGCGCGCGCGCCACGCTCGCGACGAGCGAGAACGGGGGCGAGTGGATCCGCAGCGGCATCACCACACTCGACAAGAAGGGCACGGTCCGGCGGACCTACCAGACCGACCGGTTCGAGGGCGTCGCCACCGACTTCGGCGCCGTCGTCGCGCTGCCGTCCACGCCGTACGCGGTGGTGCGCTACGACGCGTTCGGCCGCACGCGCGGGGTGATCGCCGAAGACGGCGCGGTCACGTGGACGAGCTACCACTCGCTGTCGACCGACGTCTGCGACCCGCTCGACAACGACCCTTCCAGTCCGTTCTTCCACACGTGCACCACCACGGTGGTCGACGGCTTCGGTCGGACGATCGATCAGATCCTGCGCAACGTCGACCCCGACGACGGCGGCTCCGAGGAGACGTACCACCTGTGGACCTACTACCGGGTCGACGACGCGGTCTCGGGGCTGGTGCGCGCCAACGGCGGGACGCGTCCGGACTGGTACGACGGGACGCTGCCCACCGACGCGGTGCTGCGGACGTTCGTGTACGACCGGCACGGCCGGCGGCTCGCGAGCGACGACCCGGACACCGATGACCCGAACAACGGCGACGAGACGAGCAACTCGTGGCGGTATCTGTACAACCAGGTCAACGACCTGATCGCGGTGCGCGACCCGCGCGGGTGCGGGCAGAACTTCTTCTACGACCACGCCGGGAGGCTGCGCGGCGAGCAGTACGTCTCGTGTACCGAGGCGCAGTCGGCGCGGGCCGAGCAGCCGGCGCACTCGGCCAGCGGGCTGGTGGCGGACGGGTGGAGCTCGGGGTCGGTCGACCTCGACGTGGAGTACCACTACGACGACACCCCGAGCTGGGCGTCCGGGATCGCGCCGAGCGGACCGACCGAGGGCCGCGCGACGGGCGTGAGCGACCGGGGGCAGCGCGCGGCGATCGCGTACGACGATCGCGGCAACCCGGTGTGGACGGCGCGGCAGATGGCGCTCATCAGCGACGAGCTCGGCCTGAACTCGATCGTCGTGTCGAGCACGTCGACCGACCTGTACTACGACCGCCCCGAGCAGACCGAGCAGGCGGCGACCTCGGCGACCGTCACCTACGACACGGACCACACCTACGTGCGGACGGCGACGTTCGACAACGCGGGGCGGCCCACGGGCATCGAGCTGCCGCAGGATCCCGACTTCTCCGGGACCGCGCCGCACATCGAGGGGCTGCTCACCTACAACGACCGAGGTTTGCCGAGCCGCGCGACGCTCGAGATCGACAGCGTCGAGCAGCCCATCGTCGAGAGCATCGAGTACCTGCGCGACGGCCTCGTTTCGCGGATCGTCTACGGCGACGACGACGACGGCTCGGGCTCGTCGCGGACGCCCACCGAGAGCGAGACGTTCTACGACGTCCGCCGCCGCCCGATCCGCATGCGCACCACGCGCGCGTCGACCGGCACCGGCACGCTCGACGAGGTCACCGCGGTCGCCGACCAGGAGCTGGTCTGGGACGGCGCCAACAACCTCACCGCCGTCGTCGACCACCGCGACCCGGACGAGTGGGACGCCGGCCACCTGCCGCAGACAGTCACGATCGGGCACGACGCGCTGTACCGCGTCACCCGCGCCGAGTACCTGTACACGCAGAGCGACGGCTCGCGGACCACGTCGGACCTCGGCACGAACTGGCGGACCAACTTCACCACCGCGCAGTCCGAGGACCCGATGCGCACCGAGCCCGCGGGCATCGCGCCCGGCGCGCTGCTGAGCGCGGGCCAGCGCGTGCACACGATGAGCTGGGGCTGGCGAATCAGACCGAGACGAACAACCAAACAGGGCCACGAAACGAAGTACGAGCCCACGAACAGGGCCACGAAACGAAGTACGAGCCCACAACGAAGTACAAACGAAACAGGGCCGACGAAACGAAGTACGAGCCCACGAACAGGGCCGAGGGCCACGAAACGAAGTACGAGCCCACGAACAGGGCCGCGAGCGGTGTGGTCCCGGCTCCTGAGACGCCGCCGGGCGCCTTCAGCGACCGACGCCTCCGACCCCGATGCCGCTCCGAGCACCCGATTCCTCCCATCTCGGAATCGACGCCCGCACTCCCCGATTTCGAACGCACCGATGCGCGGCCCGGGCCATCACCGAGCCGCGCGAGGCCACGAAGGCCGTCTGTGCCGACCTACGTCTCCGGCTCACCGCCACCGCGCCTGCGACGGCGGGTGCGCAACGTTACGAGCCGCGCCGGATGCCGCCGGTCGGCGGTACGCGTTGGCGATTGAAGCCGGACCTCCTCGACGGAGTGCGCATGGATCGCGCCGCCCTCACCGTCACCGACGACCCGCGCCTCGCCCGGCTCGACGATCACCAGCGGGCCCTCGTCCTCCAGCTCGTCGGCGATGTCACCGATCGCGCTCGCCGCGACCTCGACCGCCTGCCTCGGCGTCCAATCGGGCACGGAGATCACTCGCGACGGCGCACACAGCACCGCGCCGTCCCTCACCTCGGCCATCGCGGCGCCGTGCTCGGTGACCATCTGCAGCGTGCCGAACGGGAACTCGACGTCGCGATCGCCCTCGACCCACCGCTGCTTGGCCTCGGCGTGCTCGAGCTGGAAGTGCGCGTCCTCGTTCACCAGCTGCTCGACGAGCGCGCGCCGCGCGCTCTCCTCGAACCCGCGGCCGACCTTGAACCGCGGCGCGCGCCGGCCGCGTCGCTCGCGCGGGGTGGCGGGCTCCGAGAACGGGTGGATGCGCCGCAGGCGCTCGGCGCCGATCACGCGCCGGCCGGCCGCCTCGCGCTCGCGTTGCAGCTGTCGCTCGCGCCGCGCGGCGGCCTTCTCCATCCAGTACGAGAGCCCTTCCAGATCCTCGCCGTACAGCCGGCGCTGCTCGGGCGTCGGCGTGATGACGAGCTCCATCTCGCGCGGCTCGCTCCGGCTCGTGTAGACCTCCGGGCGAGGCACGGGCACGACGCCGCCCTTCAGCAACGACAGCGGCGTGACCAGGCCGGGGTAGTCCTCGACGCGCGCGACGAGGCCGGCCTCGACGACGTTGAGGTGCTCGTAGAGAATCCACTCGTTCTGCGCACCGACGTCGACCAGGTGCATGGCGTGGGTCTGGCGCTTGTCCCAAACCGCCTGCGGCGCGTCGTAGCCGCGCGCCAGCAAGTCCTCTTGCAGAAAGCGCGCGCTCTCGCGGTGCAGCAGCCGCAGCGCTTCGCCCAGGTTCGTCTCGGCGGTCGGCGTGATCGTCTCGTGCGCGTGGTTGGGCATCAGGCACGCGTGGTGGACCTCGACCTTCTCGGCGCGCTGCATCTTCGCCAGCGACCACAGGTAGCCGTTGCTCACCGCCGGCCCGCTCGGGGTCCACAGCAGCTTTCGCTCGTTGCACCGCCGCGTGACGGCGAGCGTCGAGCCACCGACGGCGATGCGAGGCGCGGCCACGCCCAGGCCACGCTTCAAGCGCCGCGCCGGAGATCGGGCTCAATGATCCCGGGCGCTTACGGCCGCGGATCGGCGAGATCGACGCCGCGTCGCCGGCGATCGCCGCCACCC
>Ga0070728_10003277_pt1 | contig 18101 bp, 10 predicted proteins | sample tdDd471_FD_66723 | JGI IMG/M metagenome (GOLD analysis project Ga0070728, IMG submission 66723) | Marine sediment microbial communities from the Atlantic coast under amendment with organic carbon and nitrate - tdDd47.1 | ecosystem: Environmental > Aquatic > Marine > Coastal > Sediment | place... | reverse complement strand
AACTGGGACTCGACAGCATCATCAAACTGGCCAGCAACGAGAATCCCGAAGGGCCGCTGCCGGCGGTGATCGAAGCGATCCAGAAGGCCGCCCTGAATATCAATCGATATCCCGACGCCGCCTGCTTCGATCTGACCACCAAACTGGCTGCCCATCTGGACGTTACGCCCGGGCATCTGATCTTCGGTAACGGCAGCAATGAGGTCATCGATATTTTGATCCGGGCCCTGGTTTCGCCGGGGGAGAACGTGGTGTTCAGCCACCACAGCTTCATCGTCTATCCCTTGACCACGGGAGTGCACTTCGAGTGCGGCCGACCCGTGTCTCTGGACGCCAACGACGTGCACGACCTCGACGCCATGGCGGAGGCGATTGACGAGAAGACGAAGCTGGTCATCGTCTGCAACCCCAACAATCCCACCGGCACCTACAACACCCGGGCCCAGTTCGAGGATTTTCTGGCCAAGGTGCCCCCAAACGTGATCGTCGGTGTGGACGAAGCCTACTACGAGTATGTGACGGCCGACGACTATCCCCAGTGCCTGCCGATGCTCAAACAGCAGCCAAACCTTGTGCTTCTGAGGACTTTCAGTAAAATACACTCCCTTGCCGGACTGCGGGTGGGCTACGGCATCGGCCATCCCGACCTCATCGGCGAGTTGCACAAGACCCGCGAGCCGTTCAACGTGAACATGTTGAGCCAGGCCGCAGCAATGGCCTGCATCGAGAACTGGCACGAGGTCGCCGGACGGGCCGCCCGCAATCGCGAGCAGCTGGAATGGTTGGCGGCGGAGTTGGCCGCACTGGGCCTCGCGGTTGTTCCCAGTCAGACCAACTTCATCCTGGTGCGCAGCAACGGCGATGCCGGCAAGTTGACCGAGGCATTGTTGCACAAGGGCGTCATCGTTCGCCCCATGCATGCCTTCGGACTGGGCGAGGGAGCCCTGCGGATCAGCGTCGGGTTACCGGAAGAAAACCAACGATGCGTGGAAGCGCTGAAGGAGATTCTGTCCTGATGGGTCAGCCCCAACCCGGCAAGCAAACACCTCTGGTCACCCGGCAGCCCGGACAACCGGACACTCTGGTCGAGGTCGGCCCCGTCACCTTCGGCGGATCACGAGTCGTACTCATCGGTGGCCCCTGCGCCGTGGAGTCCCAGTCCCAGATGTGTGCCGCCGCCGAAGTGGTCGCCGCAGCCGGGGGCACGTTGTTGCGGGGTGGCGCCTGGAAACCGCGCACCAATCCCTACGATTTTCAGGGTCTGGGCCGGGAGGGCCTGGCCCACCTGGCGGCGGCCCGGCGCGCCACGGGATTGCCCTTCGTTACCGAGGTGCTCGATCCCAGGGACGTGGAAGTGGTGGCCCAGGTGGCGGACATGCTCCAGATCGGCAGTCGGAGTGTCCAGAATTTTCCGTTGCTGCGTGAAGCCGGGGCCTCGGGCAAGCCGGTTCTGCTCAAACGGGGCATGATGACGACGGTGGACGAGTGGCTCAGCGCGGCGGAGTACGTCCTGGCCGCCGGCAACGAGAACGTGGTGTTTTGCGAGCGTGGAATCCGCACCTTCGAGCCGGCGCTGCGCAATACCCTGGACGTGGGCTCGGTGGCGGTTCTGAAGGAGAAGACCCACTTGCCGGTGATCGTCGATCCCAGCCACGCCGCGGGAGATGTGCGCTACGTGACGGCGCTGGCCCGAGCGGCGGTAGCCGCCGGGGCCGATGGTCTGCTGGTCGAGACCCACTGCGATCCGGAAGCCGCTCTCAGCGATGCGGCCCAGTCCTTGACTCCGGATCAGTTCAAGGAGCTGGCCGCAAGTTGCGGAGCCGTGGCCCGGGCCATCGGCCGGGACCTCTGATCATGACTCTTGCGGAGTCTACCACCGATCGTGCCCTCGCCGATTCTTGCCTGCCTCCCGCTGCAGTCATCGCCATCGATGGACCCGCGGGCAGTGGTAAATCGGCCACGGCCAAGGCGCTGGCCGAACGATTCGATCTCCTGTACATCGATACCGGAGCCATGTACCGGGCCCTGACCGCCGCAGCGCTGCGCGAAGGCATCGATCCGGGCGATGAGGCGCAGCTATCGGCGCTGCTGATCGGCGCCGAGCTCCTCCTGCTGCCGGGCAGGGGAGAAGTGGAGGTCCACTGGAACGGGCGCAATGTTTCGGAAGCCATCCGCACTCCGGAAGTGGAAGGGGCCGTCTCGCTGGTCAGCTCACACCCCTTGGTGAGGGCCGAGATGGTAAGGCGGCAGCAGGAGATGGGCCGGGCCGGCGGAGTGGTCATGGAGGGCCGGGACATAGGCAGCGTGGTCTTTCCCCTGGCGACGGCCAAGATCTTTCTCTCGGCCTCCCTCGAGGCGCGGGTCGAGCGGCGGCTGCGTCAGTACCGGCAGCGTGGTCGGGAAGTGAATCGAGAAGACCTGACCAGGGACCTGGCCGAACGAGACCGCAAAGACAGCGAGCGTCCCACCAGCCCGCTCATCATTTGCCCCGATTCCCTGGTCATCGACAGCAGCGACATGTCCCTGGACCAGCAGAACGATGCCTGTGCCCGGGCCTGTCTCGTCAACCCGACTCTGGACCTGCAGCTGGACAACGACCTGGACACGGCGCGGCGGGAGATTCCCGGACACTATCGTTTCGCCTACGCCTACATGCGGGCCATGGCTCGATTTTACGGCTTGAAGCAGTTCGGTAACGAGGGCAAGGCCCTGCCCCGGGGAGTGCTGGTGGCGGTGAACCACATCTCGCTGGCTGATCCGCCGCTGGTTGGTTCCACCTATCATCGCTTCCGGGTGCATACTATCGCCAAGCAGGAGCTGTTCAAGCCCTGGCCTCTGAACCACTTCTTCCGGTGGCTGGATTGCATTCCCATCCGGCGCCGGGGATTCGACAGCGATGCCTTCACCGAGGCCGAGGCCGCCATCGCCGACGGGCACAACCTGATGATCTTCCCCGAAGGCACCCGCCGTGCCATTGGACACCCGGGGCCGGTGCTAAACGGACTGGGTATCGTTGTCCAGGCGACCCGGGCGCCCATGTTGCCGATCTTCATCCGCGGCAGCTACGGCAAGGTGCCGGGAGGCTCTTTGGAGTCCCCACTGGAGGTGCATTACGGCCCGGTGATACGCTGGCACGCACTCGATATTTTGGCCGAGACCCTGGATCCCAAACAGATCAGCCGGCGGATCGCCGCACTTTGCGAAGCAGCCTACGGCGAGTTGCAGGCCCGCAGTTTTGCACGCATTCCCCAGACGGAATTCGAGAAAGAGCTGGGGCAAAAGCAATTGCAGAAGTTTGCCGTGCGGCATAAGAAGGTTTTCGGGCGTTGACGCGAATCCAACCTTCAGCCCGCGTTTCTTGCCTTTAATCCCGATGTCGTGTATATTTGCCAGCTTGCCGGACCAGTTGGCCCGGTGCATTCATCTGTCACTAGGAGGCAACCTTTCATGACCACCAACCCCAATCCCGGCTCCGACGAGGTGCACGAGGACGCTGCGGCGTCCGTGCCCCCCGTGGAAACCCCCAAGACCAAGGACTTCGACGGCGATGAGCGCAGCGACCGCCGCGCTGCGGCAGCCGAGGTGCTGCCCACGCCGCCGGCCCCGCGCCTGAGCACCGAGTACGATCCCGAGAGCATCGTCAACTTCGATTACATGTCCGAGGACAGCGATGACGCCGACCTTGGCTACGACGAGATGCTCGCGCTGATCAATCAGTACGAGGAGACGCTGACCGACATCCAGGAAGGTCAGATTCTGAAGGGCACCGTCATCGAGGTCCGTGAGAACGAAGTTCTGTTGAACATCGGCTTCAAGAGCGAGGGCGTCATCGCCATCGACGAGTTCGGCGCTGCCGCCGTCGGTGTGGGAGACACTTTCGACGTGTTCCTCGAGAAGCTGGAGAACCAGGACGGACTGGTCGTGCTCTCCAAGGAGCGCGCCGACTTCCTGAAGGTCTGGGACAAGATCAAGGTCGCCCACGAGGCTGGCGACGTGGTCACCGGAGTCGTCGACCGCCGCATCAAGGGTGGTCTGGTGGTCAAGCTGTGGGGCGTGGATACCTTCCTGCCCGGCAGCCAGGTCGCCTTGCGCCAGGTGCCGAACCTGGAAGATATGATCGGCGAGGAAATCCAGTGCCGCATCATCAAGAAGAACAAGCGTCGACGGAACGTCGTCGTTTCGCGCCGGATCGTCCTGGAGCAGGAGCGTGAAGAGAAGAAGCGCTCCCTCATCTCCGAGCTGGAGAAGGGTCAGGTCCGTCTGGGTGTCGTCAAGAACATCACTGACTTCGGTGCCTTCGTCGACCTCGGCGGTATCGACGGTCTGCTGCACATCACCGACCTCAGCTGGGGCCGTGTCAGCCATCCCAGCGAAGTGGTTGCCATCGGTCAGGAGATCGAGGTCAAGGTGCTGGACTTCGAGGAAGAGCGCGAGCGCATCAGCCTCGGTCTCAAGCAGCTGCAGTCCTACCCGTGGGACAACGTCGAAGAGAAGTACCCCGAAGAGAGCATCGTGCGCGGTCGCGTGGTCTCGATCACCAACTACGGCGCCTTCGTGGAGCTGGAGAAGGGTGTCGAGGGTCTGATCCACATCAGCGAGATGAGCTGGACCCGTCACATCAAGCACCCTTCCAAGGTCGTCTCTATCGGTGACGAAGTGGACGTCATGGTGCTGAAGATTGACAAGCAGAACGAGAAGATCAGCCTGGGTCTCAAGCAGTGCGAGAGCGACCCTTGGCTGACCCTGCAGGAACGCTACCCGGTGGGATCGACCATCGAGGGCAAGGTGCGCAACCTGACCGACTTCGGCGCCTTCGTCGAGGTCGAGGACGGAATCGACGGTCTGGTCCATATCTCGGACATGAGCTGGACTCGCCGCGTGCGCCATCCCAAGGAAATGCTCAAGCGGGGCGACAGCGTCACCGTCCAGATCCTGGACATCGACACCGGCAAGCGTCGCATCAGCCTGGGCATCAAGCAGATGCAGGACAATCCCTGGCCCACGCTGGCCGAGGAGTACCCGGTGGGGCACACCCTCTCGGGCGCCATCAGCCGCATGCTGGACCACGGCGTGATCGTGGAGATGGGCGAGGACCTGGAAGGCTTCGTGCCCCTGGGGCACCTGGGCATTCCCAAACTGGACAAGCCCCAGTTCTACTTCCGCGAGGAAGAGACCGTCGATCTGAAGGTCATCAAGATGGACGTGGAGAACCGCCGGATCGTTCTGTCCATCGCCGAGCGCCTCAAGGACTTTGATGAGGAAGTCGCCGAGGAATTCGTGACCAACCACCCGCGTCTCGAGGATGTCGTGGCCGCCACCGAGGCAGCTGAAGCGGCAGCCGCCGAGGCCGGCGAAGCGGTCGAGAGTCCTGCCATCGATGACGATTACGCTGACGTGGCGGACATTGCGCCCGCGCCGAAGGCCGAGGTCGAAGTCGAGGACGAGAAAGAGGAGAGCTAGCCAGGACTGAATCGACACGACAACTCGTGTGGATCCGCCTGTGAGAGGGGCGGGGGGTAACCTCCGTCCCTCTTTTTTGGAATTCGGCTGCGTGGAAACGAGAAGCAATGAGCGGAGAGTTGATCGTCCTGCGGGAATTGCAGAGCACCGCGACGAAATCCGAGTCGGGAGTGCGTCCGCTAAAGGTGGCGTTCTGGACTCTGGGTTGCCGCCTGAACCAGTATGATACCGAAGGCATCAAGACGGCCATGGCCGGGCGTTACGCCGTGGAGATCGTCGGCTGGCAGCAATCCGCCGACGTCTACGTGCTGAACTCCTGTACCGTCACCAGCAAGGCCGACCAGGAGTGTCGCCGCCTGGCGCGCCAGGTCAAGCGGCGTCAGCCGGCCAGCAAGGTTGTCGTCGCCGGTTGCTACGCCCAGACCCAGCCTGAAGCACTGCGTCAGGTGCCCGAGATCGACGCCGTGGTGGGCAACACCACCAAGGACGATGTGGCTGCCTGGTTGCCTGCCGTTGTGGACGACGCTGACCAGCTGGTCCGGGTGGAGGATTTCCAGGAGCATCCGGTCTTCGACTCACCCCTGATCGACGAATTCAGCGGGCGCAGCCGCGCATTCGTCAAGATCCAGGATGGCTGCGATCTACGGTGCACCTATTGCCTGATCTGGCAGGCCCGCGGCCCCGGACGCAGTCGCAGTGTGACCGATGTCATGGCTCAGCTGTCCCGGCTCGTGGACAAGGGCTACCCGGAAACGATCCTGGCAGGCATTCACCTGGGCGGTTATGGCCGCGACCTGAAGCCCCGCGTCCTGCTGCCCGATCTGCTGGAGCGATGCCTGCGCGAGTTTCCCGAGTTGCGGATCCGCCTGAGCAGCATCCATCCCAACGAGGTGACGCCCCGCCTGCTGGCGATGTACGCCGGCAACTCCCGGTTGCGGCCCCACCTGCACATCTCGCTGCAGAGCGGCAGCGACGGCGTGCTGAAGCGGATGAAGCGTCCCTACCGCAGCGAGCGGGCCTGGCAGGCCATGCGGGATGTGGCGGATGTCGCTCCGTCCTTCGGTATCGGCGCCGACATCATCGTGGGCTTTCCCGGGGAAACGGATGAGGAGTTCGAAGAGACCCGCCGCATGGTGGCCGAACTTCCCTTCAGCTATCTTCACGTGTTCCGTTTCTCGCCGCGTCCGGGTACTCCGGCTGCCGAGATGGCCGATGCGGTCCACCCCGAGACCATCACCTGGCGAAGTGCCGAGCTCCGCAAGCTGGCTGCCTGCAAGCAGGACGAGTTCCAGCGCGGCCTGGTCGGTGCCTGGCGTGAGGCCGTGGTCGAGGCGGAGAGCAACCAGCCGGGCTGGTGTGAATCTACCACCGACAATTACGTGACGGTCATGGTGCCCGAGGGACGTCCGGCCGGCAGTCTGGTCGAACTCGAAGTGGCGGAAATGCGTGACGGCGTGCTCTACGCCGGAGAAATTCAGGATCTGGCCGAGACCGAATCCGCCGCCTCAGGCACTGAAGGAGAATGACGTGTCCGGATTTCAGGGTGAACTCACGGAATTGGGCCGGGCGACACCTGCTAATGGCAATGGATGTAACGTTTTTGTAGAGACTTACGGCTGTCAGATGAATGTTTACGATAGCCAGGCGATTTTCGGACTGTTGCAGCGGGCTGGATTCGCGACAGTCCAGAGCGAACCCGAGGCCGATGTCGTGCTCATCAACACCTGCAGCGTGCGCGAGCACGCGGAGCACCGGGTGCTGAGCCGGGTGGGGGAGCTGCGCCGCAAGCGAGAACTGGCGGGTCTGCCTCAACCCATCATCGGCATCTGCGGTTGCATGGCCGAGCGCATGGGGGATGATCTTCAGAAGAACAATCACCGCATCGACCTGGTCGTGGGTGTCGACAACTACGATACCTTGCCCGGGTTGCTGGGCGAGCTGACCGGACACGTCGAACCGGTTCAGCGGACGGTCACGGGCCACCGCAGCGAAGCCCATTATGTGGCCCCGCCTGAGCTGTATCCGGTGAACAACAGCCACCTGGTGACCATCCACAAGGGCTGTGACTACAAGTGTACCTACTGCATCGTGCCCTACACCCGGGGACCGCAGAGCGAGAAGCACCCGGATCAGATCCTGGAAGAGATCCGCACCGTGGTTGCCGCCGGCGGTAGCGAGGTCACTCTGCTGGGCCAGAATGTCACGGCCTACAGCTGGCAACAGGACCTGGATTTCGCCGCCCTGCTGGAGCTGGTTGCCGACGTGCCCGGTGTGGAGCGGATCCGTTTTCTGACGGGCCATCCGCGGGACATGCATCGGCACCTGATGGATGCCATCGGCCGGCTGGACAAGGTCTGCCCCTGGTTGCACATTCCCATTCAGAGCGGTAGCGATCGCGTGCTCCGTCGCATGAAGCGGCTGTACACGAAGGCCGAGTACCTGGACGTGGTCTCGTATGCCCGTAAAGTCATACCCGGCGTGACCTTTTCGTCCGATTTCATCGTCGGCTTTCCGGGGGAGTCCGAAATCGATTTCCAAGATACCCTTGAGGTCGTTCGGGAGGTGAAGTACGATCAGATTTTCTCCTTCAAATATTCTGAGCGACCGGGCGTTCCGGCCGCTCGACTGGACGACGACGTACCGGTGGAGGAGAAGAAGCGGCGTTTAGCCGAATTGATGGCGCTCCAGGAGGAAACCTGGAACCGGGAAGCTGCGGCACTGGTTGGCCAGATGTGGACAGGTGTCGTCGAGGCTGAGGCTCGCCGTCCGGCCGGTGCCTGGCGGGTCCGGACCGCCAACAATCGCAAGTTCGTACTCGGCGGTGACGGCATCGTCGTGGGGCAGAACGTGCGGGCGAAGATCACCGGCTACCGCAACACCACGTTCCTGGCTGAAATCCCGGCCTGAAGGGCCGGACACAAAGAGGGTCTACCGTGTGGGTATTCAAAGGTCTGCTCTTCATCGGTTTACTGTTCGTGCTGGTTTACTTCTTCGTCGCCAACAGCGGCCAGTCCGTTGACCTGAATTTCTTCGGCCGTTCCTATCTGGGCATCAACATCTACTGGATCGTGGCGGTCAGTTTCCTGCTGGGATTCACCGTCAGTTTCACACTGGCGGCATTGCGCGAATTCCGTTTCCAGCGGGTGATCGCCGGACTGAAGCGGGAGAACGCAGCCAAGGACCGTGAGATCGCCGATCTGCGCACCCTGCCGCTGCGGGATGTGGAAGCGGCCGGATCCGAGACCGGCTTGCGGAAGGAATCAGCCAGTGAGTGAACTGTTGCCCTGGCTGGTGGGGCTGTTCGTCGTGCTGATCGTAGCCGGCACGCTCTGGACGACTTTTCGACGCACCAGCGAGGAACCCACCCAGGATTCCTATCTGCACGCCCTCGAGTTGTGGATTGACGGCGAGATCGATGAAGCCGCCCTCATGCTGCGGCAGGTGGTCGAAGCCAACCCCGAATCAATCGAGCCTTATCTGCAATTGGGCAACGTTCTGCGCCTGCAGGGGGATGCCCGGCGGGCGGCTGTCTTGCATCGGGGACTGACCGCACGACCCGGACTGTCCAGAGCGCAGAAGATCACCGTCGGCTTGGCTCTCGCCGAGGATCTCATCGACCTCGAACGGTGGGAGGAAGCGGGGCAGGTTCTGGATACCCTGATTCGCGACGCGACGCCGCGGGCGCGGTACTGGAAGGCCCGCTTTGCCCAGCGGCACGGCCAGGGCAACCTGCCGGAGGCGGCACGCACCTTGAAATTCGCGCCCCGACACGTTCCGGAGAAGGATGCGCCCTGGTTCCGCACCGCCTACGCCGGTTACCAGCTGGACCGAGCACTGTCCCACGCCATGAACGGCGAGGAGAGCGAGGCTCGGAGGCGGCTGAAAGACGTGGAGAAATTGCCGGGAACCGGTCCCCGGGTCACCTTGATCCGGGCTCTTCTGGCAGCCTACGCCCAGGACGCGGCCGAAGCCCTGACCGTGGCTGCCAAAGGTCTGCTGGACAGTCCCCGGGAGCTGGCGATCTTCCTGCCGGTCCTGGAGAATGTGCTGCTGAAGACCGGACAGTATGCCCGCACCATCCCCATCCTGGAGCGAGCCTGTCAGTCCGAGAACGCGCCGCCTTCGCTGTGGATCGACCTGGCGTTGCTCTACGAGAAGCTGGGGGAGCGTGAGAAGGCCTTTTACCTGCTGGAGAGCAAGCGGAACCATCCGGCATTCACCCCCGATTCTGCGGCTCCATATTTGCGAATTCTGGCGGCCGAGCAGCCAGACGCCGACTTCAGCCGCGTCTGGGCGCTATTGAGCAAGCCGACGGCGTCCCAGGGCTGGATTTGTTGCCGCTGCGAGCAAACCGCCGAGCGAGTACGCTGGTTCTGTCCTTCTTGCAAGAATTTCGATTCCTATCGCCCCGCCGGTGGCGGCAGTGAGGTGGGTTGAAGTGGGCCGCGTGGCGACATCTCTCACCTTCCGTCCGGCGATCATCGTGGCGTTGATCGTGCTGGTTGCGCCGGCTCTCGCTGCACTGGACTCGGTGGCCGACCTATTCGGAGCAGGGCAGTATCCCGAAGCCAGGCAGGCTCTGTTGCGAAGCACCGACGGCGCCCGGCCCGGCGAGGAGGCCATCTGGCGGTGTCGTCTGACCGAAGATCCGGACGAGGCCCTCGTACTGTTGCGTGAAGCCCTGGATGATCGGGGATTGCCGGAGATCGCCCGCCTGCGCATGGCTCTGGAGGTGGCGGACCTCGAGTTCGCCCGTGGCCACTATCGAGAAGTGCTTGCTGCGCTGGCCGAGATCCTGAATGAAGAATCCGGCGAGTTGCCCGGTGAAGTCTATCTGCGGGCCGGGCTGGCTCTGCGGGGGCTGGGCGATCTACAGCGGGCCCGTGAGATGCTGGCGTCGGTGAGACCCCACGATCCGTCGTTCTCCCTGGCCCGGTACTACCTGGGCGACATCGGCCTGGATCAGAACGATCCGGCGCTGGCGCTGCGCTACTTCGATTCGGCGGCCGACGGGGGCGACCGTGAGATCTGGCCGCGGCTGGCGGCGGGGCGCTGGCGCGCTTTGCGCAATGCCGATGATCAGCACGGGGCTGCTCAGATCCTGGAGCGGCTGGAACAGGAGTATAGCGGGAGTCTGGCCCTGCTGGAGATTCGGCGAATCCTCCGCGAGGAGGCCGACGAGATGGCGGCGCGTGCAGTCCCGGCGCCCGCCGATACCGTGGCCACCCAGCCTGAGGATTCGAGTGGGCGCTACACCATCCAGCTTGGCGCTTTCAGTGACCGGGCCCTGGCTCTGGCCTTCGTGGAGCGCTTCGTGACCCAGTGCCCAACCCTGCGCGTGGACCAGGTCCAGGACGATCGTGGCCAGTACCTCTACAAGGTGCGCACGGGCAGGTTCATCAATCCGGCCCTCGCGCGTACCGAAGCCCAGCGACTCGAGAGGTTGTTGGGCATCGAGACCATCATCGCGGACCTTTCCCGTTGACCGGCCACCATGAATAGGAAACCAGCCCAGCAGAAACGAGGCAAGCAGGGCGCCGGCGCCGACGATGGCCCCAAGGTCACACCCATGCTGGCCCAGTATCTGGAGATCAAGTCCCAGCATCCGGAATCACTGCTGCTGTTTCGCATGGGCGACTTCTACGAGACCTTTTTCGATGACGCCCAGACTCTGGCCGATGTGGCCGGCGTGACACTGACCAGTCGCGATGCGAAGAGCGATCATCCCGTCCCACTGGCGGGCGTACCCTATCATGCCATCGAGACCTACCTGAATCGCCTGCTGGCAGCTGGTCTGACAGTGGCCATCTGCGAGCAGGTCGAAGATCCTGCGCTGGCCAAGGGACTGGTCAAGCGTGAGGTGGTCGAGGTCATCAGTCCGGGCACCGCCACGTCACCTGAACTAGTGACCACCGCCGGCGGAGTCTACTGCCTGGCCTGGTTGCCCACGCCCCAGGGCGAAGACGGCTGGGCGTTGCTGGACGCCTCCAGCGGGGAATTCCGCTGCGGCCAGGAGTCCACCAGTTTGGCCAGCCTGTGCCAGCGGCACCCCGTGCGCGAGGTCGTCGTCCGCGAGGACACCGATACCCGGCTCCTGCAGGAGTGGCGGACGGCGCTGCCCGACGTGGTGATCAACACGATCAACGCGGCCTGGTTTCATCCGTCGTTCGCGCGGCAGACCTTGCTGGATCATTTCCAGCTGGCGAGCCTGTCGGCCTTCGGACTCGAAAGCGAGAACCGGCAACCGGCGACCACTGCTGCCGGTGCGGTGCTCCGGTACCTGGGTTCCTTGAATCTGAAACGGCCCGCCCAGATCACGAGTTTGCGTTACGCCGCCCGGGGTGACCGTTTGTTGCTGGACGAGGAAACCTTGCGCAATCTGGAGATCTTCCGGACCTTTCGCGGTGAACGCGGTCCCGGCACGTTGATTCATCACGTCGACGGCACTCTCACTCCCATGGGCCGACGCTTGCTGGAGCGGCATCTGGCCGAAGCGATGACCGATCTGGGCGAACTGGCCCGCTGGCACGCCGGCGTGGCTTCGGCACTGGAAGACCGTCCCTGGCGAGAGGCGTTGCGAACGATACTGCGCCGCATCGGCGATCTGGAACGCCTGGCCTCCCGGGCTGCCACCGGACGCATCGGACCGGCAGCCCTGAGGCAACTGGGGGAAACCCTGCAAGCGGTGGGCGAATACCGCAACCTGTCCCCGGACGGTGGACACGACGACCATCCGGTCACCTGCTGGGCCGCCGACATGGCGGACTTCACAGAGCTGACCAACCTCCTGTTGGCGACCCTCAGCCCCGAGGCGCCGGCGACGGTACGCAAACCCGGGTACATCCAGGGGGGCGTGCATGCCGAGCTGGACGAGTGCCGGGCCGTGACTGCCGACAGCAAGGGCTTCCTGGCCGGTTTGCAGAGCCGGGAACGGGAAGTCACGGGCATCAGCACCCTCAAGGTGGGATTCAACCGGGTCTTCGGTTACTACTTCGAGGTCACCAACAAGCATCTGGACAAGGTGCCGGATCATTACGAGCAGAAGCAGACCCTGGTCAACTCGGCCCGCTTCCACACCGGCGAGTTGAAAGAAACCGAGAGCACCATCCTGGCTGCGGACGAACGGGCCGAAGAGCTCGAGCAGGAGATCTATCAGGGCCTGCTCGGCGACATCGTCCAGCGGTTGGACGAACTGCACACCGCCGCCGGGCTGTTGGCTGCCGGCGACCTGATGCTGGGGTTCGCGGAAATCGCCGAACGGCATCGATACTGCCGTCCGGTCTGCGACGACTCGCTGGAACTGGCCATCCGCGGAGGCCGGCACCCGGTGGTGGAACAGCTCCTGGATCACGACTTCATTCCCAACGACGTTCTGTGCGACGGCAAAGGCCACCAGATTCTGTTGTTGACCGGCCCCAACATGGGGGGCAAGTCGACCTATCTCAGGCAGGTGGCCTTGATCACGTTGCTGGCCCAGGCAGGCTCCTTCGTACCGGCGGAATCGGCCCGTCTGGGAATCACCGACCGCATTTTCACCCGTGTGGGAGCCAGCGACAATCTGGCCCGGGGCGAATCGACCTTCTACATGGAGATGAGCGAGACAGCCCACATCCTGCATCAGATGAGCCGGCGCAGCCTCGTCATTCTCGACGAGATCGGCCGGGGCACCAGCACCTACGATGGGTTGTCCCTGGCCTGGGCCATCACCGAATTCCTGAACAACCCCGCCGGACCTCGACCCCGTTCGGTATTCGCCACCCACTACCACGAGTTGACCGAGCTGGAGCAAGATCTGCCGGGCCTGGTGAATCTGCGCCTGGAGGTCAAGGAGTGGGAGGGGAAGATCATCTTCCTCCACGCGGTGGGGCCGGGTCGCAGCGACAAGAGCTATGGTATCCACGTGGCGCGCCTGGCGGGCCTGCCTGACTCGGTCCTGCATCGGGCCGAGGAGATACTGGGGGCGCTGACGGTGGCCGATGAGCGGGACCTTCCGGCCGGTCGCCCCGACAGCGGTGGGGCCTCGCTGGCTGCGGAGCGGGGAATAGGCGCCGGTGTGACCGGCGGCACTCCGACCCAGTTGAGCCTGTTCAGCGAATCGGAACGGGACGCCCTGGCCGCCTTGCGGGATCTGGACCTGGAGAGGATCAGTCCCATGGACGCCTTCATGTGGCTGGCGCGGATCAAGGGGCAACTCTAGCAACGGAAATTCGGCGGCGACTCTGAAAATGAAAAATCGTTCAGCTTCACCCAAATCGGACGAAAGAGCTTACAGTTTAGCCGGGTGGTACAGTTGACCAATCCGTGCTCCACACTTATCCATGACTGCATCGGCGATATGATCGACGATGGGTCAACGGTCCGGACCTGGGAGTATGATGGAGACTTCGATCAAATGGCCCGTGATCATGGCTTGTCCCGGCGAGGACGAGCTCTCGCTGCTGGCCGAGTTGTCGGCTCGGCGCGATGCCGAGATCGTCGCCATCGCCGATCCTGGCCGGAAATCCATGGCCACGAACCTCGCCGAGGTGATGGGGATTCCCATCATCGACAACCTGGATGAGTTGACCGCTGGATCGGCAAACTACCTGATCCATCCCGCTCTGAACGAAGAAGTCGCACCCCTGGTGGATGGCGCCGAGGCTCACGGTCTCGAAGCGGTTCTCGCTCGGGATTTCGCCGGCATGATGGCCGAGCGCATGCTCGCTGACCCCGTAACCCGCCGTCCCCAACAGAAGCAAACTGTGGATTTTGACTTTCTGGAGATGGAGACCGCGTCCATCCACCGGACCCTGAGTCGGATCGAGGAAGCCCTGGACAGGGATGCTCTGCTGCGCTGGTTGATGGGATTGGCGATTCGGGCCACCGAGGCCGGCAGCGGCTCGATCATGCTCTTCGACGATGTGGCCGGTGAGCTGTACGTGGCCCACGCCGACGGCCTGAGCCAGAAGACACTGCACGGGACGCGCGTTCGCCTGGGCGAGGGGATCTCGGGCAGGGTGGCTGCCTCCCGCATGGCCGAGTTGATCTCCGATAACCGACACCCCGGAGCCGAACGGGATCGCTCGGCGATCAAAGCGGCCGTGTGTGCGCCCATCGTGTGGGAAGGTCGGCTGCTGGGTGTATTGAATGTATCGTCAGCCGATGGGCAGCACCCGTTGGCTGCCAACGCCCTGGATATCACCAACAGCCTGACCCACCGCTTCGGCATGATCCTGGACCGTTTCCTGCGCCTGCAGATGGTGCACGACAGTGAGCTCTTTCGAGAGATGGAACGAGCTTTCACTGCCCAACGTCCTGATCCCACCGAACTGGGTGAAACGCTCTGCGGGTGGGCCACGGATCTGGCCCGACTCGCCGGCGCCGCGAAGCTGACCCTGGGCGTTTTGAATGTGGACGGTGACCTCTTCCTGGGCGGCACCGAGGGGATCTCCCTGGAAGCTCCGACGTCGGCTCGCAAATCCCAGGTTTTGGGCTCGGGCAAACCGCTCATCGAGCGCCCCGATCCCGGGCCCGGAGACGACCCGGCAGCTGAGGTCACGGTATTTCATCTGGCAGTGGGTCGCGAACCGGCTCGCGCGCTGCTCTCGGTGGAGTTCAGCTCCGCCGCCAGCAGCCACCATTTTCGGTCTGTGAGTGCTGAAGTGCTGTACCTGGTCAACCGCCATCTGGGTGATCTGTTGGACCGGGCGGCCACCGAGGATCAGTTGGAGCGGCTGACGACCCTGGCTGCCGCCCTGTCGGATCTGGCCACGGTGCCGGCCGATACCCTGGCGGCCCGCCGGGCCCGCATCCTGTCTGCTGCCTGTCGCCTGACCGGCGCGGACCAAGCTTACGTCCTGGAAGAGGGTGACGTGCAGGCCGGCGTCGATCCAGCCAACGAAGAGGCCGTGCTGCGCCACGAAGCAGCCCGCTTGCTGGGTGATACCGGTGCACGCGGTTGGCAGTCCACGGTGATCGTGGGGCAGGATCCCAAGCCGACCGGTAAATCCAACCGCTCTCTGCTGGTCGTCCCTCTCGAACCGGGTGAGCCATTCCCGGGACTCGTGCTGCTGGACAAGCGCCGGCTGCATGCCCTGGACGGGGCGGCGTTCACGGAGTTCGACGCCCTGTTCGCCCGTCGCCTGCTGCCCTTGTTGTCGAGCCCTGTCCTGAACGGAACGGCACCGCAAAGTACACTCGCGTCCGAGGACGTCGAAGACCTCACATCCGCTCTGGTCGAGGCTCCGGCGGAAGGTGCCGGACCCGATGCCGAGTTCCTCGTGGTGTCGGAGCATGAATCAGATGGAAGGACCCGTGAATCCCTGTCGGCGATCTTGCGCCGGGAGTTGGATCGCTGTGATCGCTACCACACCATGCTGGGGGTCGTCGCGGTCCGGGTGTTGCCTACATCAGGCACCGCTCCGGACGTCGAGGACATGCTCCGGGAACTGGCCCGGAAGCTACGTACCAGCGATCATGCCGGCGCTCTGGACGACGGGACCATTCTGATCCTCGTGCCCGAGGACATCCAGTCGCTGCCCCGGCTCCAGAAGCGGGTCAAAGAGATTCTCCGGACTCACACCTGCCAGCCGGATCTGATCGTCCGTAGTGGGTGCCGGGTTTATCCTGGTGGCGGCGATACGCCGGAGCAACTGGTCTCATCGGCGTTGGCGTCCCTGTCGTAGCGGGACCTGGCCGGATTTATACGCGGGTTATCCCCGTCTTTTTCGTCTTCTGATCGCTTGGATCGCGCCTGCCTGTTGACGCGCTCCTGCCGCCTGTTTACCCTTCACTCTGCAAAGACTTTCGACCTGTAGCGGGGCGCCCTGTGCCCGCCGGCAGGGATGGAACCCTCGGCCGACCAGCAGAACGTCAAGGATCAGTATGAAGGGCAGTATGGCCAGCAACTCCGGCATGAATCCCGGGTCCATCCGGGTCCTAGATAGCTCGACCATCGACCGCATCGCCGCGGGCGAGGTCATAGAGCGTCCGGCTTCCATCGTCAAGGAGCTGGTTGAAAACGCCCTCGACGCCGGTGCCCGGCAGATCTCCATATCCCTGTCCGAAGGGGGATTGACCAGCCTGACAGTGGACGACGATGGACACGGCATCGCGTTTCGCGACCTGCCTCTGGCCTTCGAACGCCACGCCACCAGCAAGATAGCCACGGCGGCGGACATCATGCACGTGGACAGCTTCGGATTCCGGGGCGAGGCCCTGGCAAGTATCGCATCGGTCAGCCAGCTCAAGTGCACCAGCCGCACCACAGCGGACGAGATGGGGGGCATGATCGAGATTGCCGGCGGGGAAATCGTCCGCCGCGAACCGGCGCCCCGCAACCGCGGTACGACCATCGTGGTGTCGGACCTTTTCTTCAACACTCCTGCCCGCCGCAAGTTCATGAAGACCGCCCAGGCCGAAAAGCGGGCGATCATGAAGTTGATGACCCAACTTGCCTTGGCTCACCAGGAAGTTCGCTGGCTGGTCAAGACCGATGGTGATGTGGCCCTGGATCTGCGTCCAGCCACGTCATTGACCGACCGGGCCCGCGACCTGCTGGGAGCGTCGGTCATGGAGCATGTGGCTCGCTTCGAGCATGAGAAGGGGGGCTTCAGCATCGGCGGACTCGCGTCGCGTCCGACCTGGACTCGAGGTAACCGGGAACAGCAATACATCTTCATCAACCGGCGGCCGGTTGAGAACCGCGCCCTGTCCCAGGCCATTGTCCAGGCCTACCGCGAAGTCGTACCTGCGGGGCGGTTCCCCGTGATCATCGCCTTCCTGCAAGTGCCCACCGGCGAGGTGGATGTCAACGTGCATCCTGCCAAAACCGAGGTCCGGTTGCTGCTCGAACGCGAAATATTCGGCATGCTCAAGAGTGCGCTGCAGGATGGGCTGAGCCTGAAGAAGAGCGACGAGATGCGGCCCTGGGTGGGGGACGGGCGTAGCCCCGATTCCGGCCTTGAGACGGGCGGCAACGCGGATCAGTCGAACCACACCGATGGCATCGCCCGGGCCCAGGATGATTTTCTGCGCAACCACTTCCAGCGGGGTGGATCCGCAGGCTACGAGTACAAGGGCGTGCCGACGGGTCAAGGGGAACTCTTCAATGCCTCGGCCACCCGCGCGCGAGCGGTGAACGAGGATCCGCTGGGCGGCGGAACGGGTCCGGGCGGCGAAGCCGCCTTGCATGCGGCTCCGTTCTGGCAACTGCATCGGACCTACATCGTGACCCAGATCCGAGGCGGTCTGGTGCTCATCGACCAGCACAACAGTCACGAGCGCATCCTCTACAACGAGGCCAAGCAGGCCCTCGGCGGCGAAAGCGCCGGTGTACCCACGCAGCAGTTGCTCTTTCCAGCCCACCTGGAGCTGACCCCGGGCCAGGTCCAGGCGTGGCAGACCCACAGTGATCAACTGACGGCCATGGGATTCACCATCGAACCGTTCGGGGGGCAGAGCATTCTGGTCCAGGGCATTCCCGCCAGTCTGAAGAACTGGAACGAAGGGCGTCTGTTGCTGGATATTCTGGACGACCTGGCCTGGGACGACAAGCCCAGCCAGGAGAACCAGGTGGATCTGCTGGCCAGCTACGCCTGCCACGCGGCGGTACGAGCCGGCGAACCGCTGACCTTGCCGGAGATGCAGAACCTGGTAGACCA
>Ga0070728_10003276_pt1 | contig 18101 bp, 15 predicted proteins | sample tdDd471_FD_66723 | JGI IMG/M metagenome (GOLD analysis project Ga0070728, IMG submission 66723) | Marine sediment microbial communities from the Atlantic coast under amendment with organic carbon and nitrate - tdDd47.1 | ecosystem: Environmental > Aquatic > Marine > Coastal > Sediment | place... | reverse complement strand
AGGTAAATATTACAGAATGATATGCACGGACTTGGAGCGGGTGTAACTGTGCACTTCTTCGAGACACTCTTCCCGGCCCAAACCACTGTTCTTCCAGCCCATGAAGCCGGTACCCATATAGTGACGGCCGGTGCCGTTCACCCATACAAGCCCTGACTCCAGGCGACGAATCGTGTTCATCGCGGTGTTCAGGTCATTGGTCCAGACCGCAGCGGTCAGACCCAGGTCCAGGTCATTGGCCATGTCGATGACCTCATCGGTGTCGCTCCACTTCATGATGGAAAGAATCGGACCGAAGATTTCTTCACGGGCCACACGCATATCCATGGTGACATCGCCATAGACGGTCGGCTCAACCCAATAGCCCTTTTCAAACTGCTTGCCTTCGGGGCGCTTACCGCCGGTCAGCAGCGTTGCACCGTCTTTCTCGGAAGACTCGAAGAATGAAGTCACATGACGATAGTGACCGGCAGAGTTCACCGGGCCCATACCGGAACTGTGATCGAGCGGATCACCGAGCTTAATGGAACTGACGGCAGCAACGATTTTCTCAACTACCTCGTCGTAAAGAGACTCATGCAGCATCAGGCGGCTGGTTGAACCGCAGGACTGGCCGGACCAGTTGAAGTTCATGCCGCCCACAGCGGCTTTAGCGACTGCATCCGGATCGGCATCAGGGAAAGCGATGAACGGGTTCTTGCCACCCAACTCCAACGACAGATGTTTAATGCCGGTCTCTGCAGCAGCACGCTGAATCGCGAGCCCTGTCGGCACAGAACCGGTAAAGCCGATACGCGGCACCAGCGGGTGGCGGACAATTGCATCACCAACCACCAGGCCTTCACCGTGCACAATATTGACGATGCCCGGCGGTAAAACCTCATGACAGATTTCTGCCATCAGCGTCGCCGACAGCGGGCTTTGGTCCGGAGACTTCAGAACCACCGCGTTACCTGCGATCAGCGGCGCCGCCAGATGCGCGGCAGCGAACAGGAACGGATGGTTAAACGGCACGATCCGGCCAACCACGCCATACGGCTCACGCATAGTGAAATGAATGTTCTCGGCGGTGGCAGGTACTGTATCGCCTTTCATCTCGATACCCAGTCCGGCCATCATGGTCAGATACCCTTTAGCGAGCATCATGTCGTTCGACAGACTGGCAATGGTGTTGCCGGTATCGGCAGCCTCTAACTCAACAATCTCATCCGTACGGGCGATGATGGCATCTGCCAGCTTGCGGATAAGCGCACCACGCTCCCATACCGACTTCTGACGCCATTCGATCTGCGCAGCCGCAGCGGCTTTAACAGCGCGGTCCACATCACCCGCAGTGCCCTTGGGCACCCGGCCGTGAACTTCTTCAGTAGCCGGATTCACGGAATCCATCCACTCGCCCGACTCGGACTCGCAGAACTCGCCACCTATGTACATCAATTTATCGCCGAATTTTGTTGCCATGCTTCTCTCTGGAATTGGGGGCTTTACTGTTACGGGAGACTGCGAGCCTGCACGCAGCCCCGAAACGCTTGTTTAAGTCAGCAAAGGGTAGTGTCGCAGCCATTGCCCTGCCTCAAGCCGTCATAGCCATGTCCGCCTATTGGCGGGATTCGGAGGGGTTTCTGTCCCGCCATCCGAAGTACGAACAGCGCGCCCTTAATTGGCGAAAAAAAAGCGGCCCCGGAATAACCCGGGGCCGCTTCGATGTGGCGAAAAACGCCGCCTTAAAAGACTACAACAGACTATTATTCTGCCGGCAGCGGTGCGGGCGTCTGCTCGACCGCATAGTTCTCCAAGGAGGAGGCACCGAAGCCTTCCCACTTGTCCGGAGCGTTGAAGTACTTCGGATAATGCTTCTCGACGTAGTCCAGTACATTACGTGACATGACTTCCTCAAGATCTTCACCGGAACCCATGAAAGCGTTGTACTGACAATGCCCCGGGGTTTGACCCATCAGCATCCACGGCAGCCACGGCGTAATGCGGCCCCAGGTACCGTGGAACGGGATAGTCGTCATATCCTCGTTCTGCATATCTTCAGGCTTGATGTGATAGTTGAACATTTCGGACGCCTGATAGTACTCACCTGAAGATTCACGCGGCCATTTCTCCGGGGTCAGCTTGTTCTTGTTGCGAAGATGAATGTGCATCTCCAGTTCCAGACGACCACCGCGGGCCTGCCACGGTAATAGCAGCGGCACCATCTTCATTTTGGTTTTGCCGGTCTTCTCGTTGAACACTTCGGCACCCGGGAAGGTCTGACCGATCATGAAGTTGTACGGGTCATTGGCCACATGCACGACTCGCACATCTTCACCGGTAAACGGGTTGCGGAACTCCTCAAGCACCTCGCCGGTTTTCAGGTCGGTGTACAAACCCACCTCACGCAGAATCTTCTGATAAACACCGGGGCGGCTGCCTTTACCTTCCACCCATTTCAGGCGGGACATGCCAAAACCTTCAAAGCCGATCAGGTCAACAACCTTCTCGCCCGGGCGCACACCCATCACGTAGCCTTTAAACCAGCCCATCTTCTGCTTGGACTCGTCGAGATTGCCGGACATACGTGCATACGCCACCTGGTTACCCGCGGGAGTTTTCAGATCGAGGTACGGTCCGTCCAGACCCGGGCCCTGTGCCCGGCCAATAGCCGCTGCAGTCTGGGTCTCCTCAGCCATAAGCTGCTCGGCACCCATCATCATCGCCAGGCCGGAAGCTCCGGCTGCACCCGACGATGCCAGTTTCAGAAAATCTCTGCGTTTCAAATCCATGCTGGTTCCATCTCTTTCGTGAACTGAAAAATAACTGGAATTAGTGTGGCTTTAAGCCTGAGCCTTTGCAAGCTATCGGACTGATGGAAGCCCACACAGACCTCAAGCCATACCTCAGACACGAAAAAGCCCGCTGCAACAAAGTCGCAGCAGGCTTTCTGAAACAAATGCTTGTCGCTAAGGTTCCGGTTACGAACCTTCTGCTGAGTCGTCAGCAAGCTTGATCTCTTTACCGCTGGCCTTCTCGCCTAACAGCAACAGACCGGCGACAACAAAGACTACAAGGTTCGCCACACCAACCAGCACAAACGGGCCGATGCTCATCCAGACATCGAACAGCCAGCCGCCGATTTTCGCGACCAGCAGAATGCCGAAGGCGCCAAACAAACTGAACATGCCGATAACTGCGCCACGACCTTTGGTGGGCGCTTCTTTACCGACCAACGAGAGCGACGACAGGTTCGCGGTAATCTCGCCAATACCGATCAGTACCGCACAGAAATACATGCCGCTACCCAACGGGTCACCGACAACCGCCAGTGACAGGTAGCCGGCACCGGCGAAGACCATCGCAATCATCAAACCGATCACACGATCGATCTTGTCGAGCACAAAGCCGGCAAAACCTGCGGTAACCAGCGCCGCGGCCTGAATCAGAACGTAGAACTTAAGACCTGTGGCCATCGCGTCGGTAGCAGTGAAGCCCTGGTCAACACCTTCTTTATACAGCCAGATGGTGAAGAAGGTAGAAAGCACAGCCAGGTCACCGCGGGATACCACGGCGGCGAAGTAAGACAGCGCAATACGGGGCTTTTTGGCAGAACTGAAGCCGATCTTGATCGTCTTCATCATGCCGTCGCCCTTCTCGACTTTCGCCGGAGCGCCTTTCTTCAGGCCAACTATTACTACCGCAGCAACGGTGAAACACATGCCGGTCACAGTCCAGCGGGTGTACTTGATAGATTCAACGACTGAGTAACCCATGCCCTGATACATCTCAGGCGCATCTTTGAGGAACCAGGTAATGAAGACCATACCGATGGCGTTGAAGGCCATCGTAAAGCCGATCATCTTCGCGCGTGATGCCTCTTCAGGATAATCGTTGGCAACCGCCGCCAGCATCGCTGAAGCAGATGCAGTACCTACGGCAAAGATCATGCGGTAAGCGGTGAGCTGCTCAAGATTCTCTGCGAGCGGATACAGGAAGTGACCGATGCCCAGCAGTACGAACGCAGCACTGTACAGAGGCCGTCGTCCGATCTTGTCCGACAAAGCACCAATCGGCGCAATACACAGCAGGACGACGATTTCGTGAAAGAAGGTCAGATTGCCTGCGACGGTGCCGAAGTTCTCGGACTTAATCCCGAGAATCTCACCGAGAATCAACGGCTGGCCGGCGTTCATATAACTCATGACCGCGATGCCGAAGAAGGAGGCGAAGAACAAACTCGCAACATGATGCGGCAGAACGCCCGGAACCATGCGGATCGGTCCGAGTTTCATGCCTTGCTGTACTTCGGCTTCAAAATTTTCTGCGGTGTCTTGTGACATCAGGGTCAGGCCTTTGATTAAGCTGGTCGGTGGGCGGAATGCCCGCTTATTTCAGAATTCGCGAAGTCTGTTGGAGCGGATGCGGAGACACAAATATGCCTCCAGCCCTGTTCATTATGCGGTATGGGCCCATCCGACAGGTGATACAGCGATTCTACGGGGTTTATTCTGTCAGAATTCAGGCTGAAACACCTTAAAAACAGGCGGATAACGATGGGAAACATAGCGAAGAAGATTCTGCTCGGACTGGCATTGCTGCTGGTAGTTACCACGGCTATATCGGTTTACTGGATGGCGCGCGGCGGCGCGTTCAAAACAATTAACCCGGCTTTCGACGGCGAATGCACCGGGTTTCCGCTCACCGGCAGCGCCGAAGATATTCTGATCGACCACGAACGCGGCTTTGCCTACCTGTCGGTTCTGGACCGCATGGGTGTGGCGCAAGGACGCACTCCGGAGCCCGGCACCGTCGCCCGCCTCGACCTGAATGTTTCACCTCCGGTGCTTAGCAATGCGCTGGCCTCCACCACCGATGTAATGAATCCGCACGGGCTCAGCCTGCACATCGATGCCGACGGCACGCGCTGGCTGTTCATGATTAACCATCCGGCCGACCGGGCGAACGGCACGGAAACGGTGAACCGTTACAAAGAAACAGGGCCCGGATTATTTACTTATATAGAAACACTTAGCCATCCCGATATCACCAGCCCCAACGATCTGGTAGCCGTCGGCGCGAACCAGGTTTACGTCGTCAACGACAAAGGTGCCACCGGCACACTCGGAAAGATGCAGGAACAGCTGTTTGGCAAAGGTTACTCGAAGCTGGTTTATCTCGATAATGGCCAAGGCCGCAGCGTGCTCGACGATGTTGCATCGGGTGGCGGCATTAATGCTTCTCCCGACGGGAAGCTCATCTATATCGCCGAAACCGGTGGCCAGACCCTGCGGGTGCTGGAACGCAATCCGGCCAATGGCGACCTTACCGATGTCGCATCAATCGACCTCGGCACATCGCCGGACAATATTGATGTGGCGCAGGATGGCAGTTTCACTGTTGCTGCCCACGCCAATCTGCTGGCGCTGATCCAGCACTTCATTAGTGGCGAACCCGCACCCACACAGGTTCTCGCCATTGATAGAAATACGGATGGCAGCTTCAATGTCGAAGAGATATACCTAAACGCTGGCGAGCAGATGTCTGCAGGCAGCGTGGGTGCTACTTATGGCAACACCCTGCTCATCGGTTCTATAACCGAACGCAAAATTCTCATCTGCGAGCGCAATCTGTAGCGGCAGAAGGAAGCGAAAATTGGGCAAACCCACGGTTGTTGTTGTTAACGGAACCGCCGGTGAAGGCTATTGGGCGGTTTACTATCTACTGAAAACAGGCCGCTTTAACGTTCGTGCCACCGTGCGTCGCCCGGACAGTGCCCTGTCGCAAAAACTCCGCGATCTCGACTTCGACGGTAACCGTTGCGATGTGGTTGAGGCGGCGACCAATGATCAGGCTGCCCTCGAGAAAGCTTTCGAAGGTGCTTCTGCGATATACGGCACCAGCGTCTATAACATCCATGCCAAACAGTACCGGCCGGCCAACCCGGAGGAACGTGAACAATGCCGGGCGGTAGTCAATGCCGCAAAAAATACGGCAGGCCTTGAACATTTCGTCTGGCAAACGATGACCCGCTTCGAATTGCCGCCTAAGGAACTCGGACTGGAAGCGCCAATTCACTTCCGCACCAAGTGGCAGTTTGAAGACGTTATTAAAGAGTCCGGCCTGCCATGGACGTTCCTGCGCCAACCTGCCTATATGCGGCAGGTGAAGTTCGGGCTGCAATACAAAACCAAACTGGTATACCCGTACGCTCCCGACTCACGTCTGGCATTCGTCTCGGAAGTGGACCTCGGTAAATTCGTTGCCGGAATCATGCAGGACAAAGATGCGTATATGCACAAAGCTGTTAATGGTGTCACCGAAGTTCTGACGCCGGTGGAACTGGCCAACCGCATCGCGCAATTCAAGCCGGGCTTTAATCCATCTTACCGGCAGGCCAACTGGCTGGAAAACGCCATCTTCGACCGCATCATCGTGGGTCTGAAACCGTCGTTTAACTACCCCAAGCAGATCAATCACAACATCATGGCCGGCAACTACTTTGCGATGACCAGGGAAGACAAAGCCCGCTGCGAGGCATTGACCGGTGAATGGGGATTAACGACGCTGGAAGACTGGCTGGAAGACTGGTTCGCCGGACGGGTATAGACGCCGGTTATTCGACACTAGTTTTGCTTAGTGAGGTTGCGGTCGAGGAAACCGCGAAAGATAGTCGCCCAGCGCTCTGCAGCCTGCTCCATACCTTCATGCATGATTTCGGCTGAAGCGGGATCCTGATATGCCTTTTCCTGATCCGCTGCACGCGCCAGCACTTCGCCGGACTTCGAATCGGTCAACTCCATCAGAAAAGTCAGCTGCCCGCTCTTCACCAGCAAGGCAAGACTCTGGGGCAAATCGGACGGCGTCTGACTCGTCTGCATATCGACTAACGACGCACGCACTCCCAGCGCATCTTCTGCAGGCTTATCGACAACAGGAAAGTCATCGCCGATTGCCGTAAGAAAAGCATCGTGAAAGATATCGCGGATGCGCTCTATATCACCGTCGTCAATTTGTGCGCCGTCCGGAAAATATATTTCCATCGGATAAGCGTACAGGCGGCTGTAGCGGGAGAAATCGGTACCGGGCTTCAGGTATGCCGCATCGACAGCGGTGCCCGACACACGTTCGTAAGTCGTGACTTCGGTTTTAACACAGGCGGTCGCCAACACACCAAGACCAACCGCAACAACGATCAGTCGCAGTGGCTTAAACAAGGTTGCTTAACCCAGCACCAGGCGATCGACAATCGCCATCGTCAGCATCAGACCCAGTTGCACGATAGAAGCGGCAAAGGTTTTCCAGGCGTTAGGGATGCTCGGCTCCTGAACCAGCTTGGCACTCCAGTAGATGAAGTACGCACCGCCGACAGCGGCACCCAGCATATAGATCCAGCCGAGGCCATAGAAACCGAGGGTGAGTGACAACAGCACCAGCGGCACGGCATGCAGCAGAATGACCCAGGAAGAAACGCGGTCACTCACCAGCACCGGCAACATCGGCACTTTTGCTGCCGCATAGTCATCTTTGCAAGCGTAGGCGAGTGCCCAGAAATGCGGAGGGGTCCACAGGAACAGCACTACCGCAAAAATAATCGGCGCGGGTGAAGAAGAAGCACCAACAGCGGCAGCACCAACCATCACAGCGAAGCTGCCGGCCAGACCACCAATAACAACGTTCCACCATGTGCGGCGCTTCAGCCAGACGGTGTAAACGATGCCGTAACAGAAAGAACCGAGGAACAACCAGAACGCAGCTTCAACGTTTGTCGCCAGCGCCACAGCCAGAATGGCAAAACCCGACAGCAAGAAAATTGCGGCCGGCCAGTAGGCATTGGCTTTAAAACGACCCGTAGGGAAAGTACGGGTATTGGTGCGCTTCATCTTGGCATCAATGTCACGCTCGTATAACTGATTGAACGCACCGGCGCAGGAGGAACACAGCAGCACAGCAAGACCCATGATGGTCATCTGCCAGGCACTGATATCAATCTCGGGGGTTACCACGGCACCCACCATGGCACAGAGCATGATGAGGAAACCCAGACGAACCTTGGCGGTGTGATAAATTAGTTTGATCGTTTCAGACATGATGAAGATAAATACAGCGTGATTGTTAATATGCGTGCCGCTCGCGGCCACTTAACTGCAGGGACGCAAAACCGGCTGCGAAGTATAACCAAAAATCATGTCGGACCGAATAAGAACGGGACTAAAAAGTACGAAAACCGAAAGGACGAAAACCGGCTTCCGTTGATGCATCTGAATTACAGCGGACAAATGCCACCTGCCCCGTCGCGGGTGGCCCGGAAAACCGCCCGTTCCGGCAGGAATTGCGCGCTTATGACAAGCAATGCAGCAATTGAGACCCTGCGGTAAGACTGTTCCGGGCCTCTTTGAAACAGCAAAAACCGCATATAAATCAGTTATATAACCTAGAGTTATACGCGGATAACAACGTATTCGTTCCCACACTCCCTGCCCGTCTATACCTTATGCCGTCCCAAGCCTCTTGATGACTCAGAACAAGAGCGCAAGAAAGCCTGGGAAAAGCACAGAACTTTTAAGGAGTGATCCATGAGCGACGCAGCGAAAACCAAAGCAGCAGCCTCTGCCAATCCGGCGGAAGGACTGATGTACGACTGCGCTACAGCAGGCCTTGCATTCGATGAAGACGAATCACGTGCGGCTGCGCTGGATCACTGCAATCAGGTTTTCACTAACCTGAAGGCTGAACAGCGCGTCGAATGGGCACTGAATCATCTGCCCGACCAGCACGTTCTGAGTTCCAGCTTCGGTGCCCAGGCTGCAGTGTCCCTGCATCTTGTTACGCAGCAGAAGCCGGACATTCCGGTCATCTTCGTCGATACCGGCTACCTGTTCCCGGAAACCTACCGTTTCGTTGAGGAACTTACCGATCGTCTGAAACTGAACCTGCAGGTGTATTCAAACCCGATGTCACCGGCACGTCAGGAAGCTCTGTACGGCCAGCGTTGGAACAAAGGTGTTGAAGGTCTCGCCGAGTACAACCGCGACAACAAAGTGTTGCCGATGGAACGCGCTCTGCGTGAACTGGATACCGGCACCTGGTTTGCAGGTTTGCGTCGTTCACAGGCGTCATCACGTTCAAACGTTGCCTTCCTCGACTGGCATGGCGACCGTTGGAAAGTGCATCCGATTGCCGACTGGAGCGACCGTGATGTGTACAACTATCTGAAAGAAAATGACCTGCCCTATCACCCGCTGTGGGAGAAAGGTTATGTGTCTATCGGTGATGTACACACCACCAAATCACTGCACGATGTGAACCACATTGATGAGACCCGTTTCTTCGGCCTGAAACGCGAATGCGGTCTGCACGAGATTGACCTCTCCAACATCTAGGCAATAGTCAGCACAACAAAAAGGCCGGTAAGCGTGTGCTCACCGGCCTTTTTTATTTGTGCAAACATCGGCAGCAATCAGTCGGCACCAAACTCCTCATTACAGCCACCGCGCAGCGGCAACGACTGGTCGTCCAGCAACTGATCAACTTCTTCCTGAGTCTCAAGCTCGGACGCTTTGCGAATGATGTCGGCGGTCAGATGCGGCGCTAACAGCTTGGCGAACTCCGCCATATAGCCACGCAGCACGGTATCGCGACGGAAACCGATCCAGGTCGTACTGGTCGGGAACAAACCATGGGCATCGAGCGCCACCAGATCCTTCTTGTCCTGACACTCCCAGGCCATCGCCGCCACAATGCCCACACCCATGCCCATGCGAACATAGGTCTTAATGATGTCAGCGTCACGCGCGGTGAACACCACATCCGGCTCCAGCCCTTCGTCGGCGAATGCCTTCTTGAATGACGACTCACCGGTCAGGCTGAACACGTAGGTCACCTGCGGATATTCAGACAATTCCTGCAAGGTCAGTTTTTCTTTTGCATTACCGGCCTTCTCTGCCAGCGGGTGATCGTTTGGAACAATCACAATGCGGTCCCAGTGATAGCACGGCAACATCATCAGATCCGGAAACAGATGATAGGAACCTGTTGCTATAGCAAAGTCGACACTGTTCGAAGCCACCAGCTCGGCAATTTGCTCGGAGGTACCCTGATGCAGTTCCAGATTAATTTTCGGGTAGCGCTCGCGAAATGCCTGAATCACTTCCGGCAACACGTAGCGTGCCTGCGTATGGGTGGTCGCGATCGACAGCGTGCCCTCCTGCTCTGCCGACATGTCACTGGCAAGGCTGCGGATATTCTCGGCCTCACGCATGATGCGGCGTGCCCGCTCGATAACCTCATGACCGGCGGGAGTAATAGCCGCCAGACTCTTGCCTTTACGGGTAAACAACTGAATGCCGAGCTCCTGCTCCAGCAACTTCAGCTGTTTGCTGATGCCGGGCTGACTCGTATGCAGCTTTTCCGCAGCAGCCGTGATATTCAGGCCGCTGTCAGCGATGCCGAGCAAATAGCGGAGTTGTTGCAACGTCATGGTGAGCCCAAATCAGCAAATAAGGATGAGTAATATAAGGAAGGAGGAAAGAGCGGGAACCGCCCGAAAACCGTGAGAATTTGCGAAATATGGCGCTATATAACCATTAGTTACTAAGACTGTCAATTGGCGGAAGCCGAAGCTGAGACCGCCGTCAGGGTTTCAGCCGGAAACCGCTACTCATATATACCTCCAGCGCATAAGCGCAGACAAAGAGATTATTTTTCATTGGCTTACGATATCGGTATCGTGCGCACCCTGACCCTGACGATGGATTTTTTGGGCCGCCTTTTAGAACCGGTCGCGTTTACACTTACGATTGCTATGGACTACCTGCCCCTTTTTGCCGATCTCGCCGGACGCCCCTGCCTCGTTGCAGGCGGTGGTGCTGTGGCGCACCGGAAGGTGGCTTTACTGCAGGAAGCCGGCGCCGACATCACCGTCGTCGCCCCGCAAATCGATGCCGGGTTGCGTGAGCAGGACGGCCTCAAGTTTATCGAACGCGAATTTACTGACAGCGATGTCGACGACAAACTGCTGGTCATCGCCGCAACGTCAGACAAACAGGTCAACCATCACATCGCCGAACTCTGCAAACAACAGAACACGCTGTGCAACGTTGTCGATGACAAACAGGCATCCGGTTTTATCATGCCGGCGATTGTTGATCGCTCGCCCGTACAAATAGCAGTAAGCAGTGGCGGCACCAGTCCGGTACTCGCAACCAGGATCCGTGCGTTACTTGAAACAGCGTTACCGCAGAAACTCGGTTCACTTGCTGACTGGGCGGCCCGCTGGCGCGAAACCACCAAACAGCATTTCAACGATTCCGATCAGTTACGTCACTTCTGGCGTGATGTACTCGACGGCCCGGTTGCTGATCAGGTACTCAAAGGGGATGAGAACACTGCCAACCAGATGATGACCAGACTACTGGCCGAAGACTCTTCGTCAGAGAAGCAGAACCTTGCCGGTGAAGCCTATATCGTTGGCGCCGGTTGCGGTGACCCGGAGCTGCTCACCCTGAAAGCAGCACAGTTGTTACAGCAGGCAGATATCGTGCTGCATGACCGGCTGGTATCGAAAGACATTCTTGCTCTGGCCCGCCGCGATGCCGACAAAATTTCAGTCGGCAAATTGCCCGGCGGCCGGGGTAAAAATAACGGCGACAGCCAGCAGGAGATCAATGCCCTGCTGGTCGAACTCGTTAAGAACGGCAAGCGCGTATGCCGCTTGAAAGGCGGCGACCCCACCATCTTTGGCCGCGGCGGCGAGGAAGTACTCGCTCTGTCCGAAGCCGGCCTCCAATGGCAGATTGTTCCGGGGATTACTGCTGCTGCCGGTGCTGCAAGTTACGCCGGCATCCCGCTCACCCACCGCGGCATCGCCCGCTCGGTTGTTTTCGTTACCGCCCGCGACCGCAACGACCAGCCGCCGCCTGACTGGCAGGCGCTGGCCAGCGATGAACAAACCATCGTGTTGTACATGGGTGTCGGTGCGGCCAAAGATATCGAAGACGGTTTGCTTGCAGCCGGTAAGGCTGCCGATACGCCGGTTGCCGTGGTCGCGAATGCCACCACCCCGCAACAGCAGGTTGCAACCGGTCGCCTGGACTCCTTAAGCAAGCTAATCGCGCAGGAAAACATCAAAGCTCCGGCCGTCATCATTGTTGGCGAAGTCGTCAGCCTTGCAGAGCACATGCAATGGTTCGTAACAACAGATAATGGCAGCGATGAACCCTGGTCACCGGCCGCCTTTTCGAAAAGCGGCAAGGAAGCACGCTCATGAGTCCGGTTGCCATCAACGAATTACTGGTTCTGCACCAGAACAAACGCGCCGACGGCAGCTCCAACTGGCTAAGCGATTGCCCGAGTCCTGATGCGCCCGGTTTCTTTCTTGATACCTGCATCCGTCAACTGGCCGTGCCTGCCACCACCGGGTTGCAGCCTTCTATAGAAGCTTATGCAGCTGGCAATTCGCTGGAGCTGTACTCCGGTCAGAACGCTTATCGCTTTTTGCTGGAAGTGGCCTGCGGTTTGCACAGTGCCGTACCTGCAGAAACGAATATTATTGGTCAGATCAAAAGTGCCTGGACCGGCTGCCTGGCCACCATGCGCCGCGAAGATGCAGCCCGCCTGCAGCCGTTAATGCACACTCTGTTGGATGACACACAGTCAATCCGCCGCGAACACCTGCAAGGACTGGGTGGCAGCTCATACGGTTCGCTGGCCCGCAAGCTACTGAACGTTGACAGTCGCTCACGTGTGCTGTTCGTCGGCTCCGGCGAACTGACACAGTCGATGCTGCCGTTCTTCCGCAACGTAAATACCGGCCTGTGGAACTATCGCTTACCCGTAGATGCCCCCGAATGGGTTGAGCATGTTTTCAAACCGGACGATAGCGAAGCTGCAGCCGACTGGGCCAATGTCGTCATTCTGACAACGCCGCCGGACGCCACCAATGACGAGCGTTGGCAGCGCCTGCTTAGTGAGTACCCGATGGACAGCGTGCTGCACCTTGGCCTGCGCCGGCAACAAAACTGCCGCTGGAACCGTCGCTTCGACATTCTGTCGCTGGACGACGTTTTCGAACTGCGACAGTCGCAAAGCAATATCCGCGATATACAATTAGAAAAAGCCCGACAGGCCTGCACCACGGTTGCAGCCGAGCGCGCCCTGCACTCAGCATCTGCACCAACGTTGGTCCACGGCTGACAATTAATAACTAACCGAACATCACCATGACAGAACAACGCGTCGTGCGTTTAGGCACCCGGCGTTCACCGCTGGCACTTGCCCAAAGCCGCATCGTTAAAAATTTAATCGAAGAAGATCACCCGGATGTGCGCGTCGACATCGAAGGTTTTGACACCCGTGGCGACCGCGATCTGACGACCGCGCTGGATGAAGTCGGTGATACGGACTTCTTCAATGCAGAACTCGACGATGCACTGCGCAACGGCGAGATCGACTTCTGCGTGCACTCGCTGAAGGACCTGTCTCCGCAACGGCCGGATGATTTAGTCATTGCCGCCATACCGGAACGCGAAAACCCGCGCGATGCGGTGCTGTTTCGCCCCGGTGTAGAAGACAAAATAGCCCGCGGCGAGCCTTTGCGTATCGGCACCTGTTCAGTGCGCCGCGCCAAAGGCGTTAAGCAGTTTCTGCCCGAGGTCCTGCCGTGGGTGAACGGCAGACAGGCCATCGTCGAAACTGACTCGGTGCGCGGCCCGATCGACAAACGTCTGGAACACCTGCAGGACGATAGCGACAAACCCTTCGACGGTATCGTGCTGGCTCTGGCCGGCTTAAACCGCCTGTACCTTGATCACGAAGGCCATAAAATCATCGAGCCTTTGCTGGAAAACATTCGCTGGCTCGTACTGCCGGTCAGCGAGTTTCCTTGTGCCCCCGGTCAGGGAGCACTCGCTATCGAATGCAGAGCCGATGACGGCAACACCCGCATGTTACTGGGCAGTATTCACGACGACGTCGCCGCACAAACGGTGATGACCGAGCGCGCACTGCTTGCGCAGCAACCGGTCGACCAGCAATCAGCATACGGCGCAACCGCACTGCCCCACCCGCTGTTCGATGTGTTGTTGTGGACAGCAGGCGGCGATGCCCATCCACATCAGCAGCAGAGCAGTCAGCTACATTGGATGACACCGGCGGCACCGGCATCCAGTCGCCCGTGGCATGGTGACGAATGGCGCAGCGCCCGCGTACGCCGGCCGCAACCGGTTACGGCCGGCATCAACAACGCGCCCGCTTTGTTCATCGCGCATGCGAATGCACTGCCCGAGGAACTGCAGCCGGAAGGCCGTCTGTGGACCAGCGGTCTTAGTAGCTGGAAGGCGCTTGCAAAAAGAGGCATCTGGGTAGAAGGCTGCGCAGAGAACCTGGGCTTTAATTTCTTCAAATCGCAGTTTGAAACGGCGGTACTGGAGTTACCCCAGTGGGAAGAATGGACTGCACTGACTCATAAAGACGCCGTACCGACATGGGCTGAGTCAGGCGTGGGCGTGATCATCCCGACCTACCGGATAGAAGATGCTGATGAACCCGACGCGGACACCCGCGAACGTATTCATGCCTGCAGTCATTTCTTCTGGACCAGCTTCGGCGAGTATGAAGCCCTGAAAAAATGGGTTCCGGAGTTCGCCCATCACGCCTGCGGCCCCGGCAAGACGCTGGAAGCGCTGCTCGACGAAGGCGTATATGATGTCGAACCCTTCCCGTCCAGAGCCGAATGGCTGAACTGGGTGCAGGCAGGCCGGCAGGTTTAGTGGTTTAGTCATGAGCAATATCTCTCTTCGCAGACTCAGACAGAACAGTCATATTCGTGAATTAACTCGCGAGGTACGCCTGCACGCCGAACAGTTCGTTCAACCGTTATTCGTTGCCGAAGGTATCGAGCAACGCGAAGCCGTACCCGGGCTCAATGGTGTGTATCGCGAAACATCTGAGTCGCTTATCACTCAGATAGAAGCCGATATTGAAAACGGCATTACCAAGTTTCTGCTGTTTGGCGTGCCCGCCAACAGAGCACGCTCTGATTTTGACTTCAGTTATACAGCGGCACAGATTGCTGCGGTCAAAGCCCGTTTCGGCGATGACGTCTGGCTGGCTGTCGACGTGTGCCTGTGCTCCTGCACCGAACACGGTCACTGCGGCGTGCTGAATGACACCGGCGACCACGTCGACAACCGCTTGTCGGTAGACGAACTTGCCGAAGAAGCGCTGAGCTACGCCCGCGCCGGCGCCGACTGCGTGGCACCGAGCGACATGATGGACGGTCGCATCGGAGCCATCCGCGAAGCACTCGACAGCAACGGTTTTGAACGCACAGTTTTAATGAGCTACTCAGCGAAGTTTCACTCGGCTTTCTACGGTCCCTTCCGGCTCGCCGCCGATTCCGCGCCCGGCAAAGGCGCGAACAAACTGGAGGACCGCGCCAGCTATCAGATTGATCCGGCCCGCCCGGACGATGCTTACTTAAGTTCATTGCGCGACGCCGACGAAGGCGCAGACATTCTGATGGTCAAGCCCGGTCTGCCCTATCTCGACGTGCTCGCCGACTTAAGCCGCCAGATTGCAACGCCCTGGGCCGTTTATCACACCAGCGGTGAATGCGCCGGCATTGAATTGCTCGCCCGTGAAGAACTGACCAACGCACGACGCGCCAATCTGGAAAGCTGGACTGCGTTCGTCCGCGCCGGTGCATCAATTATCATCAGTTACAACGCACGCTTTGCGAAAGCGTGGCTTGAAGACGCGTCATGAGTAACTCCGGCGAGTTATACCGACGCGCGCTGCAAGTCACACCGGGTGGCGTGCATTCGCCCGTACGTTCGCTGAAGTCGGTTAACGAGCATCCTGTATTTATAGACTCCGCGTTTGATGCATGGATCACCGATGCCGATGGCAACCGCTATGTCGATCTTTGCATGGCCTTCGGCCCGCTCATTCTCGGGCATGCGAACCCCCAGGTGCATCAGGCAGCAATTCAGGCTCTGGATCTTGGCTGGAGTTATGGCGCAGCCGAATCTGCCTCACTGGAACTGGCTGAGTTAATTACCGGCAGCGTTCCCTGGGTGGAAAGCATTCGCTTTGTGAACTCCGGCACCGAAGCGGTCATGTCGGCACTGCGCGTTGCCCGCGCCGCAACGGGCCGCGACAAGCTGCTCAAGTTCGCCGGCTGCTATCACGGCCATACCGATGCAATGCTGATCAACTCCGGATCCGGTCTGGCAGAAACTGCCACAGCCGACAGTGACGGCATTCCGGCGGGTGTTATGCAGGACACTCTGGTTGCCCCGCTCGACGATATTGAGGCACTGCAGAAAATCTTTAGTGAGCACGGCGACGAACTGGCTGCAGCGATTATTGAACCGTTGCCTGCCAACTACGGGTTGCTGCCACAAACTGACGAGTTCCTGAAAAAACTACGCGAACTCTGCACAGCGAATAACACTGTTCTTATATTTGATGAGGTCATTACCGGTTTTCGTCTCGAGTTTCGCGGCTATGCAGGTTTGTCGGGCATCACCCCCGACCTCGTCACCTACGGCAAGGTTATCGGTGGTGGTTTTCCGGTAGGTGCCTTTGGCGGCAAACGTGAATTGATGGAAACAGTAGCCCCGGCCGGTGGCGTCTATCAGGCAGGCACTCTGAGTGCGAACCCTGTGGCGATGAAAGCCGGCCTCGCAACGCTGCAGCAGCTGATCGATGGCGAGATATATAGTTCGCTGGAGCAGAAAGGCGCATTCCTCGAAGCCGCCCTGAACGAAACAGTAACTTTCCAGCGCTGTGGCTCATTGTTCTGGATCTGCGCAGGCAGCGCGCAATCAGCGCCGTTGCGCAGCATTACCGGGTTACCGTCAGATACCGCGGGCAACTACAAACAGCTGTTTCAGGCGGCTCTTGCGGAAGGCCTGTATCTGCCGCCCAGCGCGTACGAGATTGGCTTCCTGTCTGCCGCTCATGACGAGCAACAGCTACAATCGCTCGCCAATGCAGTAAACACATTCTTTTCAGCAACAGATTGAAGGACCGTTCATGTCTGAATTTAACGACGTAACCGTGGTGAAAGCCGCCAACATTTATTTCGACGGCAAAGTGACCAGCCGCACCGTGAAGTTTGCCGACGGCACACATAAAACCCTGGGCATCATGATGCCGGGCGACTACAGCTTTAACACCGAAGCAAAAGAAATCATGGAAGTACTGGCGGGCAGCATGGACATCCGCCTGGCCGGCTCCGACGAGTGGAACACCTACGCGGCGGGTAGCTCTTTCGAAGTCCCCGCCAATTCGAGCTTTGACCTCAAAGTAACTGAAGTCAGCGACTACTGCTGCTCATATATCAGCTAAGCGTCAGCCAGGCAGCCGCCAGAAATTAAAGTCGATCAGGCTTAACCTGCCAGAAACCGGCTCCGGACCCGTTCCGGGGCCGGTTTTTTGCATCTCCGGATCCGGCATTACGCCACGGTTCGTATCTGTTATGTAAAAAACCCCGCCAGGCAAGGGAATCTACTCGCCGACGCTCCGGCATTGTCACAAAAACTTCATGAAATTCACCCGTTTTGGTGATTGCATCAAGTCTAAAAAAGCGTGATATTGATCACACTATTAAAGAGAGTTGCAGGCGGTGTTCGCACCGGATTGCATTCCGACAATAAAACCGGCGGACTACCAAAAAAACAATCCGCCAGCGCAGGGAGAAGTGCACATGTATGCCAAATACGTTGTGGCGGGGGTTGCCACATTGTTAGCTTCAGTCGCTAACGCGATTACTCTTGATTTCACTGTTCCGTCGGGCGGTTTCACCGTTCAGTCATACGTTGATGCAGCAGGCAGCACTGCGCCGGATTTCACCGGCAGCAACATCAGCTCTGAAGCCGGCTTCGCTTCCATCGTTCTGGATGTCGATGGCGAAAATCTGGATATCTCTATCTGGGACAGCGCCGACGGCAATCCTTACTTCGATGCTGACTCAGGCGGCAAACCGGGTGGCCTCGGCTCCTGCCGGGTGCTCGACTCTGCTGCTCAGTGTGTTCCTAACAGCGATGACAACCTGACCATCTCTGAAGCAGAAACCCTGAACCTCGAGTTCCTGACAGATGCCTCACAGCCGCAAC